>OGGQ01000003.1_pt1 | contig 326804 bp, 324 predicted proteins | sample 1571191 | NCBI WGS metagenome assembly OGGQ01 (sample SAMEA2582061, study PRJEB24529) | metagenome | biome: Human gut stool | place: China | collected 2011
TGAGGCTACCGGAGAAAAAGATTATGTAATGACATGGCAACACAAATAGAAATTCCAGTTTTTGAAACTGAGGAATTTGAATTTGGAGGATTGAATTATGTGGAATGAATTAGGCATAAGCGGAGGAACCGCAATTGTTATTTTGATAGCACTATATTTTGTCATTAAGTGGGCTGTGAAGAATGGTGTGTACGTGTTATATTTTCTAAATCTGATAATAGGAAATATGACTTTAAGAAAACATTTTGGTCTTTTTTTATTGAAACACTAAATCCGTTTCACTGGTTTTGGTAGCTATATTTAATATATAAAAATGATCATGAATGTATGAAAGGATAGGTTGATATGAAAAGAAAATTTGCTATACTGTTATCTTTTATAGTTTTTGCTTTTGCATTTACATCTTGCAGTTCAAATGAGGTACAAAATACAGTTTCTGAAGAAATTGGCATAGATGTATCTTCTGGCAGTGAGTTGTCTTCATCAGATACCCATGGAGGTTTTCATGGTGACGGTGTTTCATGCACAGCACTTCAATTTAGTGATGATACTGTTTTAGAAGAAATAAAGAATAGTTCAAACTGGAAAGAGTTTCCTCTTGACGAAACAGTGCAGGCTATTGTTTATGGAATATCAGAAGATACTTACAGTATTGGTCCATATTTAACTGATGATGAGGGAAATGCAATAGTGCCAGATATACAAAATGGATATTATCTGCTTATCGACAGACAAATAGATCAAGAAATGGATATTTTAAGCCGTGCATCTTTTAATCTTACAGTTGCTCTTTATGATACAGATACAAATATTTTGTATATTTGTGAGTTGGATACATGATATGATTTTTAAAACTTAGGAACAGCTTTGAAATCAGACAAGGGGGTATCATTATGAAAAATACTTATATTTTCAAGAAATGTTTTGCGTATATTGTTATGGTATCCATTTTAGCTGTTTCTTTGCCTGCTACAGTTTTTGCAAATTCAGCTCAAATGAACTGGATTGGAACAACTTCTACAGGTGCTATTATGACTGATGGTACTTGTCCTATTGTAGTAGAAAAGGAAGTTCTGACCTTTGATATTCAGGAATTTCCTAAACAGCATTATAAAGACATTGCTGAATATCTTTCTTACAGCGGAAAAGTGACTGCGGAATATACATTTTATAATCCAGCAGACTGTACCGTATCAGCAACTCTTGTATTCCCTTTTGGTGCAGTGCCTGACTATGGATATTTGTACGACACTCAGGCAGAAACAAGAATTTTAAATGCAGATACTGAAAAATATGATATCAACATAAACGGAGAACCAGTAGAAAAGAAGCTGCGCCATACACTCACTTATTTTGGATCTCAGTTTGAGCTTTCAAAAGATATGGCACTGCTTCATGACGAATTTATGGAAGATGATTTTTATTATCCTAATATGCCAGTTACAAGATATACCTATATTCCTGAAGGTGTGGATACGGAAACTTATGATGCTGCAAATGCTGCATTTGTACTTTCTGCAGATGCTGCAAAAACAAGGGTTTTGATGGAAAACCAAAATGGTGGAAAGCTACTGGATAACGCTGTGCAGCTGGAAGGCTGGGTAAAAAGCGGGGAATTTATAGTTAATGTCATTGGAAAGCCACTTAGCCAGATGCCACAATGGAAATTTTATGAAAACGGCGCCTGTGAAAATGAAATTGAAGGCAGTATGGTTTTAAAAGATATGGAAGTTACCACACTAAAAGATTTTGCTCTTATAGCATATGATAAAAATTCAGGTGTATCAGAAGCGGACTGGTATAATGCTATTATAGAGTCCATTAAAAACATGGAATGGTCTAATGGCGCTATTTCGGCATCAGATTTTCAATTCGATGTTTCCGACCACCTTATGCGCTGGTATGAGTATGTTATGACATTGGATGGAGGAGAACGTATTGTAAATACCGTAACGGCTCCTATTTACCCATCTTTTGATATAAACTACGAACCAACGATATATGAATATACCTATTTGTTGTCACCTGCCAAAAGCTGGAAAAGCTTTGGAACACTGGATATTGTGGTAAATACGCCATATTATATGACAGAAAGCGGTTCGGAAGGCTTTGAACGTACAGAAATGGGTTATTCCTGCCATTTGACAGGACTGCCTGAAGGAGAGTTGACATTTACGCTTTGCTCACAGTCGGAGGCAAAGGCTCCTGCTTTCTACAATAATGAGGTACAAATTTTGGTAATTGTTTTAGGTATTGGTGTTTTTGCCGCTATTGCCGTATTATTTATAAGAAGAAAGCGCAGAAATTAAATTACAGTTCTCCTTTCAGATAATGCTAAAAAGAAGAAATAGAATAATTGACAACATCAGTTCCTTATGCTAATCTAAACTTGTAATCATTGATTTTTGCCTGTTGACTGAAACAGGCAGGCGGTTTAAGGATAAAAAGCGTTTTTGTATTTATGTTTAAAAGACATGAAGCAAAAGCGCTTTTTTTATTTTATCATTTTTTAAAGCCGAAAAGCAGAAAGGAGAATGAGAATGATTCAAATTACAACAGTAGGAAGGGTAACAGCGGACTTGGAACTGAAGGAAAGTGCGAAAAAAGTACCATATCTTCGTTTTGATCTGGCAGTTACAAAGGGATATGGCGAGGGAAAGCATACGGTATTTTTGCCATGCTGGGCTTTCCAGTCTATAGCCCAAAGAATGGAGTCAGCAGGCGTCAAAAAAGGCAGTCAAATCATGATTTCTGGCGATTTAGACGTAGTTGATTTTGAAAGGAGGGACGGAAGCAAGGGAAAGGCGAATAAAGTAAGTGTTTATGATTGGCAGTTTGTTGCCAGTGGTAAGAAAGAGGAAAAAGAAGAATCTGCACCTGTGTATGATGAACATACCTGTGCTGATGAGGATGATCTTCCTATGTAAACAGTATTGGGAAGAAATGAAGAGGGATGAAATGCAATGGTTTTGTTGATTTCATTCCTCTTTTTTATTTGGTTTTAGAAAGGATGATTGAAAATGAAAAGAAAGAGTGTATGGAAGGCAGCCGGTGTACTTGTAACAATGCTTATTTTATGTGAAATCATTTTGCCAAGTTCTTGGAAAATGGCAGCAAGAGGAATCTCGTTGGTAAGCAGTATACTTTACTTCCTCTACTTAAACAGAAAAGCTATTGCGGTTCGTTGGTCAAAAAAGACTGGTAAAAATCAACCAAAGAAAAATGCAGCATTGGTTCAGCTGGAGCCGGATTATAAAAAGCTTTTTGTCCAGCAGGCAGCACTTCGTATCCAAGAAAAGATGCAGCAGAAATTCGCAGGTGGAAAAATCTGCCTGTGTGAGGCTGATATCATTCGATTGGCATATCTGAAGCGTCCTTTATGTGTTGCCATCGAAGGTGTGGATGGGTTCAGTCACATGAATATTTCTATGACAGAAGATGGAATGTTCCGCATGAGCCTGTTTACTTTGGTGGATTTTGATACCATTTCGGATGACCAAAGTGAGAAACAGGAACACACCTTGGACGAGGTGCAGATGGAACGCTGGTATACCCTGAAGGGGCAGCATTTGCTGACAGAACTGGTAACAGAGATGAATCAGCAGGGCTTTTCCAGATTATCCATACAGGAGAACGGCGATGTTGTGGTACAGGAAAACGGAAAATATGTGGTAAAAGATCATGTATTGGATTTTCCGCCGAAAAAGAACTGGCTTGACTTAAAGAAAATGATGATGGATACAGGTATCAAAGTAAGGATTAATGAGAAAAAGATGACTTTTATGTGGTAAGGAAAGGAAGTATGGACTATGGCAAAAACAAAGCTATTTGATAATTGGACTTGGAATAGAAAGCTCCCAGAGCCATTTGACGATGTATCCATTGAGCAGCGCTCAAAGACACACTATTCAAAGTATTGTATGACGCCTGCTAAGCTTGCGACACTTCATTCCGCAGTGTTAAGTGCGATCCTTTCTGCAATGGAGCTGAATATGGATGACTCCAGTGAGGAGAAAGGTGCCTTTGGTGAGCAGGGCGATTTGATGGATATTGCAGAGTATCCAAGCAGGACAGGCGAGATTCATGTAGTGGTCTATCAGAAGCAAACGGGAAAATTCATTGCGGGCTGCTATGATGATGTGAATCAAATGCCTAAGCCCTATGTACTGAAAGAGGATAAGAACACAGGTACAGCATTGTTCTTTGCATTGATCCGAAAGGCAATGATGGATGAAGAATTTTCTGAAGAATATAATTTGCTGCTGGAAGAGAAAAAAGCAGGTTTTCCTGATTTGCAGAAAGCGGCAAAAAGTGCTTATATCCTCTGTGATAATTTATACCGAAGGATTGAGAATGCTTCTGATTTAGGTGAGGCGGGGATTCCTGTGGTAATCCCGACAACAGGAAATATCCAGCCTTTTACGCCTATCACGCTGAATAAAGGAACCTATCATCCAAGTACCGTATTATATGGCAAATTTAAGGTATTAAAACCAGATGAAATGAAACGTCGAAAGAGCAGAAAGAAAATTCGCAGAGAAGATTTTGTTGGAAAATTTGCCTTTGCGAAAAGAGAATTTTCCTCTTCGGAAATACTTTTGATCCCCAAATTGCCAGACTGGTATGTAATCCCAAATGAGGTTGTGAGTATTTGCCGTCATGCAAAGGAAACTACGGAAAGCAGAAGACCGATGCGAAATTTTCTGCTTCGAGGCAGAGCTGGTACAGGGAAAACAGAAGGAGCAAAAGCCATTGCCGCAGGTCTTGGTCTTCCATATTTGCATCTGACCTGTTCAGCCAATACGGAAATATTCGATCTGTTAGGACAGATGTTGCCAGTTTTGGACAAACCAGACAGAAAGTTAGGGGAATATCCAACCTTTGATGATATCCGAATGGATACAGCAACAGCGTATTATAAACTGACAGGCGAATATCAGGAGGATGTGACAGAAGATGAGGTCTACAAAAAGCTATTGGAGACAATAGAGGAAAAGGCTGCAAAAACAAGTGATCATAAGACAGAACAAAGGTTTCAATATGTGGATTCTCCTTTGGTGCAGGCAATGAAGAAAGGGTACTTGATAGAAATTCAGGAACCCACAGTCATTTCCAACCCAGGTGTTTTGGTAGGTTTAAACTCCTTGCTGGATACTTGCAGTTCTGTGGTATTGCCAACAGGTGAGCGTGTAGAGCGTCATCCTGATACGGTTGTTGTAATCACGACAAATAATGATTATGAAGGCTGTCACGCCTTGAATCAGTCTGTATTATCCAGAATGGATTTTATTTTGGATATGGCAGAGCCAGATACCAATACGCTGGTCGAAAGGGTTTCTAAGATCACTGGATTTGAGGAACGTAACAAAATCAGTATCATGGCGAAAATCGTACATTCGATTCAGCAACATTGTCGTATGAATATGATTGACGATGGATGCTGTGGTGTACGTGAGCTCATCAGTTGGGTGCAGAGTTACATGATCTGTGGGGATATGATGGAGGCGGCGAAATATACCATTTTGCCATCTGTTTCAGCCGATGAAGAAAACAGAGAAGAAATCATCACAACTTGTCTGGACCCTGTACTCAATCCATAAGGGTGGTGATTGGATGTACGAAAATATTGGTGAAAATCTGAAGCTTTTGAGACAAAGAAGAAAGCCGGAATATTCGCAAAGAGAAATTGCGGAGAAGTTAAAGGTGAACCGAAATACCTATGCGAAATATGAGCAGGGCAAATTGGTGCCACCGGTATGGTTTTTATATGAAGTTGCAAGGTTTTACAGAATAGATTTTTTTGATTTGGTATTTGGACGTATAGAAGGGAATGAAGAAGAATGAGGGTATCACATAAAGAGCTGAAGCGAAAGATCAATCAGGAACAGCTCAAGATAACAGATAGAGAACTATTTTGTTCCAGAGCGTTTGCAGGATTTCTGACAGATATGGCAGAAGCTGCTACAAAACGCTATAAGAGAAAAATAAAAGTTCATGTGTTTTATGACGAAAGTGAAAATGCAAAAACTGCATATACAGACAATGAAATCATTTCTATCAATGCAGGCAATTCGGTTACAAGAAGTTTTCCCACAAAGGTACTGCGTTCTGATAGCTTGATTGGGATGAATGCCCATGAGATCGGACATATCCTTTTTACGGATTTCCCTATGATGAAACACTATTGTCAAGAGATGAGCCGAGGTAGGATGTATCCTGCTGTACCCTCTTTTTCAGAATGGGAGATAGAAGAAAAAGCAAAAGAAGTACAAGAGTTTCTGGAGAATGCGGATGACCTTACCAGACAGGCAATAACGACCGTTTCACAGTTTCTTTTTAATGTGCTGGAGGATGGTTATATTGAGGCACGCATGTGTGATGCTTTCCCTGGAAAATACGCAACAGGTATCAGACTGAATAACATCCGTATTTCAGAAATGGCACAATCCATCAGTGAGCAGCTGAAAAACGGCGCATATCGTTTTTCTGTGCTGCTGAACTTACTGATCCAGTACCACCGTACTGGTGACATCAATAACCGAGATGGATATGACGGTGAAATCCTGGATATGTTTTATGATGTTTTACCTGTATTCGAAAATGCATTATATGATGATGATACAAAAGTCAGATATGAAGCAATCAATCAGATCCTGATCATGTCATGGGATTATGTACAGGAAATCTTGGAACAGGTGAAAGAAAACCAGAAAAAGCAAAATGAGGCTTATGCCATGGAAGAATTGCAGAAAAAACTGCATGATGAATTGACAGGCAAAACAGAGGAAGCAAAAGGAGATACAGCTCCTGTTACAGCACAAGGCGGTTTTTCTTTTGACAGAGATAAGGAACAGGAAAAGAGGAAAGAACTGCAGGAAGTGCTCTCTGAGGAAACAGAAAGAATCCCATTGCTTGAGACAGAAGATTTTGAGACAAAGGGAGAAGGTTGTATTTCTTGGGATAAGGAGTACAGTGGTTCCGGTTATGCAAACTCCGGAAGTGATATCCTTCGTATTTTGAATGAGATGTCTAAGTCCAATGCCGTAAGAGGATTGAATGATTCATTGTGGGATCAGCTGAATGAACAGTCTAAACGCTTAGAACTTGGAAATGCACACAAAGGGGTAAATTTCAGGATTTTTCGTATGCCTGGTGTAGATAGCAATCAGATAAAAGCATACAACATGGTTGCACCTCCATTACTTTTGTATTCCAAACAATTACAGAAAAGATGGAAACGTATCCTGAAAGAACGAGTTAGTGAAGGAAAGCAGTCAGGACTTTTGATGGGCAGACGTATTGAAAGCCGAATGTTGATGAATCAGGAGGGGAAGATTTTTTCCAAAAGAAACTTGCCTGAGAAAAAACAGGATTTAGCGGTTGCACTGCTTATTGATGAAAGTGGTTCTATGTGTGGGTTGGATCGTGCTACTTATGCAAGAGCTGCTGCCATTATGGTATATGACTTTTGTAAGGCGATGCGTATTCCCCTTTCCATCATAGGTCATACAGAAGCCAATGATGTAGAACTGTATGTATATACGGATTTTGATTCTAATGATGAGAATGACTGTTATCGTTTGATGGATATTTCAGCCAGAGACGGCAACAGAGATGGTGCAGCACTGCGTTTTGTTGCGGAACGTCTGATGAAACAGCCGGAAAGCAGCAGGCTTTTGATGTTGATTTCTGATGGACAGCCAGCAGGAAATGGCGGATATATTGGAACAGCGGCAGAAGAAGACTTGAGGGGTATTCATAAGGAATACACAAGGAAAGGTATCATGTTTGTAGCAGCGGCGATCGGTACGGATAAGGAAAACATCGAAAGGATTTACGGCGATGCGTTTCTGGATATTACGGATCTGCAGAAGCTGCCTTTTTTATTGGTCAAAAGAATTGAAAAAGAGATAAGGAGATGAAGATTCACATGAGTGAGAATGAAAAAACCTATATTTCCAGACAGATTTCCGTTTATAAAACAGACAAAAAACTGGTTGAGTTCATAGACAAACTCAAACCAGCACCGGCAGAGTACTATGCACATATCCATTCTTTTGGAGATAAAGATGAATCTGGTGTCAAACAGATTTCCTGTATCGGCATTACACTGCAAAACTACACCAACGGGACAGGAAAAAACATCAAGCGCGTTTCTGCAAATATTTCACCGGATGAAGCGGAGTATATTTTCAATCAGCTGCAAAATGGCGTGCAGGAGTTTAACTTCCAGCAAGAAAAAATATTTGGTACGCCAGATGAAAATGGACGCAGTCATGTAACAAAGTTGCGAATCATCAGAGCGGTAACCGGCAGTGATGGAAAACCAAGACGTTATCCGTGGTACTTGGAAATCGCCAATGGAACTGGAGAAAAGGTCAAGAAGGATAATGGCGGGATTTTTATGAAAGCAAATTCTTATCAGGAACAAAATAAGGAGTATATCAACCTGAATGATATGGACTTTTATAAACTTATGATCCGTGTCAGCAAGTATATCAAGGCATGGGAAGCTACTGTGGCGCCACATATCATTACAGAGGGCAAACAAGCAATCGCTCAGATGCAGGAAGAAGGAAGAAGCTAAAAGCTTGAATGGGCAGTATTTTTTGGATATAATGAGATCAGAAAATGTAAAAGGCGTAATAACATAACATCGCTTTTTAGATTGGAGAAGATGATTATGAAAGAGATATTGCTATACCATGGTGGTAAAGAAGTCATAGAGTTTCCGGAAATCCGTAAAACAAAATATACCAAGGATTTTTCATGGGGATTTTACTGTACGAAAAGTTTGGAACAAGCAAAACGCTGGGCATCTCGTAGAAATCAAACCGGTATTGTCAATGTGTATTCGTATCAAGAAAATGCAGATTTGAAAATACTGAGATTTGAAAAAATGACAGATGAATGGCTGGATTTTATCGGTCAATGCAGAAGCGGATATGTACATGATTATGATATTGTGGAAGGTCCTATGGCAGATGATACCATATGGAACTTTGTGAATGACTTTTTAAATGGTACAATCAGCAGAAAGGTTTTTTGGGATTACGCTGAGTTTAAGTATCCAACGCATCAAATGAGTTTTCATACATTGAAAGCATTAGATTGCTTGCGGTATGAGAGGAGTGAACGGGTTGAACAGGGAAGAATATAAGGATAATGTATTTTATGTCTGCACATTGATTGAATACATTGCCAGAAAGACGAAAAATCATCGTCAGGATGTGGTGAAGCATTTTACAACCAATGATATATTGCATCAGTTAGAAGCGGCACCGATGAATCATTGCTTGAGCTTAGAACAGGTTTCGGATGAAGTGATTGAGGATTATCATATTACAGAAGGTACTTTTGATACTGTAAAGGAATGCCGATATCAAGTTCCATCAGAAACCGCTATTGGCAGAGTTTATCAGGCATTGGTATTATCTCTTTATGCAGATAACTATGCACAAGGGATACTTGATGTGTTTGCTTCGTTTATCAGCGATGAGATTTCGGATTTTAATTCCAATGTATATTACAGTAATCCGGATTATTTGAAATATTCTTTTCAAGAAGGATATATGTTGGCATAAGTAAATAGAATGGACGAAAAGCAAGGATGATGAAACACGAGAATGTGTGAATTATCCTTGCTTTTTTTGATTGGAGGATGGAAGCATGGACATTTTTCAAAAGATAGCGAAGGAACAACCTCTGGATTTTCGTGTGTTTCAAAATAAAAAAACACATATGCCCCCAGAACAAACAGAGAAGAAGGAAATAAAGCATACGAATCAGGAAACTGAATTGAAGGATGAACAAGTTAGTGTAAAGGAAGAACCCAAAGACGTTTCTGGTGTTGTCAAGCATATGGAAAAAGATGCTGTATCGAATCAAGGTGAGTTGGCAGACAAAAATGCCATAGCAGAAGAACCGAAACAGGAAGAAAATCAGAATAAAATTCATCCAGAAAAGCAGGAAGAAGCTGTGGTGATCTCATTTCCTACGCCTAAAAATAACAATGAAGAAGCGGTTTTGAAATTGGAGGTACAGCTGGAAACGCAAAAATCGTACATGCTGCCAGTATTTCCTATCGTCAGATACCTGAAAAATAAATGCTTGGCTGATACGGATTTTGCCTCGAAGGTAAACGATGAAAAAAAGACACTGGAAAAGTGTTTTCGCTTTGTTGCGGAGGAAGTGCGAAAAGCACTTTGTGGCAGCAATGGTTGGCTTGATGACAATGAGGTCTATGCTCTTGCAGAAACTTATTTCCTGACAGATGAAGTCGTTTTTGAAAAGATGGAACAGGAACGAAAAGAAGCGGAAAAAAGACGTCAGGAAGAAGTGGCAAAAAAGCGCAAAGAACAGGAAGAAAAGAGAAAGGCTGCTATGAAGAAGTCAAAGAACAAATCGGAAGAAAAAAAGGAACCTGTTGCAGCAACGATAGAAACAGCACAGGCTGATGAGCCTGAAAAACCAATGCAGGAACAGTTATCCCTGATTTGAAGAAAGGCAGATGAAGTTAGAATGGATAAAAGAAGTTTAAAAAGATACCCCATAAAAATGGCTAGTAAAAGTACAGTCAGTCAAGCCTGTAGGATTGAAAATACAGATTTTTATCTGCATGCACATACCGCTTTGATTTCACACCAGAGGATGCTTATTGTTTCTTTGTACGAGAAAGATAAACTGAGAAATAAAGAAAAGTATCCGTCATTTCGTATTTTTATGACAAAAGAGAACTATATTACACAGGACTTTCGTGAAGAAGAGCCTGTATGGCGTACAGGACGTATGGAACATTTAACAGAAAGTACATGGTATAAGAAGATCGAAATTTCTTGCTGTGATGATCGTTCAGCTACTGTTTTGAATCGCTTTTTTTCATATCTCAATATGGAGAAGCTTTCTCCAGTAGATAAGTTGATAAAAGGGCAAAAAAGAATCATGGAAAAGCGGCTGGAGAAAAAACATCAAAGGGAGAAATCGAAAATCGACCAAAAAATGCGTGAGGTGAAAAAACTGCCAAAGAACTTTATGGATTGGATTGATGAAACGGCAATGGCACATAGCAGATATATCTACTATCAATATAGCAGAAAAAAATACATGGATGGATACTGCACCCATTGCCACAGTGATGTGAAAGTAAGCGGTGTAAAGCACAGAAAGATAGGGGTTTGCCCAAACTGTGGCAAAAAAGTGCTGTTTTTGGCGGCAGGCAAGGCAACTCGTATCTTGGATCATGGAGAAGCTGTATATTTCCAGAAAACAAAAAAAGGGTTTGTGGTCAGATTTTTCTCTATCTATAAATACTATGGGAAGCATTATAAAACGCCTGAAATCAGGACGCTAGAATTAAAACGTATCTTTTATGAAGATACAAAGTGCCTGAAGTATGAATGGAGAAATTTCAAGCAGACAGGCGAAATGCGCTGGTGCGCTGGTTGGGATTGCTATACCTTTTATGATGCTGCTTGCTATACAGCAAATTTAGAAAAGGTGTTAACTGGCACGCCATATCAATATTGTGCTATAAAACAGTTTGCAGATCGTTATGAGGGTGCTGGTGTCAACGTGCCTTATTATCTGAAGCGTTATGGTTCAAAGCCGTTCATAGAGTATATGGTAAAAGCGGGACTTTATCATATGGTAGAAGAATTGACACAGCCTTGGTATTTTTTCGGTGAATATAATCAAAATGGGAAAAATCTATTGGAAGTATTAGGCGTGACAAGAGAACAATTCCGTTTTATACAACAGAATGATATGTATAGCTTTGAATTTAGAACCTATAAAAAGATGCTTTCACAAAAAAATTGTAAGATACCGGAAGACTTCCGCAGTTTCTGTCAACAGTATGAGCGTGATATCAGTTTGATCCTGGAACTCATGGAATATACGACGCTGCATAAAGTAGAGCGATATTGCAGCCAGCAGACAACAGAAAAACAACCATATTTTGCAGTTATGCAATTGTGGAGAGATTATCTGAGGTTTGCTGTAAAGTTGGGGTACAACATGAAAAATAGTTTTGTTCTTTTCCCCAAACGTCTGATTCAAGCACATGATGATGCGGCAGATGCGGTGCGGAAAATGGAAGAAAAAGAATTGCGTGAAAAAATGAAACTGGAAAATGAACGGGCAAAGAGTCTGCTGGAGCAGTACAGAAAGATTTATTCCTGGACGGATGGTAAGTTATCTGTAGTGGTACCGGAGGATCTGTTTTCTATTCGAGAGGAAGGTCATAACCTGCATCATTGCGTTGCAAATTATACACATGATGTAGCAGAAGGTAAAACCATTATCTTATTTATTCGCAGAAATGCAGAGCCTACGAAGTCTTTTTATACCATGGAAGTAATGGATAAAAATATCAAACAATGTCAAGGGTTTGGACATTGCGAACAGACAGAAGAAGTGAAAAACTTTGTGAATGCTTATGAAAGGAAAGTACTAAAACCGTTGAAATTGCTGGCTCAGGCTGTTTCGTGATAAGGTGAGGTGATGTTATGGATGATATGGAAAATTTGCAGGAGATTTTTCGACTTTATGAAGCACGATATCAAAAAGCTGAATCTATGGGTGTCAAAGAAGGTTCAAAATATTATCCTGCAATGAAGGAGATTGAGTGCAGATATATAACACTCTATTTTGTTCTGGAAATGCTACGTTCTCTAAAGGAAAAATGCTATGAACAAGGATTCAAAAAATACTGTTATGAGTTTTTTCAAATGATTGCAAAACAAATTGTTCTCTATGAAGAAATCATCAACGAGGACGGGAAGAAAGAGTATATTGCTCAAAAAGTGAGAATATCAAGGCAAGACGCATATGCAATGAACGCCTATCAAAACGCAAAACGAGCATTTATTTCTTTTCAGGAAATGGATTATGAGGAGGATGATAAAAGCAAAGTTTGTATGAAAATATCTGAAAATATCTTAAATATGATACATTGGATGATGATGGTCAGGGAAATACATTTTCCTGTGAATCGTGGGAAAATTGATATGATATGTAGTAAGTAGATGAAAAAGCTGTGAATCTTATATATTCACAGCTTTTCTATCATCTTGTCGATTATTGTCGAAATTTTAGTATATTTTTTCTTTGTTTTCATATTGATTGTGATAAAGAATAAAATTATAATCGGTTGTAAAAGTGATACAAAAGAGCATTACTCTTTTGTTCCGTTAATCAAATAATCACAGCTTACTTGAAACAAATTGGAAAGTGCCTGTATTTCCAAATCCGTCACATATCTTTTATTTGTTTCAATACGAGTGATAACATTTTTATCCATATCAATACCCAAAAGTTGAAGAGCACTTGCTAAATCTCTTTGGGACATACCATGCATTTCACGTAATTCTTTTAAACGATTACTGATCAAATTTTTTTCGCCGGAACTTGTTCGTGGTTTTGGCATTGTTATCACCTCACTGTCTCATTTTTTGCACCATTTTAGTTTATCCCAGAATCAAAAATATATTGGTTGTAAAAATGAGACAAGAGGGATAATTACGTATTTTTATATGCGAAGAAAAGTTTTTTGCCAAAGGAGATGTTATAATGTCTGATTTTCCTCAAATATTAAAAACATTAAGGCGTAGTCGAAAAGTAACACAATCAAAGCTAGCTGAAGCTTTAGGGTATGGTTATTCTGCAATAGCAAATTATGAATCTGGAAGAAATGAGCCAGATATTGATACCTTATTAAAAATAGCAAACTTTTTTAATGTGCCTGTAGGTTATTTATTAGAGAAGGAAAGTAGTATGTATAGAATAGATGAGGAACTTGAATTTGTGATTCAAAAATTTTCTCAGTTAGACCGAGAAAAGAAAGATTATTTACTTTTTACATTGAGTATACTTTGAGAAATGAATTTAAACAGAATAGAATTAACAGGGTAATAAAAAACTGACGTCCTTGACAGAGTGATATTGCCCGTGTTATGCTAAGTTATATATTGAGTATTATGTTTCATTAAATCTGAAACAGGCTGTTTAAGGATTATATGCGTGATTGTTATGTGTTTTTACATATAAGTCACGCATTTTTTTATTTTGGCGATAGCGGGAAGAAATCAAATGAAATTTTGGTTTTCTTCCCGCTTTTTTTATTGGTCAAAGGGCGAAGGAGCCTTTGATATAAATAAATAATTTTTAGAAAGGTGGAAGCGTTTATGAATGAAAAAGTGTTTATGGATCAGTATCAAAAGAATTTTTTGAATGAGGAGGAATTTATTGTCTTTCTTCAGGAAAGGGAAGAAAACTCTGCTTGGCAGCGAGAAAAGAGTAGTGAAATCCGTTTTTTAGCAGCAGATGACCAGAAAGTGACAATGTTCATGGAGAACGAGGAAAATCATGAGATGCAGCCAATCATGGAAGATACCATGGAACATACCCGTCTGGTTCTGAAGGTGCAGGATAGTTTTTATCCGGTACGTAGCTGTGCAGTGAAAACCATTTTAGATAGGGCAAGGGTCTCTGGCAATGCCTTGAACAAAGTGGAAAAAACTGTCCTTGCTAAAATTTTGAACTACTGTATGGAAGTTGCATCTGGAGAAGCATTGCTCAGGTTTTGCGAGAAAAAAATATCCGCTGTTCATGGTGGTGATCCGTCAGACTACGCAGTATTAGAAATGCCGGAATTATTCCGCAAGACAGTGGAATACCTGCAAACAAATTTCCCAGGATATACCTTTGCAGGTGCGTCTTATGACCATAGTGTAGCTACTGCTTTATGGGAGCTTAGCAATGAAACAGATTTGCTTCAGGAGTACAGGGAGCTGCTGAAAAAACACCGTTTACCAACAGATGGGTTAAAAGCTGGACTTCGTTTAACGACTTCTGATGTGGGGTATAGTGGTGCAAACTTATATCCATTGCTCTTTGTTGGAAGCGGAGCTAAGATTTTACCCCTTGGCAGTCCTTTAAAATTGGAACATAAAAATGGTGCTAGTCTTGAGAAATTTGACAGCCAGTTAAATCTGTTGTATGCCCAGTATGGAAAGGCGTTAAGCAATCTGGAAAAAATGATGAGCCTGATTTTGTTTCATCCTATCAATGCTATGCTTGGTGTTATGAAGCGTATCGGTATCCCCAAAAAAATTGCCATGGAAGTTGCGGAGAATTTCCAGCAGCAGTATGGAGAAAAATGTAACTGTTGTTCAGCGTATGAAGTCTATTTGGGCATTACAGAGGCAGAACATATCCTCATGCGTGATGAGCCAGAAGGCGCTAAAATCGTGAAAATGGAGGAGAATATTGCTCGTGCGGTACATATCAGATGGAAGGACTATGATCTGGCTGGAGAAATGAAATGGTAAAAGGAGGAACAAAATATGTCTTTGAATTTACAGTATGAACCAGAAGTTGTAGTGGATATTACAGGATTAAGTAATGAAGATTGGCTGGAGTATCGAAAAAGTGGTATTGGTGGCAGTGATGCCGGCATTATTCTCGGTGTGTCATCCTATAAACACCCAAGAGATGTTTATTTTGAGAAAATTGGCAGAACACCCGACATGCCAGAGGATGAAAATTGGGTCACTCTTGAGGTTGGAAAGCGTTTGGAGGATCTGGTTGCAGAAATCTTTGCAAAAAAGACAGGATTTCGTATCTGGAAGGAAAAAAGGATGCTGCGTCATCCATTATATCCCTATATGATTGCAGACATTGATTATATGTATGAAACGTCATCTGGTGAAATCGGTATTTTAGAATGCAAAACTGGCAGCCATTATGTGAAAGATAAATGGGATGGCGGTGCAGTACCCTATACTTATGAGGTACAGTGCAGACATTACATGGCAGTAAGAAATGTTTTTGCCAGTTATGCTGCTTGCCTGCATGGCAACACAGAGAACGATTTTATTTATCAGAAAATCGAACGTGATCTGGATTTTGAAGAAGATCTGATTGAACAGGAAGGGATGTTTTGGTACGACTATGTGGAAAAGCAGCAGGAACCGCCGTTAACAGGTGATGGTGATTTGATGCTTAGGAGCCTGAAGCGTTATCAAGCAGAGCGTAACCAACAGGAAGAATTGCTTTTTGACGATGTATATGGTGATATATTTGAAAAAATCCTGGAGATGAAAAACGAAAAGTCCGCATTAGATAAGGCGGGTAGAGAATTGGAAGGAAAAATCAAGACCCTGTATGCACAATTTGCAGCCATGTTGGGTTCTGGTACAAAGGGAAAGTGTGTAGCAGATGGGTGTGAGTATTTGATCACCTATAAGCCATCTTACCGTACCTTGATACCAAAAGAAGCAATGGAACGAATGAAGTTAAATGACAAAGAAATGTTTGATAAATATGCTTCTGTTTCAGAAAGCAGAACATTTCAAGTGAAGAAAGTGATAAAGTAAAAGGTAAGGTGATGTATTTTGATTGCGTCCTATGAAAAAACGATTTATAAGAATGAAGATAACGGATTTTGTATCCTGCGTATGGTGAGTGAAGAAAAGGGGTTGTTTCCAAAAGAAGCATTGGAACAGCTAAACAGCAGGGATGACAAGATCCGTTTTTCTGTAAAAGGATATTATCTTCCGGAAAGAGCCAATATGATGCTGGAGCTTAATGGAAAATGGGAAAACAGTAAATATGGTCTGCAATACATGGTGGACAGTTTTCGTGAAATCATCCCCAAAACGAAAGATGGAATTGCAGCATATCTGTCTTCTGGTTTGATTCAAGGTGTCGGTCCAGCCACAGCCACATTGATTGTATCAAAGTTTGGATTGGATACATTGGAGGTTTTAGAACACGAACCAGAGCGTTTGTTAGAAGTGCGAGGCATTACCCAAAAGAAGCTGGATAAAATCCGTCAATCTTTTGCAGATAGCCAAAGTATCCGAGAACTGATGACCTTTCTTTCACCTTATGGCATTTCTGTCAATAAAGCAAAAAAGATACAGGAAGCCTTTGGAGTGAATGCAGTGGAAACCATTAAAAACAGACCATTTGCCTTATGTGAAATTTCCGGCTTTGGATTTTTAACGGTTGATGAAATTGCAAGAAAAATCAATTTCCAACCGGATGATCCCCTGCGCATTGAAGGTGCTATCATGTATGTATTGGAGGAAGGAAAAGACCATGGCAATGTTTATTTGCCAGAGAGTGAGGTGCTGAAAAAGGCATTAGAGATGCTGAATGAGAAGTGTGAAGATACACCAGTGAGTGAATCTAAAATTCAAAAGGTTTATGACTTGATGCAGAAGAAAAAGATAATTATTTCTGAGCATGAGCAGGTCTATCTTCCGAAACTTTATTTATATGAAAAGGAAACGGCAAAGAATATTGCGGCACTGTTGTGTCGAAAAAAGAAACCAGAAGATTGCAAAAAATTTTTGGAGGAAGCACAGAAGGAAAATGGAATCTGGCTTTCTGAAGCTCAAAGTCAAGCTGTGGAAATGTGTATGGAACATCCGTTTTCTATTATTACAGGTGGTCCTGGTACTGGTAAAACAACGGTACTGAAAGTCATTCTGGCAGTCTATGGAAAGATGTTTCAAGGCAAAGAGGTCTTACTTGCAGCACCCACTGGGAGAGCTGCAAGAAAAATGTCGGAAAGCACAGGATATCCAAATGCTTCTACACTGCATTCCGCACTTTCTTTGACATCAGATGCCAATGAGCAAGATACGACGGTTTTATCTGCTGATTTCATTATTGTAGATGAAGCATCTATGCTGGATATGCAGCTGGCATATTATCTTTTTGAGGCACTTGCCAGCGGAACAAAGGTTTTATTTGTAGGTGATATAGATCAGCTTCCATCTGTTGGTGCAGGAAATGTACTCAGTGAGTTGATTGGCTGCGGATTAGTCCCAGTAACAGTACTGGACACGGTATTCCGTCAGCAGAACACCAGTAGGATTGCCTTGAATGCCCATGCAATGAAAAATGGAGAGACAAAGCTTTTATATGGCGATGATTTCCAGTTTATAGATGTGAGCGATGTTGCAGAAGCAGTTCAGTCTATTCAGGAAATTTATCAGAAAGCGGTGAAAACCTATGGACTAGAACAGGTGCAGGTATTATCTCCGTTCCGCCTGAAAAGCGATGCCGGTGTGAAAAATCTGAATCAGATGTTAAGAGAATTAGCAAATCCATTGCTCAATAAAACCATGGAACTCTCTTATGGAAACACATCATTTCGCTTTGGCGATAAGGTAATGCAGACAAAGAATACAGAGGTTGCGAGCAACGGTGATATCGGTTTTATTGCAAAGGTAGATAAAAACAACGATGATGTATTGACAGTCAAGTTTTCAGACCATCGCTGTAAGACATATACAATAGATGAGCTGAATCAGCTGGAGCTGGCTTATGCCACGACCATTCATAAATCACAGGGTAGCGAGTATGAATGTGTAATCCTGCCGATTTTATCCTCTTTCTATGTAATGCTGCAAAGAGCCTTGATCTATACAGCCATTACCAGAGCGAAGAAAAAGGTGATATTGGTTGGTCAGAAAAAGGCGCTTTTTATGGCAATCCATAAAAACAGCAGTGTCAAGCGTTATACATGGTTGGGAAAAAGAATTCAAGATGCGTATAAGCAGAAGACAGAAGGGAAAAAGACTGCTGTGGTACATACAAAAATACCAGAACAGTTAGCATTGTAAAAAGGGCGCTGCGTGATTATGAGAGTACTCTGATCACGCAGTTATTTTTTGAAAAGGAGAGAATCAGCTATGAATGAAACGATGGCAAAAAATATGGAAATTATCAATGGTTTGAATGAAGTGGAAGGCTTTGATCCTGCTGCTTTTTTAAGAAAACTGCAAAGCGAAGCAGGAGAGGAACAGCTCTATCTGGATGTAAAATATCGTAAGCTGTGGTTTCGATTGAAATACCCTTTAGGAAAAATAGCAAAACGTATCATCAAGCTGGAGAATGATTATGCCATCATTGAAAGTAGGATATATCTGGATCGAAACGATCCAGAGGACAGCTATATTTCCTGTGCGATGGCACAGCGTTGGCGTACAGAAGATGATGCCTATGGGAAGAAATATGTGGAGTCTGCTGAAACAGCTGCAGTGGGCAGAGCTTTGGCGGATGCTGGCTTTGGTATCCAGTTTGCTGAACCAGGTGAAGAACATGATCCAAATCCGGTAGACGCACCGGTCACAGTATCAAAAACAAATGAGAATGACCTGTCACCAGAAGATGATGAGCCGTTGCTGGAAGAACCTGTGCCACAGCAGAAGAAAGTTAGTGATGAGGTCGGAAGTGAAAAATCGAGTCCCAAAGGCAACAAAAAAGAGGAACTGTCGGAACACATGAGTGTTGAGGAACTGACCAAGAAAATGACTTTGGATGATGCCAAAGCATATATCATTCCCATGGGTTTTTATAAAGGAAAAACCATAGGAGAGCTTTGTCTGGAGAAACCTAGTGCTCTGACTTGGTATATAGACTCATACGGCGGCAAAAACAACTTACTTCGTGCCGCAGCAAAAGTATTATTGGATGCTGCTAAATAACAAGGAGGGTACCATATGGAGAAAATATATCCGTTTACCATATTGGATGTGGCAGGAATATTAGACCTGAAGGTTCGCCGTAGACAACCCACAAATATGGATGTAGACTGCCCTTTTTGCAATCACAAAAAAGGAAAAATGAATATCAATCTTGTGAAAAATGTTTTCCGCTGTAACTATTGTGAAACATCAGGGGGCATGATCGACCTATACGCCAAACTGCATAAGATAAGCCAAAGACAGGCTTTCGCGGAGATTTGTGAGATTCTGCACTGTGGGAAAAAGGCACCAGAGTACCAAACATTAGCTGCGAAACAGAAAAATATGGTGCCAGAGTTAGAGCAGGTAGAAAGGGCAGACCTTGAAACGAGAGATCAGACCTATCGTATGCCGCTTTCTCAGTTGATATTGACAGCTTCACATAAGCAAAATTTGCTGGAAAGAGGGCTTTGTGTTGATGAGATTGTAAAATATCAATACAGAAGTACGCCAGCCTTTGGATTTCATAAAATTGTATCTGCATTGGTGGCAAGTGGCTGTCAGCTCAGCGGTGTGCCAGGTTTCTATACAAGAAAGGATAATACCTATGGTATACAGTTTCATAAAAAGGCTTCTGGTATTTTAATTCCGATCTGTGCTTTGGATGGACGTGTGGAAGGCTTTCAGATTCGATTAGACCATCCCATTGAAGATAAGAAGTATATCTGGTTTTCCAGTTCCAATCAGTTTCGAGGAGCTTCTATTGGTGGTCCTGTGCATTTTATTGGTAATCCAGCAGCTAAGACAGTATATGTGACAGAGGGTGCGTTAAAAGCGAATGTTGCTCATAGCCTGTCTGGTAGGACTTTTCTTGCAGTAGCTGGTGTGACGCATTATGAGGCTTTAAGACCAGCTTTTGCACAGCTTAGGGAAAACGGTACAACAGATATCATCGAAGCATATGACATGGATAAGGAAACAAATCCACATGTGCAGAGAGCTTGTATGAATATGATACGGATTGCCAATGAGTATGGGTTTCAGGTACATCGATTGAAATGGGACGAAAGATATAAGGGGATTGATGACTGGCTCAAGCATCAACAGGTCATAAAGACTATGAGATAGGAGGTTTCATTTGATGGATAAGATAAACCAGCTTTTTATGGAAACATTAAAGAAAGCTGAAAGGGAAGAAAAAAAGGAGTATGTATTTGCTGCTATCTGGAGTTTGATGAAAGAAATTCAAGAGTTTTCTCAAATGGGGTTTCTTAAATCACTAATTTATGAAATTGCCTTAAAGAAAATAAATTTTTTGATGAATGCCAAAACAAAATCTGAAGTAAAAGAAATTTTACGCCCGTCAGCACCTGTATATAACGGAAATGGTTTTGTACCAAGTGGAGTTTTTCATATTGAAGAAGAAGAGTTGCTTTTATGGAGCATAACGTCATTGAGGGCACCTCTAAATCATGATGGATTTTTAAGATACCAACAATTATTTCATAAGTATGTTAGATAGTATTGTCACATTTGATGAATTAATATCTTGTGATAACACTTAATTTTTAGTGCTGCATGAAAAAAACACATGCAGCACTTTTTATATATATTGCAAATAAAATTTAAAATATACACTGGAAATTAGTCGGTAATATGGATATTTTTAACAAAAAATAATTTTCTTGTAATTATTTGGTTTTTTTCTGTCAAGAAGTGATTTATTAAATGAAAAGGGCAGTAAGATTACAAAACGTGAAGAGGGAGGTGGTGGGATGAAAGTGCTTCCTTTTGAAGATGCTGATTTGCTCAATCAATTCGACTGTTTTTGTAAAAAAGTTCTGAAGTATAGAAATTACAGTATTTTTAAATCAGAGGAAAAAGAAAAAAGAAAAGGGGTCATATACGTAGGAGAAAATGAAAAATTATTTGATCAAGTATATATAGAAGATGAATATGGAATATTGTATTTTTGGCTAAAAATAGATGGATTAACAGTTGCGATAGAAAATGAGCTACTATATCGTGCCTTACTGCTACTACCAAATAAAAAACTAGTCATTCTTATATTGAGTTTTTTTGAAGGAATGACGGATAAAGAAATATCCAAAGAAATGCTGCTGCCTCAAAGTACGGTACAATACAACAGAATAACGGCATTAAAAAGGATTAGAAAACTAATGGAGGGGATGAAAGATGAGCCCTAGAAAAGCCAAACGTATTAGAGATGAAAAAACGAAAAGACAGGAAAATCCTTTTAGTAAAAGCAGAGAAAAATTGGATGAGCAGACAGTACTAAAAGCGATTTCCGGTGAACCTTTAGCACTTATGAAAATTGTAGAAATCTATGAACCATATATCAATAAACTATCCTTGCGTCTTGTTTCGACAGAGGATGGGGATTATACAGAACAAATCGATGAAACTGTGAAAAAAATGTTGGAAACAAGTTTGATTGCAGCCGTTATGAAATTTGATCCTTGTAAAAATTGATCAATACATAAAATTTTTTAAAGTGATTTGAGAACCTTGAAAACTAAATATTGTAAGCAAGTGGATAACATAATAATGATACTTCTGTTTAGCCACAGTCCGAGCGTGATAAAACCGTCGCAGGCAATGGGAATAGGTCGTCTGAATGGGGACAGGCTGCTGATTGCAGACTTATGGGGGGGAAACCGTCCACTTGTTAAATATACGTAAATCTTAAAATGTCAAGTATGCGATTATGAAATTTGCACATTTGTAAAGTGAATTTTCTTTATATAAAATAAATGCAGAATCATTTCTGCGCGCGGGAGATGATAAAAATGAATGATACTTCTGAAAAAATGGTATATGACGCTTCTGATATACAAAGATTACTTGGAATTGGAAGGAGCATGACCTATGTTTTTTTGGAAAAAGTTTATGAAGATCAAGCCCCATTTAAAGTTATTAAAATAGGTAAATTATATCGTGTTCCAAAAAAATCTTTTGATGAGTGGCTTGATAATCCTTAAGTAAGGAGGAATATCTATGGATCAAAAAAATGGATGTGCGTTTTATGAAAATGGTTCTTGGTATCACAGAACAAAAGTTTTAAATGAAGATGGAACAGTTAAATATAGCAAAAAGGGAGGTTTCAAAACAAAAACTGCTGCTGAAAAAAGTTTTAAAGAATATGAAAAGAATTTTCAATCTTCTTTAAGAAAATATCAGTTAGCACAAAACCAAAATGAATCTATTACATTAAAAAATTATCTACTTTATTGGTTTGATGAAATTTTCTCTAAAAGAATTGAGCCAACAACTCAAATGGTATCAAAGTTTGTTTTAAATAATTATATACTTCCCTTTCTAGATACTGATATCAAAATTAAGTTTGTTAGTGTGGAGTATATAGATGAACTATTGAAAAAAATTGCCCCAATTTCTGCATCAGCTGGAAACAAGTCAAGAGAACTTTTGAATATAGCATTAAAAGATGCTGTATCAGCTGGTTATTTGAATAGAAACCCTGTAAGTGCATCAAAGACATATCCAAGAAAAAAAGCTAATATTTTTGTATTGGATAAAGTACAAACAAAACGGTTACTAAATGCTGCAAAGTATAATGAGTGGTATTTAGAGATTTTATTAGGAATATTTTGTGGGTTAAGAAAAGGAGAAATACTTGGTTTAAAATTTGGTGACTTCGATTTAGAAAATCATTCTGTTAAAATCTCAAGACAGCTTTCAAATAACCCACTAATTGATAATAAAAGTAACAAACTGGTTGATGAATATAGACAAGTTGAAAAAGCTCCAAAAACAAATAACAGCTATAGAACATTAAAAGTTCCTCAAATTATAATAGATGAATTGGAAAAAAGAAAAGGGTGGGTAGAATACTGCAAAAACAGTTATCTGGATCAGTATGAAGACCATGATTATATCAGCTGTCAGAAAAATGGAAAACCACATTCAATGGCTTCTATGAATATTGCACTAACAAAGATTTGCAAAAGGAATGGCTTGCCCCCAATCAGTGTACATAGCCTAAGACATATATATTCTACGATTTTGATGGAAAAAGGAGTACCCCTTGTTCAAATTTCAGCTGCACTCGGTCATGAATCTATTCATACTACTTTTGAATATTACTGTGATGTAATGAATGGAGATAAAGAAATTATTGAATTTATGAACCAATCATTTGTACCAGATTGTTAATGAAAAGGATGATGTTTATGCTACATGATACCGGTGTACAGAAATACGTTAACTGGGAAGTGACCAATGTAATTCAAATAAAAAACAAATATGGATTTAGGATAGTTCTTCACTACTTGGATGGTACTAAGAAAATACAGCAAAAATCGGGTTTTCTCACAAAAAAGGTAGCCAATGAAGAACGGAACAAAACAATAGGGGCTTTATATAGTGGGACATATATTGTTTATACTGATATATCTGTAAATGATTTCTATGTTCATTGGTTAGAAGATGATATTAAAAATAGAGTAAGAAGCAGTAATACATACAATTCTTTTAAAAATATAGTTTATAATTATATCTTGCCTATGCTAGGAACAAAAAAACTGATCAATATAAGTAAAGGTGATGTTCAAGATCTATACAAAGTTTCGGCTTTGAAATCTCCATCTTCAGTCAGAAATGTAAAAACTGTAATGAATATATCATTAAAATATGCCGTAAGTAAAAAAATGCTATCTATGAATCCAGCAGAAAATGTTCCATTGCCTAAACATATAAAAGCGAAACCATATAGAACAAGAAATATCAATTCGCAAAAGACACTTACATTAGAACAGTTATATACCTTAATAGAAGCCAGTAAGAATACACCAATCTATTTACAGGTATTGTTTAATGCGTTGATGGGACTTAGAAGAAGCGAAATAATAGGTCTGAAGTATTCAGACATAGATTTTGTTGAACAAACATTAACTATTCAAAGACAGTTGGGAAAACCCCTTGATGTAAATATAGAAGAAATCAGAAAAAAACTTTGACAAAACAAGAACTAGGATTAAAAACACCATCCAGCTATCGAACTTTAAAAATTCCTGATTATGTGTTTCAAGCTATTTTAGAACAGCGAAAAATATATGAAAAGAATAAAAGCAAAAGAAAAAAAGAATTTTTAGATGAAGGCTATATATGTTGTTCCACATATGGTCATTCCAGAAGTAAAGACTTCCATTATAAATATTTTAAGAAAATACTGGAAGAAAATAATTTACCTAATATCAGGTGGCATGATTTAAGAAGTTCATATTGTACGCTTTTGTTGAAAATGAATTTTAGTCCTAAGGCAGTATCAAATTTGATGGGACACGCAAAGGAGTTAATTACGGTTGATGTATATGGGGATAATGCTCAGCTGATTACGGACAACACTGAAGCATTAGACCAATTCATACAAGAATTAACTTTATTACCTTATGAAGAATTTGATGCAGTACAAGATAGTAATGAAAACATTTCTGTCATCGACATTGGAACAGAAATGGAACAAATGTTTGCATAATTTTTGTGTTCCCCTATACTTTAGTATTTAACTGTGATATACTTCTTAGTAGCTTGTTTTTTGAATAATTATATGTGATGATATCTAATGCTATTTAATGTTATTCTGTTTTAAAATTTTGATTTTAGTGACCAAAATTCGTAAAAGGGCTTTTTTGGGCAAAAACGGAATATCTGCCTTTACGAATGATGGGCTGACTGTAATCACTTCACTTTGTGCGAACGGAGGTGTATCATGGACAAACCATTTAAAATACATTCAAAATTTCAGCCTACTGGCGACCAGCCACAGGCGATAGAAAAGATAGCCGACGGATTTAAGAAAGGCTTGAAATTCCAGACTTTAAAGGGTGTTACAGGCTCAGGAAAGACCTTTACAATGGCGAATATTGTAGAGAAATTACAAAAGCCTACACTGGTCATTGCACACAATAAAACCCTTGCTGCCCAGCTCTACAGCGAGTTTAAAGAGATATTCCCAGATAATGCGGTGGAATATTTTGTCAGTTACTATGATTACTATCAGCCGGAAGCCTATGTGCCCAGCACCGATACCTATATTGAGAAAGATTCCGCAGTTAATGAAGAAATCGACAAACTCCGCCATTCTGCCACAGCGGCATTGGTGGAACGGCAGGATGTTATCGTTGTTGCCAGCGTATCCTGTATCTATGGCTTGGGTGACCCGGAAGAATACTATGGCATGATGCTTTCCCTTCGTCCAGGTATGGAAAAAGATAGGGATGAAGTGCTGCACAGCCTCATTGAAATGCAGTATGACAGAAATGATATGAATTTTGAACGCGGTACTTTTCGTGTTCGTGGGGATGTGGTGGAAATTTTCCCTGTGGCATCTTCAAAATATGCCGTCCGTGTGGAATTTTTCGGCGACGAAATCGACCGCATCACAGAAATTGACGTGGTGACAGGGGAAATCATTGGTACCAGAAATCATATTTCCATCTATCCAGCATCCCACTATGTAACTTCACCGGAAAAAATGCAGATGGCCATTGCCCGTATCGAAGCGGAATTGGAAGAACGTCTGGCGGAACTGAAAAGAGAGGATAAACTGCTGGAAGCTCAGCGATTGGCACAGCGCACCAATTATGACATTGAAATGCTGAAGGAAATGGGATTTTGTACGGGCATTGAGAACTATTCCCGTCATTTGTCTTTGAGGGAAGCAGGCAGCACGCCTTTTACACTCATTGACTTCTTCCCTGATGATTTTCTCATTATCGCCGACGAGTCCCATGTTTCTATTCCCCAGATTCGTGCCATGTACGAAGGGGACAGATCCAGAAAAACCACACTGGTGGACTTTGGTTTCCGTCTGCCTTCTGCTTTGGACAACCGTCCTTTGAAATTTGCGGAATTTGAAAGCAAGATCAATCAGCTTCTATTTGTTTCTGCCACACCTTCTGTGTACGAAAAGGAACATTCCCAGCAGACCGTGGAACAGATTATCCGTCCCACAGGGCTGTTAGACCCAGAAATCTCTGTGCGGCCCATTGCAGGGCAGATTGACGATCTCCTTTCGGAAGTCCAGAAAACCACAGAAAAAGGGCAGAAAGTGCTGGTAACTACATTGACCAAGAAAATGGCGGAACGTCTGACAGATTATCTCAGAGAAGCTGGCGTCAGAGTACGTTACCTCCATTCCGATATTGACACACTGGAACGACTGGAAATCATTCGCGATCTGCGCATGGATGTTTTTGATGTGTTGGTTGGTATTAACCTGCTGCGAGAAGGTCTGGACATTCCAGAAGTCAGTCTGGTCGCTATTTTGGATGCAGATAAGGAAGGATTCCTTCGCTCGGAAACATCTCTGATTCAGACCATTGGTCGTGCTGCAAGAAATGCCGAGGGGCGTGTCGTCATGTATGCCGATGTGATGACAGAAAGCATGCAGAAAGCCATTAACGAAACTAACCGCCGTCGTGGTATCCAGCAGGCGTACAACGAAGCCCACGGCATTACGCCCCAGACCATTGTGAAGAAAGTCCATGATGTGATCCAGATTACCAAAGCGGCAACGGAAAAACAGAAATTCGGTCTGGAAAAAGATCCAGAATCCATGAGTGAAAAAGAACTGAAAAAACTCATCCAGACTTTAGACAAAGAAATGAAGCATGCTGCCATGGAACTGCAGTTTGAACGGGCGGCGGAACTTAGAGATAAAATTCTGGAGCTGAAAAAACTTATGTAAGATGCGAAAGGGGGAACCCTATGAATTATCGAGTATTGCATCTGGCAGATCTGGAACATTTTCTGGAACTGCGTATGGAATTTCTGCTGTCTTATCAAGATGTGCCTGAAGATTTTCTGGATATAACAGAAAATTATTTGCGTAAGTATATGGAAACAGAAGATTTGCTCCTGTTGGCTGCGGAGGAGGAAGGCACTCTGGTGGCAGCCTGCATGGTTTGTTTTTACGAAACCTGCCCAATGGTGGACAATCCCTCTGGCAAATATGGAGAATTGCGCAATGTTTATACTAAGCCAGCTTACCGCAGGAAAGGCATTTCTGAAAAATTGGTTTGCATGGCTCTGAAAAAAGCCAAAGAACGAGGAGTAAGCAAAATGCGTCTGCATTACACAGACCATGGCTTGCCTTTGTATCAGAAACTTGGTTTTGTGCCAGAAGAAAGATATATGGAAAAAGATTTATGATAGATTTCCTTTTAAAAGGAAAAAAGGAGAGAATATGAAAAATGAAATCGTCATCAGGGGTGCCAGAGAGCACAACCTGAAAAATATAGATTTGACCATTCCCAGAGATAAACTGGTGGTCTTTACTGGGGTCAGCGGCTCAGGGAAAAGCTCCCTTGCCTTTGATACCCTTTATGCGGAAGGACAGCGCAGATATGTGGAATCCCTGTCCTCTTATGCCAGACAGTTTTTGGGTCAGATGGAAAAGCCTGATGTAGACCAGATTGATGGGCTTTCTCCTGCCATTTCCATTGACCAGAAAACAACCAGCCATAACCCCCGTTCCACTGTTGGTACCGTAACGGAGATTTATGACTATCTGCGTCTGCTCTATGCCAGAATTGGCGTGCCCCATTGTCCTAAATGCGGCAAGGAGATCAAAAAGCAGACCATTGACCAGATTGTTGACCGTGTGCTGGAACTGCCGGAGCGGACAAAAATCCAGCTTCTTGCCCCCGTTGTCCGTGGGAGAAAAGGGGAGCATGTGAAGCTGCTGGAGGATGCGAAAAAAAGTGGTTATGTCCGTGTCCGTGTGGATGGCATCATTTATGATTTGTCCGAAGAAATCAAACTGGAAAAGAACAAGAAACATACCATTGAAATCATCGTCGACCGTCTGGTGGTAAAAGAAGGTATCCAGAAACGTTTGACAGAATCCATCGAAACCGTTGCAGCACTGACAGGGGGACTGTTGGTGGTAGATGTGAATCAGGGGGAAGATGAATTGGTATTCAGCCAGAATTTCTCCTGTCCTGACTGCGGCATCGATCTGATGGAAATCGAACCCAGACTCTTTTCCTTCAACAATCCCAGCGGTGCATGCCCTACTTGTACAGGTTTGGGCATGCAGATGAAGTTTGATGAACAGCTCATCGTGCCAAACGATAGCCTTTCCATTGCCGGCGGTGCCATTGTAGCGCCGGGGTATAATTCTATTTCCACAAAGGATACCATGACGAGAGTTCTTTTTGACGCATTGGCGGAAGAATATGGGTTTTCTCTGGATACGCCTTTTCGTGAACTGCCGGAGGAAATCAGAAAGATTATTTTCTATGGCACCGGCGGCAAAAAACTGCGGATTACCTACAGCAATTACCGTGGCACAGGTTCCTATGACTACGCTTTTGAGGGCATCATTCCCAATTTACAGCGGCGTTACAGCGAAACTTCCGAAACCATGCGTGGAGAATATGAGGAATACATGACAAACATTGAATGTCCTTCCTGCCATGGCATGCGTCTGCGTCCGGAAGTTCTTGCCATTACCGTAGGCGGAAAAAATATTTCTCAGGTTACAGAAATGTCTGTGGCGGATATTCAGAAATTCTTCCAGAACCTTCAGCTCAGCGGCAGAGATGAAATGATTGCAGAACGGATTTTGAAGGAAATCCATGCTCGTATCGGTTTTCTGGTGGATGTTGGGCTGGATTATCTCACATTGTCCCGTGCGGCAGGAACCCTTTCTGGCGGTGAAGCCCAGAGAATTCGCCTTGCCACACAGATTGGTTCCGGTCTGGTGGGGGTTGTTTATATTCTGGACGAACCTAGTATTGGTCTGCATCAGCGAGATAACGACAAGCTGCTGAAAACATTGCAGCATCTGCGGGACATCGGGAACTCCCTCATTGTGGTGGAACATGATGAAGATACCATGTATGCGGCGGACTTTATCGTGGATGTAGGCCCCGGCGCCGGAAAAGACGGCGGCAATATCATTTGCACTGGTGATGTGGAGGAAATCAAAGCATGTACCGAATCTTTGACTGGCGATTACCTCAGCGGCAGAAAGAAGATCGAAGTGCCGGAAAAACGTCGCTCTGTCAATCCCGAAGCTATGCTTCATATTGTAGGAGCGGCAGAAAATAACCTGAAACAGATCAATGTGGACATTCCTCTTGGAATTTTCACCTGCGTTACAGGGGTCAGCGGCTCTGGAAAAAGCTCTTTGGTCAATGAAATTCTCTATAAACGGTTGGCAAGGGACTTGAATCGTGCAAAACTCCGTCCCGGCAATCATGAAGATATGAACGGGCAGGACAAGCTGGATAAAGTTATCAATATCGACCAGTCCCCCATTGGGCGTACCCCTCGCAGCAATCCTGCAACCTATACAGGGCTCTTTGATATGATTCGTGATGTGTTTGCCCAGACTACGGAAGCAAAGATGCGTGGGTATCAGAAAGGCAGATTCAGTTTTAATGTGAAGGGCGGCAGATGTGAAGCCTGCGCCGGAGATGGTATCATCAAAATCGAAATGCACTTCCTGCCGGATATTTATGTGCCTTGTGAAGTCTGCCATGGCAAACGATATAACAGGGAAACGCTGGAAGTAAAATATAAAGGCAAAACCATTTCCGATGTGCTGGAAATGACCGTGGAAGAAGCCTTGGAATTTTTTGAAAACATTCCCAGAATCAAAGCAAAATTACAGACTTTGTATGATGTAGGTCTTTCTTATGTACAGTTGGGACAGTCCTCCACAACTCTTTCCGGCGGTGAAGCCCAGAGGGTGAAACTGGCAACGGAACTGAGCAAAAAAAGCACTGGACGAACCATGTATATTCTGGATGAACCAACCACAGGCCTCCACATGGCAGATGTCCATAAACTGGTGCATATCCTTCAGCGTCTGGCAGAAGGCGGCAATACGGTTGTTGTCATTGAGCATAATCTGGATGTCATCAAAACAGCGGATTATATCATCGACTTGGGGCCGGAAGGCGGTACCGGCGGTGGTACCATTGTTGCCTGCGGTACGCCAGAGGAAGTTTGCGCTGTGCCAGCGTCTTATACCGGAAAATATCTCAAACCTATATTGAACAAAAAGTGAAAAAAAGAAAATCCGATGTATTTGCGTTCATCGGATTTTATGCTAAATAAAAAATTTTTTTAATGAAAAAAAGGGGTTTTTGTTGTAAAATCAATACTTTTTCTTTTTGTGAAACTATCAAAAAATACGGTTGTTATTGACAAATCCGTCGGTTATCAGTACCATAGAAACAGATAGCTTTAGTAAAATTGCGGAGGAAGAACATGGCAAGAAAAGAACCTGTTTTGGATTTTGAACAGTCCAGAAAGAGGGTAGCTGATTATTTCGGCTGTGATGGAGATTTTTTTTTGAAGCCTCTTTTAGATCTGGAATGGGCGATTAAAGGAGAAGAAGATTTTCATTTTCTTTCTTATTGGACAGCAGATGGAAAAAAGATAGACGCTGTGATCGTGAAAAAAGGCGGCGAACCGATGATATATGAAACAAAAGACTACACAATGGTGGTGGCGATCGACTGTGTGAAGATCGGTTTTATCTTCCGAAACGGAAAACACATCACCGGTGGAGAAGGATGAGAAAAGAAAAGATCGTATTATCCAAATGATAGTATGAGTTAGATCAAGATGTTTTTCTGTTTCAACTTCTAAAGGCTTTTGTTCAAGCATAAAGTAAGTTACAGAAGAACAAATGCCGGAGCGTGTGCAGTTGCTGCGGCACAGAAAAGGGGAGAAAATGCAAATGAACAGTTTGCCTGAAAACAATTCCGTAGTCATTACGGGTGTTGTAGTGGAAGATGGCGTATTCAGCCATGAAGTTTATGGTGAAGGCTTTTATACATTCAAGATTTCTTCGGAACGGCTCAGTGAAAATGCGGATATCCTGCCGATCACTGTGTCGGAACGGTTGTTGATGGACCAAAAGATTGCGTGCGGCAAGCATGTGAAGATCAAAGGTCAGTTGAGAAGCTATAATAATTATACGGGAAACCGCAGTCGGCTGGTATTGACGATCTTTGTCAGAGATATTCAGGTATTGGACGAAGGGCAGATGCATAACGAAAATGAGATTATTCTCAATGGTTTTATCTGCAAAGCACCCATTTACCGGAAAACACCTTTTGGCAGAGAAATTTCCGATGTATTGATTGCGGTGAATCGTGCATACAATAAGTCTGACTATATTCCCTGCATTACATGGGGACGCAATGCGAGATATATTTCCTCTCTGGAAGTGGGTACAGCCGTGAAAGTTTGGGGTCGTATCCAGAGCCGTGTATATCAGAAGAAAAATGGCGATCAGGTGGAAGAAAGGATTGCTTATGAAGTATCTGTATCGAAAATATCTCTGCATACAGAAGAACACATGCCTCAGGAAAGTGCGGAAGATGATGTACAGACTGATTTGGCAAAATAACAGGAGTGAACAAGAGTGAAAACAGGACAAATTGCAATTTATTATGGTGCAGGTAAAGGCAAAACGAGTGTATCCCTTGGTAAAGGTATTCGGGCACTTGGTGAAAACCTGCGGGTGGTTATGATTCAGTTTATGGATTATCATAACAATCAGGAAATTGCATTGCTGGAAAAATTAGAACCGGATTTTCGTATCTTCCATTTTGAGAAAGATCGGGAAGGTGCAGAAATGACAGAAGAAATCCGTAAGGAAATTGCTTCGGAAATAAGAAATGCTTTTAATTTTACGAAAAAAATTCTGGATACAGGTGAATGTGATATGCTGATGTTGGACGGCATTTTGGAATGTGTAGAAGAAAATTACCTGTCAGAAGAAGAAGTGGTGGAGATGATGGAAAAGCGTCCCAACACCATGGATATGATTTTAACAGGTACCAGTCTGCCACAGTCCATTTCCCAGAAAGCAGACCATATTTATCAGATTGTAACCGAAAAATAAAAACAAACAATTCTTTTTGGTTGTTTCATTAAGAAAGCAAAAAGCTGGAATCCTTTATATGGTGTGGATTCCAGCTTTCTTATTTATGTCTGCCCCTAATCATACTTTTTTCTGCTAAATTTGCTTGGAGCAGTTTTTTTTGTATGCTTATGCCAGAACTTCTTTCATGGAGTAAAGACCAGCAGGCTGTTCAGCCAGGAATTTTGCGGCTTTTACAGCGCCAACAGCAAATACTTCTCTGCTGGAAGCATGGTGGCTGAGGGTGATGACTTCGTCACGTCCTGCGAAGATAACATCATGTTCCCCAACGATATTACCGCCGCGGATAGCATGGATGCCGATTTCTGTGCGTTCACGCTTTTCGCGTTTCTGAGAACGGTCATATACATAGTGGAATTTTTCATCCATAGCAGCATTGATGGCGTCAGCCAGTGCCATTGCAGTGCCGCTGGGTGCGTCAATTTTCTGGTTATGGTGTTTTTCTACTACTTCAATATCGAAGTTTGCATCATAGAGAATCTGTGCCGCACGCTGTACCAGATCCAGCAGCAGGTTTACGCCGATGGACATGTTAGCAGACTTCAGTACAGCAACGCTTTTTGCGGTTTCTTCCAGTTTTGCCTGTGTTTCATCGGAAAGAGCTGTTGTGCAGACAACAACGGGAATCTGTTTTTCTTTCGCGAAGTCCAGCAGTGCGGGAACAGCTGTTGCTGTGGAGAAGTCGATGATGACATCAGCGTCAACAGTGCATTCCGCAGGAGTAGCAAATACAGGGAAATCCAGTGCAGGAACAGCGGGATCGATACCTGCTACAATCTGACAATCGGGGTCATTTTTCACCAGATCTGCTACGACATGACCCATTTTGCCGCCGCAGCCATGCATGATAATATTTACCATAAATCAAAAACCTCCTTAAAATTAAGTTAGAACAGAAGTGTCAAAAAGAAAGAGCCGGAACCTTTTTGGGGTGTTCCGGCTCTGATGCATTTCAGTACGGATGCCCTCACTGGATGCATATATGCTGCTTCAACATGCCGATATGTCTTATTTCAGCAAACCGTAGTTTTTCAGTGCGGTTCTCAGTGTTTCCAGGTTCTTATCTTCCATATCGCACAGAGGCAGACGGCAGGGGCCTACTTCATAACCCATCAGGTTCAGAGCTGCTTTTACAGGGATGGGGTTTACTTCACAGAACAGAGCGTTGATCAGTTCAATGGCACCCAACTGCAATTTTGCAGCACCTGCTACATCGCCAGCCATGAATTTTGCAACCATGTCATGAGTGTCTTTGGGTGCAACGTTGGACAGTACGGAGATAACGCCTTTTGCGCCCAGTGCCAGCATAGGAACGATCTGATCGTCATTGCCGCTGTAAATATCGAAGTCGGGGCCACACAGTGCAGCAATTTCTGCAATCTGAGAGAAGTTGCCGCTTGCTTCTTTGATGGCTACGATATTTTCTACTTTGGACAGTTCGTAAACAGTCTTAGGTGCGATGTTGCAGCCTGTACGACCAGGTACGTTATACAGGATAACAGGAATGGAGATGCTGTTTGCAACTGCTGTGTAATGCAGGATCAGACCTTTCTGTGTTGCTTTGTTGTAGTAAGGTGTTACCAGCAGAACAGCGTCAGCACCTGCTTTTTCGCAGCCCTGTGCCAGTGCGATGCAGTGAGCGGTATCGTTGCTGCCTGCGCCTGCAATAACAGGAACACGACCGTTAGCAACTTCTTTGGAGAAACGTACACATTCGATCTGTACTTCGTCAGACAGTGTAGATGCTTCGCCTGTTGTGCCGCAGATGATCAGTGCATCTGTTTCGTTTGCGATCTGGAATTCAATGAGTTCTTTCAGTTTATCAAAGTTTACGCTGCCGTCAGCATAAGTAGGGGTAACCAGTGCCACCCCAGCGCCTGTGAAAATAGACATAAGAATGACCTCCTTCGATGTTCAGCAATTACTGCATGTTTTTGATGATTTCTTCTGCAATCTGTACAGCGTTTGTTGCAGCGCCTTTTCTGATATTGTCTGCTACAACCCAAAGGTTTACGCCGCTTTCCACGCTTTCGTCACGACGAACACGACCGATGTACACTTCATCATGACCTGCAACGTCTACAGCCAAAGGATATTCATTGGCTTCAGAATTGTTCTGCAATACAACGCCGGGAGCGTTTTTCAGTGTTTCCAGCAGATCATCCATTTCGAAAGGTTTTTCAAATTCGATGTTGATGGATTCGCTGTGGCAGTCGAATACAGGTACACGAACAGTTGTTGCAGTTACGCGCATTTCGTCGTTATGCAGGATTTTTCTTGTTTCGTTTACCATTTTCATTTCTTCTTTTGTATAGCCGTTGTCCAGGAAGACATCGATGTGAGGCAGGCAGTTATTAGCGATGGGGTGAGGGAATTTCTTAGGAGCTTCGCCTTTGAGACCATTTTCCAGATCTTTCCAACCAGCAAGACCAGCGCCGGATACTGCCTGATATGTGGAGTAAACCACACGTTTGATTTTGTATTTGTCATCCAGTGGTTTCAGAGCAACCATAGCCTGGATTGTGGAGCAGTTGGGGTTGGCAATGATGTTTTTGTGCCAAGCGATGTCCTCAGGGTTTACTTCGGGAACTACCAGAGGAACTTCAGGGTCCATACGCCACTGAGAGCTGTTGTCAATAACGATACAGCCGTGTGCTGCTGCGATGGGGGCGAATTTTTCACTTGTGCCGCCGCCTGCGGAGAACAGAGCGATGTCGATGGGTTTATCAAAAGAATGTTCTGTCAGTTCTTCTACTGTATATTCTTTGCCGTTGAAAGTCAGTTTAGAGCCAGCGGAACGGCTGGATGCCATTACATAGAAGTTTTCGATGGGCAGCTGTCTTTCTTCCAGAACCTTCAGGAATGTTCTGCCTACCATACCAGTTGCGCCTACAACAGCAAGATTGATTTTTTTCATAATGATTGATACCTTCCTTCCCAGAAATACGTTTGTGCTAGAGATGTTTTTTGGTAACAAAAAAGCCGGCCGGCGCCGACTGCAAAAAACCATAGAAAATAAACAATAGCAATAAACTATGGTAATTATCCAGTAGCGCTCCATCGGAAATCCGATGACAGTCATACGGCTCTTAACCGCACAACCAGAAAAAAACAGATAAGGCAGTCTTTTTCTTCGGCATTTTCCCCTTTCGACGAGCCTCCTGTATCCCTTATGATATTGGCTCGGTTACTCTTGAAAAACGCACCTCTACTTTGTATTTTTATGTACTTATGAAGTTAGTCTAACATCCAAATTTGATTCTGTCAAACCTTTCCTGCATAATTTTCAAAATTATTTAAAGAATAAAAATAAGTACAAGAAAAAAGCCCATTTTTCAAGGAAAACAGGAGGTTATAAAAATCATGAAAAAAGAACTGACACCACAGCAAAAGGCAGATCTGCGTATGAAATATGAAATTGCAGAGGAATTAGGTTTGCTGGATAAAATTTCAGAGAATGGATGGAAAGGACTCACATCCCGAGAAAGCGGACGCATCGGCGGCATCATGGGAAAGCGGAAGCGCGCTCAGCAAATGGAAAAAGAAAACAAGAAAAAGGGGGATGAATAAAGGGAAATACTTGCTTTTCTATTTAGAAAACGGTATAATTTTAGATTATGGCAACAAGGAAAGCGAGTGGAAAGAATGAACGCATATACAGACTTTGCCACAGTCTACGATTTGTTTATGGAAGAAGTGCCTTATGACCAGTGGCTATCTTTTATGGAAGAAATCTGGCAGAAAGAAGGCTTGCAGCCAAAGGTCATTGCAGACCTTGGATGTGGGACAGGCAATCTGCTGGTGCCTTTGACAAAAAAGGGATACCGCACCATGGGGGTAGATCTGTCTTTTGATATGCTTTGTCAGGCAGAGAAAAAACTGCGTGAAGAAGGACTTTCTTCTATATTATTAGAGCAGGATCTGACAGAGGTTTCTCTGCCGGAGGAGGCAGACTGTATCATCAGCGTTTGTGACAGCCTGAACTATCTGACGGAGGACGGAGAACTCTCAGCAGCGTTTGCCTGTGTGAAAGATTCTTTGGGGCAGGGCGGCCTGTTTTTGTTTGATATGAATACAGAGTACAAATTCAGAGAAGTCCTTGCCCAAAATACTTATGCCGTCACAGAGGAAAATGCTGCCTATATTTGGGAAAATGATTATGACCCGGAAGAAAAGATCAACGCCTATGCAGTGAACTTCTTTATTGAAGGAAATGACGGCAGATACGAAAGAACAGAAGAAGTACATTATGAAAGAGCCTACAGTGTGGAAGAAATCAAAAATGCATTGACAGAAAACGGATTTACGCTGTTAGGCATGTATGATGATTATACATGGGAAAGCCCCAAAGAAGATTGTCAGCGCATTGTGTTTGTGGCAAAAGGGGCAGAGTAAGAAACGGAGGAAATACAACATGCAGGATTATATTATTCGCGCAACGGCAGGGAACGGCAGTATCCGTGCTTTTGCGGCAACAACAAGAGAAACTGTACAGTATGCAAGAGAAGTGCACCATACTTCTCCTGTAGCTTCTGCGGCACTGGGCAGAATGCTCACAGCAGCGGCTATGATGGGCAGCATGCTCAAAGGCGACAAAGACTTGGTAACACTGCAGATTCGCAGTCTGGGTCCTTTGAAAGGCATTGTGGTTTCCGGTGACTCCCACGGTCATGTAAAAGGCTATGTGTTCAACCCTAATGTGGATATTCCCAGCAAATATCCCGGCAAATTGGATGTGAGCGGTGCCATTGGGGAAGGTTACCTGAGCGTTATCCGTGACATTGGTCTGAAAGAACCCTATGCAGGCAGAATCCAGCTGGTAAGCGGTGAAATCGCGGAAGACCTGACATATTATTTCGCACAGTCTGATCAGACACCTTCCGCAGTTGGTCTGGGGGTACTGGTAGAAACAGATACATCCATCCGTCGTGCCGGCGGTTTCATTATCCAGCTGATGCCCGAAGCAACAGAAGAAATGATTTCCAAACTGGAACAGCGTCTGAATACCATTCCTTATGTGACAGACCTGCTGGACATGGGCAAAAGCCCCGAAGACATTCTGGAAATGATTCTGGGAGATATGGATCTGAAGATCATGGATAAAATGCCAGTGGAATTCTACTGCAACTGTTCTAAGGAACGCGTAGAAAAAGCTCTTATCAGTATTGGTAAGGAAGAACTGGAGAAAATCATTCGGGAAGATAAGAAGGCAAATCTGCACTGTCATTTCTGTAGTAAAGAATATGATTTCACAGAAAAAGAACTGAAAGAATTGCTGGAAAGCGCAAAGTAAGAAAAGATGAGGAAGGGAGGTGAATCAGATGCATCGGGATTTTGCGGTGGCAGTAAAGGCTGTCATTGTACGGGGGGATGAAGTATTGGTGCTGCGTCGCTCCAAAGGAGAAATGGCAGGCAGTTATATGAATAAATACCAGAAATGGGATCTGCCTGGCGGCGGACTGCATTTTTATGAAAAAGCGGAAGATGGACTGCTGCGAGAGATTCAGGAGGAAACAACACTGTCTGTAGAGATTGGCAGACCTGTTTCCATGTTTGACATCATCCGGCATCAGGTTCACCTCTGCATTTTTACATATGCGGCTTTATGGAAGGAAGGGGAAGTGCAGCTGAGCAAAGAACATGATGGTTTTTTGTGGCTGAATAAAGACGAAGTGGAAGAAAGCGAGTTGCCCCATTGGATGAAACGGGATATTTTTCGTGCCCTGGAATCCTTGCAAAATAAGTAAAAAGACGAAAAACGGACTTTGTTCTCATGGAAATTCCATGTAAGGGCAAAGTCATTTTTTTGCAGAAAAATCTGCAAAAATGAAAAGAGGAAGGAAATGGTAAGAAAAAGATGAGAGATACATTCTGTATGACAGTAGTAAAAGGATAAAAGAATATCTAAAATGGACATATGTATTTTGTGCTATATAGACAATTGCATATTAGATTAATAGGGAAAATAACGGTGAATCATTTTGCCTGCAAATAGATAGGACGCAAAGTATCCCTCGCAAAACCTGTAAATTACAGGTTTCCGATTTTTTATGAAAAATTTTCGATTTATATTTAACAATAATGTTGAAAAAACTTCATTTTTTTAGAAACATGAGGGAGGAAGTGTATATTGACAATGCAGTCAAGAACGATTATTATTTAGATTAAGGTATGTTTGATATTTGATACATATCTGGAAGGGACTGGTAAAACTTATTCATATTAGACATTTTTTACCAGATGTTACCTTCTCTTTTTTGTATTATCTATTAAGAAGAGAAGGCGGAACTGCATTTGTTTATTCTCAGGATATTTTTTATGTAAGGAAACAGAACTTGACATTTTTTTGACAAAGAGTGTTTTTTGTGTCTATACATCAGAAACACCTGATAACATGCAGTAAACTTGCAGCGAGAGAGGTGATAAAAGTGGCTTATGAAATTCTGAAAAGTATTGTGGATGCAGAAGCGCAGGCTGTAGAGAAAAAACGCCAGGCAGCAGCACAGGCAGAGGAGCTGAAAGTAAAGGCACAGGCGGAAGCGGCGGCTCTTCTGGAAAAGACCCGTAAGGATGGATTGCTCATGGTGGACGAAACAGTGAAAAATGCTGTGGAAGACAGTGAAATGACCATTCAGGGTATTCGCAGAGAAGCAGAGGAGGCTTGTCAGGAAATCAGAAAGCAGGCTGCGGGAAAGAAAGAAGAAGCAATACAGGCGGTCATTGGAAAGGTTGTGGGTACTTATGGCAGTAACTGATATGCAAAAACTGACTGTCATCGGTCTGAACAGCAGCCGTACCCCATTTCTGCATGAACTGATGCGCCTGGGCGTTGTGGAAATCAATTCTCAGGAAGGCGTAGTCAACGACGAAGAATGGATGCCGGATATTTTCCGTACCAGCAACAGCGCGGACGTTTCTCGTTTGGAAGCGGACATTGCCCGTGTCAGTGTTGCGTTGGATGCCATCAATCTGTATGACACCGGAAAGAAGCCGCTGATCCATACCAGAAAAGAAATGAAGCGCAATGCCTTCGTTGACCACATGAACGCTACCAAAACAGCAACGGAAATGAATGTAGACCATGCGGTGGCGTCCAGTAAGAAGATTGCAGATGCAACGACGGAGATCAATCGTCTGCGGACAGTCATCCAAGGTTTGCAGCCTTGGGCAACACTGGATGTACCTATGGAAATGACAGAAACAGCCCATGCTTGTATGGTGCTCGGCACAGTAAATGCAAAAACCAATGGCGCACAGTTACAGACGGATGTGCTGGCAGCATTGCCTTCGGCAGTCGTAAATGAAGTCGGAGCAGATAAACAACAGAGATATTTCTCTTTTATCTGCTGGAAAGATGAAAAAGATCAGCTCTATGAAGCTTTAAGACCATACAATTTTGTATCGGTGACTTTGGGAGAAACCAAAGGAACCCCAGCAGAACTGATACAGTCTTATGAAGGGCAGATCGCAGGGCTGGAGCAGGAAATCCAGGAAGAAGAACAAAAACTGGCTGCTCTGAGCGTAGCAAAACAGGATATTGAATATCTGTATGACAGTTTGTGTATGCGGCGTGACCGGGCAAAAGTTGTCGGGGATATGCTTAGTACAGAAACCGTATTTTATTTTGACGGATGGATGCCCAAGTGGAGCAGAGAAAAAGTGGAAAATCTGCTGAAGAAGTACGAATTCTACTATAATATTGAGGAACCTGATCCTGATGAGGAAGTTCCCATTCTGCTGCACAACAACGGTGTGGTAACAGCCTTTGAAGGCGTTACCAGCATGTATAGCCTGCCGGCAAGACATGACATCGATCCGACTGCAATTCTTGCACCATTTTATTTTATTTTCTTTGGGCTGATGCTCAGTGATGCAGCATACGGTATCATCCTTTCCGTAGGCTGTGCCATCATTTTGAAAAAGTATAAACTGGAAGGTACCATGTACCGTATGTTCAAAATGTTCTTCTATTGTGGGATTTCCACATTTATCTGGGGCGCATTGTTCGGTGGATGGTTTGGCGACTTCTTTACGGTAGCCGCACGAACTATGTTTGGTGTAGACTTTGTCATCAACCCCATCTGGTTTAACCCTCTGGAAGAACCCATGAAGCTGTTGATCTTCTCCCTGATTCTGGGCGGCATCCACATCTTCGTTGGTATGGGCGTACAGGCGTATATGTATATCCGCGACGGTCATCCTCTGGATGCGTTGTTTGATATTGGCTTATGGTATCTGCTGCTGATCGGTCTGGTACTGTTCGGTTTTGGCGGCAGCCTGATGCCTTCTCTGGTACCTGTAGGCAAATATATGGCAATCGTTGGCGCTGTTGGCATTTTGCTCACCGGCGGCAGAAAGAAAAAAGGTTTGGGGAAAATCACAGGCGGTCTGGGCAGCCTTTACGGCATCACCAGCTACCTGTCTGATGTACTTTCTTACTCCAGATTGCTGGCTTTGGGCTTGGCAACAGGGGTAGTTGCACAGGTTATCAACACACTGGGCTCTTTGGCAGGCGGCGGTATCGTCGGTTCCATCGTGCTGATTGTGGTATTCCTGGCAGGTACAGTATTCAATATTGCGATTAACGCACTGGGTGCTTTCGTTCACTCCTGCAGATTGCAGTATGTAGAATTTTTCGGTAAGTTTTACACAGGCGGCGGCAGAGAATTCCGTCCCTTTGAAAGAAAGACAAAATATGTAAAGATTTTAGAGGAGGATGTTGAAGATGGTAGATAGTTTATTAAACGGTCAGGTATTGGCATTAGCTGGCGCTGCGATCGCTGCAACTCTTGGCGGCATCGGTAGTGCTCTTGGTGTTGGCGTAGCCGGTCAGGCTGCTGCAGGCGTTGTTTCTGAAGACCCTAACAAATTTGGTCAGGTACTGCTGCTGCAGGCGCTGCCCGGTACACAGGGTATTTATGGTCTGCTGATCGCCTTCATTGTTATGGTAAAAGTTGGTCTGTTGGGCGGCGACGGTATGCTGGATCTGACTGTTGCACAGGGTGCTTCCATTTTTGCGGCATCTCTGCCCATCGGTATTGTTGGTCTGTGTTCCGCTATCGCACAGGGGAAAGCAGCAGCAGCAGGCGTAATGTTGGTTGGCAAAAGACCCAGCGAGCTGGCAAAAGGTATGCTGTTTGCAGCCATGGTAGAAACATACGCAGTACTTGCGCTGTTGGTATCCTTCCTGATGCTCAACAGCCTGCAGCTGTAATTTGCGGATAAAGGAGGTATGACTCCTATGAACGACGGTAAAATCATCATTGATAGAATCATGGCAGAAGCGGACAAGGAAATCGAAGCCTTCATGCTGGAAGGCAAAAGAGAAGCCGATGCCATTATGAAAGCGGCAGAAGACAAAGCACGCCGTGAAAAAGAATCCTACCGCAAAACAGCGGAGGAAGAAGCAAGGAAAGCTCGGGCAAAAGAAATTTCCGGCGCAGAGATGGAAGCCAAGAAAGCAATCCTGCAGGAAAAACAGGATATTCTGGAAGAAATCATCGCTGAAGCAAAAAAACGTCTGGAAAATCTGCCTGACGCGGAATATGCGCAGGTTATCGGCGGCATGCTGGAACGTCTGGACGAAAGCCAGGGCAAAGAAATCATCGTTTCTGCAAAAGACAAAGCACGTCTGGCAGATGTGGTTAAAGAAAAGGGCTATGTGCTCTCTGATGAAACCCGCGATATCGACAGTGGCTTTGTAGTAAAGAACGGTGACATTGAGTATAACTATTCCTTTGATGCAATCATCATGGTACAAAAAGAAGAAATGCAGATTACAGCAGCAAAAATCTTATTTTAAGGAGGGGTAGAAATGTCTAAAAATAAAATTTACCCTTTCGCCGTGGCCAGTGTGCGTTCCATGGAAAATAAGCTGCTGAGCCAGCAAAAGCTCATGCAGATGGCAGAAGCAAAAAGCGCCGAAGAAGCGCTGCGCCTGCTTTCTGATACGGCTTATGGCAAAACCCAGGTGCAGGATGTGCACCAGTTTGAGGAAATGATTGAAACCCATCTGGAAGAAACATACACTTCTGTGGCAAAGCTCATTCCCGATGAAGCCCTCATTGATATTTTCCTTTATAAGAATGACTACCATAATATTAAGGTGCTCATCAAAGAGGAAATTTCCAAAGTCAGCGGCAAAAAACTGCTGGTACGGGGCGGCACCATTCCCGTGGAAGATATGAAAAAGAACTTCAGGGAACGTAATTATGCGGAAATGCCCACCATCAACGGTGATGCTGTGGAAGAAGCCATCAGCCTGTATGCAAAGACCAAAAATGGTCAGTATATCGACACAGTTTTGGATAAAGCATGCTTCGCTGCCATGGATGAGAGAGCTTCTGAGATGAAAAATCCCTTTGTACGCAAATATGTAACCATGTTGGCAGATTTGACTAACCTGAAAACCATTTTGCGTGTGAAACAGATGGGACGTCCTTTTGAAGCCTTTGAAGACGCTTGTGTGCCTGGCGGTGAAATCCGCATGGATGTGTTCCAGCGGGCATATCGTGAAGAAAGTATGCTGCCAGTGCTGAAGGAAACTTCCTATGGTCTCCTTTGTGAGCAGTATATGGACAAAGGCTTTACGGTTTTTGAAAAAGCATGTGATGACTTCCTGATGGAATACATCAAGGAGGCAAAATACAAAACACTGACGCCTGAGCCTGTTGTGGCTTATATCCTGGCGAAAGAAACAGAAGCGAAATGTGTCAGAATCATTCTGACCTGTAAGCTTCATAATATTGACACAGAAATTATCAAAGAGAGGGTGAGAGAAGTTTATGTCTAAAGTTGGTATCATTGGCGATAAAGACAGTATCATGGGCTTCCTCGCTCTGGGGATTGATATTTTCCCCGCTTACACGCCTGAAGAAATCAAGAAAACCATCCATAATCTGGCGGAAAAGGAATATGCCATCATTTATATTACCGAACAGGCCAGCCTTCAGGCAGGAGAAAGTCTTGCAAAATATAAGGACTTGGAATTGCCAGCTATCATTGTCATCCCCGGTATCGGCGGCAGCATGGGCCTTGGCATGAACGAAGTCAGAGAATCAGCAAAACGTGCTATCGGCGCGGATATATTGTTTAGTGAATAAAGATTGTAGGTGAATGAAAATATGAAAGCAGGCACGATCGTGAAGGTGTCAGGCCCATTGGTCATCGCAGAAAACATGCGTGAAGCCAATATGTTTGACGTGGTGCGTGTATCCGATAAACACCTGATTGGTGAAATCATCGAAATGCACGGGGACAGAGCGTCCATTCAGGTTTATGAAGAAACCTCCGGTCTGGGTCCCGGTGAAGAAGTGGTTTCCACTGGCATGCCCATGAGCGTTGAACTGGGCCCTGGTCTGATTTCCACCATTTATGATGGGATTCAGCGTCCTCTGGAAAAGCTGTATGAAGTCAGCGGCACAAACATTCATAAGGGCGTAGAAGCACCTTCTCTGGACAGAGAAAAGAAATGGAAATTTGAACCCACACGCCAGATCGGTGATGTTGTAGAAGCAGGTGACATCATCGGTAAAGTACAGGAAACAGCGGTAGTAGAATGCCGTATCATGGTTCCTTATGGCGTGAAAGGTACTATCAAAGAAATCTATATCGGTGAATTCACCGTAGAAGAAACTGTTTGTATCATTACAGACGAAAAGGGCAAAGACATCGAAGTAACCATGATGCAGAAATGGCCCGTTCGTAAGGAACGTCCTTACAAAGTAAAAGAAACACCCGACTCTCTGCTGGTAACAGGGCAGCGTGTTATCGACACATTCTTCCCCATTACAAAAGGCGGTGTTGCAGCCATCCCCGGTCCTTTCGGCAGTGGTAAGACTGTTACACAGCATCAGCTGGCAAAATGGGCTGACGCCGACATCGTTGTTTACATCGGCTGCGGCGAACGTGGGAACGAAATGACAGACGTACTGAATGAATTCCCCGAACTGAAAGACCCTCGTACCGGCGAATCTCTGATGCAGAGAACCGTACTGATTGCAAACACTTCCGACATGCCCGTTGCGGCTCGTGAAGCGTCCATTTATACAGGTATCACCATTGCGGAATTCTTCCGTGACATGGGCTACAGCGTTGCGCTGATGGCTGACTCCACATCCCGTTGGGCAGAAGCCCTTCGTGAAATGTCCGGTCGTCTGGAAGAAATGCCAGGTGAAGAAGGTTACCCTGCTTATCTGGGTTCCCGTTTGGCACAGTTCTATGAAAGAGCAGGCCGTGTTGTTTGCCTGGGTTCTGACGGCAGAATGGGTACTCTGACAGCGATCGGTGCCGTATCTCCTCCTGGTGGTGACACATCCGAACCCGTATCTCAGGCAACACTGCGTATTGTTAAAGTGTTCTGGGGTCTGGATTCCTCTCTGGCGTATAAACGTCATTTCCCTGCCATCAACTGGCTGACCAGTTACTCCCTGTATCAGGATAAAGTAGACGCATGGGCAGACAAGAACGTTGATGTGCATTTCTCCGAACAGCGTACACTGGCAATGCGCCTGCTGCAGACCGAAGCGGAACTGCAGGAAATCGTACAGCTGGTCGGCGTGGATTCCCTGTCTCACAGCGACAGACTGATTCTGGAAACTTCTCGTTCTATCCGTGAAGACTTCCTGCATCAGAACTCTTTCCACGAAGTAGATACCTATACTTCTCTGCATAAACAGTATCGTATGCTGAAACTGATCCTGACATTCTATGAAGAAGCAGGGGAAGCCATCAAACAGGGCGTTCCTATCCAGAAGATCACAAAACTGGATGTGGTAGAAAGAATCGGCCGTGCGAAATATGTAGAAGAAGCAAACGTAGATAAGAGCTACGATGAAATCGAAGCTGATATCAAAAATGAAGTAAAAGATCTGATCGCAAAGGGGGCTGATGAATTATGATAAAGGAATATCGTTCCATTCAGGAAGTCGCAGGCCCTCTGATGGTTGTTTCCGGCGTAGAAGGCGTAAAATACGATGAATTGGGCGAAATTGAATTGTCCAATGGTGAAGTCAGAAGATGTAAGGTGCTGGAAGTAAACGGCGATACCGCTCTGGTACAGCTGTTCGAAAGCGCAACAGGTATCAACCTGTCTGACAGTAAAGTTCGTTTTCTGGGCAAGAGCTTGGACTTCGGCGTATCTCCTGACATTCTGGGCCGTGTCTTCAGTGGTATGGGTAAACCCATCGACAATGGCCCCGACATCATCCCTGAAAAACGTCTGGACATCAACGGCGCACCTCTGAACCCCGCGGCAAGAGAATATCCTGCGGAATTCATTCAGACAGGCGTTTCTGCCATCGACGGTCTGAACACACTGGTTCGTGGTCAGAAACTGCCGATCTTCTCTGGTTCCGGTCTGCCTCACGCAAATCTGGCAGTACAGATCGCAAGACAGGCAAAGGTTCGCGGTACTGATTCCAAATTCGCCGTAGTATTTGCGGCCATCGGTATCACATTCGAAGATGCTGAATTCTTTATCAATGACTTTAAACAGACAGGCGCTATTGACCGTTCTGTCGTATTCGTAAACCTGGCAAATGACCCTGCCGTAGAACGTGTATGTACCCCTCGTATGGCACTGACTGCTGCGGAATATCTGGCATTTGAACAGGGCATGCATGTACTGGTTATCCTGACAGATATCACAAACTACGCAGAAGCCCTTCGTGAAGTATCTGCGGCGAAGAAGGAAGTTCCCGGCCGTCGTGGTTACCCCGGCTATCTGTATACTGACTTGGCAACTATGTATGAACGTGCAGGCCGTATCAAAGGCAAACCCGGCTCTATCACCATGATCCCTATTCTGACCATGCCTGAAGATGATAAGACCCATCCGATCCCTGACTTGACAGGGTATATCACAGAAGGTCAGATCATCCTGAGCCGTGACCTGTATAAAAAAGGTATCCAGCCTCCCATCGATGTTTTGCCTTCCCTGTCCCGTCTGAAAGATAAAGGTATCGGGAAAGACAAGACCCGTGAAGACCATGCGGATACTATGAACCAGCTCTTTGCGGCATATTCCCGTGGGAAAGACGCAAAAGAACTGATGGCAATTCTGGGTGAAAGCGCATTGTCCGAAATCGATCTGATGTATGCGAAATTCGCAGATGAATTTGAAAAACAGTATGTTTCTCAGGGCTTCCGTACAGACAGAACCATTGAACAGACACTGGATACTGGCTGGAAACTGCTGCGTATGCTGCCTAAGAGCGAATTGAAACGTATTCGTGATGAATATCTGGAAAAATATCTGGCGGACGAGGAGTGATGCATTGTGGCTAAATTGAATGTCAATCCTACCAGAATGGAAATGACAAGGCTCAAACGTCAACTCAAAACCGCGACCAGAGGTCATAAGCTGCTGAAAGATAAACTGGACGAACTGATGAAACAGTTTCTGGAAATCGTGCGTGAAAACAAACGCCTCCGTGAACAGGCGGAAGCGGCTTTGGAAAGCGCATACCAGAACTTTATCATCGCCAGAGCCGTTATGAGCGAAAGCACATTGGCGGAAGCACTGATGATTCCCCAGCAGTCTGTAGCGGTCAAAGTAAAGAACCGTAACATCATGAGCGTAAATGTACCTGTGTTTGACTTCCAGAGAGAGGAAGGCAGTGGGGATATTTATCCTTATGGTACAGCATTTACCTCTGGGGAACTGGACAGCGCCATGAATTCTTTCTCCGATGCCATGGAGCCTCTGCTGCGTCTTGCAGAAAGCGAAAAGACAGCACAGCTTTTGGCCCAGGAGATCGAACGTACTCGCCGTCGTGTAAACGCACTGGAGAACGTAATGATTCCCAATTATCAGGAAACCATTAAGTTTATTGCCATGAAGCTGGAGGAAAACGAAAGAGCCAGCACCACACGACTGATGAAGGTCAAAGATATGGTTTTGAAGAAATCTATTGAGGAAAAACGTAAGCAGGACGAGGCTTTGCAGAGAGCATAAGCCACCGAAATGTCATTTCGGTACCATAATTGTACTCTAGATATTATGGTATATAACAACATCAAAAGGTACTTATCTGTTAAATCAGGTAAGTACCTTATTTTTTTGAAGAGGTTAAATTGATAGTTAAGTTACTAGCAGTTATGAATGGCATTGCGATAGGTAATAAAGACAATTTACCTAGTTTTTAGGAAATATTCCTTGCATTAACACCACAGACATCATGTTTCAACAGTGTTATGATCGGTTTGTAATTGAAACAACCAGAATTTATTTAGCGACTTCCAGCAGAGAACACATGAAGTGGCTTGAGCAAGTGAGATTGGTGTCATAATCGACATTTTGTGCCAGTGAGATGCTATGTCTTTTTTTACTAGAAAAATATTTTTTGAAAAACCATACAACCGTTTTTGTTTAACTTTATAAACAAAAAAAGGCAAGGACACAGCAAAAAAACAGGCTATAGCCTTCTTTTTATACCCAAATTTTGACAATATATTGCAAATGAGAGAATTTTGTGTTTTAATTATATTAAAATCTTCCTATGTATCAAGCGCTTTGTGTAAATACTTGGTCAAAATGTCGATTTTGTGCTAGAGAGGTACTGTGTCTTTGCAGGACAGACGAAGCCATATAAAAGGTTCTTAATTTTTTGCGTAAACACAACCCGGACAGGTACAGGTTATAATTCTGGTCAACATGAAAAGTAGGATATACAGGAAGTCCTGACAGCTTTGTATATAAATTTCAAATAGACTGGAGGTGAACAAGGAGAGGGGATATATGATTGAGAGCGTGCCGAAGATTGAATACCCTTTGGTGCACTCTGCAGCTCGTGTTGACTACGTTGGGCAGGTGGTTAATCGAAACAACTATGTCATTGAGGGTGTACCCTCCTACGGAGCTGAGCGAACATGACCGCGCGGAGCTAGTTCCAAAGCACGCACGGGAATCTAAGAGAGAAAGGGATGTATAAAAGTATGGCACAACAGCGTAGAAAACGGACTCTATCCCAGCGTTTGGGATCTTGGATGCTGACCAGCACCCTGTTAGTGGGCATGTTGCCCGTTGGATCTGTACCTGCCTTGGCGGCTATGGAAAAGTATGAGAACCGAGATGGTATAATGTGGCTTCAAGAAGATGCATTTTCCAAATCAGAGAATACAGAATGTACTATAGTGACACCGGTATCCGAAACTACCTTTGAAGAACCTAACAGAATTGTTATGGGTGGTACTGTCGAGGGAGATAAGAGCCACGAAAAAGCGTCTCGCAGTGATACGGTAACCATCACTAGCAAACACGCAATTGACTGGTCACAAAGCTTTGAACTACACACACACTTCAAAAATGATGGGTTGGCAGACGGTATGGCAATCAGTTTCCACAACGACCCCGACTACGATGGGAGTGAACACACAAATGGAGACTTGGGTGTTTATTCTTCCAGTCAGAAAGGCCCAGGTGTAAAGAATGCAGCTATTTTTGAGGTAGACCTATTCAATAACCAAAATTCCCCTGGATATGGGCAGGGAAATGGCAGCGATGGCCAATTTGAGGGCAAAGGTAATGATGCTCGTCATTTGGGATTCTCTCTGACAGATGGATCCGGCAATGTAACAAAGACCAGCGTTAGTAATGCAAACTCCAAACTTGCCAACAAAGGCAGAAATATAGTTACTATTAAGTGGGATGTCGATCAGGGTGAAGTAACCTTGTCTTTTAAAGATGAAGAAACTGACGGTGCAACAGTTTCTGAAACTTTGGTGGTTGACTCCACACAATTTCATCCCGACACATTATGGGGAGACGAACCGGTTTATATGACGATTTCCGCTGCTATTCATCAGGATAATAAGAACAGCAAATGGGGTGAATATGAGCTGGAGGTAGATAGCTTTACATATACTGGTCTAACTCCCGAGGAATCTGCCCAATATTGGGTGTACCGGGAAGACGACATGGACCCTAGCCCGACTCCGTATAATTCCGGGGACACGACGACCTGGCCCATGCCCGGAGACAAGGTAGTGGCTGAGCACACCATGCAAAATAAGGAGAATGGTGTTGCCAAATCCATCTCCATCCCTATCCGTGTGCCGGAGGCTCGGATTTCCAACAGTAGCGATGGGTACAGCGTGGTGCAAAAACTGACCCCCACTGATTTGAAGGGTACCACAGAGAATAAGGATATCTTTAACGGTGCGATGTCCGGTTCGGCTCTCTCCACCGACACATTTACCTTCCCTTCTACCGATGGGGCCGGGGAAAATCGAGCGAAGATAGTCCAGTATACCTATACCATCCCTAAAGATGAAGCTATCAAAGAGAACTATGTTATTGAAGACAAGGTGGCTATCGGTTCTCCAATCATGACCCAGTATACCTACTACAACAAGATTAATCTGGGTGGTCTGCCCACCGTCTCAGCTCCCGATGTGCAGCTTAAGAAAGGCGACTACAACGGCAGTTTTGCTCTTGACACTGGCCTGACCTACGCAGACTACAGTGGTGGCAATAGCAATACTACGGTCAAGATCACCAATGAGGCTGGAGATGAGGTCAGCACTATCGACACCAACAAAGTGGACACTTACAAGATCACTTATACGGTGACAGATCACAATTTCTATAAAGCGGAGTCCAAAGTCGTACGTACTATCACTGTGACCGATGATAGCGGCAGCAGCGGTGGTGGCAGTACTGGTGGCGGCAGCAAAAAGTATACACTGACCTATGAAAGCAATAATGGTACCTCTTTTGACGATGAAAGGTATGCTTCTGGCACTGAGGTCAAACTGAACAAGATTCCCCAGCGCGACGGATATGTTTTTACTGGTTGGTATTCTGATGCCGAGCTCTCTCAGCGAGTTACCAGTGTTACCATGCGAAAGAATATGACTGTTTACGCTGGATGGGAGGAAATCGAAGTCTCTGATCTGCTGAACATAAAGGATCACATGGCTTACTTCTTCGGCTATGATGATGGCCTTGTGCATCCCGTTGACAATATTACCCGTGGAGAGACTGCTATGGTACTTTTCCGTTTGCTCAACGCGGATCATAGAGCAACTATCCTCACCTCACAAAACAACTTCTCAGATGTTGACAGCCGCATCTGGTATAATGAAGCGGTTTCCACTCTGACAAACGGCGGATACATCAGCGGTTATCCTGACGGAACTTTTGGCGGTAATAAAACGATCAGCCGCATGGAGTTCGTTAGCATGATGGTTCGTGTTATGGGCGTTGACGAGACTGCTGAATGTAATTATATCGATGTTAGCCCCGATCACTGGGCTTATCGCTATATCGCTACCGCTACCCAGAAAGGTTGGGTGAGTGGCATGGGAGACGGTATCTTCTGTCCTGAGCGGCCTATTACTCGTGCAGAGGCCATGGCCATCTTTAACCGAATCCTGAATCGTGGTGTGAATGAGAACAGCATTATTGACGGCTACAAGTTCTGGGCAGATAACCAGCCCGGTACCTGGTACTATTATGAGGTTATCGAGGCTACTACTAGCCACGAGTACACTGGATCCCGTCCTTCCGAGAATTGGATTTATGTGATCCAGAATTGAGCAATGTGAAGTGATGGCTGTCAAGGCCAGAACTTTTGCTGAATCTTAAGCAGAGGAGAATGGGGGAGCGATCCCCCTTCTTCTCTATGCCCCCCATCATTTGATGGGGGGCATAGAGAAGAAAATGCTATTGAACAGGAAGATTATGAAAACAAAAATTTTTGGTGTGGAATCAGATATGCCAATGCCTTAAGAATATGGCACCATTTCTGAAGCGGACTGTTTTGGTGTTTGCCCTAATTGTGCTTTTTGTTATTTTGTTTCCAGTTCTGATATATGTTGCTGGTGTTTTTTCGGCTTTCATGATTGTTTTTTAATTGTCTGAGTCTAAAGCATGGTTGATGCCGGCAGATAGACTGGAGGACGGAAGTAGCAAGAGGAAAGTATAGACAAAAACGGCTAAATAAATTAAGGCGTGAAACGAGTATATCTTCTTTGGACTTATCTATCCGGATCACGACACTACTTGAAGCTAACGGAATCAAAAATATGGTACATACCAAATAATTTCTGATTGGAAGTGCTTTCCTGGCGTGTAATTTACATAGGAAACATGCCATATGACAAGGCTAGGGAGGAAAAAGAATTTGCATGAAACAATGGAATCAATCGTATTGCCGCCACATGAAATTGGAACAGCTGTTGAAATAGTGGTACAATCAGCGAAACTTTCCACTCTCTTCCTTTGATGTGTCATAGTGGAAGCAAGAAAAAAGTGTGGTAGTGTTGTGGGAAAGGGCACGAATGGCAGACGGCTATTGTGTCCAGAACGTCAGGGGGGGCATCGGCTGCCCTGTTTGCAATGGGAAAAGTGCTGTCAGGAGAAAATGATCTGACGAGTTAGTTTTCCCCAATTGCAGAGCAAGGGCATCCTACGCGAAACGGAGCGCTGAAACCTGATCAGGTTACATCCTACTCCAATCGCGAAATCTGATGGGGATATGACTTAAATCATGATTATTTGGCTGCTATATCAACCATACTATGCATGATAGTGCTTGCCCTTTTTGCTTGGGATGAAAGGTTTTACCTGGTTTTAATGATTTAGAAACCCTGGAGCTGAAACTTGCTTAGTATTGGCATCCTCTCTTAAAGGGAGACCTGACACCCAAGATGGTGACAGTTGGATTCCGCTGCAAAGTATGGTGAAAGTGCGATCAAGGCATGTATGGAAGGCGATAATTTGTTCTCGTACTGGAACCAGAAGATTGGATGCCCTATATGTGCAGGCCGTATCAGCCGAAAACAGTTGGAAAAATACCAAAAAAATTTAACAAGTCAAGAGTGAAGTTGCCCGACCACTATCTTGGCTTATTCACTTAGATAAAAAATTCAGACTATCACTACCTGTCACAAGATAGGCATGATTCTACGGAGGTAAACATTGCAACTCAATATTTCTACCGATTACGCACTGCGCATTGTTTTATATCTATCCGGAGCAAAAGATGTGGTAACATCCAGCCGATTAGCGGAAGAGCTTGGCATACCGCACAGCATTGTTTTTAAAACGGTCAAAAAGCTACAAAAAGCAGATATTGTTCAATCTACCACGGGTACAACAGGCGGTTATGTTTTGGCCAGACCATCCACGGAAATCAGATTGTACGATGTTGTCAGCATTATGGAGAAAACCATGAAGCTCAACCGCTGCCTTGAGCCGGATCAATATTGCAGCCGGGCTGCTGTCGATACCTGTCCTGCCAGAAGATTTTATATTAATCTTCAGGAAAAAATAGAACAGGCTCTTAAAGAAATGACCATTTATGAGCTAATGCAAGATGAAAAAGAGGAGGAGGTTGATGCTTAATCTATGTTTGCTGGAGTTCCTTTTCCTTGAGACACTGTGCCTGCTTTTTTCTCTGATGCTCATAGGTGTGTATGCAGCAGATACCGGTTTGAACGTGATGGCGGAAAAAAAAGAATATGATTTCTCCAACTTACTAACCGGCCGGTCTGGCCCAAGATGGGTAATCTTTTGAGTATAGTGGAATGATATATGCCCAAATTGAGCAAAGCGGCACAGGCAATCGGAGCCGCCAACGAACAATCTATGTGACTGGTGACGCTCTTCTTGATACAGCGGATGACAATATCAGGATCCAGAACGGCGAGGATATAGCCATTACCGGCAAAAGCGGTAAGTTGCCTGTTTTGAACTGGAGGACGATGTGAAGTGGCTTATTTATATGGAAGATGGTAGCCTGACTCTTGGAGCAGGCTGTCATTTCTCTGCAGGGTGTGGATTTTACCATTGATGGGGTTGTCATTCAAAACAATGCGGTCAAGTCCGATGTACAATTCTTCAGGAATGTCATCTGCGTTGGTGTTCCATCTTCAGGGTGATCAGCACATTCTACGGTACCACTGTGGTGAACAGTGGTAGCATCTCCAGAAACTGGATCGTCTTAGACGTGGACTACTTCGGAAATGATGAAAACTGGAACTATGACATGTAAAAGAAGCTGTCCCCTACATCCTGTGGGGAGGCAAGCCACAGGTTTCAAACATTACGGTGATCGATAATACTGCAGTCAATGTGAATGGTACTAATTCCGCAATTTCCGCTGGGCAGTCGTGGTTCTCTGTCGGGCTAGTACCTTTGTGAATATACACCTTGAAAACAGTAACGCTGAGTCGATAGATTGGAGTATCTTTTTTCGGAGATACAAAGGCATCCATTAGGGTGACAGTGTGATCACAGGAAACAAAGTCTGTCAGAATGGCAGAGTGGCAGTTTTTCAAAACAGTAGTATTATCTTCGGCGGAAATACACAAATTTTCGGAATACTGTCTCCAACAGGGGAGGAGTAGTGCTCTTAGGAGACAATATCAAGGACATATTGATTGGGAAAGCAGCTTGCAGTCTGTTTATAGGAACTGTAGATAACCATTCAATATTCTATCTGAATACTATGGATACCATGTTAGATGATAATAGAGCATCCTATTTGCAGAATCCTTAGTATATGCCTTATTTGGGTCAGTTGGTACCTATTTTGGCTGAGAAGCGGTACATGGGATTTTACTTGCCTGGCGAAGCGTAGGAGTAGGCCATAGTCGTTGTGTCCGAGATCTATCTGTTTTCTAAAATAAGTACTGTGTCCGGGGAAGGTATTGTTGCAAAACAGAGCCAGAAAGCCATTGAGCTGGCAAAAGCAAGGCACCATCTGGCAACGGTGCAGTTAGCAGAAAATCAAAGAGAACTGGTTGATTATCAGAATGAAGGAATCAAGGTCATTCGTAATCAAAGCAAATTTGATATGGTGTTTCTGGACGAATTTGTCTCCTTTAAAGAGTTCTGCACAATGCAACAAGGGGCCAGACTCAGGGAACAAATGAACAACCTTTGGTATATATCATGGCATAAAAAAGGCAGACTTGTGTGAACAAGTATTCCTTTGGTGGACCCAATCGGGAGCGAACTGATGACTTTACGGATGCGAAACGGATGGGAGCCATGTGAGCCAGTGGCCCAATAGAGAGGGCACTGTGCGTTCTTGGATGTGACACAGCGTTCCCAATTAACATTGGAGGACTTGCAGACATGGAAAAATTGTGGTACGTTAGCAGGAGAAAAGTATGCAGACATGGTAGCTTACTATATCAGCCAGCATGAACATAGTGGCGGTACTGCATGTTATCTTCATGATCCTTCTGCCGCTGTCTGCGCTGTGCATCCTGAGTGGTTTACCATGCTTCCAATGTATATGACTGTTGTGACCGAAGGGGAAGCGGCAGGACGTACCATTGGTGATCCTATGAAATTTAGGGAAGCAAATCCCAATGTGAAAGTTTGCATTGGTGTAGATTCTACGAAATTGGAGGCGCATTTGAAAGAAATCCTTATGCGTGCTTTTCTGGGAAAATAAGATAGTATATTTTTATGAAAAAAAGGACAGCATGATGGGGAGAAAATTTTTTTTGTAAAATGCCGTGCATCATGCACGAATTTTATAAACATCATAACTTGAAATGTTTCAATACCAAGATGGGAGTGAGAGAATGAATTTTGCAGAAGTGTACAAGAGAAAATTGAAAACACCGGAAGAAGCTGTGAAACTGGTAAAAGATGGTGACTGGGTAGACTACAGCGTGGGCATTGGTTTCCCCACATTACTGGATGAGGCTTTGGCAAAACGCAAGGACGAGCTGCATGATGTAAAAGTCCGCGGTTGTCTGGCAATGCAGCCTATTCAGATTGTGGAACAGGATAGAGAACGAAAAACATTTACTTATAACAGCTGGCATTGCTCCGGATATGAACGGAAACTGTGTGACGAAGGGCTTTGCAATTACATTCCTATGATCTTCCGTAACATGGCATCTTATTACAGACGATATCTGACAGTGAATGTAGCTATGGTTTCTGTAGCACCCATGGACAGCAAAGGCTTTTTCAATTTCTCCATGGTAAACTGTACAACCAGAGCTATTTTGGACGCAGCAGATCTGATCATTGTGGAAGTCAATGAACACATGCCTCATGTGTATGGCGGTCAAGAAGATTGCATCCATATTTCTGAAGTGGATGTGGTAGTAGAAGGAGAACATGGACCTTTGGCACAGCTCCCTGTTCCTCCAGCAACAGAAATCGATGAAAAGATTGCATCTTTGCTGCTGCCTTATATTCCTGACGGCGCAACGATCCAGCTTGGCATTGGCGGTATGCCTAACTCTGTGGGCAAACTTATGGCTGAATCCGATCTGAAGGATTTGGGTATGCATACAGAACTTCTTTCCGATGGTTTTGTAGATCTGTACGAAGCAGGTAAGCTGACAAACAGCCGGAAAACATTGCATCGCGGAAAGGGTGTATTCGGCATTGCTTTGGGTTCCCAGCGTCTGTATGACTGGGTAGGGGAAAACCAGGGACTGCTTTCCTTCCCTATGGACTATGTGAACCAGCCCAGTGTTATGGCACAGATGGAAAACATGATCTCCATCAATAACTGTATTGCCATGGATCTGTATGGTCAGGTTTCTTCTGAAAGTGCAGGTACACGTCATATTTCCGGTACCGGCGGACAGCTGGACTTTTCCACAGGGGCTTATGACGCACCTGGCGGCAAAGGCTTTATCTGCATGACATCTTCTTATCGGGATAAAGCAGGCAATCTGAAATCCAGAATTATGCCCAAGTTTACACAGGGGGATATTATCACCACTCCCAGAACACAGGCGTTCTATATCGTAACAGAATATGGCATTGTGAATCTGGCAGGCAGAAGCACATGGGAAAGAGCAGAACTGCTCATTTCTCTGGCACATCCTGAATTCAGAGATGAACTCATTGCCGCAGCAGATAAACAGAAGATTTGGAGAAACTCCAATAAAATCTGATATGTATACAAAACAGGAATTTCTGATTTTTTTCAGGAATTCCTGTTTTTTTATTCCCATGAAGATAATAGGTGCATACAATAGAAGTAGGAGGTGACGCCTGTGGGCAGAAGATGTGTGAACCAATGGAGAAAGAGATGGGTCGGTTCTCTGATGATTGCGTTGGGAATTGGTATGTTTTTGGCATTGCTGCTGCCGGGGTGCATGTTTTTGGTGGCTGTCCTGCTCATTTGCGGCGGAGCTTGCCTTCTCTATAAAAGCTGAATATCAAGTGACGCATGTATTCTTTTTCCAAAAAAGAACCACATGCGTTTTTTGTTGTATTACAAAATATTTTTTGCAGGCTTTTCCGTTTTTCTCCTTTTTGTTATAATTTAATAAGAGAAAGATTAAATACGCAGGGGATGAAAGTATGAATGAACTGTATAAAATTCTGCTGGTGGATGATGAGGCGGAAGTCCGCACCAGCATTATTCGAAAAATAGATTGGTCTGCTGTTGGTTTTCAGGTGGTGGGCGATGCGGAGAATGGCGTAGATGCGCTGGAAAAAATCGAGCAGCTGGAGCCGGATGTGGTACTGACGGATATTCGTATGCCTTATATGGATGGTCTGGAAATGGCAGAAAGACTGCGAGAAATCCACCCGTCCATAAAAGTGGTGCTCTTTTCCGGTTTTGATGATTTTGAATATGCCCAGAAAGCCATCAAACTGAATATTATCGAGTATATTTTAAAGCCTGTCAATGCAGAGGAAATGATGGAAATTTTGCTGCGCATCAAAGGAACACTGGATGAGGAAATCCAGCGCTTACGAGATCTGACAAACTTACAGGAAAGTTTCCGTAAAAATCTGCCCATATTGCGAGAGAAATTTTTGAGCAATCTGGTAAAAGGCAATGTGGGAAAAGAGGATATCCCTGTACTCATGGAGGAATATGGTCTTTCCCTTCTGGAGGGAAACCGCTGGGTAGCGGCAAAGGTCATGGCACAGGAAATGGAAAATACAGCTTGGAACAGTTGGAACCTGCTGTCTGTATCGGTACAGCGACTATTGGAAGATCGTTTTCAGGATTCCGGCAATTACAACTGTTTCCAGCGTCCATCTGGTATTTGTGTCATTGCTGCCATGAAGGAAGAAAAGGAACTTGTGCAATTGACTACCTTTTTCAGGGAATTGTGCAGAGAAGTGAAAAAGATTTTGAATTGTACCCTGATTGTGGGCATTGGACGTGTGGTGGAGAATATTGAAGATATTTCTCACAGCTATGCGGAGGCAAGAGAAGCTGTAGCTTACAGCAGGACTGCCGGTGAAGTGGTCTTTATCTCTGACGTGGAGCCACAGAAGGATACATTGCTTCATCTGGATGAAAAAGATGAAAAGGAACTGAGCTATGTATTGAAATTCGGTGACGAAGAAATGATACAATCCTGTGTGGAAAGCATTTCCGGCAGAATGCGCCAGCCAAAGGCAATGCAGAGTGGTTTTCAGGCATATATCATCGACATTTTGAGTGTCATTTTGCGTGTGGTACAGAAAAATGGATTGGAAGAAAATATTGTATTTGGCAAATACGCAGATTATAACGGTGTGCTCACAGGTATTTGGGACAGTGGGGACATGCAGGACTGGCTTTGCGAGGTCTGCTTTGCCATCAGCGGCAAATTGTATCGGGAACGTGTGGGAACTACCCAGACATTGATTGAAAAGGCAAAAAAATATATTGGTGAGAACTATGCCAATTCCGCCCTTTCACTGGAAATGGTATGCAGCTATCTCCATATCAGCACAGCATATTTTTCCACCATATTCAAAAAAGAAGTGGGAGAAAGCTATATTTCCTATCTGACTGCCATCCGTATGGAAAAGGCGGCAGAACTTTTAAAGGAAACAGACGAAAAAACCTATCAGATTGCTGCAAAAGTAGGGTATGACGAACCAAATTATTTTGGTTATGTATTCAAAAAGAAATTTGGGGTTTCCCCCAATAAGTTCCGCGGAAAGTGAGGAAAGTCATGGGGATTTTGCAAAGAGGAAAAGCATATTTGCAGCAGCGATTTTTTAACGGCAGCAAGCATATTGAACTGCGAAAATTGCTGTGGATTTCTTTCACGGTGACTTCTGTGGTAGCAACTCTTTTGATGGGAATCTCTTTTTATTATCGTTTTGCGGCACAGTCTGCCCAGACCACATGGGAAGGAAATGATACCCGTATGGAGGATGCGGCGGAACAGGTGACAGCCCATTTCCGCAATATGATAAAGGTGTCTGACACTCTCTATTACCGCGTTATCAAAGGGACAGATCTGCAGCAGGAAACCATTTCCGATGATTTTCGGCTGATCTATGAGATGAACAAAGACTATGTGGAAAATATTGCGCTTTTTTCCATTGACGGCAATTTGATCTGTGCCACACCCAACAGCCATTTGCGCCCCAATTTTTCATTGCAGAAGGAAGGGTGGTATGGCAGTGCGCTGGATACAGAGGAGAATATCCGGTTTGGTGCGCCGCAGGTTTCCCGTGTTTTTCGGGCAGAAGGTGATGGTTATACAAGAGTCATCCCCATGAGCCGTATGGTACAGCTGACCATGGGAGACCAGACGAAGCGCGGTGTGCTGCTTATCAATCTGCGTTATGATGTGCTGCAGGATATGCTGGAAAATGTCATGGTGGGGGAAGAATCCTATGTTTATCTGGCAGGGGAAAATGGCAATCTGCTCTATCATCCTATGCAGGATCAGATTGCAGCAGGCACCATGAAAGAAGATACTTTGCCGCTGCTCATGTATTCTTTGCAGGGAGATGTACAGGCAGAACCTTATACATTTTTACATAAGATCATCGGCTATACGGGTTGGCACATGGTGGGGGTATCCAAAGGAGATACGCCGTCTCTCCATAACTGGAAAACAAGAAGCTTCATCCTGTTTTTGCTGGCGTTTTTCCTCAATGCCATGATGCTCATTAATTTTTATGTTTCCAGAAAAGTGACAGAGCCTATGCATCGTCTGGAAGGTGCTGTAAAGCGCATACAGGCTGGGGATCTGAATACGAAAATACAAGCTTCTGGTGTGTATGAAATACAAAATCTGTCCACTGCCATTGAGGAGATGGAACGGAATCTGAAACAGCTCATGGAGGATATTGTGCAGGAACATGAAGCCAAGCGGAAAAGCGATCTGATGGTGCTGCAAAACCAGATCAACCCACATTTCCTGTATAATACACTGGATGTCATTGTGTGGATGATCGAAAATGAAAAAAGCGGCGATGCGGTGAAAGCTGTAACGGCATTGGCACGGTTTTTCCGCATCAGCCTGAGCCGCGGCAAGACGGTCATTCCTGTTTCCGACGAAGTAGAGCATGTGCGGAACTACCTGATGATTCAGGAAATGCGCTTCAAAAATAAATTTACCTATCAATTTGATGTCGAAGAAGAAACAAAACAACTGGGGACGGTGAAGCTCATTTTGCAGCCATTGGTGGAAAACGCCATTTATCATGCCATGGAATTTATGGATGATGATGGAGAACTGACCGTAAAAGGCTATCTGGAAGGGGAAGAACTGATACTTTCTGTCACAGATAATGGCTGCGGCATGACCAAGGAGAGGGCAGAAGCACTTTTGAGGGGAGATTTTGTCCAGACAGGAAAAGGCTCCGGTGTAGGTCTGCGGAATGTGCAGGAACGAATCCAGCTGGTTTTTGGGGAGAAATATGGTCTGCGCATCCTTTCGGAACCAGATGAGGGTACTTGCATCGAAATCCATCTGCCAGCCATTCCTTATGAAGAAATGAAGGAAAGGGGGATGGTATCATGACTATAAAACAGAAAATATTTCTTTTTGTGGACATCCTCATTTTGGTGGTGCTGTTTTTGATCTCATCTACAGATTATGTCTGGAAGGAAAGGAAAGTGGATGTTTCCAATATTTCTGTTATTGTGGACATTCCTCAGGACAGCACCAATATCAATCTTCGGGAAGGCGCCAAAAAGGCGGCGCAGGCATATCATGCAGATATGCATTTTCTCAATTTGCGGGATTATGAAGCCCAGCAGGTGGATATGCAGACATTGGTGCAGAGAGAATTGGATGCTGGATGTGAAGGCATTGTGCTCCAGTGCGGAAGCAGAAGAGTTACAGAAGAAATACTGGAAAATATTCCTGTAGGCATTCCGGTGGTGCTTTGGGATACAGAAGCAGAATCCCCCCGTGTGAAAGCCCATGTATCCTTTGACAGAGAAGCCATTGCCAGATTATTGGTGGAAAAGGTGTCTGAGGCAAGGGATAAGGGGCAGAGTGTGACACTGGTATCTCATAAAGACTGCGGAGATCAGGTGAAGAATATGTATGACCTTCTGGAAGAATTGTTCCCGCAGGCAGGCATTATGGTGCGCAGAGTGGAGCTTGCGGATTATGCGGAGACACAAGCCCTTGTCAGCGGTCTGACTGTTCAAGGAGGAAATATGGTGGTTTCCTGTGACGGACAGGCTTTGGAAGCCATGGCACAGGTATGTGAGAACAATGATTATAAACTGCCTTTGTATGGCATGGGCTGGAGCGGCATGATTCGGGAGCAGTTAGAAAAAGGAAATATTGCTGGTGTGGCAGTGACAGACGCTTACGGTGCAGGCTATCATAGCGTACAGAAATTGACCATGATTTTGACAGGGACAGATCAGGACGGAACGGAACGCAATTTCCAGACAGTATGGGTGACTGGTGAAAATATGTATGATCGAAGTCGGGAAGCGATTTTGTTTCCTTTTGCGTGAGGTGAGAACAGATGCGGATAAGAAAACAGGCAATGGGAATTTTTTTAGGTGTGATTTGTGTAGTCTTGGCTTTTGTTTGGCTATGGATACCTCGTACAAAGGAAAAAAAGGAATTGAAGATCGGAGTTTCTCTTTATTCAGACAGTGATACTTTTGTGGACAGTATCGTATCCTCTATGCAGGAGCAGGCGGCGGCTTATGAAGCGGAAACAGGATGCCCTGTGACCTTGAACATTTCCCGTGCCAATGGCTCACAGAGAGAACAGTTCGATCAGGTGGAACAGTATGTGGCACTGGGGTATGACGCGGTCTGTGTCAATCTGGTAGACCGCACCAATGCTTCCAGCATGGTGGATCTTGCCCAGTCGGAAGAAGTACCGCTGGTGTTTTTCAACAGGGAGCCTGTGCGTGAAGATATCCTGCGCGGAGAAAATGTTTATTATGTTGGCACAGATGCCAGAGAAACGGCGCGGATGCAGGGAGAAGCAGTATTGCAGAGCTATGCTGCTGCTGCGGAAAAAATGGACAAAAATGGTGACGGCATTTTACAGTATGTCATGCTGGAGGGAGAAATGGGACATCAGGACACCATTCTCCGCTCTGATTATGTGATCCAGACCATTGAGGATGGCGGCGTGAAGCTACAGAAGCTGGATGCAGAAACGGCTGATTGGATGCGGAGCCGCGCTGATGCCATCATGGAACAATGGATTGCAGAAATGGGTGATGAAATCGAACTGGTATTGTGCAACAATGACGATATGGCATTGGGAGCGGCAGATGCTTTGAAACGAAAAAATTTCTCTGCGGCAGTCTTTGGCATTGACGGAACGCCGGCAGGTCTTTCGGCACTGGAGGAGAAAGTCATTTGGGCAACGGTGGACTGCGGCGCAAAAGAACAGGGAAAAGCTGTCTTTGATATTGCATCTGCCCTTGGCATGGGAAAAGGTCTGCCAGAAGATATGGAATGGAATGATGGCAGATATGTAAGGGTGCCTGTACATGCACGGATACATGAATCCATAATCTGAACAGTTTTTTTGACAAAAACCGAAAAAAATTATATGTTTCGCCAAGAGAAAGAGAATAAATTTCATGTATATATAAAAAAATCTCTATTTTTTGCCACGGACAGATTTGATATAATGTGATTAACAACAGGGAGATTGTTGTGTTACATGTGTTTCGGTCTTGGACTGGACAAAATTTAAAGGAGGGTTTATACAATGAAAAAGAAATTTTTAGCGATGTTAATGGCATCCGTGATGGTGTTGGGCCTTGCAGCCTGCGGCGGCGGCTCCAGTGACGCTGCTACAGAAGGCGATGCAGCAAGCGGCGATCTGCCCACAGTCGGTGTATTGATCTACAAATACGACGATACATACATCTCTACCGTAAGAAATTCCCTGCAGGCAGCTCTGGAAGGCAAAGCAGTTGTAGAAATGCAGGATGGTAAAGGTGACCAGGCTACACAGAACGACCAGCTGGATGTTATGATCTCCAAAGGCGTTGACGTACTGTGCGTAAACATGGTTGACGCAAAAGCTGCAAGCGGCGTTGTAGAAAAAGCATCCGCAGCAGGTATTCCTACTATCTTCTTCAACAGAGAACCCGACACAGAAGTAATCAAATCCTATGATAAAGCATGCTTTATCGGTACAAATGCAATTGACGCCGGCAAAATGCAGGGTGACATCATCAAAGAACTCTTTGATGCACATCCTGAATATGACCTGAACGGCGACGGCAAAGTACAGTATGTAATGTTCCAGGGCGAACCTGACAACCCCGAAGCAATCGCTCGTACACAGTACAGTGTAGAACAGGCAGTAGCTAACGGTCTGACAATGGAACAGGTTGGCGAAACACAGGTATGTAACTGGGATACAGAAACAGCTCAGAAAGCAATGGAAGCTATGCTGGCTGCGAACGAAGGCAAAATCGAACTGGTTATCGCAAACAACGACGGTATGGCTATCGGTTGTGTAGCTGCTCTGTCCAACATTGGCTACAACACAGGTGCTGAAGGCGCTTCTTTCATCCCTGTAATCGGTGTTGACGCTACAGACGCTGCAAAAGATGCAATCGCAAAAGGCCAGATGAGCGCAACTGTTCTGCAGGACGGTGACGCAATGGGTAAAGCAATCGCAGCTGCAGCTCTGAACGCAGCAAACGGTGCTGAATTCCTGGATGGCACAGAATATACATACGATGACACAGGTATTGCAGTTCGTATCCCTTACGCTCCTTATACAGGAGAATAATCTCTGATTTTCAGTAATAGATAGGAACATTTGGTTCGCACAGTGGGGTTTTTCCTCACTGTGCGTTCTTATAAGCGAAGAAAGTCCGTGACTGAGAAACATTTGAAAGCACAGCAGCTTATTTTTTGAGAAGAAGCTGTCGTTGGGGAAGTTTTACAAAGAGAAGTTGGCACAACAGACGATTAGGAAGTGTGGTGAAGGCAGTGAGCCAAGAAAAATATGTACTGGAAATGACAGATATCGAAAAGCAGTTCCCCGGGGTAAAAGCACTGGATCATGCAATGCTCAAACTGCGTCCCGGTACTGTACATGCCCTCATGGGTGAAAATGGTGCAGGGAAATCAACATTGATGAAATGTCTTTTTGGTATTTATAAACAGGATGGTGGCAAAATTGTCATTGATGGTCAGGAAACAGCGTTTTCCGGCCCTAAAAATGCGCTGGATAATGGTGTAGCGATGGTACATCAGGAACTGAATCAGGTACTCAAGCGCAGTGTTATGGAAAATATCTGGCTGGGTCGTTTTCCCAAACAGGGTGGACTGGTCAGCCATAAGAAAATGTATCAGGAAACACAGAAAGTATTCGAGGAATTGGAAATCCCCGTCAACCCTAAGACAATCATCGGCAAATTGAGCGTATCCCAGAGACAGATGGTAGAAATCGCAAAGGCCGTATCATATAATGCAAAAATTCTGGTATTGGACGAACCTACATCCTCTCTGACTCATGAGGAAGTAGAGCATCTGTTCCGCATCATCAACAAACTGCGTGACAGAGGCGTGGCAATGGTTTACATCAGTCATAAGATGGAAGAAATTTTGCAGATTTCCGACGAAGTTACTATCATGCGAGACGGCAAGTGGATCGCAACGGAAAATGCGAAGGATCTGACAACAGATAAGATCATTCAGCTTATGGTAGGCCGTGACTTGACGGAGCGTTTCCCGCCCAAGACAAATAAGCCCGGCGAAGTTTTGCTGGATGTAAAAAATCTGACAGGAAAATATATGCCGACCTGTCAGGATGTAAGCTTCCAGCTGCGCAAAGGCGAAATCCTTGGTGTGGCAGGTCTGGTGGGCAGCAGAAGAACAGAGCTTCTGGAAACCATTTTTGGTATTGCCCATCATCAGAGCGGCGAAATGTATATGCATGGCAAAAAAGTAGTGAACAAAGACGCAAAGACAGCCATCAAAAACGGCTTTGCGCTGCTGACAGAAGAACGTCGTGCCACAGGTATTTTCGGCGGCATGAGCATTCAGTTCAACTCTGTTATTGCCAATATCAAGAATTATCGGAAAGGTCTTTTGCTTTCCAATGGGAAAATGAAAGAAGACACAAAGTGGGTTATTGACAGTATGCATGTAAAAACCCCCAGCCAGAAGACTCATATCCGCTCACTTTCCGGCGGTAACCAGCAGAAGGTAATTTTGGGCAGATGGCTGCTGACAAAACCGGAAGTCTTGCTTCTGGACGAACCCACTCGCGGTATTGACGTAGGTGCGAAATACGAAATCTATCAGCTGATCATTGATCTGGCGCAGGAAGATAAGGGCGTTATTGTGGTTTCTTCCGAAATGCCGGAACTTTTGGGGATCTGCGACAGAATCATGGTTATGAGCAATGGTCACTTGGCTGGTATTTTGGATGTCAAGGACGCAACACAGGAAGAAATCATGCGTCTGGCAGCAAAATATGTATAATGGGGAGGTAAAAAAGAATGGAAAAATTAAAGAGTCTCAAAGGGGACAAGACCTGGCAGGAACTTCTGCTGGACTATGCTCTGTACATCATCCTGATCATCATGATCATCGGTGTCATTGCAGCTGACCCTACATTTTTATCTAAGAATAACTTTTTGAAAATTTTGGCACAGGCTTCTACCAGAGGTATTTTGGCGCTGGGTGTTGCTGGTATGATCGTATTGGCAGGTACTGACTTGTCTGCTGGTCGTATTCTGGGCTGCGGTGCTGCAATCTCCGCATCCTTATTGCAGAGCGTTACATATGCATCCCGTATGTATCCCCAGATTACAGAACCACTGCCTATGATTCTGCCTTTGCTGCTGTCTATCGTGGTTTGTGTGGCTTTCTGTCTGCTCAACGGTTTTGGTGTGGCAAAACTGCACATGCATGCATTCATTATTTCGTTAGGTACGCAGCTCATAGCCTATGGTGCTCTGTGTCTGTACATCGATAGCCAGAAGGGCGGCGCACAGCCTATTGCCAGCCTGGATCCCAGATATATCGAACTGGTAAACGGTTACTGGCTGGGTATTCCTCACCTGGTTTACTTCATGGTTATTTGTGCTGTTATTATGTGGTTTGTATGGAATAAAACCACTTTGGGTAAAAACATGTTTGCCATCGGCGGCAACCCTGAAGCGGCTGCTGTATCTGGCGTAAACGTAGCAAAAAATATCATGTTGATTTATCTGGTGGCAGGTATTCTCTATGGTATTGCGGCGTTTCTGGAAGCAGGTCGTATCCAGAGTGTAACAACAGCTACAGGTACTAACTACGATCTGGATGCGATCTCCGGCTGCGTTATCGGTGGTGTATCCTTCTCTGGTGGTGTTGGTACCATCCCCGGTATCCTCATTGGTGTTATCATCCTGCAGGTAATCAACTACAGCCTGTACTATCTGGGTGTTAATGCATATCTGCAGTACATCATCAAAGGTCTGATCATCATTCTGGCCGTTGCCATCGACGTTCGTAAATATATTGCAAAGAAATAATTTTTTCGGTAAGATGTGATATGAAAATTCCCCCGTTTGACTACGGGGGAATTGTTGCAATTTGAAGCCATAAAAACAAAGGAGGGATTTTGTGACAGATGCACAAAAACCTGTAAACCCGGAGGATTTGGAACAGCGGTTACAGGCGCTGGAGGAACGGGAAAGAGCTCTGGAAGAAAAAGAAACAGAGCTGAAACAAAGAGAAAGTAAATTTACAGGGGCGAAGTATAACCTGTATTCCCATATCAATGTTTCTTTAAAGACCATGAATATTGTGGTGGGCGTCATCGCAGCGGCATTGGTTATTGCTATTGTGGCAGGGGTCATTTATCGATAAAACAGGAGGAACACCATGAAACAAAATTGGAACAAAGAAAGCCTTTTGGCAGCCTATCCCCGTTTTGAAGCACAGCCGGATTTTTATCTGGGACGGATGGCAGATGCAGAAAAAGGCTTTGCAGATACATTCGGCAAAGAAGCGGAGCGTTTTTTCAGCGCACCCGGCAGAACAGAAATCGGTGGCAACCATACAGACCATCAGCATGGCTGTGTATTGGCAGCGGCAGTAGATTTGGATATTTTCGGTGCGGCAGCGAAAAATGACAGCCGTATCATCCGTATTTTCTCCGAAGGCTACGGCATGGAAGAAATTTCTCTGGATGATCTGGAAGTGAAAAAAGAAGAAATCAACACAACAGCTTCTCTCATTCGTGGGGTAGCTTCCAAAATTACACAGATGGGTTATACACTGGGCGGTCTGGATATGTATACCGTTTCCAATGTACTGAAAGGCTCCGGCATTTCTTCTTCCGCGGCTTATGAAGTTCTGGTAGGTACTGTCATCAACGCACTGTATTGTGAAAATAAACTGACACCTGTGGAAATTGCCCAGATTGGCCAGTATGCGGAAAATGTGTACTTTGGCAAAATGAGCGGTTTGATGGATCAGACAGCATCTTCCGTAGGCGGCGTTGTTGCCATTGATTTTCGGGATAATGCAAATCCCATTGTAAGAAAACTGGATTTTGATTTCACAAAAGCAGGTTATGCCCTGTGTATCATTGACAGCGGCGCAGACCATGCGGATTTATCTGATGAATATTCTGCCATTCCTATGGAAATGCGGCAGGTAGCAGCACACTTCGGCAAAGAAGTGCTGCGGGAAGTGGCTCTGGCAGACTTTTTGACAGATATGGCTGCTGTTCGGGAAAAAGCAGGTGACCGTGCAACACTGCGTGCATACCATTTCCTGAAAGATAATCAGAGAGCCATTGACGAAGCGGCAGCACTGGAAGCAGGAGATTTTGATAAGTTCTTATCTTTGGTGAAAGAATCTGGCTATTCTTCTTTCATGTATTTGCAGAACGTGTATGTTTCCGGCAGTGTACAGCATCAGGAAGTTGCTTATGCTCTGGCAGCTTGTGAAGCGGCATTGGCAGGCAAAGGCGCTTACCGTGTCCATGGCGGTGGTTTTGCCGGAACCATTCAGGCTTTTGTGCCTCAGGAAATGCTGGCAGGTTTTGTGGAACAGATGGAAAAAGCTGTGGGTAAGGGCAGATGTCATGTGCTGTCCATTCGTCCCGCAGGCGGTACAGAATTGATGAAGGTTTGAGAAAAATAGGAGGGATGCTCTATGGCAATTTTGGTATTGGGCGGCGCAGGCTATATCGGTTCTCATACGGTGTATGCCCTGTGTGAAGCAGGCAGAGAAGTAGTGGTTGTGGATAATCTGGAAACAGGACACGCAGAAGCGGTACATCCTGATGCAAAGTTCTATAAAGGCGATATTTCTGATAAACCTTTTCTGAACGAGGTATTCCAGAAGGAAAATATCGAAGCAGTTATCCATTTTGCCGCTTATTCTCTGGTAGGGGAAAGCGTGGAAAACCCCCTGAAATATTATGAAAACAACTTGAGCAAAACAAGAGACATGTTGGAGGTTATGGTTGCTAACGGCGTAGATAAATTCGTGTTCTCCTCTACAGCGGCGACATACGGTGAACCGGAACGGGTACCTATTCTGGAAAACGACCGTACAGAACCTACGAACCCTTACGGCGAAACAAAACTGGCAATGGAAAAAATGTTCAAATGGACAGGCAACGCAACAGGTCTGCGTTATGTATCCCTACGTTACTTCAACGCCTGCGGTGCCCACGTCAGCGGCAACATCGGGGAAGCGCACAATCCTGAAAGCCATCTGATTCCCTTGATTTTGCAGGTACCTAATAGCAAACGGGAATTTATCAGCATTTTCGGCAATGACTATCCTACACCCGACGGCACATGTATCCGTGACTACATCCATGTAACAGACCTGGCAGATGCCCATATTCTGGCGGTGGATTATCTGCTGAAAGGCGGGCAGAGTGACATTTTCAATCTGGGCAACGGCGTTGGTTTCTCCGTAAGAGAAGTTATCGAAACCGCAAGAAAAGTAACAGGTCATCCCATTCCTGCAAAAGAAGTGGCTCGCCGTGCCGGTGATCCTGCACAGCTCATTGCTTCCAGTGAAAAAGCGAAAAAAGTGCTGGGCTGGAACCCTCAGCATGACAGTCTGGAAGAAATCATTTCTTCCGCATGGAATTGGCACAAAAATCACCCCAATGGTTTTTGAGAAAGGGGAAAGACATGGTATATAAAGCAATTCGAGATTTGGCGCTCTATGGCGTCAGAACAGGGCTGATTACAGAAGCGGATGTGCCTTATGTCATCAACCGTTTGATAGACGAAATGAAACTGGATGTTTATGAAGAACCCACAGGCGAAGCGGAAACCGATTTGGAAACCATTCTGTCTGTTCTGCTGGAAGATGCCTGCAAACGGGAACTGATTCCTGACAGCATCGTATATAAAGATTTGTTTGATACAAAGCTCATGGGTGTCATGACACCTTTCCCTAGAGAAGTCATTGGAAAATTCCGTGAACTTCATGCGAAAGACCCGGAAAAAGCAACAGATTGGTATTATGATTTCAGCTGTAATACAGACTACATCCGCAGATACCGCATCAAAAAGGATATGCGTTGGAAAACCATGACAGAATACGGTGAAATCGACATCACCATCAATCTGTCCAAGCCGGAAAAAGACCCCAAAGCCATTGCGGCGGCAAAACTGGCTCCCCAGAGCGGTTATCCCAAATGTATGCTTTGTCGGGAAAACGAAGGCTATGCTGGTCGGGTGAACCATCCCGCCAGAGAAAACCACCGCATCATTCCTCTGCGTATTGCGGGAAATGATTGGTTTTTCCAGTATTCTCCCTATGTGTATTACAATGAACACTGCATCGTGTTCAATGGACAGCATGTACCTATGAAAATCGATAGAAACGCTTTTGCGAAAATGTTTGATTTCATCAACTTCCTGCCGCATTACTTTGTAGGCTCCAACGCAGATTTGCCCATCGTAGGCGGTTCTATCCTGTCCCATGACCATTTCCAAGGGGGACGTTATACTTTCGCCATGGAACGGGCAGAAGTAGAACGGAAAGCAGTCTGCAAGGGCTTTGAGGATGTGGAAATGGGCGTTGTGAAATGGCCTATGTCCGTTATCCGTATTTCCCATAAAGACCATAATCGTCTGATTGACTGCGCCGATATGATTTTGCAGAAATGGCGTGGTTATACAGACGAAGATGCCTTTATCTTTGCGGAAACAGATGGAGAACCTCATAACACCATTACACCCATTGCAAGAAAACGTGGCGATAAATACGAACTGGATTTGGTACTGCGCAATAATATCACTACAGAAGAACATCCTCTGGGTGTGTACCATCCTCACAGCCATTTGCACCATATCAAGAAAGAAAACATTGGCTTGATTGAGGTTATGGGGCTTGCGGTACTGCCTGCCAGACTGAAAGAAGAAATGCAGTGCCTGAAAGAAGCCATACTTTCCGGCGCAGATTTGGAGGCAGACGAAAAGACCAGCAGCCATGGCCAGTGGGCACAGGAATTCCTGAAAAAATATGATACTGTGACAGCAGAAAATCTGGACAGCATCATTCAGGAAGAAATTGGTCTGGTGTTTGCACAGGTTCTGGAAGATGCCGGCGTATATAAGAGAACAGCGGAAGGTCAGGCGGCATTTGACCGTTTCCTGCGTCATTGCGGCGCGGAAATCTGATTCCTTCAATAAAAATAAAATAACAGACAAAAAACAGAAGAGCAGGGTTGGAGAATCCCTGCTCTTCTGCTGTCTTGGAATATGTTATCAAATATTTGAAAGTAAGCTATTATAACTGCATCATGCCGGACATGATGCATCCGCCTTTGGCACCGCAGTCCATAACTTCCTGTAACTGTTTTTCATTGATTTTGATGCCGCCAATGGCGTAAACAGGAATGGATACCCTGCGGCAGACCTCTTCCAGAAAAATAAGTCCTCTGGGGGGGAGACCTTTTTTGCAGTCTGTGACGTAAATATGCCCAGCGGTGATGTAAGTTGCCCCCAGTTTTTCCGCTTCTTCTGCCTCTGCCGGCGCGTGAATGGAGGTTCCTACATGGGAGAAACCAGACAGTTCCGTTTTGTGGGCACGGAGCAGAGGAAGGGGCAGATGGATGGCGTCACAGCCCAGTTCTTTTGCCGCACGGAAATAGGTGTGCAGGATACAAGGAACGTTATGACGCTGACAGATTGCCAATACATCTTTTGCCAGAGCGGTGTATTCTGCTTCTGACAAATCCTTTTCCCGCAGAATCAAACCCTTGGGATGGTGTTTGCAGATTTCTTCTATCTGTTCCAGAAAGGGGTGTTTGCTCAATGTGCGGTTTGATACCGCCAGAATATGGGAAAAGAATGGGTCATTATACATAGATATAATCGCTCATGACCGGCTGGAGATTGTTTTTCAGCAGAGCATCATAAACTTCTTCCACAGATCTGCCGTCATCGATCTCGAACTGGTCATCTCCTTTCTTTTCGGTTTCTTCGGAGTGTTCCCCGATGCCGGTGCTGACACCAGCGGAAATTTTAGTGGCAGCAATATTTACCAGATTGTCACGAACACGGGCACACTCTCTGCTGGAAATGGTGATGTTTGCAAAAGGCATGAATAGACGATAAGCGCATACCACCTGCAAAAGCTGGGTCTCGTGAACGTCCTTGGGATTGATGCGGTCATTGTTGATGATGGGGCGCAGTCTGGGACAGGAGAAAGCGATTTCTGCATGGGGATATTTCCGCTGCAGCAGATAAGCGTGATAGCCTGTTGCGAAAGCGTCCTTGCGGAAGTCGTCCAGACCCAGCAATGCGGCAAAACCAACACCACGCATACCGCCTTTCAGGGCACGTTCCTGGGCATTCAGACGGTAAGGGAAAATCCGCTTGTGTCCAGCCAGATGGAGTGTTTCGTATTTATCGGAATTGTATGTTTCCTGGAATACCGTTACATAATCGGCGCCACATTCATGGAGATATGCGTATTCGTCAGAGTTGACAGGATAAATTTCCAGACCGATGACTTTGAAATATTTCTTTGCGATTTTGCAGGCTTCCCCGATGTATTGTACTGTGGATTTGCTGCGGCTTTCTCCAGTAAGAATCAGGATTTCCTGCAAACCTGTTTTGGCGATGGCTGCCATTTCTTTGTCGATTTCTTCTTCGTTCAGCTGGGCACGGTTGATTTTGTTGTGGCAGTTGAAACCGCAGTAAATGCAGTAGTTTTCGCAGTAGTTAGCGATATAGATGGGTGTGAACATGTATATGCTGTTGCCGAAATGCTTTCTGGTTTCCACGCGAGCTGCCTGTGCGATGTCTTCCAATAAAGGCAGAGCGGCAGGAGAGAGCAGAGCTGCAAAATCTTCAGGCGTACGGCTGTCGTGTACTAAAGCCCGACGTACATCCGCTTCTGTATATTTGTCGTAATCATAAGCTTCCATGGCTGCAACGACCTGATCCATCACATCAGAATCCAGCACTTCCATATCAGGCAGATAGGTCATGTGGTCGATGCGGTTTTTCTTCTGGTCTTCCAGAATTTCTTCACTTAAAATACTTTCGTTCAAATGTTCCTGATTCATATCCTTTCACCTCTCAATCCTGCAAAAATCCTGTCAGTGGAGAAGATGCGCTGGCGCCTCTTTCAAGGGTTCTGCCAAGACCTGCCAGATAAGCGCTGCGACCTGCTTCAATGGCTTTTTTGAATGCTTCTGCCATCAATTCCACATTTCCGGCGGTAGCAACGGCGGTGTTTGCCATGATGGCAGCGGCACCCATTTCCATGGCTTCGCAAGCCTGAGAAGGTCTGCCGATACCAGCGTCTACGATGATAGGCAGGTTCATTTCGTCAATGAGAATCTGGATGAATTCTTTTGTGCAAAGACCTTTGTTGGAACCAATGGGAGCACCCAGAGGCATGATGCAGGCAGCACCTGCATTTGCCAGATCTCTTGCCACATTCAGATCGGGATACATGTAAGGCATAACGATGAAGCCATCTTTTGCCAGCATTTCTGTGGCGCGGATGGTTTCCTGATTGTCAGGCAGCAAATATTTGGAGTCACGCATGATTTCTACTTTGACAAAGTTCCCGCAGCCCAGTTCTCTGGAAAGTTTCGCAATGCGTACCGCTTCTTCTGCGTTTCTTGCGCCGGATGTATTGGGCAGCAGGGTAACGGTATCGGGGATATAGTCCAGAATGTTGGCAAGACCGCCTTCGTTGGCACGGCGTACAGCCAGTGTGATGATCTGTGCTTCGGCTTTTTCCACACAAGCCTTTACCAGATCCAGAGAAAATTTCCCGGAACCAAGGATGAAACGGGATGTAAATTCGTGTCCGCCTAAAATGAGTTTGTCATTGTTCTGCATGATAAAATTCCTTCTTTCTTCCAAAATCAGATATTATACGGTTTCTTCGCCCAGAAGCAAACGGGCGATCATATTGGATTCATGGGCAGCGCAGAGGGCCGCTCTGGGTGCCATGAGACATTGTCCATGGGCAATATCGGTGGTTTCGTCGCCGCAGAGATAAAAATTGCTGCCAATCTTTCGGGTATGGATGGTGTTGCTGCTGCCGAAGCCTGCCATGCCGGAAGCGCAGACCAGTTTTTTCTGGGGAAAACATTCCAATACGCCGTTGACGAACATGGCTTTTGTTTCTGCGTTGTCAAAGGCTTCGCAGATGATGTCTGCATCAGCAAAAAGGGTTTTCAGATTTTCACTGGTCACTTTTACGCAATCTGTGGTGATGTCCAGATATGGGTTGATCTGGAGCAGCTGTTCTTTCAGAGCATCTGTTTTATACATGCCCACATGGCGCAGCAAATATTGCTGGCGATTCAGATTGGTCAGGTCTACACGATCAAAGTCAATGAGGTGCAGATGTCCAACCCCAAGGCGTGTCAATGCAAAGGCAACATTGGAACCAAGTCCACCAAGCCCGGCAATGGCAACGTGTCCGGCATCCAGCTTTTCCTGATAGGCTGCTGTGTGGCGTTCCACCAATGCTTCATAGATTTCTGTTTTCGTAAATGGGTGCATCATCAGCCGCCTCCTACAAAACTGACAATTTCGATTTTGTCGCCGTCATTGAGATATGTGGTGTCATATTCGCTTTTGGGCAGGATTTCTCCGTTTTTTTCCACTGCGATATATGTCCGGCGATAGTTGTTTTCGTCCAGGTATTCGCCAAGGGTTTTGGGTGCGGATAGGGTCAATGTTTTTCCGTTAATGGTGATCATTCAGAAGCCTCCTTTCCGGCGGCGGCAAGAAAAAAGAGCTCACAAAGAAATACACCCGTGGTGGTGCACCCCTTCATGAACTCTTGTTCACTCTCAACGCTGCCAATATTCTGTTTCCGTAAAAAGTTCTGTCTTTGGCTGTCTGTACGCAATAAAAATGGGAGATGCCAAACATCTCCCGAAAATTCATTCAATGGTTTCCTACGTTGGCATTATCCAAATCAGGTGTAAGGGTCGAAGCAAAACTTCCTCTCAGCCCAATGCATTGAGCTCCCCTGTTTTCTTTTTACGAGAACAGTATAAACATCAATTCCGAAAATGTCAACAGGCAAAATGACAAAAATTACAAAATTTTCGGAAATATGCACATATCTTTGCATGTTAAAATGAATCCATAACCAAAGAGGAGGAATTTTTTATGTGGCATTTGGAAGAAGAATTACAGAAAGAAGGGGTCAGCGTCAGCCTGCTCAAGGAAATCCAGAAGTTCCGTGAAAGCCATGCTGTAGATGCTTCTGTGACAGGACGCGTACCAGTGCCCCGTTTTTTATATTATGGCAAAGAAATCTGGGAAGAAGCGGCAGCAGCGCTGTTATGTGGGGAGAATTTGCTGTTGTCCGGCCCCAAAGCAACAGGGAAAAACGTGTTGGCTGAAAATCTGGCGGCAGCATTCGGCAGACCGTCATGGGACATTTCTTTTTACGTGAATGTGGATGCCGCTTCCCTCATCGGGACAGATACATTCCGGGATAATCAGGTGGTATTTCGTGAAGGGCCTATCAGCCGTTGTGCCCACATGGGCGGTTTTGGTGTGCTGGATGAAATCAATATGGCGAAAAACGAGTCTTTGGCAGTGCTTCACGCAACATTGGACTTCCGGCGCTCCATTGATGTGCCCGGGTATGACAGAATCCCCTTGCACGAAGCAACCCGTTTTATCGCAACTATGAACTATGGCTATGCCGGCACCAGAGAATTGAATGAAGCGCTGGCATCCCGTTTTGTGGTCATCAATATGCCGGTCATTTCTGAGGAAAACCTGCGGAAATTGCTGAAACGGGAATTTCCTGCATTGAAAGATAAATGGGCAGAACAGTTTGCCGCATTATTTAGGGAACTGGAAACAAAATGTGATAATGCGGAAATTTCCACAAAGGCGCTGGATCTGCGTGGGCTTATGGCATCCATTCATTTGATGGAAAAAGGTCTGAAAGCTGTCCGTGCGCTGGAAATGGGTATCATCAACAAAGCCTTTGATCCCTTTGAACGGCAGTTGGTGGCAGACGCCATTGCCGCAAGGATTCCGCAGGATTTGGACAGAGGAAAGCTGTTTGGTGATCGCTGATGAAAAACAGAGAGATTACGGAGCGTCGTGCCGTCAATCAGATTTGGAATGCTGCCCAGGACTATTCCCTGCAGCCGGTATATGTTGCCTTTGATGAGGACGGCGACGCGGATTTTTATTTCAATACGGTCATTGGTGCCGTATATCATTATTTTCAGTTTGAAACGTTGGATAAGATGTTTACCTATCTCCAGCGCAGACAGGATGGGGAACTATATGTAGAACTGCTTTGGCTTGGACTGGAAAACTGTGTATTTGGCAAAGCCAAGGACGAACGCCCAGCTATGGCAGAGATGCGGAGAGCTTATGCAGAAAAATTTCTGGCAAGACCCAAAGACCATGTGGGGGAATCCTTGCTGTGGGATTTGAAGCGTGCCCATTGCCAGCGCATATTGGGTCAGGCAGATGATTTAGACGAAGAAAAACGGAAAATGTTGGACGCTTTGGAATTTCCTGCGGATTGTAACACAGAACAGGTGACAGACCGCATGGATCGTCTGCTGAATCAGTATTTTTTCAAAGGACATTTCAAGGAGTTTGAGGAACTGGGCGGTCATATCAGTGATTCTCCGTTTTTCTGGCCAAAAGGCTGGGGAAAACGGGCAGGCAGTGCTTTGCGGCGTATCGACTGGGAAGGCAAAACCAAAGAGGAAAAAGATTCCCTCATGGGCAAAGCAAGAAAGCTGTATCAACGGCTGACCTTTTCCAGACCCAGTGCTAAGGTGGTGCACGCTTATGTGGAAAGCTGCTTTGGAAAATCCATGTTTTCCACAGCGGAAGTGGCAGAAATTGAGAAAAAACTCTGCACGGAAGCCCATCGGGAATGTTTATTGCATTTTACCCGTGGTGAGTTTGTGGAAACGGGAGAACTGACCCGAGAGGCGGCAGAACAACGGGAATTTGCTGAAAAACAGCGAGAAGCCAATGAAGCGTATTTTCAGGCAAACGAAAGCCAGACCATGCTGGCCGTCAATAAACTGACAGAACGCATACGCAATGCCATATTATTGCAGCTGGAACCTACGGTGTACCGCACCCGGGCTGGAAATCTGTTGGCAGGGAAGGTATGGCGGAATGTGTATCTACACGATGAACGGATTTTCGAAAAAACATCAGACAGCCAGCTGGATACTTTAACGGTGGATATTTTGCTGGATGGTTCTGCTTCCCAACGGGAACAGCAGGCAAAAGTGGCAACACAGGGCTTTATCATTGCGGAAAGCCTCACACGCTGCAACATTCCCGTCAGGGTAAGCGCTTTCAGCAGTGTCAGCGGCTGTACGGTCATGCAGGTATTACGAGATTACCATGATATTTCCAGAAATAAGGATATTCTGCATTTTCTGGCGGCTGGCTGGAACCGAGATGGCTTGGCACTGCGGGCGGCGGATTACCTTATGGAACAGGAGAGAAGCGAGCACAAAATGCTCATCATCCTTTCCGACGCCCATCCTAACGACGATCAGCCTATGCCGTCAAAAGAAGGGCTCCATCTGCCCAAAGATTACGGCGGTGAAGCCGGAGTGCAGGATGTGGCAGAAGAAGTGAGCCGTCTCAGAAGAAAAGGCATCTGGGTCATTTCTGTTTTTACGGGAAACGATCGGGATTTGCCGGCAGCCCATGAGATTTATGGCAGAGAACTGGCAAGAATCCGCTCTGTCAGTTGGTTTGCCGATACGGTAGGACGGCTGATACAGGAGAGAATCAGAGAAATGTAAAAGTGTAAAAAGACTGGACGATATTAGGGGTATCTTCAAAGGAAAAGATTTTCCTAAGAGGAATTTGCTTTGTCCGGTCTTTTTGTATGTCTGTGTGTTTTATGGGAATCATAAAGTCATTGTATTACAAGAGCGGTTATGGTAGAATCAATGTGCAGTATATGATTTTTCATGACATATCGAACCCATGGGTTCCTGACACCAAAAAGAAATTTGCGGCGGAAGGTACAGTATGGAAATACAGGGCAGCTATGCCCTTTTTCCCGTACCTTTCGTGGTACGGTTTTTTTTATTTGCCAATAGGAGGTATGGAAATATGGAAACAAAAAAGAATGAAAGCAGAATTGCGGTCATTGGCATTGTTGTAGAACAAGAAGCATCTGTGGATGTGCTCAACGAAACACTCCACGAATACCGGGAATACATCATCGGCAGAATGGGCATTCCCTATCGTGAGAAAAAAGTGAATATCATCAGCATTGCCATTGATGCCCCTCAGGATAAGATTTCCGCTTTGTCCGGAAAAATCGGCAACCTGCCCGGCATCCAGTCCAAGACCGTATATTCCGGTGTGAAGGCATGAGTTTTGCGGCAAATTTAGCTGAAAAACTAGTCACGGAACACGATCTTTCGGAAGAAGAACTGCTCTATCTTCTGGAACATCGGCAGGAAGTGGCACCTTATATGCAGGAACAAGCCAAAAAACTTTGTCAGGAGGTTTTTGGCAAAGAAATCTATATTCGCGGATTGTTGGAAATTTCCAACATCTGCAAAAATGATTGTTATTACTGCGGCATTCGTAAAAGCAACCGAAAGGCGGAAAGATACCGTCTAACAGAAGAAGAAATTCTGGAGGCGTGCCATGCTGGTTATGCTTTGGGATTTCGCACATTTGTGCTCCAAGGCGGCGAGGATATGTGGTATGACGATGACCGTCTGTGCCATTTGGTATCTGCCATCCGAAAAAATCATCCCGACTGCGCCATTACCCTTTCTGTAGGGGAACGCAGTCGGGAAAGCTATGAAAAACTTTTTGCCGCTGGCGCCAATCGGTATCTGCTGCGCCATGAAACAGCAACTCAATCCCATTATGCCATGCTCCATCCATCTGATATGGATTTCGCAAACCGTATGCGGTGTTTGCGGGATTTGAAGGAAATCGGCTATCAGGTGGGCTGTGGATTTATGGTAGGCTCACCCCATCAGACATTGGAACATCTGGTGAAAGACCTTCGTTTTTTAAAGGAATTTCAGCCCCACATGGTAGGCATCGGGCCTTTTCTTTCTCAGAAAGACACGCCTTTTGCCCATTATGAAAATGGTTCTGGAGAGCTGACGTTGTTTTTGCTTGCTGTCATACGTCTGCTTCTGCCGAAGGTGCTTCTGCCCTCTACAACTGCCCTGCGAACACTTTTGCCGCCGGGAATGGAATGGGGCATTGCTTATGGTGCAAATGTCATCATGCCCAATCTTTCACCCATGGAAGCACGGAAAAAGTATACCCTTTATGACAACAAGCGCATCATGGGAACAGAAGCGGCAGAGCAGATTGAATGGCTGAAAAAGCAGTTAGCGGATATGGGCTATACCGTTGCTGCATCCAGAGGGGACAGCCCTATGATGAAAGAACAAAATCACTGACAGGAAAGAGAAATCTGACCTAGAAGAAAGGAAGAAAATGAATATGTATGATCCCAAATCAATGAAAGCGGAGGAATTTATCTCCCACAAAGAAATTCTGGACACTTTGGCTTATGCTCAGGAAAACAAGAACAATGAAAAACTCATTGACGCAATTTTGGAAAAGGCAAAACTGCGTAAAGGTCTTTCTCACAGAGAAGCTTCTGTGCTGCTGGCATGTGAAATGCCTGATAAAATACAGGAAATTTATGTTTTGGCGGAACAGCTGAAAAAAGATTTTTATGGCAATCGTATTGTTATGTTTGCGCCGTTATATTTGTCAAATTACTGCATCAACGGCTGTGTGTACTGCCCTTATCATGCAAAAAATAAACACATTGCCCGGAAAAAACTGACACAGGAAGAAATCGTCAAAGAAGTGACGGCTTTGCAGGATATGGGGCATAAGCGTCTGGCGCTGGAAGCAGGGGAAGACCCGGTGAACAATCCAATCGAATATATTCTGGAATGTATCAAGACCATCTATTCCATCCAGCATAAAAACGGTGCCATCCGCCGAGTGAATGTGAACATTGCGGCAACCACAGTAGAAGAATATCGAATGCTGAAAGAAGCTGGCATCGGTACATATATCCTGTTCCAAGAAACTTATCATAAAGAAAGCTATGAACAGCTTCATCCCACAGGCCCGAAACATAACTACGCTTACCATACCGAAGCCATGGACAGAGCCATGGAAGGCGGCATTGACGATGTAGGTCTGGGGGTACTGTTCGGTCTGGAACGATATGCTTATGAATTTGCGGGACTTTTGATGCACGCGGAACATCTGGAAGCCGTTCACGGCGTAGGCCCCCATACCATCAGTGTACCTCGTGTGAAACGTGCCGACGACATTGACCCCGATGCTTTTGATAATGGCATTGATGATGAGATTTTTGCAAAGATCATTGCCTGCATCCGCATTGCTGTGCCTTATACAGGTATGATTATTTCCACCAGAGAAAGCAAAGAAGTGCGGGAACGTGCATTGCATCTGGGCGTTTCTCAAATCAGCGGCGGCTCTCGTACCAGCGTAGGCGGTTACTGCGAAGAAGAGCCAGAGGACGAAAATTCGGAACAGTTTGATGTGAGCGACAAACGGACATTGGATGAAGTGGTTCATTGGCTTATGGATTTGGATTATATTCCCAGTTTCTGTACCGCATGTTATCGGGAAGGGCGTACTGGTGACCGCTTCATGAGTTTGTGTAAGAGCGGACAGATTCAGAACTGCTGTCATCCCAACGCCCTTATGACCTTGAAAGAATATCTGGAGGACTATGCTTCACCGGAAACAAAGAAAATCGGGGAAGCGCTGATTCAGAAAGAACTGGGGAATATTCCAAAAGAAAAAGTTAGAGAAATTACTGTGCATCATTTGCAGGAAATTGAAAAAGGAAATCGGGATTTCCGATTCTAAAGGCAGGAGGTTTTTATGGGTTTACAGGATACACCATCTTCAGAACGGGTGCAAATCGGGTTTTTTGGCTGCCGCAACGCAGGCAAATCCAGCTTAGTCAATGCGGTAACCAATCAGGAAATGGCGGTGGTTTCGCCAGTGAAAGGCACTACCACAGACCCAGTGACAAAAGCCATGGAACTGCTGCCCCTGGGTCCTGTTCTCATCATTGATACCCCCGGTATTGATGATGAAGGTGGTTTGGGAGAGCAGCGTGTGAAACGAACAAAGCAGATTCTCAATCGCATTGATTGTGCCGTTTTGGTGGTAGACGGTGTGGCAGGGAAAACGAAAGCCGATGAGGAACTTCTGAGGTTGTTTCAGGAAAAACAGATTCCTTTTCTTGTTGCGTATAACAAAAGCGACCTGCAAATGCCCACTTTATCAGAAGAAAATGAAGTGGCAGTCAGTGCCCTCTTGAAAACAGGCATCGAGGAACTGAAAGAACGTATTGCCGCATTGGGAAAAGAAAATCAGAAGGAACGGATGCTGGTAAGAGATTTGGTAAAGGCAGAAGATTTGGTGGTATTGGTGACGCCTATCGATAGTTCTGCACCAAAAGGACGGCTCATTCTTCCACAGCAGCAGACCATTCGGGATTTGCTGGAAGCAGATGCCATTCCTGTGGTGACGAAAGAAAATACACTGAAAACCACTTTGGAAAGTCTGGCAAAAAAGCCTGCTATGGTCATTACGGACAGTCAGGCATTTGCGCAGGTCAGCAAGGATACGCCGCTGGATATTCCACTGACTTCTTTTTCCATTCTTATGGCGCGGTATAAGGGATTTTTGGAAGGTGCCGTGCAGGGGGTAGCAGCCATAGAAACATTGCGGGATGGGGATAAAGTCTTGATTTGCGAAGGCTGCACCCATCACAGACAGTGTGAGGATATTGGTACTGTGAAGATTCCTCGTTGGCTGCGTCAGCATACAGGAAAAAAGCTGGAATTGGTGCATACTTCCGGCAAGGATTTCCCAGAGGATTTATCTCCATACCGTTTGGTGATCCATTGCGGCGGCTGTATGCTCAATGAACGGGAAGTGGCGTATCGCCAGAAATGTGCCGCTGATGCAGGGATTCCCTTTACCAATTATGGCATCGCCATTGCTTATATGACTGGAATTTTGAAACGGAGCATCGAAATTTTTCCGAAGCTGTATACATTGATTTGATATAAAAAAGACTATGGGAACCCCATAGTCTTTTTCGCATCAAAGAGGAAAATGTCCGCTGCGGCGCAGTGCCACCAAAATGCCGGGAATCAGAATCAATTGCAGTATGATGCCGGGAATGGCTTCCAGCAAGGCGCCGGAAAGGAACATCTGCCAAGTGAAGGCGTTTTCGCCAATGCCAAGCAGCAGAACTTCCACAATGCCCCATACCACACGTCCCAGAATCATGGCAGAAATCAGAGCAATGTAAAGAGCAGTCGTGGATTTTTGTTTGGAACGTCCATAAATCAGCCCTGCGATAAGTCCATAAGCTGCCAGTTCAAATGCCATGGCAATGGCAACAGGGAACATATGGGGCATGCCGAAAATCATGCTGCGGCAAATGGGCAGCAGAAAGCCTAAAAACAGCGCATATTGCCAGCTGCAGAGAAAGGCGCAGAGAAAAACGGGAAAGTGCATTGGCAGCAGCATATTGCCGAACTGTGGAACTTGACCTGTCAAAAAGGGCAGTACTAGCCCCAGTGCAAAAAATAAGGCGCTGACAGTCAATTGTTTTGTGGATCGATTCATAAAAACCTCCTGATTGTTTCTGTTAAAATTTCGGTTTTTATCATACCACACTGTTTTGGAAGAAAACAGCTTTTTTTCAAAACACTGCGTTGAAATGTATGTTTTGGAAAAATGGGGACAAACTGAGAAAGAAGGACTTGACAGAAAGGGGTTTTTACGGTATGAACTTGAGTGGTACAAGAACAGAACAAAATTTGCTTGCCGCATTTGCGGGGGAATCTATGGCTGCCAATAAATACGATTTTTACAGCAGTCAAGCAAGAAAAGAGGGCTATGAACAAATCGGCGCTATTTTCAAAGAAACAGCGGATAATGAACGGCAGCATGCCAAACAGATTTTCCGTTTCTTAAATGGCATCGGCACCACAGAAGCCAATCTGACCGCAGGCGTTGCGGGGGAACATGAGGAATGGACAACCATTTATCAGGATATGAGCACCATCGCCAAAGATGAGGGCTATCCAGAAATCGCCATGTTTTTCCAGAATCTGGCGTCTGTGGAAAAAGAACATGAGGCGAGATATGCTATGCTGCTGGAAAGAATCAAAAATGAGCAGGTATTCAAGGATAACGCCAAAACGGTATGGGTGTGCCGCAACTGCGGACATGTCCATGTGGGGGCAGTGCCGCCGGATGCCTGTCCTGTCTGCAAACATCCCAAAGCATATTTTGAGCGGAAAGCGACCAATTATTAATGGAAACAGATTGAGAGGGCAACCTCTCATTACATAGAAAAGAGGAATTCAATGGAATATCAGAATCAAATCAGAGAAGCTGTATTTTACAAACGCCCCAATCGTTTTCTGGCGGAAGTGGAATTGGATGGAGACCGGGAACTGGTGCATGTAAAAAATACAGGCAGATGCCGAGAATTATTGCAGGAAGGCGCAAGGGTATTTCTGGAAGAAAGCGGAAACACAAACCGGAAAACGAAACATTCCCTTGTGGCAGTCTACAAGGGAGATATGCTGGTGAATATGGATTCGCAGGCACCTAACGCTGTGGCGGCAGAAGCTGTGGCGGAAGGGAAAATACAGGAAATCGGCGAAGTGACATTTGTGAAACGGGAAGTGAAATTCGGCGGTTCCCGTTTTGATGTGTACTATGAAGCAGGAGAGCGGAAAGGCTTTCTGGAAGTGAAAGGGGTGACGCTGGAGGAAGATGGCGTTGCTATGTTTCCCGATGCGCCCACAGAGAGAGGCGCAAAACATTTGCTGGAATTGGCAGAAGCGGTGGAAAAAGGATATGAAAGTGCGGTGCTGTTTCTGGTGCAGATGAAAGGCGTTTCTGTTTTCCGTCCCCATGAAGCCCGTGACCCAAAATTCGCCGAAGCATTGCGAAAGGCGGCAAAAGCAGGGGTAAAAGTATTGGCTTATGACTGCAAGGTGTGGGAAACGGGATTTTGCTTAGATGCGCCTGTGCCTGTGGAATTGTAAAACAGACATATCCCGAAGGATTCGGACATAAAGTTTAGTAATGACGAATATGGAGGGAAAATACATGAGGCATAGAGTTTTGACAGCGGTTTTGACACTGTTTTTTAGTGTTGGCTGTTGTTTGCCTGCATTGGCGGCAGAAAAGCAGTATGAAAATCTGACAGACCTTGGGTTGACTTCCAAAAGTGCTCTGTTGATGGAAGAAGATACAGGCACCATCTTGTATGAACAGAACAGCCATGAAGCTCTGCCCCCTGCCAGTGTTACAAAAGTTATGACACTGCTTCTCATTTATGAAGGAGAACGGGATGGGAAGTTTGAATGGACAGATACGGTGCAGGTCAGCGAACATGCGGCGTCCATGGGCGGTTCTCAGGTGTTTTTGGAAGAAGGAGAAACCCAGACAGCGGCAGACATGACAAAATCTATTGCCATTGCTTCTGCCAACGATGCGGCTGTTGCTATGGCAGAATTTCTGGCAGGCAGTGAGGAAGCCTTTGTGCAGAAAATGAATGAACGGGCAAAGGAATTGGGTATGGAGGATACGAACTTTGTCAATGCCTGCGGATTGGATACAGAAGGGCATGTGTCCAGCGCCTATGACATTGCCCTTATGAGTCGGGAATTGATGGAGAATTTTCCGGAAATCAAGGAGTATACTACCACATGGCAGGACAGCATCGTACATAAAACAAGACGTGGAGAAGAAACATTTGGTCTGACCAATACCAATAAGCTCATTCAGTGGTATGATGGGGCAACGGGGCTAAAAACAGGTTCCACTGGCAATGCGTTGTACTGTTTGTCGGGAACAGCGGAACGGGATGGTATGGGGCTCATTGCCGTTGTTATGGCTGCGCCGGATTATAAAGTCCGCTTTCGGGAAGTGATGCAGCTTTTGGACTATGGCTTTGCCAATTACGCCATTGAAAAAGGAAGGGAAAAAGGTTACGCCATGGGAGAAGTGCCAGTGGAAAAAGGTATGACGGATACGGTGGAAGCAGTGGTAGCAGAAGAAATTTCTGTATTGGTGCCCAAAGGAAAGGAATCCCAGTGGGAAACCAGAACGGAACTTTTGCCAGCCGTTTCAGCACCTGTGGAAGCAGGCACAAAGGTTGGTGAACTGATATATCTCCGTGATGGAGAAGAAGTGGGTCGCGTAGAACTGACTGCTGGAGAAAATGTGGAAAAGGCAAATGTGGATACCATGCTGCGGCGGATGCTGGCTGGATGGTGTTAGGGCAAAAGAAAGGCTTTGAAGTGCAGGACTTCAAAGCCTTTTTCTAATTGATGAAATCAGTATTTTTTAGAATAGTAAAAGATACATCCCACAATAATCACAGCGTTTCCTGCCAGTACCCAGCAGAGGACTTCCGCATACTGAGGTGCTACAAAACCACAGACCAGAATGGCAGCGAACAGGCAAAACATAGAAAGCATGGCGTAGGCACTGTATGCCTGTTTTTCGATGAAGATGTTGCGTTCATCCGTTTGGGAAACTTCCGCTTGTGCCTGTTTTTCTTTATCATGGATGAGTCGGTCGATACGGATGAGCTGGACGAAACAGCAGATGGCACCACTGAAGCCAATGGAAGAAAAGGGGGATTCTGGGTAGACTCCAATCTTTGCAAAAAGGGAAACTGCCAGAAAAATCAAAAAGAGAACAACCATTGCGAACATATCTCGTTTTAGTTTTTGCTCAAATGATTTCGGTTTCATGGAAATGACCTCCTTTATTCACAGGAATTGCGGATGTTGCAGTAGATGGCAGCTAAAAACAGCAGTGCCACATCTGCCAGCATCAGCAGCAGGAAAGGAATCAGCAGTTCCGGTCTCCGCAAAGCAGCCCATAGGGTAGCCAAATAGAGCAGAACCAGTGAAAACAGGCTATGCAGGCTGTAAATCTGTTTCTGGATAAAAATATTTCGCTCGTCATAGATGCGGATTTCTTCTTTTTTCCGCAGGGATTTATTTTTCAGAAGGTGGATGGACTTGATGATGTGGATAAAGCCAATGGCAATGAGTCCGCCGCCAGTGCCTGCGCAGTAGGTGAGGGGATAACCGGAAGGAACTTTTCCGCTGAAAGCTGTCACACAGGCAAGTACACCTAAGCAAATCCAAAGAATCCCACAGGCAAGCTGTATTTTGAGTTTCTTTTCAAATTTCATGATTCATCCTCCTCCTCAAACAAAAAGACTTCTTCAATGGTCATGCCAAAAAACTTGGCGATTTTATGGGCAAGGAGGAGAGAGGCGGTGTATTTTCCCACTTCCAGAGAAGTGATGGTCTGGCGAGTGACACCTACATGGATTGCCAGTTCCTCCTGTGATAATTTGCGCTGTTTTCGCAGCTCTTGAATGCGTGTTTTCATAGGTACCTCCTTTGCAAAGCTTGCTTTGCAATTTTAGTATAGTTTGCTTTGCAAAAAATGTCAAGTAAACTTTGCAAAAAAGAACATGGTTTTTGCGATAAATGGAGGAGTCTTGATTTGACTTGCCGCAGAAAGTCTGGTATTATACCATAGGGAAGGAATCCAATACAGAAAGGAATTGAATATATGAATAACTATTTATTGGCATTTCTTTGGAGCATTCCGGGGTTGTTGGTGGCTACGACCATGCATGAATTTGTCAGAGCACTGGCATCTTCCGCTATGGGGGACAACTTACCCAAAAGTCAGGGAAGACTGACACTGAATCCTTTGAAACATTTTGAACCCATCGGGTTTTTGCTGCTGTTTTACACAGGCGGCTTTGGCTGGGGGAAACCTGTGGAAACCAGTGGACTCTACTACAAAAACAGAAAACGGGATACTTTGCTGGTAGCCATTTTGCCTTCTGTGGTGAATTTGCTGCTGGGGATGGTATTTTTGGGTGTATATGTGAATGTTGGCGACAGTGTCAACACACATGTAGCAAACATCCTGCATTATCTTTGTTTTTACAACGTGGGCATTGCGGTATATAACATCGTGCCCGTATCTCCCATGGACTGTGTGAAAGTGCTTTCTGTGGTGATGCCTGCAAATAAATACTACAGCTATTTACAGTATGAAAAAATGATCCAGATGATCTTCCTGTTCCTGCTGTTTTTGGGCTTCTTCGGAAATATTTTTGGTACCATCACTTATGGTGTCATTCAGTTTTTGGGGCATCTGTTCTTTATTCTGTAAGGAAGTGAAACTATGGAACAAGTGACCATACGGCTGGATGCTTTTGAAGGTCCTATGGACCTTTTGTATCATCTGATTGAGAAAAATGAAATTGATATTTACGATATTCCCATTGCTTCTTTGACAGACCAGTACCTTGCCTATTTGGATGCGGCGGAGGACCGCAATATGGATGGCATGAGCGAGTTTTTGGTGATGGCGGCGACCCTTTTGGAAATCAAAAGCAAGCTGCTGCTGCCAAAACCGAAAAAAGAAGCAGAGGAAGAAGGGCCAGACCCCCGTGCGGAACTGGTGGAACGTCTGCTGGAATATAAGAAAATCAAGGGCGTTACGGCAGAATGGAAAGCGAGAGCGGAAGAAGCTGCCAGACTGCTGTATAAGCCTGCGGACAAAGCTATTGCCAAACTGCGCAGGGAAGAAGATCAGCCCCTTGAGGATTTCCTCATGGGTGTGACTATGGAGGACTTGTATTTGGCTTTTCAGGAAGTCATGCAGCGAAAAGAATCCAAGGTTGACCATGTCCGCAGTTCTTTCCGAGCGGTGGAACGGGATTTGTTTACCATTCAGGATAAAATGGACTATATTCGGGACTTGCTGATTTTGCAGCCCCAGATTACATTTTTTGGTATCTTCCGTAGAAAATCCAGAAAAATGGAAAAAGTCGTGACTTTTTTGGCATTGCTGGAGCTGATCAAACGAAAAGAAGTGCAGATCACCCAGCAGGGAACATTTTCGGAAATTTATATCCGCAGTTATGAGGAAAGGGATGCAGTATGAGATTGGCGCAGTTGGAAGCTGTTGTGGAATCCCTCCTGTTTATTTCGGGAGAAGCGGTGCCACTAACAGCCATTGCCCAGACAATTGAAATGGATAAAGCCACTGCCAGAGCCATTGTACAGTCTTTGGCGGACAAATACGAAGCGGAACAGCGAGGCATCCGTATTGTGGAGATCAACGGCTCCTACCAGATGTGTACAGCGGCGGAATGTTTCACCTATATCCGCAGTATGTATAAAAGCCCACAGCGACAGGGCTTGACCCAGTCTTTGCTGGAAACTCTGGCCATCGTTGCCTATAAACAGCCCATCACCAAAGGGCAGATTGAGGAAATTCGTGGCGTCAGCGCAGAACATGCGGTCAGCAAGCTGGTGGAAAAAAAGCTGGTCTGCGAAGTAGGCAGATTGGATGCGCCGGGGAAACCCATCCTCTTTGGTACTACTGAGGACTTTCTGAGGTATTTTGGATTTAAGTCCGTATCAGAACTGCCGCCGCTGGAAGAAGAAACAGGGCTGGCAGAACAGGAAGAAACAGAAGAACAGACGGAAGTTTGAAAAGAGAACCGACAGAGGAATCTGTCGGTTTTTTGATTGTAAAGGCAGGAAGTATCTGTTAATCTGAATGTAGGAGGTATAGTTTTCTATACAAAAAGGGGGAAGAAAAGATGAAAAGTATCAAATGGATGTTGCTGGGCAACGCGATATTGATGGTGGTCATTCTGATTCATTTGTTTTTGGAACAGCCGTTGATAACAGATTTCATTGGATTGGTAGGTTTGTTTTTTATTTATTTGGGGTTTTATCCTGAGAATAAAGAATGATGCAGATCAGGAACCTTTAGGGGCATCTTCATAAGAAAACAAAGAAAGCTGAAATCCTTGTCATGATAGAGGGTTTCGGCTTTCTCGTTTTTACGGAAATTTTATTCAGTATATTTTCTTCTAAAGACTGCCGTCGCAATTTCCCTTAAGAAATCAAGGAAGTGAAAATGAATGTTTTCTTAAAGGGAAGTTGCTTTGGAAGTTCCTTTTTCTATGGATACCCTTTTCCCAAAAAGCATACAATGATGAGGGAGGGGTACGCATGAAGAAATTTTTGAGTTTTTGTGTGGTGCTGCTGTTGTGTGGGCAAACAGTGCTGGCGGCAGAGCCAAATGTGGCGGCACAGGGAGCGGCGCTTATTGACGGAGAAACAGGGCGGCTGTTGTGGGGAAAGAATGCGGAAAGTCCCATGGAAATGGCAAGCACAACCAAAATTATGACAGCCATATTGGTATTGGAAAAAGCAGACCCGAAAGAAGTGGTGACTATCAGCGCAAACGCCGCAAAACAGCCTGATGTGCAAATGGGATTGAAAGAAGGGGAACAGTGGTATGCAGGAGATTTGCTCCGTGCCATGATGCTGAAATCCTATAACGACGCGGCGGTGGCGCTTGCGGAGCATGTCAGTGGTTCAGTGGAAGCATTTTGCATGGAAATGACGGCAAAGGCGGCGTCCATTGGGGCAACGGATACAGTCTTTGGCTCGCCCAATGGGCTGGACAGTCATTTAACCAGAGAGCAGCACCATTCCACGCCTTTGGATATGGGCATCATCACCGCTTATGCCCTGCAAAATCCTGTGTTTCGAGAGATTGCTGTTCTGCCTAGCCATACCTTTGCGGATGTTTCTGGAAAGAACGTACATACGGCAGTGAATACAGACCGATTTTTGCAGATGTATGCAGGTGCCCTTGGAGTCAAAACGGGATATACCAATAAGGCAGGACATTGTTTTGTAGGAGCGGCTAAGCAGGAGGATATGACCCTTGTCAGTGTGGTATTGGCTAGTGGTTGGGGCAACACAGGCAAAGAAGCCAAATGGACAGATACGAAAAAACTCATGGATTATGGCTTTGCCACTTATGAGAAACAGGAAATCGCAGGGGCTGGAGAAAACATGGGAGAGATTACAGTGACCCGTTCTCCTGTGAAGGAAGTTACAGCAGGTCTTGGGGAAGGATACAGCGGCATATTCTCAGAAGATGAGGTTTCTCGTTTGCAATGGCAGACGGAATTGCCGGAAACATTGGAAGCGCCTATCGAACAGGGAGAACAGATTGGGACAGCCATCTTGGAACTGGATGGAGAAATCATTGCGGAGCTTCCCTTGACAGCACAAACAGCGGCACCAGCCTATACACTTTCGGAGCAGTACTGCAGATTGCTTTCTGTTTGGTTTGACTGGATAGAATTTTTGCCGGAAATGTGATTTTTCTTTGACTTTCCGCTCTTTCTCCTGTATACTGATGGGACGAAAAGGACGGAGGAGAGAATATGGAAGAAAGATTGCAGAAATTTCTGGCAGAAGCAGGCATTGCTTCCCGAAGAAAGTCAGAAGAACTCATTGCCGCAGGCCGTGTGCAGGTAAACGGACAGGTGGTACGGGAACTGGGTGTCAAAATCGACCCTGCAAAAGATAAAGTATTATTCGATAATAAGCCTGTGAAAGCGCAGGAAACAAAGAAAGTATATATCATGCTCCATAAGCCCGAAGGCTATGTGACAACAGCGAAAGAGCAGTTTGGACGTCCGGCGGTGCTGGACTTGGTACAGGGCGTAAAGGAACGTATTTTCCCTGTAGGTCGATTGGACTATGACACATCCGGTCTGCTGCTTTTGACAAACGACGGCGATTTGACTTATAAACTGACACATCCTAAACACGATGTGGATAAAACCTACATTGCAAAGCTCTATGGTGTGCCTGACGAAGGTGCTTTGCAGAAATTCCGCAGAGGCGTTGTCATTGACGGCAGAAAGACCAGACCTGCGAAAATTCAGATTCTGGAAAAAGAAAAAGATATGCGGTTCTGCACAGCGGAAATCATTATCCACGAAGGCAAAAACCGTCAGGTCAGAAAAATGTGTGAAGCCATCAAGCATCCCGTTGCACAGCTGAAACGTGTGGCTACAGGGGAGCTGACACTGGGGGATCTGCCCAAAGGCAAATACCGCCATCTGACAGAAAGAGAAATCAAATATTTGAAAAAACTGTAAGTAAGAAAGCCTCGGTTTTGGAAAATCCGAGGCTGTTTTAGGAGCATCTTCATAAGAAAACAAAGAAAGCCAAAATCCTTATGATTACAAAGGGTTTTGACTTTCTTATTTTATTAAGATTTTATTTGTTATGTTTTCTTATGAAGACAGCTGTCGCAATTCCCCTTAAGAAATCAGGGAATAAGGAAAATCAATGTTTTCATAAGGGGAATTTGCTTTTGTCAGGATATGTTTTTTATTTTGAAATCAGGAGGATTATCGGCTTTATGCTTGAAAGTCCGGCGATTTTCTCATATAATTTAAGTTTAGAGTACATCATAAAGGTAGGCTGAATTATGAGCGAACAGAAAACAAGATTTTACCTGATCCGTCACGGGGAAACACTGTGGAACCGTCAGGGACGGTATCAGGGTTCTACGGATATTGAACTGTCCGAAGAAGGTCTGGCACAGGCAGAACTGGTGGCAAAGCGTTTCCGTTATCTGCCTTTGGATAAGATTTACGCTTCTCCCCTGAAGCGCGCGTTGGTGACAGCCCAGACCATCGGCAGAGAAACAGGCATTACGCCCATTGTGGATGAACATTTTAAAGAAATCAATTTTGGCGCATGGGAAGGCATGAGCATTCCTGAACTGAAAGAAGCCTATGGACAGGCATACATGGATTTCTATGAAAATCCCTTTGCCCATCCTTTTCCGGGAGAGGGTTCTTTTGCAAACGTAACAAAACGTGCGGTGGAAGGCTTTGAAGCAGTTTTGGAAGAAAACAGAGGCAAGCATGTTGCTATTGTGTCCCATGGTGGTTTGCTCCGTGTTATGCTGGTGGGCATCATGGGCATGGATGTGAATTTTTACCGCAAAACTTGGATGACCAATACATCCATCACCACAGTGGATGTTATGGAGGACGGCAGACGCATCCTCATGACACTCAATGACAAAGCCCATCTGGAAATGGCAGATTTATTCAAAAAAGGGGAATGATTATGGCAAAGATCGCAGTCATTGGCGGCGGCGCCGCAGGAATGCTGGCGGCAGGCCGTGCGGCACAGCGAGGGCATGAAGTCCATTTGTTTGAAAAGAATAATCGTTTAGGCAAGAAAATACTCATCACCGGCAAGGGACGTTGTAATGTGACAAACGACGGGGATTTGGATGCCTTTCTGGATAACATCCCTGGCAATCCTTATTTTATGTACAGCGCTTTTTATCGTTTCGATAATCAGGCACTGCGTCAGCTTTTGCTGGATATGGGATTGGAAACAAAAGTAGAACGGGGTAACCGGGTATTTCCTGTGACAGACCGTTCTTTGGACGTGGTACAGGCATTGGAAAAATATATGCGGCAGAATAAAGTTGCTCTCCATCTGGAAAGCCAGGTGGAACATGTTGTCATGAAAGAAGGAAAAGTCACAGGAATTCGTCTGAAAAATCAGAAAGAACTGCCTTTTGACGCTGTCATTGTGACCACAGGAGGACTTTCTTATCCAAATACAGGCTCTACAGGGGATGGCTATCGTATGGCAAAAGCCGCAGGACATACTGTCACTAAGCTGTATCCTTCTCTGGTTCCTCTGAAAACAGCGGAAAGCTGGTGTCAGGAGCTCATGGGGCTGAGCCTTAGAAATATTGCCATTCGCATCTGTAATGAAAAAGGCAAAACCGTTTATGAGGATTTTGGGGAAATGCTCTTTACCCATTTTGGGGTGTCTGGCCCTGTGATTTTGAGTGCCAGCCGCCATATTTTGACAGATACGGAAAAGGGATTCCATCTCTATATTGATTTGAAGCCTGCGCTTGACGAAAAACAGCTGGATCATCGCCTGCTGCGGGATTTTGAAAAGTACAGCAATAAAGATTTCCGCAATGCGTTAGGGGATTTGCTGCCTCAGAAATTGATTCCTGTTATCATTTCTCTTTCCGGTATTGACCCTGAGAAAAAGGTGAACGGCATCACCAAGGAAGAACGGAAACAGCTGCTGCATTTGCTGAAGGCATTGCCTTTGACGATCGTTGGTGTCACAGGCTACAACGAAGCCGTTGTCACCAGCGGCGGTATTTGCGTGGACGAGATTGACCCGTCCACTATGGAAAGCAAACTGGTGAAAAACCTGTATTTTGCAGGGGAAGTGCTGGACGTGGACGCATACACAGGGGGATTCAATTTACAGATAGCTTTCTCTACAGGCTACGCTGCCGGAGACAGCGTTTGTGAGGAAGTATAAGGAGGCAGAACGACATGAAAAAATTTGCAGTGGCAGTGGATGGGCCCGCAGGCTCCGGCAAAAGCACTGTAGCAAAGGAAATTGCGAAGGCATTGGGTATCTTATATATTGACACAGGCGCTATGTACCGCACCGTTGGCATGGCTTGTCTGAAAAAAGGTATTGACCCTGCCGATGAATCTGCTGTTGTGGATTCTCTGAATGATCTGGATATGAAGATTTTCCCGGAAGCTGGCGGACAGCGTATTTTGCTGGATGGGGAGGACATCACTTCTCGTATCCGTACAGAAGAAATCGGTAAGGCGGCTTCCTGTGTGGCGGCTTATGAGAAAGTTCGTGAAAAACTGGTGGAAATCCAGCAGGGACTGGCAGAGGAACAGTCTGTCATCATGGACGGTCGTGATATTGGCACTAAGGTTCTGCCGGATGCGGAAGTGAAAATTTATCTGGATGCCAGTGTGGAAGAAAGGGCAAAACGTCGTGTGGGCGAACTGGAAGCTCAGGGCAAAACCGCTGATCTGGCAATCATTCAGGAAGAAATCGCTCAGCGGGATTATCAGGACATGCATCGGGAAAACAGTCCTCTTTGCCGTGCGGAAGATGCGGTGAATGTGGATACGACAGGACTGGATATTCCAGCGGTGACAGAAAAACTACTGGCGCTCATTGCCGAAAAAACAAAATGAGGTGAAAAGATATGTCATTTTATACATTTGCAAGAGGTTTGGTAAAAATCTATTATAAATTCGCATTCCGTATGGATATTCAGGGGGAAGAAAATATTCCGGAGGAAGGCGGCGTGGTATTGTGCTGTAATCACATGAGCAATCTGGATCCAACTACCATGGCAGGTTTTGTGAGACGCCCTGTACGGTATATTGCAAAAAAAGAACTGTTTTCCAAAGGCTGGTCTGCAAAGCTCATGTATGCATTGGGCGCTTTTCCTGTAGACCGTCAGACAACAGATATGAAAGCCCTGAAAACAGCCATCAAACTGCTGAAAAATGGCGAAGCTCTCGGGATTTTTGCAGAAGGCACCCGTGTGAAAGAAGGGGAAGCCAAAGCGGCAAAAGCAGGGGTTGCTCTGTTTGCGCTGAAAGGGGAAGCACCCATTGTGCCCATCTGTATCAGCAGTAAGTATAAATTCCGTTCTGTTGTTCATATCCGTTATGGCAAGCCCATTTATCTGGATGAATACAAAGGGCAGAAAGTGACAACGGAAATGATGGAAGAAATCACGGAAAAAGTCATGGAAAAAGTAAGAGAAATGAGGGTGGAAGTATGAGCAATATTCGTGTGGCAGAATCCGCAGGCTTTTGTTTCGGCGTAAAACGCGCCATTGAAATGGCATACGAAGCAATCGGCGTGGAACCAAAGCTGTATTCTTATGGTCAGCTCATCCATAATAAAACCGTAACAGACGACTTGGCATCCAAAGGTCTGGAAATTGTGGAAAGTCTGGATGGACTCACAGAAGGAACCCTCTTGATTCGTTCCCATGGCGTTGGCAAAGCGTTGTATGACGAAGCGGAAGCAAAGGGATTGAAGATTTTGGATGGTACTTGTCCTTTTGTGAAAAAAATCCATAACATCGTTCATGACAAACTGGCAGATGGCATGGGCATCATCATCGTTGGCGATGGTACACACCCAGAGGTCATCGGGATTAATGGCTGGTGCGAAAATGCCGCTGTGATTCTGGAGGATGAAGAAGCGGCAAAAACAAAGGAAATTCCTGACAAAGAAAAATATGCCGTTGTGGTGCAGACCACATTCCGTCAGGCAAAATTCGACAAGATTCTGGAAATTTTGCAGCGCAGAGGCGTAAACATGGAAGTCCATAACACCATCTGTTCCGCAACGGAAAAACGGCAGACTGAAGCGGAAGAACTGTCCAAAGCCGTAGATAAGATGATTGTCATCGGCGGAAAAAACAGCTCCAATACACAGAAGCTTGTGGAAATTTGTGCAAAAAATTGTGGAAATACCGTACATATTGAAACAATTTGTGATTTGGTGTTGAATAATTTCGGAAAAGATGATAAAATAGGTATAACTGCAGGTGCGTCTACACCGCCTGCAATAATTAAGGAGGTAGTTGTTACTATGAGCGAAGCATTAGAAAATGCAGTACAAAATTTAGGAGGAAGTGAGGAAGCGACATTCGAACAGATGTTAGAAGAATCCCTCGTTACCCTGCACACAGGTGACGTGGTAAAAGGCACTGTTATTCAGGTTGTAAACGAAGAAGTATCCGTAAACCTGGGCTTCAAATCCGATGGTATCATCGCAAGAGGCGAATTCAGCAGTGACCCTACAGTGATTCCCAGCAAAACAGTTCAGCCTGGTGATGAAATCGAAGTATTCGTAGTACGCGTAAACGATGGCGACGGCAATGTTATGCTTTCCAGAAAACGTATCGAAGCTCAGAAGGGCATCGAAGAAATCGAAGCTGCTTACAACGAAAAAGCTGTTGTTACAGGTACTGTAACAAGCGTTGTAAAAGGCGGTCTGATCGCAGTTGTCAACGGCGTAAACGTATTCATTCCTTCTTCTCAGGTTTCTAATAGATTTATCGAAGACCTGAGCGTATTCAATGGTCAGGAATTGGAATTCAACATTATCGAAGTTGACAGAGTAAAACGTCGTTTCATCGGCGGCAGAAAAGCACTGGTTGAACAGGAAATCGCAGCAAAACGCGCAGCTCTGTTCGAAACAATCCAGGCTGGTTCCAGAGTAAACGGTACAGTAAGCAGACTGACAGATTTCGGCGCATTTGTTGATCTGGGCGGCGTAGACGGCCTGATCCACATCTCCGAAATGAGCTGGGGCAGAATCTCCAACCCCAAAGAAGTTCTCAAAGAAGGTCAGGAAGTAGAAGTATTCGTTCTGGACGTAGATAAAGAAAAAGGCAAAATCAGCCTGTCCCTGAAAGATGCAGACAAGAACCCTTGGAAACTGGCTGCTGAAAAATATGCAGTTGGCTCCATCGTGGAAGGTAAAGTTGTACGTATGGTACCTTTCGGTGCTTTCGTAGAACTGGAAGCTGGCGTAGACGGTCTGGTACACATCTCTCAGATTGCAAACAAACACGTTGTAAAACCTGAAGACGAACTGAAGGTTGGCGAAGTGATCAGCGTGAAAGTTCTGGAAGTGAACCCTGAACAGAAGAAGATCAGCCTTTCCAAGAGACAGGCAGATGCTCCTGTAGAAGAAGCTCCCGCAGAAGAAGCAGCAGCTACAGAAGAATAATTTCTGTTTTCTAGCCTAAAAGATTAGGTCATTTATACAGAATCATTCAAATGGATAGAACATTGTAGATGCTACAAGGTTTTATCCATTTGTTTTTACATAGGATTGTGAAAGGAAAGACAATGGTATAAACCCCAAAGGAGGAAAACCACATGGACTGGAGAGCGGCATTTACCAGAGAGCATCAGCCGCAGCCCGCAGAAATGGCAGCATTTATCAACAGCCCTTTTTGGCAGACATTGCGAAATTATATCGAGGATACATATAAGATTCAGCCGGTATATGATTACAGCACATGCAGTATGCAGGAAGGTTGGAGCATCAGATACCGTAAAGGTGTGCGTGCCATTTGTTCCATGTATCCCATGGAAGGATATTTTATGTGCATGGTCAGTATTGGACATAAAGAGCTGGCAGAAGCAGAAGAATTGATCAAGGACTGCGGCGAGTATATCCAGCGGCTTTTTGAAAAAACAGACCTGTTCAATGGCGGAAAGCTGCTGTTGGCAAAAGTGCAGGATGAAGAAGTGCTGGAGGATGTGAAAAAACTCATCGAACTGCGTTGCAGAGGAAAGAAAAAGAAGGCATAAAGAAAGGAAAGATGTATTGTGATACGTTTTGAATGTGATTATGCGGAAGGGGCACATGAGAAGATTCTGGAAAACATGATGCGTACCAATCTGGAGCAGACAGCAGGCTACAGTGAGGATGTTTACAGTGACCATGCTCGTGCACTGATCCGTCAGGCTTGCGGCAAAGAAGATTTGGATGTACATTTTCTGGTGGGTGGTACACAGACAAACTTAACTGTCATTGCGTCTGTACTGCGCCCTCATCAGGGTGTACTCTGTGCTGTTTCCGGTCATGTAAATGTCCATGAAACTGGCGCTATTGAGGCAACAGGACACAAAGTGCTGGCAATGCCCAGCACAGATGGCAAAATCACTGCGGCACAGGTGCAGGAGGCTTATGACGCTCACTGGCGCGATGAATCCAGAGAACATGTTGTGCAGCCGGGAATGGTATATATTTCCCAGCCTACAGAAAATGGTACATTGTATTCCAAGGAAGAACTGACAGCACTACATGAAACATGTGTGAAATGTGGACTGCCTTTATATGTGGATGGCGCAAGACTGGGCTATGGCATGGCAGCGCCTACAAATGACGTGACATTGAAAGATTTGGCAGAACTGAGTGATATTTTCTACATCGGCGGTACAAAAGTAGGGGCGCTTTTTGGAGAAGCTGTTGTCATCGCAAACCCTGCTTATGGTAAGGATTTCCGTTATATCATCAAACAGCGCGGCGGTATGCTGGCGAAAGGCAGACTGCTGGGCATCCAGTTTGAAACACTTTTCACAGATGGTTTGTATTTCGAAATTTCCAAACATGCTGTTGATCTGGCTATGAAGATTCGCAAGGCATGTGAGGAAAAAGGTTTTGGCATGCAGTTTGATTCTTATACCAATCAGCAGTTCCCCATCCTGCCAAACGCACTTGTGGCTGAATTGCGTCAGAAATATGCGTTCTACACATGGCAGAAAGTGGATGAAGATCATACTTCTGTTCGTTTCTGCACAAGCTGGGCAACAGATGCGGAAAATGTGGAACAGCTTCTGGCAGACATTCGTGCTTTTGGCGCATAAGAAACAGACATATTTTAAAAACAATTACCTCAGCGGAAAAAATAAAAACCAGAAAGAATCATTTCGATTCTTTCTGGTTTTTTGTGTTTAACCCTGATATTCTGTATCGTCTACGTCCAGCGCTTCTACCAGCTTCACTTCGGGGTTCTTCTGCATGAAGTTATTCAGTGTGTACTGGTTTGCAAAGAGCAGGATGGGACGTTCAAAGTGGTCATATACCAGTGTGCTTCTGGCTACTACATAATCTTTAACATCCTTGGGAGAGCCGGGCGCTACCCAGCGGGCTACGCTGTAATCCAGAGGTTCCATACGGATTTCGGAGTTGTATTCGTTTTTCAGACGATATTCAAATACTTCAAACTGAAGCTGACCAACAGCACCCAGAATAACGTCATTGAATTCGTTGTGGTATACCTGAATGGCACCTTCCTGTGCTAACTGCTGTACGCCTTTCTGGAACTGTTTTGCTTTCAGAGAGTTTACAGGATGCACACGGCAGAAAAGTTCGGGAGGGAAGGTGGGCAGTGGTTCAAAGAAAAGTTTTTCCTTCCGGTCGGTAATGGTATCGCCGATCTGATAGTTGCCGCTGTCGTAAATACCGATGATATCCCCAGCAATGGCTGTTTCTACGGTTTCTCGGTCGTTTGCCATCAGGTGGGTGGACTGACTTAGTTTGATCTGTTTGCCTGTACGGGACAGGGTAACATTCATACCACGGTTGAATGTGCCGGAGCAGATGCGCAGGAACGCCAGTCTGTCACGATGGGCAGGATTCATGTTTGCCTGAATTTTGAAAATAAAGCCGCTGAAGAATTCGTCTGTGGGTTTTACTTCGCCTGTTGTTGTTTTTCTTGCACCGGGAGCAGGAGACCATTCCAGGAAATGTTTCAGGAAAGGTGTGATACCGAAGTCAGCCAGAGCGGAACCGAAGAACACGGGAGAAAGTTTCCCTTCTTTGATTGCCTGCAGGTCAAAGGGGTTGCCTGCGCCATCCAGCAGTTCCATTTCACCACGGAGAATATCCAGATTAGCATCGGAAATAACCCCTTCCAGTGTGTCACCAAATACACCGTTAGCGCCCAGTTCCACCACGCCGTCTTTCTGTTTGTAGAGATATACTTTGTTTTCCAGACGGTCATAGATGCCTTCAAATGTCAGACCGTTGCCAATAGGCCATGTAACAGCTGTGGAGGGCAGTCCCAGAGCGTCTTCCAGGTCAGCCATGCAATCCAGAGGATCTTTGGACTGACGGTCTAATTTGTTGATGAATGTAAAAATGGGGATTTCACGCATGCTGCAAACTTTGAACAGTTTTACAGTCTGTGCTTCCACACCTTTTGCCGCGTCGATAACCATGACAGCGCTGTCTACAGATGTCAGAATACGATACGTGTCTTCACCGAAGTCATTATGACCGGGTGTATCCATGATGGATACCACTTTGCCGTCATACTCGAACTGCATAACGGAAGAAGTAACGGAAATACCTCTCTGTTTTTCGATTTCCATCCAGTCACTTTTTGCAAATTTTGCGTTTCTTCTTGCTTTTACGGTGCCGGCTTCTCGAATAGCGCCGCCGTGGAGCAGCAGTTTTTCTGTCAGTGTGGTTTTACCTGCGTCGGGGTGAGAGATGATGCCGAAAATACGCCGTTTTTGAATGGCTTCCAGATTACTCATGTTCATTTTCCTTTCTGTCCAAAATCTATATTGAAAAGTTGTTGCTTTTTGTATCCATAACATTTCTATTTTAACCGAAACCAGACAAAAAGGGAATAAAAATTTGCAGAATTTCATACAAAAAGTAAAAAATGCTGTATCTGATACGAAATACATTGACTGTATATTGTCTTTGGACTAAAATAAAGATAAATAAAATATAAGCAAAAATATGGAGGTTATCAACATGTTTAAAGTAACAAGCACAGACAAAGCACCCGCAGCTATCGGCCCTTACTCTCAGGCTATCGAAGTAAATGGTTTCCTGTTCGCTTCCGGTCAGGTTCCCATCAACCCTGAAGTAGGCGATGTTGTAGCAGAAGGCATCGTTGACCAGACAGAACAGGTTATGAAAAACATCGGCGCTATTCTGGAAGTAAACGGTCTGACATACACAGACGTTGTAAAAACAACATGCTTCCTGGCTGATATGGGCGACTTCGCTACATTCAACGAAGTATACGCGAAATACTTCACAGGCAAACCCGCTCGTTCCTGCGTAGCAGTAAAAACACTGCCTAAGAACGTTCTGTGTGAAGTAGAAATCCTGGCTGTAACAAAGAAATAATTGTTACATCTGATTTTTGCAAGTGAAAGTGGGACAGGCTTTTTGGTCTGTCCCAACTTTTTTGAAAAAAATCAAAAAAGATGTTGACAGATGAAAAAAACTGTAGTAAGATAGAGAAGTCGTCGAGGCGTGGCTCAGCTTGGTAGAGCGCTACATTAGGGATGTAGAGGTCGCAAGTTCAAATCTTGTCGCCTCGATTGGACAGACCGGAAATGTCGGGAACGGCATTTTCGGTTCTTTTTTCCAAGTCAGCTTCAAAGAAAATGTTCCTGAAAATAAACAATAAAAGAAGTTGACAAACGAAACAAAATATAGTAAGATAGAGAAGTCGTCGAGGCGTGGCTCAGCTTGGTAGAGCGCTACATTAGGGATGTAGAGGTCGCAAGTTCAAATCTTGTCGCCTCGACTTTTTTTAACTCGTTAAAACGTTGTCTGCAATGTTTTGGCGAGTTTTTTTCTTTTCAAAAAAGAATTTTCACGGTACAATGGAGAAAGAATATCTTTTAGGTAGCAACCACGAAATTGGGGTGAGTATGTGGAAAAAAAGAACGATGCCGCAGAAAGCAATGCATTGGTATCTCGTGCGAAAAATGGGGATATGCAGGCATTTGAACAGTTGCTTTTGCAGCATGAAAAAATCGTTTATAATATTGTCCTTCGTATGATGGGACCTGGTGAAGATGTGAAAGATCTCTCCCAGGAAGTTTTTTTGAAGGTTTATCGCAATCTGTCAAAATTTGATGAAAAATCCGCTTTTTCCACCTGGATCTACCGCATTGCCGTCAATACCTGCATAGATGAAATGCGCCGCCGGAAAGGAAAACAAACATATTCCTTAGAGGCAGAGATCGAGGATACGGAAGGCAGTTATCAAAAACAGTTTGCGGATACGGGAGAAACACCGGAAGAAAGCCTGATGCGTAAGGAAGGGCAAAGCGAAGTCCTTCGGGCACTGGAAACTTTATCGCCGGAACATAAAACAGCAATTGTACTGCGTGACATCCGCGGTTTTTCCTATGAGGAGATTGCAGAAATGACAGATACGGCGTTGGGAACCGTGAAATCACGCATTTCTCGAGCCAGAATACAATTAAAGGAAGAAATTTTGAAAATCAGGGAACGAAAATCAAATGACTTACGTCAAAAGAGCAGAAAGGAGGGAAGGACATGATGAAATGCAGCCAGTATCAGGAAAAATTCTGGGATTATTACGACGGCACACTCTCTGCCAAGGAAGTGGCAGAACTGGAAAAACATCTGGAAAACTGTCCAGAATGTGCTGCTGAAGCAAAACTGGTAAAACAAATGTTGGAAAGTCTCCATACCCTTCCCGAAGCTGCTTTGCCGGAAGGCTATCATGAAGAATTGATGGGAAAAATCGCGCAAGAAAACTTGGCGAAAGTATCCAATACTTCTATAAATCAGACAGAAAAACAGGAAACAGGTAAGGTAGTACCGTTCCCTCAGAAACGTCGGAAAAACTGGAAGAACTTCGGTTTGGTTGCCGCAGCAGTGGTGCTGGTGGCAGCAGCAGGCGGCATTCAGGGTATTCAGCAGCTGCGGGCACCGCAGGAGGCCATCATTCAGGAGGCAAGAAATACACCGGAGGTATCCGGTTACGAAACAGAAGAAACAATGACAGCAGACAACAGCGTGGCTGATGAAACATTGCCGGATACAGCAGTAAACGAAACCACAGGCGCTGTGTCTGCGGAACCAAAACAGACAACAACTCAGCCGAAAATCTCTACGACGACACCAAAAACAACAACCACTACAGAGACGACACAACCAGCAGATAGCGGGCAGAAAGCACCTGTACAGAATATGCAGGAAGAAGCCGCTGTGTCAGAATCCACAGCAAACCAGCCACAGGCAGATCAGCCTTTGGTGGGAGCATATTCCATGAATACAGTATCAGACGACGCAGCAGGCGCTGGAGAGGCAGAATCCAGCCAGCCAGTTGTTGTGCGTGCCAGTGATATGCAGATGCCGGAACAGGTTTCCTTGGAAGTAAAGGATGTTCAGGAAGCTATGGATGGCATCCGTACCATCATCACTGAAATGGAATTGACAGAAAAAGAAGCAACAGAATCTTCCATCACAGTGACCATGAAGGAAAATCAGAAACAGACATTTTTGGATGAATTATCTCAGATTGGTACACTGCCTGAAACAGAAGTCAGTGAAAGCACAGCGGAAACAATGATCGACCTGAAAGTTGTTTGTGTGGAAGCAGAAAAATAAAAAATTTATGCAAGAAGAAAAGTCGGAACCAACAGATTCGTTGGATTTCGACTTTTTTTATTGGTAAGTTTTTGTTGTAGCTGTGTTCATTGAAGTATGTACGGGAATTTATACAATTTGTATAAATATCTGAATAAAAAATTAGCAATTTGTATATACATACCAAACTTTAATAATCTACTTGACTAAAGTGCTAAACTGGCTTAATATGTAGAAAAGCATGTGGGAGGTGCCTTATGACCGATTGGGATGGATTATTGAAAAAAGAAGAACAGACAGTGTTTCGTCTGCGGGCGCTCTTTGAACAGTACGGCTATCGTAAATTCAAAATGAGCAAGTTTGAAGAATATGATTTTTACGCAGAAAACAGAAGTTTTTTGACAACGAAAAATATCATTACCTTTCAGGGATTGCAGGGTCATTTGCTGGCTTTGAAGCCTGATGTGACATTATCCATTGTCAAGCATACCAAAGGCAGTTACGACTGTCCCGAAAGAGTATATTACAACGAAAATGTATACCGTGCCAGAAAGGACGACGGAGAATATAAAGAAATTATGCAGGTGGGTCTAGAATACATTGGCGAAGTGGACGATTATGCCGTCAGCGAAGTGATTCTGCTTGCTAAAAAGAGTTTGGACAGCATTTCCAGCCGCAGTGTATTGAATCTTTCTCATATGGGCTTTGTACAGGGATTGTTGGAGGAAACAGCACTCCAGCCTTCCCAGCAGGAGAGGATTCTGGTCTGCATTGGTGAAAAAAATGCCCATGGCATTGCACAGATTTGTCAGGAAAACGGTGTTTCCGAAGAACTCACAAGCCGTTTGCAGACATTGGCATCCCTCCATGGCAGTCTGGCAGAAATCCTGCCTAAAGCAAAAGGATTGTGCGGCAATGAAAAAGCACAACAGGCCATTGAGGAACTGGAACGGCTCTATGTCAATTTGAAAGCCTGCGTTTACGACCATGGCATCCATTTGGATTTTTCCATTGTCAACGATATGGATTATTATAATGGCATTATCTTCCAGGGGTTTGTGGATGGTATTCCCACAGGGGTGCTTTCTGGCGGCAGATATGACAATCTGGTGCATAAATGCGGCAAAAACGCAGATGCGCTGGGATTTGCCGTTTATATGGATATGCTGGAACGTTATGGCGAAGAAGAGAAGTCTTATGATGTGGACGCATTGCTTTTATGCGACGAAAATACCGATACCATCGGAAAACTTAGAGCGGTACAGATGCTTCAGAGCATGGGGCTTTCCGTGGCAGTACAGAAACAGGATGACGGCAGACTGAAATACAAACAGCTTTGCCGGTTAAGTGAAAGTGGGGTGGAAGTCATTGGCTGAGTATTTGAATATCGCGCTGCCAAAAGGCAGATTAGGGGAAAAAGCTTATGATATTTTGGAAGGTATTGGCTTTGGCTGCCCCTCCATTCGGGAACAGAACCGAAAACTGATTTTTGAAAATGAGGAAAACCGTGTGCGGTATTTCTGGGTGAAGCCTTCCGACGTTGCCGTTTATGTGGAACGGGGCGCCGCTGACGTGGGCATTGTAGGCAAAGATATTTTGCTGGAACAGGGGTCTGATGTCTATGAACTGCTGGATTTGGGCATTGGCAAATGCCGCATGGCAGTGGCAGGCATCAAAGGCACAAGACTTACCACAGACAAGACCCTTCGTGTAGCAACAAAATTTCCCAATATCGCAAGGGAATACTTCCGCAGACAGAGCATGGAAATTGAAATCATCAAACTCCATGGCTCCATTGAAATTGCGCCAATCCTCCACATGTCTGATGTCATCGTGGATATTGTGGAAACAGGCACCACGCTGAAAGAAAATAATCTGGAACCACTGGAGGACATTGTACCCATTAGTGCAAGGCTCATTGCCAATAAATCCAGTTATCAGTTCAATTATGAACGGGTGCAGGAAATGTGTGAAAAAATAGAAGGACTTCGGCAGGAAGCAAAAAGAGGTGATACCAATGATTAAACAGTATCGTTATGCAGATATTTCCATTGACGATATTTTTCATAGAACAGAAGAAAAAACAGACGTGGAAGATGCCGTAGCGGAAATTCTGGCAGATGTACGGAAAAATGGCGATGAAGCCCTGCGGCGTTACAGTGAACGCTTTGATGGTGCAAAGCTGGATGTGCTGGAAGTAACGGCAGAAGAACGGGCAGCGGCCATGGCGGCAGTAGACCCGGAACTTATTGCCATTTTGGAAGAAGCGGCGGCCAATATCCGTGCTTTCCATGAAAAACAGAAACGGACTGACTTTGTTATCACAGAAAAAGGTGGCGTGGTACTGGGACAGAAAATCATTCCTTTGGACAGAGCCGGTGTCTATGTACCCGGCGGTACAGCATGTTATCCCTCTACGGTTTTGATGGATACCATTCCGGCGAAAATTGCAGGTGTAGGGGAAATCATCATGACTACGCCAGCCAAAGGCGGCAAAATCAATCCGGTCATTCTGGCAGCGGCGGAAATTGCTGGCGTAGACCGTATTTTTAAAATTGGCGGTGCTCAGGCCATCGGCGCATTGGCGTATGGTACAGAAAGTGTGCCTCGTGTGGATAAGATTGTAGGCCCCGGCAATGCTTTTGTGGCAGAAGCCAAAAAACAGGTTTTTGGTCGGGTTTCCATTGATATGATTGCAGGCCCCAGTGAGATTTTGATTTTGGGGGATGATACCTGTGATGCGGAAGTGGTGGCGGCAGACATGCTTTCTCAGGCAGAACATGATACAATGGCAAGCGCCGTGCTGGTTACAGACAGCAAACGACTGGCAGATGCTGTTTCTGCGGAACTGGAACGGCAGATTCCTTTGCTGCCCAGAGCAGAAATTGCCAGAGAATCCATTGATAATTGCAGCAAAATCATTCTGGCAGAATCCATGACACAGGCGGTGGAAATTTCCAATGAAATTGCCCCTGAACATCTGGAAGTCTGTGTGGATAATCCTTTTGCATATTTGGCACAGATTCGCCATGCAGGTTCCATTTTCCTTGGGAAACACGCACCGGAAGCCTTGGGGGATTATTTCGCAGGGCCAAACCATACCCTGCCCACCAGCGGTACAGCCCGTTTTTCTTCCCCCTTGTCTGTAGATGATTTTATCAAGAAATCTTCTTTTACATACTATACCCAGCAGGCACTGGAGCAGGTTGGCAAGAAAATTGTACGCTTTGCGGAAGAAGAAGGCTTGCAGGCACATGGTAAATCCGTTTCGGTACGTCTGGAAAAAGGAGGAAAGTTATGAGCAGATTTTTAAGCACCCGTTTTGCGGGTTTGGAAGCATATACTCCGGGAGAACAGCCTCAGGACATGCAGTATGTGAAACTGAACACAAATGAATCTCCTTATCCTCCTTCACCGGAAGTTTTTGCAAAAATAAACAGGGAAGAAATCGGAAAATTACAACTGTATCCAGACCCGGAAGGAAAAGTCCTGCGGCAGAAGCTGGCTGACCTTTACGGAGTCACAGCAGAGAATATTTTCCTTTCCAATGGCTCTGATGATATTTTGAATTTCGCTTTTATGGCATTCTGTGATGAAACCCACGGAGCCATGTTCCCGGAAATCAGTTATGGTTTTTATCCTGTCTATGCTGACCTCTATGGGGTGCAGGCAAAACAGGTGCCTTTACAGGCGGATTTTACCATCTCTGCAGCAGATTATTGTAAGAATGAGGCAATGGTAGTCATTGCCAATCCAAACGCTCCTACGGGGCTGGAATTGTCTCAGAATGACATTGAAAAAATCATTCAGTCAAATCCAGACCATGTGGTTGTCATTGATGAGGCATATATTGATTTCGGCGGTACCAGCTGTGTGGATTTGATTCATAAATACGATAACTTGCTGGTGGTGCAGACCTTTTCCAAGTCCCGTTCCATGGCTGGGGCAAGACTGGGCTTTGCCATTGCGTCCAAAGGTATCATCGAGGACTTGAATAAAATCAAATACTCCACAAACCCCTATAACATCAACCGCATCACATTGGCGGCAGGGGAAGCGGCTGTGGACAGCAATGATTATTATATGGAAAACTGCAAGAAAATTGCCGCAACCAGAGAAAGAACCACCGCGGAACTGCGAAAACTGGGCTTTACAGTGCTGGATTCTGTAGCAAACTTTATTTTTGCTAAGTCCGACGCCATCAGTGGTGTGGATTTGTATGGAGGTTTGAAGAAAAAAGGCGTTCTGGTGCGTTATTTCGGCAAAGAAAAAATCAAGGACTTTGTGCGTATCACCATTGGCACCGATGAACAGATGGATATTTTGCTGGAAAAAACAAAAGAACTGCTGGAAGAAGGAGGAAAGGCATGAGAACAAGTGAAATCAACCGGAAAACAGCGGAAACAGATATTGCCCTTTCCTTGAATCTGGACGGCACTGGCAAAAGTAACGTAGATACAGGCTGTGGTTTTCTCAATCACATGCTGACCCTCTTTGCAAGACACGGTCGTTTTGATTTGGACGTGACCTGTCACGGGGATGTGGATGTGGACGACCACCATTCTGTGGAGGATATCGGCATTTGTTTGGGCATGGCATTTGCGGAAGCCTTGGGCAATGGCGCAGGCATCCGCCGTTATGGGCATATCATCCTGCCCATGGATGAAACATTGATTTTGTGTGCCGTGGACCTTTCCGGTCGTGCCCATCTGGAATATGGGCTGGAAATCCCCACAGAAAAAGTGGGTACCTTCGATACAGAACTGACAGAGGAATTTCTCATTGCTTTTGTGCGGAAGGCAAACATGACTTTGCATGTGAAACAGCTTTCCGGCAGAAACAGCCATCACATCATCGAAGGCACATTCAAAGCCCTTGCCAGAACGCTGGCACAGGCAGTTTCCATTGACGAAAAATATCGGGATGAAATCCCGTCAACAAAAGGGGTGCTGTAATGGTAGGAATCATTGATTATGGCGTAGGGAATCTCTTTTCCCTGAAAAGCTCATTGGCATATATCGGAGAAGAAGCAGTGGTGACAAATGACCCTGCTGTATTGCAGAAATGCGACCACATCATCCTGCCGGGGGTCGGCGCTTTTGGGGATGCGGCGGAAAAACTGCAGAAAAGCGGCATGGAAGAAGTGGTGCTGAAAGAAGCGGCGGCAGGCAAGCCTTTGCTGGGCATTTGTCTAGGGATGCAGCTGCTTTTTGAAAAAAGTTACGAATATGGCGAATATGCAGGTCTGGGGCTCATTCCCGGGGTGGTGCGACCCATTGCGCCTATGATTGGCGAAGGGCTGAAAGTGCCTCACATCGGCTGGAATGGACTGCATTTCCCCAAAGAGAAAGAAAAATCCTCCATTTTTGCGGATTTGGCAGAAAATGACTGTGTGTACTTCGTACATTCCTTTGCAGCGGTTGACTGCGCAGATTTCGTGACTGCGACGGCAGAATATGGCGCAGAGCTGACAGCGGCAGTGGCAAGAGGCAATGTATATGGCTGTCAGTTCCACCCGGAAAAAAGCGGAGAAGTGGGACTGAAAATTTTGAAAGCATTTTGTAACCTGTGAGAGGAGGAAGGCACATGTTTATTTTTCCTGCCATTGATCTGATCGAAGGCTGTGCGGTGCGGCTGGTGCGTGGGGACTATGCCCAGAAAACCGTTTACAGCGATAATCCTGCGGCAGTGGCACAGTCCTTTGCCAAAGCAGGTGCGGAGTTTTTACATCTGGTGGATCTGGAGGGGGCAAAAGACGGCACAACACCCAATCTGGAAACCATTCGGGATATTGTGGCAAAAAGCGGATTGAAAACAGAAGTGGGCGGCGGTATCCGCTCCGAAGAAACCATTGAGAAATATCTGGATGCTGGCGTATACCGGGTGATTTTGGGAACAGCAGCCATCACTCAGCCGGATTTTCTGGAAAATATGGTGGCAAAATACGGCGAGAAAATCGCCGTTGGTGTAGACATCAAAGATGGTATGGTTGCCATCAAAGGCTGGACAGAAGTTTCTGCCCTGACTTGTGACGCTTTTTGTGAGAAGCTGGAAAAGATGGGCGTAAAAACCATCATTTGCACAGATATTTCTAAGGACGGGCTTCTTTCCGGTACCAATCTGGAACTGTACCGCCACTTAGGCGAAACATACCACATGGATATTGTGGCATCCGGTGGTGTTTCTTCTTTGGAAGATGTAGCGGCTCTGGAAAAAATGGGGCTGTATGGTGCTATTTTGGGAAAAGCTTTGTATACAGGCCATATTGATTTGGCGGAAGCCGTAAAACTGGCAAAGGGGGAAGGCAAATGATTACAAAACGCATCATTCCCTGTCTGGATGTAAAGGACGGACGGGTGGTAAAAGGCGTCAATTTTCAAGGACTGAATGACGTTTCTTCTCCCGTTGAACTGGGGAAATATTACAGCGATAACGGCGCTGATGAACTGGTGTTTTATGACATCACAGCGTCAGCGGAAGGACGTGCCCTCTTTACAGATATTCTGAAAAAGGTTGCGGAAACCATTTTCATTCCCCTGACTGTTGGCGGCGGCATCAATACCTTAGAAGATTTTGACCGTGTGCTGAAATGCGGCGCCGATAAAGTCAGTGTCAATTCCGGTGCTATCAAAAATCCTGACCTCATTGCACAGGCAGCGCAGAAATACGGTGACCAGTGCGTTTTCCTTTCTGTGGATGTGAAACGGGTAGACGGTAAGTTTACGGTCTTTGCAAAAGGCGGACGGGAAAATACCGGTATGGATGCTATCGAGTGGATCAAAAAATGTGTGGCATTGGGTGCTGGGGAAGTGGTTGTCAACAGCATTGACACCGACGGCGTGAAAAAAGGCTTTGACTTGGAAATGCTGGAAGCGGTATGTGATGCCGTTTCCGTGCCTGTTATCGCATCCGGCGGCGCAGGGTCTATGGAGGACTTTGTGACACTGTTCAAAGAACTGCCCAAAGTGGATGCAGGTCTGGCGGCTTCCATTTTCCATTTTGGCGAAGTGAATATCAAAGAATTGAAAGAACGTCTGGCGAAAGAAAACATTCCCATGCGGTTATAAAAGGAGATTGGACGTATGTTTGATATCAATACATTAAAATTTGACGAAAAAGGGCTGATTCCTGCCGTTGTGGTGGATGCCCTCAGCAAAAAAGTCCTGACAGTGGCTTATATGAATCGGGAAAGTCTGGAAATCAGCATGAAAGAAGGCAAAACCTGTTTCTGGTCTCGCTCCCGTCAGGAATTGTGGCGGAAAGGGGAAACTTCCGGCAATTACCAGCATATTGTCAGCATCACTGCCGATTGTGACAGAGATGCCCTGACGGTGGAAGTACTGAAGGACGGTCCTGCCTGCCATTTAGGCACAGAATCCTGTTTCAACGAAACAGTATACCAGAGTGAGGAAAACCATGGTTTTTCCATTGATGGGCTCATGGAACTGCTGGAAGGCAGAAAAGCCGATAAACCCGAAGGTTCCTACACCACATACCTTTTTGAAAAAGGTCTGGACAAGATTTTGAAAAAAGTAGGGGAAGAATCCACAGAAGTGATTATTGCCGCAAAGGCGGAAGATCAAAAAGAAACCATTTACGAAATTGCAGATCTGGCGTATCATGTACTTGTATTGATGATAGAAGCAGGGATTTCTCTGGAAGATGTGCGGAAAGAACTGGCTTCCCGTCATATCATCGACCATAAAGTAAAACAGGAGAAGATGACAAAATGATACCAAAAGCCAATTATCATACCCATACAAAATATTGTGACGGCAAAAACACTGCAGCGGAAATGGCAAAAGCCGCTTTTGAAAAGGGATTTACCCATCTGGGATTCTCCGGTCATGGCTATACGGACTTTGACCAAAGCTACTGTATGTCCAAGGAAAATATCCAGAAGTATCTGAGGGATATTGCGGCAGTCAAAGCGGAATATGCCGGAAAAATGGAAGTTTACGCCGGTGTGGAACAGGATTGTTTTTCTACAGAACCTACGGACATTTATGACTATGTCATTGGTTCCACTCATTATGTATACAAAGACGGGCTGTATCATACCGTAGACGAATCCGAAGAAAAAACAAACGCCATTGTTCGGGAGTTTTTCGGCGGTGATTTCCTGAAATACGCTGCTGCTTACTTTGAAGCAGAAGCACAGGTGGTGGCGAAAACAAAGCCGGACATCATTGGGCATTTCGACTTGATTTCAAAGTTTAACGAAGGAAATAAATATTTTGATATGGACGAAAAAGCATATCGTTTTCTGGCACTAGAAGCCATGGAGGAATTGGTGCGGACTGGAGTGCCTTTTGAAATCAACACAGGCGCTATGTATCGTGGACTCAGAACAGAACCATATCCCTCTTATGGACTGCTGAAAGAATTGCAGAAGCGAGGTGGGGAGATTGTTCTTTCCAGCGACAGCCACGACTGTAATTCCATTGGCTTTGCCTTTGGGGAAGTTGCGCAGGCTTGTCGGGAATTCGGTTTCCGTTATACAAAAATCTGGACGCCGGAAGGCATGAAAGAAATTCCTTTAGATTGACAGAATAGAAAAGCACAAAATTTCTTTTGCAAGAGATTTTGTGCTTTTTTGTTTCTATAATAAAATTTGGTGAGTTGACTTAGTTATCCCAAAGGATGATTTCGCCTGTTTCCAGTGATTTTTTTACATCAATGGTGCGCTGGTTTTTGCTGCCTTTGAACCGCAGTTCCAAAGAACGCTGCTCCATGAGGAAAGGCCCATCTACCAGAACATCGGTGTTTTGAAGAAGTGCCATTCGTTCGGGATTGTTTTCCGTGAGAAGGGCTTCCCATGTGTAGCCGGTATAAGTCCAGACATTCAGACCCAAGGCATGTGCGCCTTCTGCCAGAGCAGTGCAGGGAGCAGGCTGTTCCAAAGGATCACCGCCGGAAAGGGTAATGCCGTCCAGCAGTGGATTTTCCGCCGCTACCTTCAAAATATCTTCTGTATCAGACCAGAAACCGCCTTCCGGGTCATGGGTCTGGGGATTGTGGCAGCCCTTGCAGTTGTGATGGCAGCCTTGTGTAAATACCGTTAAGCGAAAGCCTGCGCCGTCAACGATGGAATCGTTGACAACGCCGCTGATTTTGATTCTCATATTAATCTTCCTTTGGTGTCAGTTTTACTTCTGTTACAACGGAGTGTTTCACTCTGTCGCGGACTTCCGCGCGTTTTGCGTTATTGAAACGATCCAGTGTACCTACCAGATAACCGGTGATACGACGGATTCTCTGGAAGCCTACTTCGCCTTCATCTTCTTTTCTGCCGCATTTGGGGCAAGTGTCGCCGATGATGCCGTTGTAGCCGCAGATGGGGTCGCGGTCAACAGGATGGTTGACGGAACCGTAACCAATGCCCTGGGCTTTCATGTAACGGATGATTTTTTCAAAAGCATCCAGGTTTGTGGACGGATCACCATCCAGTTCCACATAAGTGATGTGACCTGCGTTTGTCAGTGCGTGATAAGGTGCTTCCAGCTGGATTTTCTTATAAGCGCTGATAGGGTAGTATACAGGAATGTGGAAACTGTTTGTATAGTATTCCCGATCGGTCACGCCTTCGATGGAACCGAAACGCTTCCGGTCGATTTCTACAAATCTGCCAGACAGACCTTCCGCAGGTGTTGCCAGCAGGGTAAAGTTCAGTTTTGTTTTCTGTGACAGTGCGTCCAGACGATTGCGCATGTGGCTGATGATGTCCAGACCAAGGTTCTGTGCCACTTCGCTTTCGCCATGGTGTACACCAATCAAGGCTTTTAGTGCTTCTGCCAGACCGATGAAGCCAACAGAAAGGGTGCCGTTTTTCAGCACTTCCCGTACTTCTTCATTGCAGCCCAGTTTATCGCTGTCAATCCAGATGCCTTCGCCCATGAGGAAAGGATAGTTGTGTACTTTTTTCTTCGCCTGGATTTCAAAGCGTTCCAACAGCTGTTCCACAACCAGATCTGTCTTGTGATCCAGTTCGTTGAAGAACCAATCAATGTTTTTATTTGCCATGATGGCGATTCTGGGCAGGTTGATGCTGGTGAAGCTCAGGTTGCCTCTGCCCGGTGTGATTTCTTTTTCAGGGTCATGGACATTTGCCATAACACGCGTACGGCAGCCCATATATGCGATTTCTGTTTCAGGATGCCCCTCTTTGTAGTATTTCAGATTGAAAGGCGCATCCTGGAAAGAGAAGTTCGGGAACAGACGTTTTGCGCTGACACGGCATGCCAGTTTGAACAGGTCGTAGTTGGGTTCGCCGGGATTGAAGTTGACACCTTCTTTTACACGGAAAATCTGGATAGGGAAGATGGCTGTTTCCCCATTACCAAGGCCTGCTTCTGTTACCAGCAACATGTTTTTCATGACCATTCTGGCTTCTGTGGAAGTGTCCATACCATAGTTGATGGAGGAGAATGGTGTCTGTGCGCCGGCACGGCTGTGCATGGTGTTCAGGTTGTGCAGCAGGGCTTCCATTGCCTGATAGGTTTCTTTGTCTGTTTCTTCTGTGGATTTTTTTACAGTGAAAGCATGTGCTTTCGCATAGATTTCTGTAGGGATACCGATTTCTTCTGCCAGTTTGGCTTCTTCGGCGTCATATGTTTCGTTTTTGTCCAGTGTAGGTACCAGACCCATATCTTCCAGCTTCACAAAAGCTTCTTTCATAGCTTTTGCGTGTTCTTCGCTGTCCATGACTTCAATGAGGGAAGCCAGATTGGAACGATAGCGTTTTTTGTATGTCTTTGCAACGCCGGGAGCCATGCTGTAATCGAAATTGGGTACAGACTGACCGCCGTGCTGATCGTTCTGGTTGGACTGGATGGCGATACATGCCAGAGAAGCATAGCTTGCGATGCTGTTGGGTTCTCTCAGCACCCCATGACCTGTAGAGAAACCGCCTTCAAAAAGTTTTAAGAGGTCAATCTGACAACATGTTGTGGTCAGTGTATAGAAATCCAAGTCGTGGATGTGAATATCTCCGTTGCGGTGTGCTTCAGAATGTTTGGGGTTCAGCACATAAGATTCATAGAAATGCTTTGCACCTTCAGAGCCGTATTTCAGCATGGAACCCATGGCTGTATTGCCGTCGATATTGGCATTTTCGCGCTTGATATCACTGTCGGTTGCGTCTTTGTAAGTGATGTCCTCGAAAGTTTTCATCAGACGGTCATTCATGTTACGGATACGGGTACGTTCCGCGCGATACAAGATATAGGCTTTTGCAGTCTGTACAAAACCATGGTCAATGAGCACCCGTTCCACTCTGTCCTGAATCTGTTCAACAGAAGGGGAATGAATATTTTCTTTTTCAAAATAATCAGATACTTCCTGTGCCATTTCCAGACAGGTTGCATAACTTTTTTCTCCGCTGGTTGCCTGGAAAGCTTTTTCGATGGCATTGGCAATTTTGTTGATGTCAAAATAAGCCACGCGTCCATCTCGTTTTGTAATCGTTGTAATCATTTCAATCCCTCTTTCTGCCTCAATCCACCTGATCGGCTGCAAGTTTTTTTCGTCCGCACAGAGCACCATGACTGAAACCATAGGCTTTTCGAATCTAAAGAAATACAATATATTGATTTTTGTGCGGTGATATCGTACATATATTGTATTACGATTTCCAAAGAGCGTCAAGGGGCAAAAGTCACACTTTTGGATTTTTGTGCAAGGTTTCTTATAGGCAGGGCATAAAGTGAAATAAGACCAAAAAGGAGGAAAAATCAATGGAAAAATTCTCCGATCTGCAGGAAAAAGAAGTTATCAACATTTGTGATGGCAGGCGGCTGGGCTTTGTGGGAGATCTGGAACTGGATATTCCCTCTGGCAAGATACGCACGCTGATCATTCCCATGGAAGGCTGTAGGTGGAACCCTTTCGGCAGGGGCAGAGCCTATTATATTCCGTGGCGTTGTATCCGTCGTATCGGGGACGATATCATATTGGTGGAGGTGGATGCGGACAGCATGGAACGGGAGGAGACCCTATAGGACAGAAACTGCCCTTTGTGCTTGACCTATGGGCAGTTCTGCTTTATACTAAAAACCAGAGAATTTGAGAAACACAGGAGGAGGATTGGGCATGAAATGTCCTTTTTGTAATTTTGCGGATACGAAGGTAATTGATTCCCGTGCACAGGACGACAATTCCGTGATTCGCCGCCGCCGTGTCTGTGAACAGTGCGGCAAGCGTTTTACCACATATGAAAGAGTGGATATGATTCCCATCACCGTCATCAAGCGTGATGGCACTAGAGAAATTTTTGATAAGGCAAAACTTCAGAACGGGATCATGAAATCCTGCAACAAACGCCCCGTTACTGCACAGCAGATTCAGAAGCTGGTGGATGATATCGAAAATACACTGGCAGGCAGCGGTGAAAGAGAAGTGGAAAGCAAACAGCTGGGCAATCTGGTTATTGAACGGCTGAAAGATCTGGACGAAGTGGCTTATGTACGTTTTGCGTCCGTATACCGTCAATTTAAGGACATCAACAGTTTTATTGACGAACTGGAAAAAATGCTCCATGAAAAGAACGGCAATTCCTGAGAAAAGAGGCGGCATTCTATGGAACAGAAAGTAAAAGCAGTTTTTGCTGCCCATCCTGATGGTCAGGAAACAGCGGCACGCATTGCCAGAGCGTATCTGGCGGCAGGTGTGGAAGTACTGGAAAGCCAGCTGGAAGGTCTGGCGGAAAATCAGGCACTGGCAGCGGAAAAAGGCATGAGCCATTTGTTATACTTCCATGATGCGGAACACATCACCATGGTGAGTCTCATGGATGAAATGGGTGGTTTTACTGTGGACATTCTGGTTTCAGATCTGCAGCTTCCCCAATAAAAAAATTTTTTAGAGACAGGCAAGAAAGCAAAAAATACCTCATAAGATGAAATTGTAAGTCGATACAATTTTACTTAAGGAGGTATTTTTATTATGTGTGGATTCGGTGGTTGTGGTAATGACAGTTTCATTTGGGTGATTCTGCTGTTGTGCCTGTGCGGCAATAACAACAACAGCAGCTGCGGCTGTGGCAATGACAATTCCTGGCTGTGGATTCTGATCCTGCTGTGCTGCTGCGGCAACAACAACTGCGGCGGTCAGCTGAACAACTGCGGTAACTGCTGATACCCTCTGGGATCAGACGGTACAAATACAGGCGGCGGTGCACAGCCGCCTGTTCGCTCAAAAAAGAGTGTTTTGGCTGGATGCGAAAACACTCTTTTTTTGTTGTCATTTGCGGTGAAAATCCCCCGTGGACAGGTCTGCTTTCTTTTACAATAGAATAAAGAAGGAGGAATTTTCATGCAGTTACATATCAGACAGAAACAGGACCCTGTTACCCTTTATCTGGAAGGGCAGAAAGAAAGCTATCTTGCCAGAGCGGCACAGGAAACACCTTTTTATGAAGCATACTATATGCAGTGTATCGAAAGTACCGTAGCCGATGGCTATGAAATGTTTTTGCTGGATTTCAGTCGGGAGAATTATTTCAGAGCCAACGTGGAACGGTTAGATTTGGAAAGCGGCAAGCGTTTTTTCAAGCTGGCTGGTATCCACCATACTATTCGTGTGGTGCGGCGACGGAAAAAACAACTGGATTGGGAGGAAATGTCCGCAGCCATGGCAAGGGTTTATGAACTGAACGAAAAAGAGCGGCAAATGGCAGATATTCTATACCGCTGCGCTAGTCTGTATCAAAGCGGTTTTGCGGAACTCTTTGCCCGTACCACGGCAAGATATCTTTTTCATACCATTGAGATGACACCGCAGACGTTGGCGTTTTTGCTGAACTTCTGGTATAATTCTTACAGTAGTTTTATGGCGTCTTTTGTGGGATATGTGCCTTTTCATATCCGGCTGCAAAAGGCGTCCGGTTCCTAAGAAAAGATGAGGTGAACAGCGTGGGAGCAAAGTGGACAACACAGCAGAAAGAAGCCATTGACGCAAGAGGGAGTGATATTCTCGTTTCTGCGGCGGCAGGCAGCGGCAAAACAGCCGTATTGGTAGAGCGTATCATTCAGCGGATCACAGCCGAAGAAGAACCGCTGGATATCGACCGTTTGCTGGTGGTGACGTTTACAAAAGCGGCAGCGGCAGAAATGAGTCAGCGTATTGGCGCCGCCATTACGAAAAAACTGGAAGAAAAGCCCGATGATGTCCATTTGCAGAACCAGCTCACTTATTTGAGTCGGGCAGACATCAAAACCATTCACGCTTTTTGTCTGCAAGTCATTCGGGAGTATTATGACAGATTGGATATTGACCCGGCAGTGAAAACGGCAGACCCGGCGGAAATCGCTTTGCTGCAAAAAGATGTGCTGGGAGAATTGTTTGAAACCCTTTATGAAGCAGAGGATGAAGGCTTTCTCCGTCTATTGGAAACCTATGGAGAAAATACAGGAGATCAGCGGCTGAAGGATTTGATTTTGCAGGTTTATAAATTCTCACAGGGGTATCCCGACCCGGATAATCTTTTGCGGAAGATGGCAGAGCAGTTTTACATGGCAGAAGGAGATACCGTTGACCAGTGCGCATGGATGCCCCTCATTAGGGAAGGTATCACCAATGGGGTGGATTATGCTCTGTATAACTTGCAGAAGGCTTATGACCGCATTTGCGGCAATGGAGAATTCACTGCCTATGGAGAGCGTTTAGAGGCAGAATTAGAAGGTGTAAAAGCCCTGCGGCAGGCGTTGGAACAGCCTTGTTACGCAGATTGGCATCAAGCCTATGTTGCTGTGGATTTTGCCCGTATGCCAGCTTACCGCGGGAAGGATAAAGAAACTGCGGATTGGGTGAAAAATCTGCGGAATGAAGCAAAAGAAGCCATTGGCAAATTGGGAGAAACCTATTTTTGCTATGGCGCAGAAACCCAAACAAAACTCATTTCCTCTCTGTATCCCATTGCCAAAGCCTTGTCAGAAACAGTTATCCGTTTTGCGGAAGCCTTTGCACAGGCGAAAAAAGAAAAACTCTGGCTGGATTTCAATGACTATGAACATTTTGCCCTGCAAATCCTCACAGAACCCGGCAGTACCAAAGACAATATCATCCCCACAGACGCCGCAAAACAGATGCAGCAAAAGTATGACGAAATCATGATTGACGAGTATCAGGACAGCAATGTGGTGCAGGAAATGCTGTTGACGGCAGTATCCGGTGCTTATGCAGGCAAAAACAACCGCTTTATGGTGGGGGATGTGAAGCAGAGCATTTACCGTTTCCGCCTTGCTATGCCTCAGCTGTTCAATGAGAAATATCGTACTTATCCTGTGGAAAAAGGCGGCAAAACCAGAAAAATCATTTTGTCTAAAAACTTCCGCAGCCGGAAAAATGTGCTGGATGGCATCAATTTTATTTTCCGTCAGACCATGTCAGAAGCTTTTGGGGATGTGGATTATGATGACGAAGCGGCATTGTATGCAGGAGCGGATTTCCCAGACTTTGATGGGCTTTGCGGCGGTGAAAATGAAATGATGCTGTTGGATTTGTCCTCGGAAGGAACGGATGAGCAGCTGACCGATTTGGAAGAACTGGATAAGCGGCAAATGGAAGCCACCATGATTGCCGGAAAGATCAGAGAAATGATGAAGGCTGGCTATCAGGTCTATGACCGGGGGCTGGAAAGCTATCGCCCTATGGAATATCGGGATGTGGCAGTTCTGGTGCGGAGTATCCGCAGCTGGGGTACAACACTGGATGATATTTTCGGCAAAGAAGGCATTCCTTATTATGCGGAAACGGCAGAAGGATATTTTGATGTGCCGGAAATTGATACAGTTTTGAATTTCCTCCGCCTTATTGACAATCCTTATCAGGATATTCCTTTGCTTTCTGTGCTCCATTCGCCTTTGTATGGCATCAGTGCTGACGCTTTGATGGAAATCCGTCTTTTTGGCGGTGATGGATTGTTTTATGAATGTGTCCTGCGGTATCTGGCAGAGGGTGCAGAAGAAGAAATTCTGGAAAAACTGGAACGCTTCCAGTCGGATTTGCTGGATTGGCGTGAAAAGGCAAAAGAATTGTCCCTTTGTGAATTGCTGCGGTATCTCTATCAGCAGACGGGATATTATGATTATGCAGGCATGACGCCCGGCGGCAGTCTGCGTCAGGCAAACCTGCGGCTTTTGCTGGAAAAAGCGGAAACTTATGAAAATAACAGCGGAAAAGGGCTGTTCCATTTTATCCGTTTTGTGGAGGATATGAAAACGGCAGAAACAGAATCCTCTGCCGCAAAACTCCAAAGCGAAGCCGATGATTTGGTGCGTGTCATGACCATTCATAAAAGTAAAGGGCTGGAATTCCCTGTGGTCTTTGTAGCAGACCTTGGGAAACAGTTTAATGACGCCGATGCAAAGGCCGCTGTCATCACCCATCAGGAATGGGGATATGGCATGGATTATATGGACTTAGACCATCGAGCTTCCTATCGGACGTTGTCCAAAACCGCATTGGCAGAAGCCATCAGACAGGAAAATCTGTCAGAAGAAATGCGTGTATTATATGTAGCGTTGACCAGAGCAAAGGAAAAACTGATTTTGACAGGAACGGTGCGCAATCTGCAAAAATCTGTGGAAAAATGGGCAGAAACAGCAGATTCTGTGGAAGAATTGCTGCCAGTATTCCGTCTGCGTCGAGGAAGGAGCTATCTGGATTGGATTATGCCTGCACTCCTGCGCCATCCACAGGGAAGGGTATTGCCGGAACCTTGGGAGCCAGCAGACAGAGGTGAGGCACGACAGTTTTTGGACGAGCCATCCCGTTGGAAATTTACTTTTTTGGAAAAAGGGGATATCTACGGAACAGAGCAGGAAAAACAGGAACTGGCAGAAGAACAGCAGAATGTCTTTGAAAATTGGGATACAGAGCCGGATTACAGCGGCAGAAAAGAGGAGATTTTCCGCATCCTGTCATGGAAATATGATTATGAAACTGCCACCATGCTGCCCACAAAAGTTTCTATTTCTGAAATCAAGCGGCGGTATCAAGCAGAAATTTCCGGTGAAGAAGTACCTATGCCGCAGGAATTGCAGATTCCTCAGTTTGGTCAGAAAAAAGAAGGGCTGACAGCGGCAGAAATCGGTACTGCTATGCATACAGTTATGGAAGCGGCAGACCTGCGAAAAGCCTATGATGCCGATACTTTGGAAGAACTGCTGTCACAATTGCAGCAGCAAGGTCGGCTGACGGAGGAAGAAAGGGCTGCTATTCGCCGAAAAGAGCTTCTCAATTTCTTTTCTTCTGATTTGGCGAAACGGATACAAAAGGCGGAAGAAATTCATAAAGAACAGCCTTTTGCTATGTTGGTGGAGCCGAAAGAAGTTTTTCTGGACGAAATATATCAGGATATGGAGGAATTTATCCAGATTAATGGTATTATCGACTGCTATTTTGTAGAAGAAAAGGGCGTTGTGCTGGTGGACTATAAAAGCGACCGCCTTTGGCAGGAGGATGCTTTTTTGGAGAAATATAAAATCCAGCTGAAGCTTTATAAAGAAGCGCTGGAACGTGTGACGGAACTGCCTGTAAAGGCATGTTATATCTATGCTTTTGCACCGGGTAAAACGATCCAGATTGACTTTGGGTAAAAATAAAAAAGGAAACACCTGAAAATATAGGTGTTTCCTTTTTTTGTGTATTTGTCATGTGCAGGATATGTTTTTGGCAAGAAAACATTGTAAAGAAAAAAATATAGGTCAAAGGTAGTCTTTGTATTTTGCAGCAGAACGTGGTAAACTGGTTTTGATGAATAATTTAATTTTTTTGTAAGGAAGTCACCGTTTTTTTGTAAAACTTACTTGTTATGATAGAATTGAGAAAAAATGCAATACAGGGGGAAAGAACATGGAAAATAAATTCAATATTCTGGTTTGCGATGATGACAAGAGCATTGTGGATGCCATCGAAATTTATTTAAAACAGGAAAATTATAATGTAATTAAAGCATATAACGGTTTGGAAGCACTGCAGGCGTTGGAAGAAAATGAAATCCACCTGATCCTGCTGGATATCATGATGCCGAAAATGGATGGGCTGAATACGACAGTGAAGATTCGGGAAACCCTGAATATCCCTATCATTATTCTGTCTGCGAAATCGGAAGACACAGATAAGATTCTGGGGCTGAATTTCGGCGCCGATGACTATATCACAAAGCCTTTCAATCCACTGGAACTGCTGGCGAGAGTAAAAAGCCAAATGCGCCGTTATACTTCTTTGGGCAGTATTGCGGAAAAAAGCAATGTCATCAAAATCGGCGGTCTGGAACTGGATAAGGATGCCAAAGAAGTTCGCGTAGAAGGGGAGCCGGTGAAACTGACTGCAACGGAATATGGTATTTTGCAGCTTTTGATGGAAAATGCCGGAAAGGTCTTTTCCATTGACCAGATTTACGAAAAAGTATGGAATGAATTATCTTTCGCACCGGAAAATACGGTTTCTGTGCATATTCGTCGTATTCGTGAAAAAATCGAGATCAATCCGAAAGAGCCAAAGTATTTGAAGGTGGTGTGGGGTATTGGCTACAAGATCGAAAAAATCTAAACTGTATCAGACTGGATGGAAGGTGTGCGCAACCTGCATACTTTTCATCATGGCAATGGTGATTTTTTTCTGTGGTGTGGTGTTTTCCAGTGTTACGAAAAACTGGGGCAGCAGTATTCTAACGGAAGAAAATTTTTATGATACGGTGGAACTGCGGAATCTGTTTTTCTCCACGCTGGATGAAGCAGTTCTTGCAGATGTTTATTATGAAAGCGAAGCCAAAATACAATCTGGGGAAAAAGTAGACAGAGAAGCACTTTTGGCAGGTTTTAAACGATATTACAACATCATTGACGGGGTCATCACCGGTAATACAGAAATCAATGACACCTATGACGGGCTGATTGTATACGGAAACATTCCGGAAAGGCTGGAGGATAAGTTCATAGAATATGAGGGATTGGTGGAAACCAGACTGCCCCAGTACCGCCAGATGTATATTCAGGATCAGCTGGATGAATATCGTGAAGCTGTGCGGTATCTGGAAAGCCTGACCAATTTCTATTATTTTGTGGAAGACGAGCAGGGGCGTGTGGTAGCTGGCAATGCAACCCGTGCGGAGGTCAGCAGCAAGAGTCATACCATTATGCTTTCTGCGGAATTTTCCAGTGACAACCTCAGTGATAAGTCTTATTATGCCTACAGCAATGCTTATGTGGAAAACAGCAACTATCGTGTGTATGCTGCGGTGGATGAACCTCTGCGTGAAGGAGATGACTTCTATGATCTGTATCAGGAATTCATTCTGGCAAAAAGCAGCATGCCTTACTTGTTTGTGGTATCCACCATTGCATGTTTGCTGTTTATGATCTGTTTGGTATATCTGATTCGTGTGGCAGGTCAGAAGAAAAAAGGCGGACAGGTGAAATACCTGCTGGTAGATAGGATTTACAATGAAATACATTTCCTGTTGGTAGGATTGTTCGGTTTATTTTCTTTTTTCATGGCACTGACGCTGCTGGAATTCATCCTCTATCGCGGCATGCCCTTCTGGTCGTATGTATTCCTGACGCTTCTGGGAATTTTATATATCGCAGATGTGGCAGTGGGACTGAGCTATGTCTTATCCCTGAGCAGACAGATCAAGGGTAAGATTCTGGCAAGAAATACACTGGTTTCTGTGTTCCTGCGAAAGATTGCTTCTCTTTTTACAGGAGCGACTTTCCGAGGCTGGATGCTGTTGGTAATGCTGGCTTATGGCCTTGGGAACTGTTTCCTTGTGTTCATGATCTGCATGTATTTCAACAGCAGTCTGGTACTGGCATTCTTTGGTCTTTTGATCGTGTTTAATATATTCTGTTTGTATCTGTTTTTGCGCGCACTGCGTTCTTTGAAGCGCATTATGATTTCCGCAAGAGAAACTTCTAAAGGCAATCTGACTTATCAGCTGGATTTGGCAGAGATTTCACCCTCTTTCCTGAATTTTGCGGAGGATATTGCCAATATTCAGGACGGTTTGAAAAATGCCGTAGAAGAAGCGGTCAAAGGGGAACGAATGAAGACAGAATTGATCACAAATGTTTCTCATGACCTGAAAACACCTCTGACATCCATTGTGACCTATGTGGATCTGCTGAAACAGCAGAAACTGGATAATCCAGTTGCCAGAGATTATGTGGATGTACTGCAAGTGAAGTCCTATCGTCTGAAACAATTGATCGAAGACCTCATTGAAGCCAGCAAGGTTTCCAGCGGAAATGTGGCTGTAGAAAAAATGCGGATAGATTATCGTCAGCTCACCATGCAGGCCATTGGGGAAATGGAAGAAAAAATCGAAGAAGCCAGACTGGAATTCAGACTTAGTTGTCCAGAGCCTGTATTCATCGAAGCTGACGGCAGACACATGTGGCGTATTTTGGAGAATATGCTCTCTAATGTCATCAAATATTCCATGGAAGGCTCTAGGGTATATATTGATATTTTCCAGACGGAAGAACATGGTATATTGGTTATGAAAAATATTTCTGCAACACCTATCGACTTTGATGCAACGCGCTTAACAGAGCGTTTTGTTCGCGGTGACAGCTCCCGTACCACAGAAGGCAGCGGTCTGGGACTTTCCATTGCCCAGAGTCTGGCAGAAGTGCAGGGCGGAACATTTGGTATACAGGTAGATGGTGATTTGTTTAAGGCTGTTGTCAGTATGCAGCTTTGGAGAAATGATCCGGCAGATGTGGAAGACGAAGAAGAAATGGAAGAAGATGCGGAAGTGGAAGACGCTGCAGAGGTTTCACAGCCGGAAGCAGCTTCTGCGGAAACTCCGGAAGAAATGGAAATGCCTGAAGAAGAAACCAAATGATGCATCAAATCAATATACTTGAAATGTATATTTAAATTCCAGAAATTTAAAAAGCAATTTTTTCGGAAGGATATCTTTTGAAAAAATTGCTTTTTCTCTGCAAAAACATTTCTGTTTTGTTTTGCAGAAAAGATACCCTATGGTATAATGACTGCAAACTGTTTCAAAGGAATTTTTTGCAGAAATTTTCTGAAGTAAGAAAAATCAGGATATAAAAGGAGAGATTCGGTTTGCTGGAAAGGATCAACCGTTATTTAGAAGGCAGTGAAAAGGGGATTTATGTTTTTCTGATCTGGTCTTTCATTGGCGCTGTCATTGGTACTGTTGTTGGTGTTGTGGGCATTGCCTTTCATATATTGCTGGAGGAAGTGACTGTTTTTCGCATGAACCATCCATGGATTTTGTTCCTGCTTCCCATAGGCGGTCTTGCCATTGCCGGACTGTATCATCTGCTGCGCATGCAGAATGACAGAGGAACTAATTTAATACTGTTTGCAGTTCGCGTCAATGAAAAAGTAAGTTTGCGTTTGACGCCGCTGATTTTTATCAGTACCATCATCACGCATTTGCTGGGCGGCTCTGCTGGCAGAGAAGGGGCAGCCCTCCAGATTGGTGGGAGTATCGGCTCATTTATCGGCAGAAAGATTAAGCTGGATGAAAAAGATGAACGAATCATCACCATGTGCGGCATGAGCGCAGGGTTTGCAGCATTGTTTGGAACACCAGTGGCGGCAGTGGTGTTTTCTATGGAAGTCATTACGGTTGGTATTATGCATTACTCGGCCATTGTGCCCAGTATCATTGCAGCCGTTACAGCAACAGGACTTTCTATGGCCTGCGGTGTGACACCAACATCTTTTACGTTACAGTCTGTACCTGCATTGAGTGCGGCAGGCGTTGGGTCAGTCATATTGCTGGGGGTATTTTGTGCTGGAGTCAGTGTGCTGTTTTGTCTGGCTATGGAAAACGCAGGAAAATACTATAAAAAATATTTTAAAAATGGATATATCCGGATTTTCGTGGGAGGCTGCATTGTAGTGGCCTTGACTTTGCTGCTTGGCACAAGAGATTATAACGGCGCAGGTATGGATGTCATTACCCGTGCCATTGCAGGAGAAGCGGAGTATCCGGCATTTTTGTGGAAGATCTTGCTGACAGCCCTGACCTTGGGAGCAGGCTATAAGGGCGGTGAGATCGTACCATCCTTTTTTGTTGGAGCAACCTTTGGATGCATCATTGGGCCATGGATTGGTCTGCCGGCATCTTTTGCTGCCGGAACAGGCATGGCGGCGCTGTTTTGTGGTGTGACCAACTGCCCCATTGCTTCTGTGATCCTTTGTGTGGAATTGTTTGGCGCTGAAGGAATTGCATACTATGCCTTGGCGTGTGCAGTCAGCTATATGCTGTCTGGTTATTATGGTTTGTATTCAGAGCAGAAAATCATGTATTCCAAAATGCAGCCGGAATTCATCAACAAAAGTGTTCATTGATGTCTGCGTAGAGGACAACATTTTTTGAAAGCAGAAGTCGCAGAACGAATAGAAATTTTGAATAAATGGATTTTATGCATCATTTTATACATATTCTTGTTCTGAAAAGATTACAAAAGTAGTGTTTGGAAAAAGAAAAAACCCCTTAAAAAACTTGAAAAACAGGAAAAACTGTGCAAAGTGAATAAAAAAAACAGGAATTTAAAAAATTTCTGGTGAAACATTCTGATTGCATTTTATGCATGAGTCTAGTATAATCCTATTTGTAAGACAGCAGTGACTGTAAAGCAAGTTCAAAAAAGAGAAAAAAGTTTTAGGGAGGTAATTTCGTATGAAAAAATATTTAAAAGGTATTCTTGCAACAACAATGGTACTGTCCATGACAGCAGCTCTGGCTGGCTGCGGCGGCAGTGGTGAAACAGCTACAACAGATGCAGCAGAAGGCGGCGAAGCAAAAGATACTCTGGTTCTGGCAACAAGCGCAGACTTCCCTCCTTACGAATATTACGAAGGTCAGGAAATCGTTGGTATCGACGCTGAAATTGCAAAAGCTCTGGGCGAAAAACTGGGTTGTGAAGTAAAAATCGAAGACATGAACTTCGACTCCATCATCCCTTCCATCGTTTCCGGCAAAGCTGACATCGCAATGGCAGGTCTGACAGTAACAGAAGAACGTCTGCAGAGCGTTGACTTCACAGACAGCTATGCAACAGGCGTACAGGTAGTAATTGTAAAAGAAGATTCTGACATCACAAGCGTTGATGATCTGTTCGCAGAAGGCGCAAACCACACTGTAGGTGTTCAGACAGCAACAACTGGTGACCTGTACACAACAGGTGATATCGAAGGCGAAGGTCTGGGTACAGTAGAACGTTATACAAAAGGCGCTGACGCAATCGCAGCTCTGACATCCGGTAAAATTGACTGTGTTGTTATCGACAACGAACCTGCAAAAGCATTCGTTGAAGCTAACGAAGGTCTGAAAATTCTGGATACAGAATATATCACAGAAGACTATGCAATTGCTCTGGCAAAAGACAGTGAACTGACAGAATCCATCAACGCAGCTCTGCAGGAACTGAAAGATGACGGTACAGTACAGTCCATCATCGACAAATATATCACAGCAGAATAATCAAATAAGAACCATGAACCGGGGACGGGAAACCGTCCCTGTTTTGGCATTACAGGAAAAAAGGAGGATTTTTTTTGGAAGGAATACAGAACTGGTGGGAAGGGATGCAGCAGCAGTTTTATATAAACTTTATTCAGGATGATCGGTGGAAATATCTTTGGAATGGTCTGGGTGTTACATTGCAGCTGACATTCTGTGCCGTATTGATCGGTATTGTTCTGGGTGTCATTCTGGCAATGATCCGTTCTACTTATGATAAAAATTATCAGGAAATGCGTCCTGGTTTTGGACGTTTTATGCTGAAAATCTTAAACATTATTGCGAAAATTTATCTGACAGTGATCCGTGGTACACCTGTTGTTGTACAGCTGATGATTATGTACTACATTATTCTGGCATCCTCCAACAACAAACTTTTGGTTGGTATGATTGCTTTCGGTGTCAACTCCGGTGCCTATGTTGCAGAAATTGTACGAAGCGGCATCATGTCCATTGATCCCGGTCAGTTTGAAGCTGGACGCAGTTTGGGCTTTAACTATGTGCAGACCATGCGTTATATCATCATTCCGCAGGCACTGAAGAATGTACTGCCTGCGCTGGCAAACGAATTCATTGTATTGCTGAAGGAAACCTCTGTTGCAGGCTATATCGCAATGCAGGATCTGACAAAGGGCGGCGACATCATCCGTGGTGTTACATACAGCCCCTTTATGCCTTTGATCGGCGTTGCGCTGATTTATCTGGTTATGGTTATGTTCTTTACCTTCCTGGTAAATAAACTGGAAAGGAGATTGAGAAGCAGTGAGCGGTAATGAATCCTTGATCCGTGTGGAAAATTTACAGAAACATTATAATAAAGGTGCTATCAAAGCGCTGGATGGCATTAATACAGAAATCAAAAAAGGCGAAGTTGTGGTTGTTATCGGACCCTCTGGTTCTGGTAAATCTACTTTCCTGCGTTGCTTGAATCTGTTGGAAGTACCTACAGGCGGACATATCTATTTTGACGGTGTGGATATCACAGATGTGAAATCAGATATCAACATCCATCGTCAGAGAATGGGTATGGTGTTCCAGCATTTCAATCTCTTTCCCCACATGACCATTTTGAAAAATATGATCATTGCACCTATGAAGCTGCAAGGGAAAAGTGAGGCAGAAGCAACAGAACTGGCAATGAGTCTGCTGCGCCGTGTTGGCTTGGAAGATAGAGCAAATGCATATCCTTCCCAGCTTTCCGGTGGTCAGAAACAGCGTATTGCCATTGTGCGTGCCCTGTGCATGCAGCCGGAAGTAATGCTTTTTGACGAACCCACTTCCGCTCTTGACCCTGAAATGGTTGGCGAAGTTTTGGAAGTTATGAAACAGCTGGCGGAAGAAAATATGACCATGGTAGTGGTTACCCATGAAATGGGCTTTGCCCGTGAAGTGGCAACCCGTGTTATGTTCATGGCTGATGGCCGTCAGGTGGAAGAAGGCACACCAGAAGAAATCTTTACAAATCCCAAAAGCGAACGTTTGCAGACATTCCTTGCAAAAGTACTGTAATAAAAACCCCTTTTGTTTATACACAAAAGGGGTTTTTTATGTCAGAATATAAGAATATTCGGTTTAAGGCTGTAAACTGAAGGAGCCGTTGGAAAGAGAAGTTTTGCCGCCGTTTTTTTCTTTCCGATAAGAAGTGCTGTCCTCACCGCCGGAAAGAACGGTTCCGTCGGATGTGGTAACGGAGAAGGTGATGAAATAATCTGTACCTTGTTCAAATTTGTTTGTAAAATCAGCGGAAAATCCTAACCGCTGCAAGTTTTCTACATCTGGCGTGGGGGCCATAGGATCGGCAGTATAAACATCTTCTAAAGCGGCATCAGGATTGTTCATAAGAGACATGGGAACTGTGAAACATTCGCCTGTATTAGCGTTTTCTATATTAGCTTCGGCTTTTATGATGTCTTTTACTTCATAGAAAGAATCTGATGGATATACCAGCAGATATAATGTAGCTGCATTTTGCCCCCATTGGCTTTGGGCGTCTATGTTACTGTACTGGGCTGTGGAAACACTCCCTAGTTCTTCCTGTCTGGTGACGCCGTTGGATGATATGGCAATGAAAAGGGTTCCGTCATCAAAAAGCCCTGTTTCCATAGTGACTTTCCATACACCGTTTTCCAATGTGGCTTTTTGGGATTGTACAGAGCCATCTCCTTTTTTTATCCGAAATTCAGCCGTTTCTCCGTCTGCAATGGCTTTCGGTGTGGCTTCTGCCAGAAGAACAATGATGCCATCTTGTTTTTGAACAGAAAAATTTGAATTGGAAAGGAGAGAGGACTGTTCATCTAAAATACTTTCCATCCGCTGGGTGATGCTGGAGGTGTTGACAGAAATACTGTCCATGACTTGGTTTTGCATGTTTGCCATTTGTTGTTCCAGTGCTTTTTGTCTGCTGGAAATCTGGAGTAAAAATCCTGTGTTTGCTACTAATAAAGCGGCACAGATGCCTAAGGCAATATGGGTTTTGTTCATCATAAGCTTTCTCCTTTCTATTTTTCGTTCGGAAAAAAGAAACTGCGAAAAAGTTTGGCGTTGGGACAGTCTGGTTGGATGCCGTCGGTTTTGTTTGGCAGAAAGGGAGCCATCTGTGAATCTTCTGTTCCACAGAGCCCCACTGCCGTATACCGTTCCAGAAAATCCCCGAAGGAATGCCCCAATACACAGAGGTGATATTCTGCGGCATATAAATCTAAATAAAGAACTGGTGGGTCGAAAGCATCCTGACTGTAATCCAGCACCAGAAAATCACCGCAGGGCACCCAAGTCAGAGGGAGTACATTTTGCAGCCGTGTAGCGGAGGGATGCTCTGGCTCTGCCAGACAGACGTGAATCGCCTCCTGACAACTTTGGTTTAATAACGGCAGGTCATCCAGAGAAAGTTCCAGAAAAGCGGAAAATAAACTATGGATGGAAGACGGTAATTTTTTAGAAAAATCATCAGAAAAATACGCGGTCAATTTCAGATAGCGTGCATGATGGAGAAAAAATGTCCGCAGGCTGTCAGGAAGTCTCCGATTGATTTGCTTTTCCACAGCAGAGATTTCTTCTTCTGTGGCTGGCGGTTCCAACTGAAATAAAGGGGAATCATCTTTATCACAGATTGGCGCGTATGCCTCCATCCAGTGGGACATGGTTTTCAAAATTTCTTCATAGTCCATAAATATCCCTCCATTCTTCCGAAAAAGAACTCTTTTTTTCATCATAAAGAAAAAGGGGGACTTTGTCCAGAAAAAACAGCTTTGATGATTTCATGAAAGCTGTTTTATGGGCATCTTCATAGGAAAACAAAGAAAGCTGAAATCCTTATCAATTTATAGAGGATTCCAGCTCTTTTATTTATATAAGATTTAATTTGATTTTGCTTTTTATGTATCTATTATTTCTGATCTGCTTTTTCACTCTGCAATGCAGTAACAATGTGGTCAATGATTTGGGCTGTCAGGCCCCAGATGGTTTTGCCTTCATAATTGTAGAACAATTCGGGAACCTTGTAATCCCGGAAGCCATATTCTTTACCATTTTCAATGCGTTCATAAGGAAATGGCACGGACATATCTGCACGCCAGTACATGTAATGGACTTCTGGTTTCTGTTCCATGAAAAAGGAGAGAGGCACTGTAAAGACTTCTGCCACTTCTTCTTTCTGGCAAGTCAGATTTTTGTAATGGTCATAGGATACAAATCCGATATATGGCTGAATCAGTGCGCCGTAAACAGTGAGCATGAAGTTGCTTTTACCTAAAATCTGGATTTGTTCCGCAGGAATGCCGATTTCTTCTTCTGTTTCACGCAGAGCGGTCTGTTTCAAATTTTCTCCTTTTTCCTGATGACCGCCGGGAAAGCAGATGTCACCGGGCTGGCGCACATGGGCGGCGCGTTTTGTCAGGACGAAGTGCAGTTCATTGTTTTTTTCGGTCAGTAAAGCCATAATGCCGAATTTTTTCAGTTTTAGTATGGGCTGCGGTTCTTTTTCGCCAAAAGTCTGGCGAAAGTCCGCAGTAGTAGGTTTTTCTGCCAAGATGCTCAGTCCTTTCTCAGCTTGATATAAGAAGCGGCGCGTTTTCTTCGGTTTTCTTCGATTTCCGCATAGTGTTTTCGGGTGGTGTTGACGTCTGCATGTCCTAAGGTATCTGCAACCAGATAAATGTCACCTGTTTCCTGATAGAGATTGGTGCCGTAAGTGCTCCGCAGTTTATGGGGTGTGATATTTTTCGCTGTAACGCCATGGGCGTATTTTTTTACCAGATTCTGCACAGCACGGACGGAGATGCGTTTACCTTGAGAAGAAAGGAAAAGGGCATCATCATTTTCATCTTTGGTGACAACCTGATTCCGTTCCTCCAGATAATCAGAAAGGGCTTCTGCCACTTCTTCTCCGAAATACAGCATCACTTCGTTACCGCCTTTGCGCAGGACTTTTACGGCATAGTTCTGAAAATCCAAATCTTTCCGGTTGATGCCTACACATTCCGATACACGCATACCGGTGCCTAACAGCAATGTGATCAGTGCCAAATCTCGTTTTTTTGTTTTCTCATGACGGGCTTTTTGTCGGTCTGTCAGGTTGTTGCCGCTTTCCACCGCATCCAACAGGTTTGCCATTTCATTTACATCCAAACGAGTGATTTTCTTTTCATGGATTTTTGGTGTATCCACAATGGTGGCTGGGTTGGCTTTGATCTTTCCTTTTTTATAGAAATATTTGTACATGGAACGAACAGAAGCCAATTTTCTTGCCTTGCCTTTTTCATCGTTGTGGTGGGCTGTCTGCTGCTGGGGCTGGTTCTGGTCAGGGGCTATATAATAGGAAAGATATTCCAAATAACATTCAATATCCTCTGATGTAATTTGATCCAGCGCATCTACTTCCAGATGACGGGTTTCCATGCCCCCCAGCTTATCATGTTCTTCATAAAGATAGCGGAAAAACACACGCAGGTCATAGGCGTAAGCCAGTCTGGTTTTTGTGGAAGTGGTCTGGGCAATACCACGGAAAAACTCCCGCAAAAATGGCGGCAGGTCTGCCTGCACCTCTCGCAGCAGTTCTGTTTCTTTGATCTTCAGTTCTTCATGGTAAACAGACATCTTAGATCTCTCCGTTCCAACCCTTGATTTGTGAACGCTTGATGGCGCCGAATACTTTTTCCTGCAAGTTGTCATAGTCCTTAGACAGCTCTGCCAGCAATTCTTTTGTTTCCTGACGTTTGGTGTTGCCGTCTGCCAGACAGGGGTTTTTTACAATATCAATGCCGCTTTTTGTCACAAAAGAACGGCATTCCCATTCGGGCACATACATGAGCGGACGAATGGAATAAAGTTTGCTTCGATCCAGATAACTCACAGGGGCGAAGCAGTTGATGCGTCCTTCATAGAACAGGGACATGAAGAATGTTTCTACCACGTCATCTTTGTTGTGACCTAATGCCACTTTATTACAGCCCAGTTCTTCCGCTTTGGTATTCAAAGCGCCTTTACGCATTTTTGCGCAGAGGGAACAGGGATTTTTTTCTTTTCTTTCTTCAAAAATGATCTGTCCAATGTCTGTGTTGACAACGGTATAAGGCACGCCGATACTGTCACAAAGTGCCTGGATGTCATCATAAACAGCTCCGGGCAGTCCCAGAGAAACAGTGATGGCTTCCAGTTCGAAATGTTTGGGATAAAAACGCTGCAAATGCTTCAGCGCAATGAGCAGACAGATGCTGTCTTTCCCCCCGGAAACGCCCACAGCGATTTTGTCGCCTTCTTCGATCATGTGGTAATCGTCCACAGCACGGCGGACATAACTCAGTAATTTCTGTAATTTCATAAATGCTTGTTCCTCCTCATTTCATGGTATCCATTATAGCGAATTTTTACGAAAAATCAAAGGGGAATACTGTTCATTTTTTTGGAAAAAGGATATAATGAAAACAATATAGATTTTGAAACGTATCATAGGAGGAACCTTATGAAAAAGTCAATGACCCTTCTGCTGGCGGCAGTGGTGGCAATGTTTGCAGGATGCGGACAGGAAGAAACGGCAGAGAAACAGCCGGAAGTGACTGTGGAAAAAACGGCTGAAGAACTGAAGGAAGATGCTGTGACAGAAAAAGTGGAGCAAATGACTGTAGAGGAAAAGGTGGGACAGATGCTCATGATGGATTTTCGAAAGAATCCTGATGACAGCGGCATGACTGTTCTTTCGGAGGATGTGGCACAGAAGATCGCGGACTACCATTTGGGCGGTGTCATTTTGTTTGCGGAAAATCTGGATACGGCAGAGCAGACAAAAGAACTTGTGGCAGATATGCAGAAAGCGGCGGACATGCCTTTGCTCATTGGCATTGATGAGGAGGGGGGCATGGTTTCCAGACTGGATAAAAGTCAGATTCCTCATACCTCCATTCCCAATGCGAAGGACATGAATGGGGATACAGCACAGGCAGAAACAGCCGGCAAAGAAATTGGCAGTGTGCTGTCAGAGATGGGAATCAATGTGGATTTTGCGCCCATCGCGGATATTCACACCAATCCGGAAAATACTGTCATTGGTGATCGTGCTTATGGCACCGATGCCCAGACAGTAGCAGATATGGCATCCGCCTTTACAAAAGGACTGGAAAGCGAAGGTGTCAGCGCAACAGCAAAACATTTCCCGGGACATGGTGATACAGGAACCGATTCCCATGACGGCATGGCTGTTTCAGAGCATGACCTGCAACGGCTGGAAGAAGTGGAATTTGTACCTTTTCAGCGTTTGGCAGACGAAGGAATTGACTTGATGATGGTGGGACACATCACCATGCCTAATGTGACAGATGACGGTCTGCCGGCAAGCATTTCCAAAGAAGCCATTGATTTATTGCGGGAAGAATTGGACTATGACGGTATTGTCATCACCGATGCCATGAATATGGGTGCCATTGTGGATTATTATCCAGATGGGGAGGCGGCAGTGAAAGCTGTGGAAGCAGGGGTGGATATTGTGCTGATGCCTGCGGATTTGGATGATGCTTACAATAGCCTATGTGAAGCAGTACAAAATGGGGAAATTTCTGAAACACGACTGGATGAAAGTGTGGAAAGAATCCTTTCTTTGAAGTATGACAAGGGAATGTTGGTTCCCTAAATGCAAAGTATTGAAAAAACAACAAAAAATTGGTATAATACTTTTTAATCTTTTTTAAAAATCCGAAGAAAAACGGGGAGTTAAAATATATGAATGAAGAAGAAAGAGGGGTGACAGGTATGGCTGTTGAAGATCAACTGTATCAGGAACTGGTGGAAAAAATCAAAACGTACCATCCTGCAAAAGATTTTGATATGCTGGAAAAAGCATACAATCTGGCGAGAGAAGCCCATAAGGATCAAAAACGCAAATCTGGCGAGCCATATATCATTCATCCTTTGAAAGTTGCGTATATTCTGGCTGAACTGGAATTGGACATGGAATCCATTGTTGCGGGGATTCTCCACGACACCATTGAGGATACGCCTTATACCTATGAAGATATTTCACATATTTTCAGTGAGGAAATTGCCGTTTTGGTTGACGGCGTCACAAAATTGGGTAAGTTGTCTTACTCCACAAAAGAAGAAATTCAGGCAGAAAACTATCGTAAGATGTTTTTGGCAATGGCAAAGGATATCCGCGTTATTTTGATCAAACTGGCTGACCGTCTGCACAATATGCGGACATTGAACTATATGACGCCGGAAAAACAGCGGGAAAAAGCCCAGGAAACCATGGATATCTATGCGCCTTTGGCACATCGTCTGGGTATTTCCAAGATCAAATCGGAAATGGAGGATCTGTGCTTTAAGTATCTGAATCCTGAAGCCTATTTTGATTTGGCTGCAAAAATTGAAAAGAAACGTATTGAGCGTGAAACATTTGTTGCGGATATTGTCAAAGAAGTCCGTGAAAAAATGGAAGAAGCAGGTATCAAAGGTAAAATTGATGGCCGCAGCAAACATTTTTTCAGTATCTATAAAAAAATGGTCAACCAGAATAAAACACTGGATCAGATTTATGACTTATTTGCCGTTCGTGCCATTGTGGATACGGTTCGTGACTGTTACGCAGTTTTGGGTATCGTCCATACCATGTATAAACCTATGCCGGGACGATTTAAGGACTATATCGCTATGCCTAAGCCCAATATGTATCAGTCCCTCCATAATACACTGATTGGCCCTTCCGGTGAGCCTTTCGAAATCCAGATTCGTACATGGGAAATGCATCGTACCAGTGAATATGGTATCGCAGCCCATTGGAAATACAAAGAAGGCAAGTCCGGCGAAAAAGGCACCAAAAAAGAAGAAGCAAAACTGGCATGGCTCAGACAGATTCTGGAATGGCAAAAGGATATGTCTGATAACAAAGAATATCTGGATACCATTAAACTGGATTTGAATATCTTTACCGATCAGGTGTATGCCTTTACACCGCAGGGGGAAGTGATCCAGCTGCCAAAGGGTTCTACACCCATTGACTTTGCTTATATGATCCATTCCGCTGTGGGCAATAAGATGGTAGGGGCACGGGTCAATAACCGTATGGTAACCATTGACTATAAGATTCAGAACGGGGATATTGTGGAAATCATGACATCCCAGAACTCCAAAGGCCCCAGCCGTGACTGGCTCACATTGGTCAAGAGTTCACAGGCTCGTACCAAAATCAAACAGTGGTTTAAAAAGGAAGAAAAAGAAGAAAATATCATCCGCGGCCGTGAATTGATTCTGGCGGATATGAAGAAAAAAGGCTTGCAGCCTTCTGACTTGCTTCGTCCGGAATGGCAGGAGCTTGTCATCAATAAATATGACTTCAAGGACTGGAACGCTGTTCTGGCTGCCATTGGATATGGCGGCTTGAAAGAAGGCCAGGTTGTTAATCGACTGAAAGAAGAATATCTGAAAGAAAAACGGAAACAGCAGACAGCAGAGGACATTCTCAACGATTTCGAGAAAACTGTCAGCCAGAAACCGTTGAAACATAAGAGCAAGAGCGGCATTGTGGTAGAAGGCGTCGGCGACGTTGCCGTGCGTTTCTCCAAATGCTGCAGCCCTGTTCCCGGTGATGAAATCATTGGTTTTGTTACCAGAGGCAGAGGTGTTACCATTCACAGAACAGACTGTATCAACATTCTGAACCTGAGCAACGAAGAACGGGGCAGATTGATTGATGCAGAATGGGATACCCAGTATACCCATGGGGAAGTGAATGCTTCCTATCTGGCAGAAATTCGTGTCATTGCCAACGACCGTACAGGTCTGCTGCTGGAAATCAGCCGCCATCTGGCAGACGAAGATATTTCTGTCAAAGGCTTCAATATCCGCACTACAAAGGATATGACAGCTATTTTCAACATTACTATGGAAATCAGAACAAAAGATCAGCTGGAACGTGTCAATAAACGTCTGAAAGGCATCAAAGGCATCATTGATATTGAACGTGTCAGCGGCTAATAAATAGGAGGATAAATATGCGCGCAGTATTGCAGAGAGTTTCACAGGCAAGTGTAACCGTTGACGGTCAGGTCATCGGTGAAATCGGAAAAGGTGTTATGGTATTGTTCGGCATGCTGGGAACAGATGACGACAAGACCATCGAATATATGCTGGATAAGGTTGTAAACCTGCGTATTTTTGAAGACGAAAACGGCAAAATGAACCTGTCCTTGCTGGATATTGACGGGGAACTGCTTATTGTGCCCAACTTCACCCTTTACGGTGATGCAAGAAAAGGCAGACGTCCCGGTTACTCCGGCGGTGCAGCTCCTGATGTGGCAACGGTGCTGTTTGACAAACTTTGTGCAAAAGCAAAGTCCATGCCCATTAAGAAAGTGGCAACGGGTCAGTTCCAGGCAGATATGAAAGTGGCACTTATCAACGACGGCCCTGTGACACTGCTGCTGGATAGTGAAAAATTGTTCTAAAAAAGGATTTTGGATATGATATATTATCGTTTACGGGGACATGAGCTGCAAAATGATGTGCAGACCATGGTACAGGTGTTTTACCCCAACTTGCATTATTATCGGACAGAGGAAATCTCAGCCGAAGAAACAACTGTAGAAAGTTCCGTGGAAAAAGGCATTGCTTCGGCAATGCTTTATCGGCGTGGAGCACAGGTTTCTGCATGGTCTGTGCCTTATACGGAACCTTTGACAGAAAAAGAGAAAAAACGTCTGGTGAAGCTGACCATTTTTGCCCTTTTGAGCAGAGAAACAGGCATGTATCCCAGATGGGGGCTTTTGACAGGGGTTCGTCCTGCGAAAATCGTCAATACCCTTCTTTCGGAAGGGAAAAGCGATGAAGAATGTCTGCGTTATCTCACAGAAAAATATCTGGTGGCGCAGCATAAAGCGGAATTGACGTTGAAGGTAGCGAAAGCAGAGCGCAGGCTTTTGGCAGGCAATGAAAAAACAGACATCAGCCTGTATATCGGCATTCCTTTCTGTCCTACCCGTTGTCTGTACTGTTCCTTTACGGCTTATCCCTTGAAGCAGTATGAAAAAAGAGTGGACGAGTATCTGGATGCCATGTTCAAGGAAATGGAATATCTGGCTGAGTATGCCCAGAACTTCCATTTGAAAAATATTTATATCGGCGGCGGCACACCCACCTCTTTGACCGAAGAACAGCTGGAACGTCTGCTGCAAAAGGTACAGGAATTGTTCGTGCCTACAGAAGATATGGAATACACTGTGGAAGCTGGTCGTCCTGATACTATCACGAAGGAAAAACTGCGTTTGATGAAGGTTTACGGTGTCAACCGTATTTCCATCAATCCCCAGACCATGAACGAGGAAACCCTTAAGCGTATTGGCAGACGTCATACGGTGGAGGATATCCGTCGGGTATTCTGGGAAGCCAGAGAAGTGGGACATGATAACATCAATATGGACTTGATTTTGGGTCTGCCTGAGGAAACACCGGAAGATGTGCGTCAGACCATGGAAGAAATTATGGCACTGGAACCGGATAACGTGACCGTTCATACACTTGCGGTAAAACGTGCATCCCGTTTGAAAGAGCAGTTTGACCTGTATACCATGACCACAGCAGAAGTGCTGGAGGAAATGCTAGAAATCGCGGCAGATTATGCGGAAAGAATGGGACTGGAACCTTATTATATGTATCGCCAGAAAAATATGGTAGGGAACTTTGAAAATGTGGGATACTGCAAACCTGGCAAAGAAGGGGTTTACAATATTCAGATCATGGAAGAAAAACAGACCATTCTGGCAGCAGGGGCAGGGGCAAGCACAAAGACCGTGGACCCTGCTACTGACCGCATTGAGCGTGTGTTCAACGTAAAGAGCATTGAAGATTATATCGGCAGAATTGACGAAATGATTGAAAGAAAACGGCAGGGATTGCCGCAGGGAGGTAAATTATGATTCAGTTGGTAAAAGGTACAAAGGATATTTACGGCGCAGAGGTAAAAGCTTGGCAGCGCATCGAAGGCAAAATGCGCAATCTCTGCGAAACATTCGGCATTGGGGAAATCAGAACTCCTGCCTTTGAATTTACAGAACTTTTTGTCAGAGGCGTAGGGGAAACAACCGACATTGTGCAGAAAGAAATGTATACCTTCACAGACGATGGCGACAGAAGTCTGACACTGCGTCCCGAAGGTACAGCAGGTGCTGTTCGTGCGTACATCGAACACGGTATGCACAACAACGCGCAGCCCACAAAGCTGTATTATATTTCCCCCACATTCCGCTGCGAAAACACACAGGCAGGCAGACAGCGTCAGTTCCACCAGTTTGGTGTGGAAATGCTGGGTTCTTACAGTGCAGCACAGGATGCGGAAGCCATTTCCGTTGCGGCAGCACTGCTGGAAGAAATGGGCATCCATGGCGTACAGCTGCGTATGAACAGCTTGGGCTGCCCTGAATGCCGCAGCAGATACAACAAACAGCTCCGTGAATTTATTGGTAACAATCTGGATAAGCTGTGCCCTACATGTAAAGAACGTTTTGAAAAGAACCCTCTGCGTGTTCTGGACTGTAAAGAAGAAAGCTGTCAGGCTGTTATTGCAAATGCGCCTTCCGTATTGGATTGTCTGGATGAAGAATGTACTGCGCACTTCCAGAAAGTACAGGATATTCTGACAGAAATGGGTATCGAATTTGTCATCGACTCTAAGATCGTTCGTGGTCTGGACTACTATACAAGAACTGTATTCGAATTTGTATCCGATGGTCTGACTGTTTGCGGCGGTGGTCGTTATGACAATCTGGTAGAAGAATGTGGCGGCAAACCTACAGGTGCCGTTGGTTTCGGTCTGGGGATCGAAAGATTGATGATGATTCTGGAAAAACAGAATGGTCCCATCGAAGAAGTACCTGAACGTGACGTTTACATCGGTTCCATGGGTGAAAAAGGTTTGATTAAAGCACAGGGCATCACACTGGCTCTGCGGAAAGCAGGCGTACGCGCAGAATGTGATACTGTAGAACGCAGCGTAAAAGCACAGATGAAATACGCTAACAAAATTGGTGCAAAATACTCCGTGATTATCGGAGATTCTGAACTGGAAAACAACAGCGTGGAACTGAAGGAAATGGAAACAGGTGAGAAAGAAACCGTTGTTCTTTCCGAACTGGCAGAAGTGCTGAAAACAAAATTGAAATAAGAAGAAAAAAGGGACAGATAAAGCAACTTCCCTTAAAAAACATATCAAATAAAATCTCAGTAAAAATCAGAAAGCTGAAATCCTCTGCATAACAAAGATTTCAGCTTTCTTTGTTTTCTTATGAAGATGCCCCTAATTCTGTCCCTTTTTTATTAGAAATGAAATGGCAATGGATTCTTATTGCAGTATTTTGTTTCTAAAAATGATGAAAATGGATACGGAAAAGAGCAGAAATCCAATTTTTTCGCAAAAAAAGCAGTGTTTTGACAAAAGAATGTCTGTATTGTGGCAAAAGTCCTTGCCACAATGCCTATTCTGGTATTATAATTTTAAAGTAGGATATTTTATTCCTAAAAAAGAGAAAGAGGTGTTTTAAAAATGGCATTGGTAACAACAAAGGAAATGTTCGAAAAGGCATTCCAGGGCGGTTACGCCATCGGTGCGTTTAACATCAATAATATGGAAATCGTACAGGGCGTTGTGGCTGCCGCACAGGCACAGAACTCCGCAGTCATCCTGCAGGTATCTAAAAGTGCGCTGAAATATGCTCACCCCAAATATCTGAAAGCTATGGTTGATGCGGCTGTAGAAGAAACAGGTCTGGACATTGCGTTGCATCTGGATCATGGCCCCGATCTGGAAACATGTAAAGAATGCATCGAATGTGGTTTCACATCCGTTATGTTCGACGGTTCTCACTATGACTACGAAGAAAACGTAGCAAAAACAAAAGAAGTAGTAGAATATGCGCATGCAAGGGGCGTAGTGGTTGAAGCGGAATTGGGCAAACTTGCAGGCGTGGAAGACGATGTAAAAGTAGACGCTGCCAACGCTACTTACACAGACCCTGACCAGGCTGTTGACTTCGTAAAACGCACAGGCGTTGACTCTCTGGCAATTGCCATTGGTACAAGCCATGGTGCATACAAATTCAAAGGTGAAGCAAAACTGGACTTCGACCGTCTGGAAACCATCACAAAGAAATTGGAAGATGCCGGCTTCCATAATTTCCCTATTGTACTGCATGGTGCTTCTTCTGTTGACCAGAGATGCGTTGCAATGTGCAATGAATTTGGTGGTAAAATCGACGGTGCAAAAGGTATCCCTGCGGAAATGCTGCGTAAAGCATCTTCCATGGCTGTTTGCAAAATCAACATGGACACAGACCTGCGTCTGGCTATGACAGCTGCAATCCGTAAATCCTTTGGCGAAAATCCCGCTGCTTTTGACCCTCGTGGTTACCTGGGTGACGCAAGAAACCTGATTCAGGAACTGGTAGAAGACAAAATCAAAAACGTAATCGGTTCTGTAGATTCCATGAAATAAGAAATATCAGAATGATGATATTTAACTAAAAATAGAAAGAGCAATATCTGTTGAACATGCAGATGTTGCTCTTTTTTTGTACGGGAAAAGATACATATTCTTGCAATGTTTTTATGGATGGGATAAAATAGAAACAGAGTATTTTGTAATCTGAGGAGGGATTGTTATGTATGAACTGGTTCAGGTGGCAGCAAACACCTATTATATCAATAGCCCGTCCAAAATGGGCGTATACCGTGTCAGCGACGATGATGTATGGCTCGTTGACAGCGGCAACGACAAAGACGCAGGCAGAAAAGTACAGAAAATTCTGGAAGCTCAGGGGTGGAAACTGACAGCCATTATCAATACCCATTCCAACGCTGACCACATCGGTGGCAATACACTGCTGCAAAATCGTTTGAATTGTGCCGTTTACAGCACACCCATGGAAAACGCTGTCATCGAAGCGCCAATTCTGGAACCCTCTTTTCTCTATGGGGGCTATCCCTTTAAAAAACTGCGGAATAAATTCTTGATGGCAACACCATCCAAAGCCCAAGATATTGGGGAAGCGAAACTGCCGGAAGGTATGGAAATCATTTCGCTGGGCGGTCATTTCTGGCAAATGATCGGTGTGAAAACGCCGGATGATGTATATTTCCTGGCAGACTGTCTGTTTGGCGAAAATATTGTGGCAAAATACCATGTATCCTTTGTATATGACTTGCAGGCATTTTTGGATACACTGGATTTCGTGGAACAGTTCCAAGGAAAACTGTGTATTCCTGCCCATGCGGAACCTACAGAGGATATTGTGTCATTGGTGAAAGTGAACCGTGACAAGTCTTTGGAAATCCTGAGTAAGCTGCTGGAAATCTGCAAGACACCAAAAAACTTTGAATTGGTATTGAAAGAAGTCTTTGAAGCCTTTGATCTGATTATGGATTATGGGCAGTATGTGCTTGTGGGCAGTACCATCCGTTCCTATTTGTCCTATTTGCTGGATAAAGGACAGATGGAGGCTTATGTAGAGGAAAATATGCTTCTTTGGAAAACAGCAGAGACTGTGTAATTTGCTGAAAAAAATCGTGACATTTTTTGTTATATTCTGTATACAGATTTCCTGTTTTTTGTTGACAGTCTAACAAATTCCCTTTATTATATTGCATAGACCATTGAAACAGCACTGCTTCGGCAGTGCTTTGATTTCTGTTAGGAGAAAAAATGAAAACAGCACAAAGGAGGAAACAAAAAAATGAGCACGACTGCGGTTCAGCCCAAAGAAAACAAAATGGGAACCATGCCCATCAACAAGCTGCTTTTGAACATGTCTTTGCCTATGATGATCGCTATGCTGATTCAGGCGCTGTATAACATCATTGACAGTATGTTCGTAGCACAGATCAGTGAAAATGCCCTTTCTGCGGTTTCACTGGCATTCCCTATGCAGAACTTTATGATTGCTGTGGGTACAGGTACAGGCGTTGGTGTCAATGCGCTGCTTTCCAAGAGTTTGGGTGCAAAGCGCATCAAAATCGCAAATAAAACAGCCAATGTCAGCATGTTTCTGGTATTTATGAACTGGATCCTGTTTATCTTGATTGGTCTGTTTGTGGCAAAACCCTTTTTGATGGGGCAGACAAAAGTGGCGGAAATCGTTGATTATGGCAATACTTATCTGCGAATCTGTTGCGTAGCATCTTTGGGGATTTATGCGGAAATTGCTCTGGAAAGACTGCTGCAGGCAACAGGACGTACCTTCTATACCATGATCACACAGGCAACAGGTGCAGTTGTGAATATCATTCTTGACCCCATCCTGATTTTTGGTATGTTCGGTATGCCTGAAATGGGGGTTGCAGGTGCGGCATTGGCAACTGTTATCGGTCAGTTCATTGCGGCAGGTCTGGCACTGTTTTTCAATTTGAAAGTGAATCACGACATTAAATTTGAATGGAAAAACATGCTGCCTACAAAATTTGTGCTTTTCCATGTATATAAAGTAGCAGTGCCTTCCATTCTGATGGTTTCCATTGGTTCCGTCATGATGTTCTTTATGAACCGTATTCTGGAAGTGTTCACTACAACAGCCATTGCGGTATTTGGTGTATATTTCAAATTACAGAGTTTTATCTTCATGCCTATTTTCGGTATGAACAATGGTATGGTGCCCATTATTGCCTATAACTACGGAGCAAGACATCGTGACCGTATCATTGGCACCATCAAACTGGCAGTTATGTACGCTGTTGCCATGATGCTCATTGGTTTTGCAGTATTCCAGATCATTCCCGATAAACTGCTGCTGATGTTCAATGCATCGGAAAATATGCTTGCAATCGGTGTTCCTGCATTGCGTCTGATTTCCATCAGCTTCCTGCTGGCAGGTTTTAACATCATTTGTTCTTCTGTATTCCAGGCAATGGGCAATGGTGTTTTCAGTCTGATTGTTTCCGTTGTTCGTCAGTTGTTTGTATTGGTGCCTGTGGCATTCCTGTTGTCTAAAATGGGTGTGCTGGATCGGATCTGGTGGGCTTTCCCCATTGCGGAAGTGGTGGCAGCGGCAATCTGTATTTTCTTCCTGCGGAAGATTTTCAAAATGCTTCATTTTTAAGAAATTTGAAAAGATGGTTTGTCCTTAAAGCAACTTCCTCTTAAAAAACATTGATTTTCCTTTTCCTTGATTTCTTAAGGGGAATTGCGACGGCTGTCTTCATAAGAAAACATAACAAATAAAATCTTCATAAAATAAGAAAGCCAAAATCCTTTGTAATCATAAGGATTTTGGCTTTCTTTGTTTTCTTATGAAGATGCCCCTAAGGGCAGCCATCTTTTTTTGTTTGGTTGCGAAAGATGCCTTGAATATGGTACACTGGATTTATGAAAAAGAGGGAGGATACCCATGGTTATTTATATCTGTTTGATGGCAGTGATGGCATATCTGGCGTTTCGATGGGGGAAGGAAACAAAGGCAGGCACCTGTCATATGATGAAAGAGTATACGGAGAAAAAAGAAATGGCAGAGCAGGTTGGAAATTTACTGCAATTTGTGGGGAAATGCGCCTGTGCCAGTGGTGGACTCATGGCAGTCTGCTTTTTCTGGAAAATGGTGGCAGGAGATTTTCCGAGAGTATTGGCAGCGGTTTCTATTTTGTTTTACAGCCTTGGTTTCATCCGTGCCATGCTGATCCTGCAAAAAATACAGAAGGAAGAGAGGGAAAGAAATTGAAGTATTTTGGCATCATATTGTCTGTTTTTGGTCTGGATACCGTTACAAAAATCTGGGCAAGAAAAAAACTGCCTTTGGGAGGAAAAACGGAGATCATCAAAGATAGATTTTATTTTCGACGCATAAAAAACGATGGGATGGCATATAATACCCTTGAGCGAAATCCAAAAGCGGTGTTATATCTGACAGGCGGACTCATCGGTTGGTGCTTCGCTATTTTCTGTATGATGCTTACAAAACAGGAAGAGAAAAAGCATCTGTTGCTGCCGCTTTCTTTCATGATTGGCGGCGCATTGGGGAACTTTTGGGATCGCATTTGCCGTGGAGGTGTAACAGATTTTCTCTATATCAAGTGGAAAAAAGCACCTATTTTCAATCTGGCAGACATTGCTATCGTAAGCGGCGGAATCTGGGGAACGCTTGCTTCTTTATGGAAAAGATAACAAGGATATGGTTTTATTTTTAAAAAAACTATGGTATTTGTATAGATTAGGGGTTGAAGAATGTCGACAAACGTAGTATAATACACTCAGGAAACATCCTGAGATGCTCGATAGCCCATCGTTATTGAACCTACATGACTGAAAAGGGATTCCTATAAGCTGAAGTGATGTCAGGCCTCAAGATAATTCCCTTTGGGCGGAGGAAGGCTGAGACTTTGGCTGCGGTTGCCCACCTGGCTTAGGCTAGGTGTCAAGAGATGGGAACGGCATTTCGGGATCTCCATTGCGTATGAGAACAGGTATATGGATATTGCATAATATTCATATACCTGTTTTTTCGTGTATAAAAAAAGAAGTTCTATTTTTCTGTGCATGTCCATAGACTGTTATAAAGTTTAACAGGGAGTGTGAGGATGTACATGAAGCGGATATTTTTTTTCCTTTTGATACTGACCAGTCTGTTTTGGACAGGCTGTGGAAAGGCAGTGACGGGAGAACTGGCAGAAGCAGGGCGCATCGGTGATGATCTTTCCATCAGCCGTGCTATGGCGGCAAAGACCATGGCATTGGTTTTTTATACGGAGGAGGAATTGGATGGGCTGGAAAAGACAGCAGATTTTCCAGATGTGGCGGAAACGGACCCTTTTTATGGATATATCAATGGGGCAGTGCATTTGGGATTACTCTCCGGCGATGAGGATGGTAATTTTTATCCAGAAAAAGATTTGACATTGATACAGGCGCAGGCTTTGCTGGATCGGCTGGCACCGGATTATGACAGCCGCATGGTACTGGATGAAAGTAATCAGAATATGCCAGTGGCTTATAGTCTGTGGATTCAGTTATTGCAAACGGCTTTGGAAGCAAGAGAAGAAGAACTTTCCGCTTATGGCATTACGGAAGAAACCCGTGTGCTTTTGACAGCGGAAGAAGGCGGCGGACTGTTTGACAATGGGTATTATGGGGGAGCTGGTTTGGATCTAAAGCCTTATGAAAATACAGCATTGCGGTATTGGGCAAAAGATGGGGAAATTCTGGCACTGCTGGAAGTCACCGACAGCACACCCACCATTGAGAATATCTACTGCACCGCTTCTGGCGGAACCATTCGCATGGAAACAGGGGGAGGCAGTGTGACAAGACCCTATAGGGGACAGGCAGTGGATGGTATTTGTGATGTGACCCTTTCGGAAGGAAAAGTGACAGAAGCAGTGCAGGCGGCGGAATTAGGACTTTGTACTGTAAAGCGCGTCAATGGACAGGAAGTTTATCTGGCGGAGCAGGGGCTTCTTTTCTGGGCAGATGATTTTCGTATTTACGATGCCACAGGAACGGAATGGTCTAGTCAAAAAGTATCGAAACTGATCTGCGGTACAAAAGGGGCATCTTATTACTTGAAAGACGGAAAAGTGGCAGGGGCAGTCATTATGCAGACGGTACAGCCAGAGAACATTCGTGTACTTATTGGAGGCGCAGGTCAGACAAAAGTGACTATTTCCGCAGAAGGGGGATTTACCCTGAAAAGCAGTGATGCGGAAAAAACATTTTCCAATGAAGAACAGGCTGTGATGACGGCAGATCTGCCATGGTTTGACAGCGGCATTGTGGAGGTGACTCCTACAGGGGATAGATCGGTATCTGTGACTTTTTCTGACGGTACAAAATGCCAGTATTTTGGTACGGTGGAACTGGAACGGCGTCAGGATGGCATTTCAGTTATCAATGAATTGCCCTTGGAAACTTATCTGAGAGGTGTAGTCCCTCATGAAATACCTGTGGATTTTGGAGAAACAGCTCTTGAGGCTCAAGCCATTACTGCCCGCAGTTATGCCTATAACCAGTTTTATGCCAACAGCTATTGCGGATATGGTGCTCATTTGGCAGATACCGTAGCCAGTCAGGTTTATCTGGGGGCGGATACAGCAGAACTGTCTGATGCGGCAATCAAAGCAACAGAAGGAATGTGCCTGACAGCAGGAAACGAAGTGGTGACCACGTATTTTTACTCGACATCCTGCGGATATGGTGCAGACGCACAAGAAGTATGGTCGGCAGACGGCACGTTTTCGGAAGAAGGCAAATCATATCTGACTGGTGGAATCCATGGCATTTCTGTGGAAAAACCGGATACAGAAGAAGAATGGCTGGCGTTTTGGCAGGATTGGGAGATTGCAGGGTATGATGACGCATCTCCTTGGTATCGGTGGAAAACATATTTTGGTGCAGGGCAGTTGACAGAAATCACCAGTGTCAAACTGAAAGAAGCCGCAAAATCTCATCCGGCTCATGTGGAAGTTTTGCAGGAGGATGGCAGTTGGAAGGCACAGACACCACCAGAAGATTTAGGACGGCTTACAGGGATTTCTGTGGCAAAGAGAGGAGAAAGCGGTGTTATGGAAGTACTTCGCTTGGACTACGAAAAAGGTTCTGTACAGGTGAAAACAGAATATACCATCCGACAGGTGCTTTCTCCTACCAAAATGACAGTTGGTGACCCTATTTACCTGCAAAGGAAAGATGGAGAGTCTTTGACGGGAAATAGTATGCTTCCCAGTGGATTTTTTGCAGTGAAAGAAATGAAAAATGAAGAAGGAAAACTGACGGGTATTGCCCTTTATGGCGGCGGAAACGGCCATGGTGTGGGAATGAGTCAGTATGGCGCCAAAGGTATGGCGGAAGAAGGCAAAACAGCGGAAGAAATTCTGGAACATTACTATACAGGAACAATGGTACAACAGGTGATTGCATAAAAAACAGCATGCAGGAATTTTTTCCTGCATGCTGTTTTTTAAATTTCAATGTGATTTTTTTCTTTATATTCTTCCGCCATATCAGCCAAAGAAATATTGTCCACGACATCATCCAGCGCTTCTTTCATCTTCTTCCAGATGGAAAGGGAAACACAGGTGTCGGAGTTGGGGCACATAGGGTTATCCACACAATCTACGGGAGAAAGGGAACCCTCCAGAATTCTCAGGACTTCGCCAATGGTAATATCTTTTGGTTCTCGTGTGAGAATATAGCCCCCTTGAGCGCCGCGGTAGCTTTTTACCAGACCGGACTTTGTCAGGGGATTGATAATCTGTTCCAGATATTTTTCGGAAATATCCTGCTCTCTGGCAATGGATTTCAAAGCCAGTGTGCCTTTGTCGTAATGGAGAGCCAGACTTAACATCAGGCGTATGCCATAGCGGCCTTTTGTAGATATTTTCATAAAAATACTCCTTACTAAAAACGGGTGTTTATTCTTCTTCCCAGCCTTTGCAGATGTCAACCCAAGCTTCACATTTGCCGTAATGGAAAAGTTCGTCGCAAGTCAGTTCAACTGCGGAATTGCTGCTGCCGGCAGCTGGGAATACGGTATCAAATCGCTTCATGGAAACATCGGCAAATGCGCGGGTGCCTTCCGGCAGTGCGAAAGGACAAACGCCGCCTACAGCATGTCCAGTTGCTTCCAATGTTTCTTCGGGAGAAAGCATTTTTGCCTTCAGACCGAAAGTGTCTTTAAATTTGCGGTTGTCGATCTTTGCGTCCCCTGCAACGGAAATGACGATAGGCCCTTCCTTGGACATCAGGCAAAGGGTTTTGGAAATCCGAGCAGGAATAACGCCGGCTGCCTCTGCTGCCAGTTCCACAGTTGCGCTGGAGGTGGCAAACTCCAATACTTCCTTGGGACAGTTCATATCTTTCAGATAAGCTTTCACTTTTTCAATAGACATGGTTGTATACATCTCCTCTTTGGGATATTCAGATTTACTTATACGCAATAGCATAGCAGAAAAGTAGTCTTTATGCAAGATAAAGTGTATAAGATTCTGGAAAAAAGTGTTGACAGATAGAAAATGTAGCGTTACAATGGGCAAAAGATCACAGATGATGGACAAGGAGTTTTCGACATGCAGAAATTGGCATTTGCAGGAAAACTGAATATGGATATGATGATGAGCATGTGCATGATGATGTGCATGCTTTTTGTGATGTTCATATGTTACTTGCAATCGTTCTGAGATGCTTTGAAAAATGATTCTTACAAACGGCTCGGAAGATGCGAGCCGTTTTTTTATTGGATTATGGCTTGCACTCCGAGGAAAAACACAAAGGAGATGAATTTATGCCACTGATTATCAATGAAGAACTTCCAGCATTTGATGTGCTGCGCAAGGAGCATGTTTTTGTTGTCAATCCTTATCGGGCAGTACATCAGGATATTCGACCTCTGCGCATTGCCATTTTGAATTTGATGCCTAATAAGATCGAAACGGAAGTACAGCTTATGCGTCTGCTGAGCAATACACCTTTGCAGGTGGAAATTGAATTGCTGCAGATGAAAAGCCATAACGCAAAAAATACCGCTTCAGAATATCTGGACGCTTTTTATAAAACATTTGATGATGTGAAAGATCAAAAATTTGATGGGCTTATCATTACCGGCGCACCTATTGAGAATTATGATTTTGAAGATGTGGATTTTTGGCCGGAACTGTGCGAAATACTGGAATGGGAAAAAAGCCATGTGTTTAGTGTGCTGCATATCTGCTGGGGCGCACAGGCGGCACTGAATTATTTCTATGATATTCCTAAGTACAGTCTTCCAGCAAAGAAATTCGGCATCTATTCCCATCAGGTGGAGAAAAAGGATCATGTGCTTATGAGAGGCTTTGACGAAGCCTTTTATTGCCCCCATTCCCGTCATACGGAAGTGCGAGCAGAAGATATCCGGAAGGTGGAGGATCTGGAAATACTGGCAGAGTCCGCCGGTGCAGGCCCTCACATCATTGCCGATAAATCCGGCAGACGCATCTTCCTGACAGGGCATTTTGAGTACGACGCAGATTCTTTAGCGAAAGAATTTTATCGGGATTTGAACAAAGGACTTCCTATTCAGCTGCCCTATGGCTACTTCCCAGAGGATGACCCCAAACAGACGCCTTTGATGCGCTGGAAAGCTCATGCCAACCTGTTTTATTCCAATTGGCTGAACTATTTCGTATATCAGGAAACACCTTATCATATCAATGACATTCAGGCTTAATACAAAGGAGGAAAAAACATGAAAGATTTGAGATTGGAAACAAAATGTATTCAGGCAGGTTATGTACCTACAAACGGACAGTCCAGACTGCTGCCCATCGTTCAGAGCACCACATTCAAATATGACAGCAGTGAAGAAATGGGCAAACTGTTCGATTTGGAAGCAGAAGGATATTTTTATACACGTTTGCAGAATCCCACTAGTGATTGGGTAGCAAAGAAAATTTGTGCACTGGAAGGCGGTACAGCAGCAATGCTGACTTCCTCTGGTCAGGCGGCAAACTTCTATGCTGTATTCAACCTGTGTCAGGCTGGAGATCATGTGGTAGCTTCTTCTACAATTTATGGCGGCACTTATAACCTCTTTGCTGTTACCATGAAGAAAATGGGCATTTCCTTTACTTTTGTTGATCCTGACTGCACAGATGAAGAATTGGAAGCGGCTTTCCAGCCCAATACAAAAGCGGTATTTGGGGAAACCATCGCCAATCCTGCACTGGTGATTCTGGATATTGAACGCTTTGCAAAAGCTGCCCATGCCCATGGGGTGCCTCTGATTGTAGATAATACTTTTGCAACACCCATTAACTGCCGTCCTTTTGAATGGGGCGCTGATATTGTGACCCATTCCACAACAAAATACATGGATGGACATGATGCAACAGTCGGTGGCTGTATTGTAGACTCCGGCAATTTCAATTGGCAGGCACATGCGGATAAATTCCCCGGTTTGACAACACCAGACGATTCTTATCATGGTATTACTTATGCGGAACGTTTTGGCAAAGAAGGTGCTTACATCACAAAAGCAACAGCACAGCTCATGCGTGATCTGGGCTCCACACCTGCACCCATGAATGCTTATTTGCTGAATCTGGGACTGGAAACACTTGCTCTGCGTATGGAACGTCATTGCCAGAATGCCCAGAAAACAGCGGAATTCCTGAATAGCCATGAAAAGATTGCATGGGTAAATTATGCTGGGCTGGAAGGCAACAAATACTATGAACGGGCAAAGAAATATATGCCAAACGGCACCTGCGGCGTCATTTCCTTTGGTGTGAAAGGTGGCAGAAAAGCGGCAGAAGCCTTTATGGCAAAACTGGAACGGATCATCATTGCAACCCATGTGGCTGATGCCAGAACCTGTATCCTGCATCCTGCGTCTTCCACTCATCGCCAGATGACAGATACAGAACTGGTGGCGGCAGGCGTAGGACCAGATTTGGTCAGACTTTCCGTTGGCATTGAGCATGTGGATGATATCATTGCCGATCTGGCACAGGCACTGGAAAGCATTTAAAGAAAAAAAGATTGTTTTCTGCTTTTCGGTATGGTATACTCAATACCGATAGAAATCATCGGTATTGTTTGTGCAAAGTCTTTTTCACTGACCATGCGAGAGACAGAGCAATAATGATACAATTCTCAGAAGCCTTATACATCCCCGTGTATAAGGCTTCTTTTTTATAGAGAAGATTGTCACAAGGAATGTTTCCATGCTATGATGAAATCAAATGTTTCATTGCGTATTTTGCCTGAAGAAGGAAAAGGAGGGATGGCATGATACAGTTGAGAACTTTTCAACCGGAAGACGCGGAAAAAATCATTTCTTGGGCAGACAATCCTTTGGTGTTTTATCAGTGGTGTGCCGGTTTTTTGGGGACTTATCCCATTACATCGGAAAATCTGCGGCAGTATTATGAAAAAGAAGGTGAAGATACAGATTATCATGTGCTGACGGCTTTTCGTGAACAGGGGATATTTGGACATCTGACCATGCGCTTTTTAAAGGAAGAACCGGGAACGGCACGACTTGGGTTTCTCATTCTGGATGCGAACCTGCGCAGTCAGGGATATGGTAAAAAGCTGATGCAGGAAATTTTAAAACTTGCGTTTTCTTATGACCAGATCAAACAGGTGACGCTGGGGGTTTTTGAGAATAATCCAAGAGCGAAAGCCTGCTATACAGCTTGCGGTTTTCAGCAAGAACAGGGAAAAGAACCCAAAACATATTCCTGCATGGGAGAAGCGTGGCAGTTTTATGATATGAAGCTGTCCAGAGAAGATTGGGAAAAAGGCTGTTTTTCTTAAAAAATGGATAGAATCAAGAGGGAAGCAAGGTCTTTTGTTGACTTGAATTTCTGATGGTGTTATACTCTTTTGAGACTGCGCTTTTTTATGGAATGTGCAGAGAATCAGAATTGAGGGAATAAAATGATCAGAAATATTTTGGAATATGCAGAAGAAACGGCAAAACGCATACCGGATGCCGTGGCTTTTGCCACAGATAAGGAAGAAAAAACTTTTGGTCAGCTGGTACAGCGGGCGAAAGAAATCGGTTCCGCATTGCTGTCTTATGGCGTGAAAAACGCGCCTATGGCGGTGATGACCGACAAAACCCCTGACATGATTGCGGCATTTCTGGGTTGTGTTTACAGTGGGAATTTCTATACGCCCATTGATGCGACTATGCCCAAAGAACGGATTCTTTCTATCTTTGAAACATTGAAGCCTGTGGTGCTCCTCATTGATGAAAAGAGCAAAAAACAGGCGGCGGCGCTGGGCTATACAGGAGAAACACTGGTGCTGGAAGAAATTCCAGGAGGAAATGTGAATGAGGAAGCCCTGGCGGAAGTGCGTCGGAAAGCCATCGACACAGATCCACTCTATGCGCTGTTTACCTCTGGTTCCACTGGAGTGCCCAAAGGTGTTGTCATCAGCCATCAGGCTGTTGTAAACCTGACAGAATGGTATACCGAAACTTTTTCCATTACAGAAAAAGAAGTTATCGGCAATCAGGCGCCTTTTTACTTTGATTCTTCCGTCAAAGATATTTACGCCGTATTGAAAACCGGAGCAAGAATGGAAATCATCCCTAAGATGCTTTTCTCTTTCCCTGTGAAACTCCTTCCTTATATGGAAGAAAAGAAAATCAATTATATTGACTGGGTGCCTTCCGCTTTGTGTATCATTGCGAACACAGATGCGCTGGAAAAAGTGCGTCCGGCTTATTTGAAGAAAATCATGTTTGTAGGGGAAGCAATGCCAACCAAACAGTTTAACTACTGGCGGCGGCATTATCCAGATGCCATGTTTGCCAATATTTACGGCCCTACAGAAACCACTGTGGACTGTACCTATTATATAGTAGACAGAGAATTTGCCGATGATGAGCCTTTGCCCATCGGACATGCTTGTCGGAATACAGACATTTTCTTATTGAAAGACAATCGTCTGGCAGAACCTGGAGAAGCTGGGGAAGTTTGTGTCAGAGGGCGCTGTCTGGCATTGGGATATTACAACAATCCCGAAAAAACAGAAGAAGCCTTCATCCAGAATCCCCTAAATCCTTATTATCCAGAAAAAATTTATAAAACTGGGGATATTGCGAAATATAACGAGTATGGGGAAATCATTTTCCTTGCAAGAAAAGATCATCAGATCAAGCACATGGGACATCGCATCGAGTTGGGAGAAATCGAAACAGCAGTCCTTTCCATCGACTTGGTGGAAAACGGCGCCTGCATTTATGACAACGATACCCAGAAAATTGTGCTTTTCTACTGCGGTGCAGAAGCTACACAGGCTTATATTCTGAAGAAACTCAGAGATAAAGTGCCCAAGTACATGTTCCCTAATGTGATGATCCAGATGGAATCTCTGCCTCAGACACTCAACGGAAAAATTGACAGATTGCGATTGAGGGAGTATTATGTTCAAGAAAATTCCTGATACCAAAACTTTAGAAGGGCTTTTGCGGGCTTGGCACAGCAAACGGGCCATGACCAATTTCTTTTTGCCAGAGGAGGAATATCTGCCGGTGGCGAAAAAATGGATGGTCATGCGTTTTGAACATGGCTGTTACCTGATTTTTGAAAAGAAAGAACATTATGATTTTTATTTCTTTCTGGAAAAAGGGACTTTGCCGGTGGCTGTACCGGAAATGGATAAACCGCTGGTATTGGAGCAGGTTTGTTTGGAACGGAAAGGACAAGAACCAAAGGCTTCCGCTTGGGAGGCAGTTGGATTTGTGCCTTATCTGGAACGGAAACGGCTTATGATGCCCATGCAGGAAGGTATTTCCGCTACCCGTGAAGCAAAGTTTGCAGCAGAATCTCAAGCAGATGAGATTCTGGAAATCATGACAAACAGTTTTGAGCCTTATACATCCGCTTTGCCGGAGAAAAAGGAGTTGCTGGCGTCTATTCGGGCAAAAGAAGTGCTGGTTGCCATGGAAGATGACAAAATGCTGGGTTTCCTGCGTTTTGGACCTGAAAAGAAAGTTTCCGTTCTGTGGCAGGTGGCAGTGAAAGAAGAAGCCAGAGGAAAGGGCATCGGCAAAATGCTGGTGAAACACTGGATCTGGCAGGTGAAGGACAGCGCACTGCGTTGTCAGCTGTGGGTGCGGACAGATAACCCATCAGCACAGAGAATGTATGAAATGCTGGGCTTTTTGCCAGACGGCAGAATCGCACCGGTAATGATAAAAGAGAAGAAAGGATAATGTGACATGGAAAGCTTATTGAAAATCTTAGCAGAAATCAGACCTGACGTAGACTTTGAGGACAACAAAGAACTGGTAGACAGCGGCGAGCTGGATTCCTTTGACATTGTTACACTGGTTGGCGAACTGTGCGACGCTTACGACATTGAAATCGGTGCAGATGAAATCGTACCCGAAAACTTCAATTCTGTTGAAGCAATCATGGCACTGGTAACCAGACTGCAGGAAGACTAATCAGGCACAGGGAGAAACATTATGGCATTCACATCTATGCAGTTTGTGGTGTTTCTGGTGTTGGCTGTAGCCGTATATTATTTAACGCCGAAGCGTTACCGTTGGGTAACGCTTTTGGTGGTTAATTATGTTTTTTATTATTTCGCAGGTGTGAAATACTTTGTATACCTGTTTGCTACAACCATCAGCACATACATCGCAACAACAAAATTAGGAAATATGGCGGCGGAAAACAAAGCCGCTTATAATGCCGTGAAGGCAGAATTGGACAGAGACGGCAAAAAGGCGTGGAAAGCGGATTTTACCAAGAAAAAACGTCAGGTGCTGGTACCTACATTGGTATTCAACTTCGGTATTCTGGCGGTACTGAAATATTCCGGCTTTGTCAGTGAGAATCTGAATGCTTTATTTGCGAAGATTTCCGCACCTGTGGAACTGCCTGTGTTCCATTTCCTACTGCCTTTGGGGATTTCCTTCTATACCTTCCAGACCATGGGCTATCTTATCGACGTTTATCGGGAAAAGGTGGCGCCAGAGAAGAATATCGGGAAATTGGCGCTGTTCATTTCTTTTTTCCCTACCATTGTGCAGGGGCCTATCGGGCGATTCCAGCATCTGTCTAAGCAATTGTTTGAAGGAAATGATTTTTCCTATGAACGTACCAAATTTGGTGTGCAGCTGATGTTGTGGGGGGCATTCAAGAAATTGGTCATTGCCGACAGAGCTTCTGTATTGGTAGATAATGTGTTTGGATTCCCCGATACATTCGGTGGAACTTATGTAGCTGTAGCGGCATTGGTATACTGCATCCAGCTTTATGGGGATTTCTCCGGCGGTATTGACATTGCTACCGGTGCGGCACAGATTTTTGGTATAGACTTGGAGAAAAACTTTGAACGCCCTTATCTGGCAACAAGCATCCCGGACTTCTGGCGCAGATGGCACATCACCCTTGGGGCATGGTTTAGGGATTATGTGTTCTATCCTTTGTCTTTGTCTAAATTCTTTACAAAGGTAGGGAAAAAGGGGCGTCAGGTGCTGGGCAACTATATCGGTAAAATGCTGCCTGTTTTGATTCCCCAGTTTATCATTTTCTTCCTCATCGGTATCTGGCATGGGGCAGAATGGAAATACATTGCCTTTGGTTTTTACAACGGTACCCTTATTGTACTGGGGATTTTGTTTGAGGAACCTCTGCGGAATCTGGCAGAAAAACTCCATATCAATACCCAGTGCTTCAGCTGGCATCTGTTCCAGATTCTGCGGACACTGGTGCTGGTAGCTTTGGGGAAAATTATCACCAGAGCGGCAGGCTTCAGCCTTTCCGTATCCATGATGCACTCTATGATCGTCAACTGGGATACAGATATCCTCTTTAACGGCGGTCTGCTCCAGCTTGGTCTGGACGGCAAAGACCTGTGGGTATTGGTACTGGCATCTTTGGTGCTGCTGGCTGTCAGCATCATGCAGGAATGTGGCATCAAAGTACGGGAAACACTGGCAAAACAGAATCTGTATTTCCGTTGGGCAGTATATCTGTGTGCAGTATTTTCATTGATTATTTTCGGCGTTTACGGTTTGAACTATAACGCGGCAGACTTTATTTACAGGGGGTTCTAAGCATATGGGTAAAAAAATCAATATCATTGCTCGTTGTTCTGCCTTCTGTCTGGTATTTGTACTGGTGTTTGGACAGTTCACCCAGATGTACCGCCGGAATGACGATGAAACAAACGAAATTCATGCTTTTTATGATGAACCAAAAAATAGCTTGGATGTGCTTTATATTGGCAGCAGCCCACTTTTGCGTGGGGTATCTTCCATGCTCATGTATCAGGATCACGGCTTTACAGGATATGCCAGAGCGTCCGCATTGCAGGCGCCCTCTGTCAGCTATGGACTTCTGGCAGAATCTCTGGAATACCAGAATCCAGAAGTGGTGGTGCTGGTCTGTGACAACCTGTTCCAGTCTTACGATTATGCGGAACAGGAAGGGGATATGCGCCGTGCCATGGACGGCATGAAACTTTCCACTTATAAATGGGAAATCATTCAGGAAGTGACAGCGGCAGATGAACGTCAGACTACATTGTCTTATGTGTTCCCGCTGTTCCGTTACCATGAACGGTGGAAAGAAGTGAATCCGGCAGATGCGGAACCAAGACCGCTGATGAAACATTCCTTCAAAAAAGGTCATGTGTATCTGCGGGACATTTCTCCGCAGGTTTATCCCGATGGATTTATGGAACCTACGGGGGAAACAGCGGTTTTCGATGAAAGCGCATTGGCATATACAGAAAAATCCATCGCTTTGTGCAAGGAAAGAGGCATTGATGTTGTGCTGCTCCACCTGCCGAAAATGAGCTGGACTTATGAAAAGAGTCAGGCTATGGAAGCTTTTGCGGCAGAACAGGGCGTGGATTATGTGGATTTCGATACAGAAGAAATCCGCACACAGGTAGGTCTGGATCCTGCGGTGGATTATTACGATCAGGGACATGTGAACTTGACAGGCTCTGTGAAAGTCAGTGAATGGCTGGGCAATTATCTGGATGAGACTTATGACCTGCCAGACCATAGAGGCGAGGAAGGTTACGCCCAGTGGGACATTGATTTACAAGCATATCTTGAAAGAACTGGATTATCATAAAAGAACTTTATTTAAGGATATTTCTTCGAAGAAAAAAGAGGAAATATCCTTTTTTGTTGGAAAATGAATGTTTTTATAGTAGGAATCTCTTTTTGTATATCATGTTGCACAAAAAGGAGTTTGTAAATTTACGATTATTAAGAAAATTTTAAATAATTGAGAGAGATTTCGTAATAAGTCCATGCTATAATGTGAATATTAAAAAATGATTAAAAGGGTTTAATCATTTTCCAAATGAAGGGAGGAGAAGCCTTGGGAAAAAGCATTATCCGAATCAAAGATGTGACGAAATTTTACCGTATGGGGGCGGAAACCATAGCCGCAGTCAACGGGCTCAGTCTTTCCATCAAACAAGGAGAAGTTTGTTGTTTGTTTGGGAAATCCGGCTCGGGTAAGTCCACATTGCTGAATTTGATTGCAGGGTTAGAGAAGCCCACCAGCGGACAGATTATATTCAATAAAAAGCACATTGAACGCATGAATGAGGATCAGCTGGCAGAATTTCGACAAAAGTATGTAGGTTTTGTATTTCAGTCCTATAATCTGCTGCCAACGCTGACAGCCATGGAAAATGTGACGTTGCCGTTGATTTTCCGCGGTGTGCCTGTACAGGAACGGAACGAGCGGGCAATGGAGATGCTGAAAGCCGTTGGATTGGAAGGGAGAGCCAATCATAAACCAAGCGAAATGTCCGGCGGGCAGCAGCAGCGTGTTAGTATTGCCAGAGCCTTTATCAACAGTCCACAGGTGGTGTTTGCTGATGAACCTACGGGGAATCTGGACACCAAGACGACTTACGAAATGATGGATTTGATTACAGGCTTGGCAAAGAAAAATAATCAGACCCTTGTCATCGTTACCCATGATATGGAATTGTCGGAATACGCTGACCGCATTGTGGTTATGATGGATGGAAAGATAGAACGGATAGACGAGCAACAACAGAGTGGAGGAGAGGAAGTATGAGGAAGAAAACGTGGAAAAGTGTGTTTGCCATGATTTTGTCAGTGTCCATATTGATGGGGCTTTCAGTTCCAATTATGGCAGCGGATAATTTTGACATCGGTACCCCACAGGTGTTTGTGGCAGGCGATGGTGTTTATGAAGTAGAGAACAATAAAGAAAATCGCTTGAACATTCAGATTAAGAATAAAGGGGATGCCATTGCGGATAATGTAGTGGTTCGTGCAAAAAGCGATGAAGCCATGCCGCCTTTTAAACTGAATTTTTCCGATGGGGAAAATGTGGGAAGTTTGGGGGTCAATGGCACAAAGACATTGAAGCTCTATGTAAATATGAATGGCTCTCCGGATAAGGCGAGTTATCCCATTACACTGAGTTATACATACAAAGACCCGTTGGGCGGTTCTCACAGTGGTTCTGATACCATTTACATCAAGCTGAAAGGTTTTGACAGAGAACCTTCTTATCTGTTCGATCAGATGAAAATGACACCGGAAAGTCTTTCCCCCGGTACTGGCGGTACCCTTACCGGACGTGTGAAAAATACAGGCAGCCAGATCATGTATCAGGCAGAAGTCATTCTGGATAAACTGACAACAGAAGGCATCAGCTTGAGCGGTGGTTTCAGCAGCGTACAGCTGGGAACGTTGAACATTGGACAGGAAGGCAAATTTTCTTTCCCTCTAGCAACCAGCGCGGATATGGCGGCAGGGAACTATCCTGTGACTGTGAAGCTGAAATACATGGATGAAATGGGCAAAGAATACGAAAAGACACAGGATTACTACATCAATGTAGGCGGTGTCAGCGGCAAAGCATCTCAGATCATCATTCGTAATATGAAAGAACCTGCGGGCACTTATGGTGTTAACCAGAATTTCCCCATTACCTTTGAATTGTACAATGCTGGACAGGTAGCGGCGAAAGATATCATCATCACAGCGGAAGGTCTGGACCCTGCGGCAGTGGTACCCAAATCCAGCAGCGTAAAGAATGTCATGTCTTTGGCACCTGGCGCAAGCATGCCTATGACATTTACCTTTGCAGGAACCAATCAGGCTTCCAGCCAGAACTATGCCATCCAGTTTACAGTGGAATATACTTCCGGCGGAACAAAAGTGAATACATTCAAACAGTACGCAGGCGTCAACATTTCCAATCCCAAAAAGGATAAGGAAGAAGAAGGAGAAGACGATAAGAATAAGAGCAAACCTAAGATTATCGTCAGCAAATATGTCTGCGATCCGTTGATTGTTATGGCAGGGGAAGAATTTGACCTGAATCTGTCTTTGATGAATACTCACAAAGACAAAGGTGTGAAAAACATCAAAATGTTCCTGACACTGGCAGAAGAAACTTCTTCCGAAACAGAAAAATCCGGGAATATCTTTACCCCTGTCAACAGCAGCAATACTTATTATTTCGATGCCATTCCACCCAAAGGGACTGTGGATAAAGAACTGCGGCTGTATGTCGTACCCAATGCGCAGCCAAAGACTTATACACTGACTGTGAATTTTGAGTATGAAGATGCGGAAGGCAACGAATATACTGCAAAGGAACTGCTGGGCATCAACGTGGAACAGGTAACAGAACTGAACATGGACGACTTTGCTATGCCGGAATCCGTAGAACAGTATATGCCCGTGACTGTCTCCTTCAACTACTATAATACAGGTAAGGTTGCTCTGAATAACGTTATGTTCAAAGTGGAAGGTGACGTAGATTGCAGCCAGAGAAGCACTTATGTGGGGAATATGGATCCCGGTGCAAGTGATTACTACGAAGTGACATTTACACCCAATACCATTGGGGAAGTGCCCGTCAGCATTATAGCGACCTATGAAGATGCCAGCGGCGAAACCATTGAACAGCGTCGGGATTATGTGCTCAATGTGACAGAACCTGTGATGCCCGAAGGCGAAGGGGAAGGCGCGGAACCTCCTCAGAATGGCTTGACTATGAAAAATATCATCATTGGTGTTGGTGTGGTTGTAATTCTGGGTATGGGTCTGTTCCTGTTCATCAGAAGGCAGAAGAAAGATCCTGACGGTTTTGTGGAAAGCATGGATTTCGATGATGAAGACGAAGAATTGGAAGATGATGAAGACGACGATGATAAAGAAGGTATGCCCTTATGAGTACACGAGATTTGATCATGATGGCAGTGCGCAACCTTTGGAAGCGAAAACTGCGGACATTTCTGACCATTCTGGGGGTAGTCATTGGCACAACTTCCATTGTAGTCATGATTTCCATCGGGATCGGCATGAATGAAAGCTTCCAGAAACAGGTGGAAGAATGGGGCAGTCTGCAAGTCATTGACGTTTACAGCAACAATGGCGATATGTATATCAGCAGCGATTCAAATGCCAATAGGGGAAAACCACAGAAGAAAGCGGTGTTGGATGCGGCAGCCATCGATAAGTTTAAACAGATGGAGTATGTGGAGGCTGTATCACCTATTGTGCGAGAAAGTATGATGCTGGTTTGTGGAAAGTATGTAAGCAATGCCAGTTTTATCGGTATAGATCCGGGGGCTATGGAAGCCCTTGGTTATAAAGTGGAAGAAGGGCGTACATTGACGGCGGAAGATAAAGAAGGTATCATCATCGGCCGCGGCGTCATTACGAGCTTCTACAATCCTAAGCTGAGCTGGCAGATGCAGATGCAGGCAGAACCTCCGGAAATCAATGTGATGGAAGATAAAGTCATTATGACTTATGACTGGAATTATGGCACAAAGCATGCAGATAAATCCATCAAACCCATTAAAACACCTGTATTGGGAATTATGCCTGATGGAGGCGGCAATGGATATAATGTGGTTATGCCCCTGAAGCAGATGGAAAAAATCCAGAAGGATAAAGAAGCATGGCAGAAAAAACAGAACAATTCAGGAAGTGCGAACCAAAAGAAAAAAGGTCAATATGAACAGGTAGCTGTGAAAGTAAGTGACCTGAATAAGGTGCAGGAAGTACAGCAGCAGATCAAAGACATGGGATATCAGGCATCTAGCTTGACAGATCAGCTGAATACCATGAAAGAAACCACAAAAATGCTGCGCATCGTACTGGGAGCCATCGGTGCCGTATCCCTGATTGTAGCGGCCATCGGTATTACAAATACCATGGTTATGGCCATTTATGAAAGAACTAGAGAAATTGGTATCATGAAGGTAATTGGTGCTTCTCTGAGGGATATCAAACTGCTGTTTTTGACAGAAGCGGCGTTTATTGGTTTTGCCGGAGGTGTGCTGGGGATTATCACCAGTTTCCTCATGTCGCTCATTGTCAATTTGGTTGCTACCAAACAGGCAAGTGAAATGACATCTTCCATTCCTGTATGGCTTTATCTTTCAGCAGTTGCTTTTGCCACAGTTATTGGTGTGTTGTCTGGATATCTGCCGGCAAAACGTGCCATGAAACTGAGCGCATTGACAGCCATCAAAACGGAATAAGAAAAGGCAGTATGCTTTTTCAAATATAGCAACAACAGGCAGTGGAGAAATTCTTTACTGCCTGTTTTGTTTTAGATCAATGAGAAAAGCGGAGATGGAAAAGGAGTGATTTTATGTATGAAATGGGAATTTCTTTGCTGCTTTCTTTGGTATTGATGTGCAGCAGTAGCGGCAGTGTGTCTCAGGCAGAAATCGTGCCATGGGAGCCATCTGTACTTTATACAGATGATGAGATTCTGGATGCCATTGCGGTAACAGAAGATTATTTTGCTAAGGAATTTAAAGGCTGTACATTGCAGGAGATTTCTTATGTGGGTGATGACCGCCTAGATGAATTCGCAGAATGGGCGGAAGATTATGAAGCGGAAGAAGGCATTGTGCTTATATCTACCTTCGATGTGGATGCCTCCGGCGGAGATGGTTCTTTGAATCCCAATGATACTTATGAAGATTGGGAATGGGTTTTGGTCAGAGATACCGATGGCACATGGCGTCATGTGACACATGGATACTGCTGATTTCTTCTAACACCTATATCGCTTTTGTTTTTTATGATTTTTCTGAAAAAAAGAAAATTTTTTCGGGAAAATGGGGAAAGATATAGAAAACAAAAGGTGGTGAAAACGTGATACAAGCAGCAACAGCTCCCATAATGGCAGGTTTGTTTTATATTTACATTCGGGATAAATACGAAAAAGAGCCTTGGCAAATGCTGTTATGGGGGCTGCTTTTTGGCGTTTACGCAACTTTTGTTATTTATGGCGTAGGACAATGGGTGGAGCGTATGTTTCCGCTGACAGATTTGCCTTTTGCGGCAGCTTTTTTGCAGGCGGCAATGGTGGAGGAAAGCGTGAAGCTGCTGTTTGTGCTGGCGCTTCTTGCACGGAATCCAAACTATAATGAGCCTTTCGACGCCATTGTATATGCTGTTTTTATTTCGCTGGGATTTGCCTGGATCGAAAATATTGTCTATGTAACCCATCCTCTTTGGGGCGGCATAGGCACGGCGCTTGCAAGAGCAGTGATTTCTATCCCTGGACATGGATTATATGCTGTGCAGATGGGATATTGGCTTTCTGAGGCGAAATATGCTGGAAGAAAAGTTGGTTGGCTTCTTGCCTTTCTGGTTCCTTATCTGTATCATGGCTGGTATAACTATCTGTTGTTGGCAGATGTTCCGGGTGCAGAAGTTTTTTTGGCACTGCTTATGGCACTGCTTGCCATTACCAGTCTGCGTCATATAGCAAAACTACTGAAAAAATCACCATTTCGTCCCACAGGAGAAAAATTGTCCCAAAAATAGTAAAATTTACTCTTTGTCTTGAAAAGCAGAGGAAAAAGCGGTATACTGATATCAAATGGCATATAAAATAATAAAGCGGAGGGAATGCGGTGATTGAAGCAGTAAGCTGCGGCGGCGTCGTAATACACAGGTGGAAGATCCTCCTGCTCTATAAGAATCAAAACGGCAGATATATGGGCTGGGTTCTGCCCAAAGGAACCGTGGAAGAAAATGAAACATACCGCCAGACTGCTCTGCGTGAGGTGAAGGAAGAATCCGGCGCCAATGGCGAAATCATCAAATATGTAGGAAAAACACAGTATACCTTCAAAGGCGGAGAAGATACCGTCAACAAAACGGTGCATTGGTATTTGATGAGTGCAAATTCCTTCTACTGCAAGCCGCAGAGTGAGGAATACTTTGCAGACGCGGGTTTTTATAAATTCCATGAGGCTTATCATCTGCTCAAATTCAACGATGAGCGCCAGATTCTGAAAAAAGCATACTATGAATATAGTGAGATGCGAAAGAATAAGGAATTTTTAAAGAAGAAATTTATGCAGAACAAAACGTGAAGGAGAGAGTGCTATGAAAAAGTATTTTGAAGTAAGACCCAGCTTCAGCGATCTGAAAGAAAAAATTGTTGTGCTGCAGGATCGTGACGAAAAGAAAACCATGTTTATCGTGCTGGCTGTTGTTGCAGCTGTGCTGGCAGTGGTTACACTTGGCGTTGTTTATCTGCTGAAAACAAAAATGGATGACGAATATGATGAAGATTGGGATTACGATTGGGACGATCTGGATGACGAATGCTGTGACGATGAATGCTGCTGCACAGACAGTGATGTAGATGATTCCGTGAAAGTAGAACAGGCTTAAGAAGATTTAGACGCATGCGTCTGGAAGCGGCTGATATGAGAAGGATTTGGGGAATACCGGGAGATTTTTTCTTGTGTCAGCCACTTTTTGAAGTTTGGCGGGACAAAAAACGCACAGCGGGACGAAAAGCATCCAAAGAGGTGAGCGAATGGAAGAAAGATTACAGATGGTGCGTAAAATCGTACCTGATTTGACGGAAGAACTGGTAAAGAGATACCGCATTTTGAAAACCGTTCGTCTGCTGGAACCATGCGGCAGAAGGCTGGTGGTAATCTCGCTTGGAATGACGGAAAGAACGGTACGCAGTGAAATTGAAAAACTCAATGCGCAGGGATTGGTGAAGGTATCCAAAACAGGTATGTCTGTAACAGAAGACGGGCTGAGTGTATTGGAAAACCTCAGTGATTTGTTCTCCAGTTTGACAGGAATGTCCGAACTGGAAGAAAAAGTACGGGAAATCCTTGGCGCTCAGCGCGTATTGCTGGCACAGGGCAATTCTGACGAAAGCGACCGCACAGTGAAAGAAATGGCACAGATCGGTGCGAGAGTGCTTCTGGAAAACATGCGCCGCAGCAGCCGCATCGCCATCACTGGCGGAACGACCATGGCGGCACTGGTGGAAGCCATGCCTTATACAGCAGTGCAGAAAGCAGAAATGGTATTGCCTGCACGCGGCAGCATCGGCAGAAAGCTGGAATTGCAGGCAGACACTTTGGCGGCAAAACTGGCGGAAAAAGCCGGAGCCGATTACCGTATGCTGCATTTGCCGGATAACCTCAGCGCCAATGTGCTGGAAGAAATGAAATCAGAACCGGAAGTAGCAGAAACCATTAACGAATTGAAACGGGTGGATATTTTGCTGCTGGGTGTTGGAGATGCCATGGAAATGGCAGAAAAACGCCGTCTGGATAATGACACATGCAAACTGCTCAGACAGGAACATGCCGTTGCAGAAGCCTGTGGATACTACTTCAATCATAAAGGAGAAGTGGTTTATGAAACAAATTCTATTGGTGTGGATTTTGAAGAAGTACACCGGATGGAGCATGTGATCGTTTCCGCAGGAGGCAAAAAGAAGGCAGCAAGTCTGCTTGCATTGAGCAAGAGCATGTCCAATGCGGTATTTATCATGGATGAAGGTGCAGCGCTGGAAATGCTGCGGCTTGCGGGTCTTTGAAATGCGCAGTATAATACACAGTAGAATGGTAATTCTGTTCATACAGAATAAAAAATATACCGATATATTTTAGAATGGAGAGGAGAACCCTTATGTTACAGAAAAAAACAGTAGATGATTTGAAAGTACAGGGCAAACGTGTTCTGGTAAGATGTGATTTCAACGTACCTTTGAAAGATGGTGTGATTACTGATGAAAACAGAATCACAGCAGCACTGCCTACCATCGAAAAACTGATGAAAGACGGCGGCAAAGTAATCCTTTGCTCTCACATGGGCAAACCCAAGGGTGAACCCAAGCCTGAACTGTCTCTGGCACCTGTAGCAAAACGCCTGTCCGAACTGCTGGGGAAAGAAGTTGTTTTCGCAAAAGACGACAATGTTGTTGGTGAAAACGCGAAAAAAGCAGTGGCAGAAATGAAAGATGGCGACGTGGTACTGCTGGAAAATACACGTTACCGCAAAGAAGAAACAAAGAATGAAGAAAACTTCAGCAAAGAACTGGCTTCTCTGGCTGACATCTTCGTAAACGACGCATTTGGCACCAGCCACAGAGCACACTGCTCCACTGTTGGCGTAACTGCTTTTGTGGAAGAATCCGCAGTTGGCTACCTGATGGAAAAAGAAATTGCTTTCTTGGGCAACGCAGTAAACAACCCTGTTCGTCCTTTCGTAGCAATTCTGGGTGGTTCCAAAGTTTCCGACAAGATCAACGTTATCAATAACCTGCTGGAAAAAGTTGATACACTGATCATTGGCGGCGGTATGGCTTATACTTTTGCGGTGGCACAGGGCGGCCATGTTGGCGAATCTCTGCTGGAACTGGATAAAGTAGATTACGCAAGAGAAATGATTGAAAAGGCAAAAGAAAAAGGCGTAAACTTCCTGCTGCCCGTTGATACTGTGATCACAAAAGAATTCAAAAACGACACAGAATACAAAACAGTTCCTACAGGCGAAATTCCTGACGGTTGGATGGGTCTGGATATTGGCGAAAAAACAAGAGAACTGTTTGCCGATGCCATCAAAGGCGCAAAGACAGTTGTATGGAATGGCCCTATGGGTGTATTTGAAATGGAAAACTTCGCAAAAGGCACAAAAGCAATTGCAGAAGCTATGGCAGCTATTGACGCTACAACCATCATCGGCGGCGGTGATTCCGCAGCAGCTGTAAACCAGCTGGGCTATGGTGACAAAATGACACACATCTCCACAGGCGGCGGCGCATCTCTGGAATTCTTAGAAGGGAAAGAACTGCCCGGCGTTGTGGCTGTAGACGATAAATAATTTCATCTTGGGGGAATTTGTTTTCGGGGAAACAAAGAGAAGGTAAATATAAAGAGAAAGAAGCGGCATAGAACTATGAAACGAATTTTTACGATTTTTATGACTATGGTCATGCTTTTGGGCATGACGCAGGTTGCCATGGCAGCGGAAAAGAACCCCGATGCTTTTCAGGCGGCAGTGGATGTTTTAAAAAGTGACCAGAAGGCGGAAGAAACAGAAGCATTGCCCAAGGTGGATCCCACAGAATACATTCCTGTATTGATGTATCATCATTTTGCAGTACGGGACATGGGCTTTGGTGATGGTATTACAACCATGCAGTCAGAGCTGGAAGAACAGATCCGTTATTTCAAAGAACAGGGATATACCATCATTTCTATGGAGGAACTGGATCAGATCCTGACAAAAAAAGAACAGGAAAAAGACACAGACGGTGACAGCGGACTGGATATGAAAATCAAGTATCTCTGCATCACCATGGATGATGGGTATTACAGCAACTATGATCTTGCATATCCTGTTTTCCAGAAGTATCATGTGCCTGCAACCATCTTTGTGGTGACAGACTACATTACCAACCAGATCGGTCTGAAGAAATTCACCTGGAGCAATGCGGCAGAGATGATTAACAACAGCAAGGTTGGTATTTATAACCACACCAGCAACCATGTACCTGCCAGCAAGACTACTACAGAGGATTTCGTGGCAGCAGCTCTGGCAGGGGAAGATGCGCTGAAAGCAAACCTGCCTACACGGAAAACAACAGTAAAAGCATTGGCTTATCCTAACGGACAGAACACACCGGAATTGCAGCAGGCATTGCTGGATGAAGGTTTTTCTCTGCTGTTTACCATTGAACCTGGTGTCATTAACCGGAATACTTCTCGTGGGGCAATTCCCAGAATCATGGTTTCTTCCGGTATGACTGGCGCAGACATCGTAGCGAGAATCGAACAGACAGCAGCCCGTACCATGGGCAGCTGAAAAATAAAGAAGGAAGGTATTTCATTATGAGAAAGAAAATCATTGCAGGGAACTGGAAAATGAACAAAACACCCGCAGAAGCAAAAGCACTGTGCGAATTGCTGAAAGACAAAGTGAATACAACAGATGCCGACGTTGTATTCTGCGTGCCTTTCGTAGATCTGTACCCCGTGCTGGAAGCACTGCAGGGCACAAACATTGCTGTAGGTGCAGAAAACATGCACTTTGAAGAAAGCGGCGCTTACACAGGCGAAATCTCCGCAGCAATGCTGAAAGAAATGGGTGTAAAATACGTTGTAATCGGTCATTCCGAACGCAGACAGTATTTTGCAGAAACAGATGAAACTGTAAACAAAAAAGTGAAAAAAGCACTGGAAAGCGGTCTGCTGCCCATCATGTGCTGCGGCGAAACTCTGGAACAGAGAGAAGCAAACATCACCATCGAATGGGTACGCATGCAGATCAAATGCGGTCTGGCAGGTGTCAGCGCAGATGATGTGAAGAAAGTTGTTGTAGCTTACGAACCCATCTGGGCAATCGGCACAGGCAAAACAGCTACTTCTGCACAGGCACAGGAAGTTTGCGCAGCAATCCGTCAGGTACTGGCTGAAATGTATGGACAGGCTGTGGCTGATGAAGTGCGTATCCAGTACGGCGGCAGCGTAAACGGCAAAAACGCAGCAGAACTGTTTGCTATGGCTGACATCGACGGCGGTCTGGTAGGCGGTGCAAGCCTGAAAGAAGAATTTGCAGATATTGTGCATTACAATAAGTAAGTTATCTCACGAAACGGGAGGTAAACGAGAATGGATAAAAAAACAACGGTACTGATGATCTTAGACGGCTTCGGTATCAATGAAAGAACAGAAGGCAATGCCATCAGACAGGCAAAAACACCTGTTTTGGACAGCCTGAAAGAAAAATATCCCTGTGTGAAGGGTTATGCCAGCGGCCGTGCCGTTGGTTTGCCTGATGGACAGATGGGGAACTCTGAAGTTGGTCACCTGAATATCGGCGCTGGCCGTATCGTATATCAGGAATTGACCAGAATCACAAAATCCATTGAAGACGGTGATTTCTTTGAAAATCCTGCTTTGATGGACGCTGTGGAACATTGCAAAAAGAATAATTCCGCACTGCATCTGTATGGTCTGCTTTCCGACGGTGGTGTGCATAGCCATAACACACACCTGTATGCACTGTTACAGCTGGCAAAACGGAATGGTCTGGAAAAAGTATTTGTTCATGTATTTCTGGATGGCAGAGATACACCCCCTGCTTCCGGCGCAGATTACACTGCACAGCTGGAAGAAAAAATCCGTGAAATCGGCGTAGGCAAAATTGCCACAGTGATGGGTCGTTTCTATGTCATGGACAGAGATAAAAGATGGGAACGGGTACAGGAAGCTTATAATGCTATGGTACTTGGCAGAGGTGAAACAGCACAGGATGCTGTGGGCTGTATCCAGAAATCCTATGAAAACGGCAAGACAGACGAATTTGTTATACCTACTGTCATGGTAGGGGAAGACGGGCAGGCTACTGGCAAGATCAGTGATCATGACGCGGTGATCTTCTACAACTTCCGTCCTGACCGTGCAAGAGAAATCACCAGAAGCTTGTGCGACCCTGATTTTGACGGCTTTGCCAGAGAACAGGTGCCTCAGGATCTGAAATACATTTGCTTTACAGAATATGACCCTACCATCCCCAACAAAGAAGTGGCATTCAAACCCCAGCGTCTGGACAACACTTTGGGTGAATACATTTCCTCTCTGGGTCTGAAACAGCTGCGTACTGCTGAAACAGAAAAATATGCTCATGTCACATTTTTCTTTAACGGCGGCGTGGAAGAACCCAACCCCAACGAAGATCGTTGGCTGGTGCCTTCCCCTAAGGTAGCGACTTATGACATGAAACCGGAAATGAGCGCAGTGGAAGTAACAGATGGACTGATTAAGGCTCTGGAATCCAGAGAATATGATCTGATCATTGTCAACTACGCAAACCCTGATATGGTAGGGCATACAGGTATTCTGGAAGCAGCGGAAAAAGCTGTGGAAACCGTGGATACCTGCATCGGCAGAGTTATGGACACCCTGCTGAAAGTAAATGCGCAGATGTTTATCTGTGCTGACCATGGCAACAGTGACCAGATGGTGGATTATGAAACAGGGGAAGCTTTTACAGCCCATACAACAAACCCTGTACCCTTTATTCTGGTTAATTACACAGACGGCATTGGTCTGAAAGACGGCGGCAAACTGGCAGACATTGCCCCTACACTGCTGGAAATGATGGGTCTGCCCAAACCTGCGGAAATGACAGGTGAAAGCCTGCTCATAGATAAATAAGAGAAACAACCAATAGGTATTTTTAAGGAGGAGTTCAACACATGAAAGGTTATTACGAAATTACAGACGTTTATGCAAGAGAGATTCTGGATTCCAGAGGCAATCCTACAGTAGAAGTAGAAGTTGTTGTTGACGACAGCGTAATCGGTCGTGCAGCTGTTCCCAGCGGCGCTTCCACAGGTGCTTTCGAAGCTGTAGAACTGCGTGACGGCGGCGACAGATACAACGGCACAGGCGTACAGGATGCAGTTGACAACGTAAACAACATCATCGCTGACGAAATCATCGGTATGAATGCGCTGGATCAGGTTGCTATCGACAATGCTATGATCGCACTGGACGGCACACCCAACAAAGCAAAGCTGGGCGCTAACGCAATCCTGGGTGTTTCCATGGCAGTTGCAAAAGCAGCAGCAGAAGCTCTGGATATGCCTCTGTATCAGTATCTGGGCGGCTTCAACGCAAAAACAATGCCCGTTCCTATGATGAACATCATGAACGGTGGTAAACACGCTGACAACACCGTTGACGTACAGGAATTCATGATCATGCCCGTTGGTGCTTCTTCCTTCAAAGAAGCTCTGCGTATGTGTGCAGAAATCTACCACATGCTGAAAAAAGTTCTGAAAAACAAAGGTCTGTCCACAGCTGTTGGTGACGAAGGCGGTTTCGCACCTGACCTGCCTACAGCAGACGCTGTTATCGACCTGATCAAAGAGGCTGTTGAAGCTGCTGGTTACAAATGGGGCGAAGACATCAAGATCGCTCTGGACCCTGCTTCTACAGAACTGTATGATGAAAAAGACGGCAAATACCACTTCCCCGGCGAAAGCAAAATGGCTGGCAAAGAAATCGTTCGTACTTCCGCAGAAATGGTGGAATTCTGGAAAGCTCTGGTTGAAAAATACCCCATCATCTCCATCGAAGACGGTCTGGCAGAAGAAGACTGGGAAGGCTGGCAGCTGCTGACAAAAGAACTGGGTGACAAAGTACAGCTGGTTGGTGACGACCTGTTCGTAACAAACACAGAAAGACTGCAGAAAGGCATCGACCTGAAAGCTGGTAACGCAATCCTGATCAAAGTAAACCAGATCGGTACACTGACAGAAACATTCAACGCAATTCAGCTGGCGAACAGAAACAAAATGACAGCAGTTGTATCCCACAGAAGTGGTGAAACAGAAGACGCTACAATCGCTGATATCGTCGTTGCTGTAAACGCTGGTCAGATCAAAACAGGTGCGCCTGCAAGAACAGACCGTGTTGCAAAATACAACCAGTTGCTGCGTATTGAAGAAGAACTGGACGAAACAGCTCAGTACCTGGGTCTGGATGCATTCTTCAACCTGAAATAAGATATTTTGAAATCATGGAGAAAGCTCTTTTAGGGGCATCTTCATAAGACAACAAAGCAAGCTGAAATCCTTATGATATAGAGGATTTCAGCTTGCTTATTTTTATAAGATTTTATTTTATATGTTTTCTGAAAGGGAATTTGCTTTAGAGTTTTTCTGCAAAAATTTCCATGTGCTTGAAAATTTGCGTTCCCTTCGTCTGTATTTTCTTTCCCTGTATAGGATGCTTTTGACTGGCAATCATAAAAAAGAAACAAGCTTGTTTCAAAAAAACAATGCGGGAGGCTTTTTTATGGAAGGAAATACAGGAAAATGCCGATGGAAATGCCTGACGCTTTGGGTCGTGGCAGTAGTTCTCTTTTGCTGGGGACTTATACGCTTTTTGCTGCCGGACGATATGACACTGATGGCAGGGAGGACAACAGCTTATAATCTACGGCTGCCTGTTTCTGTGAAAACGGAAGAAAGTGTGGAAGTGTTGGGCATTTCGGCAAAGCCTACGGCGGATAATTTTCATTTGTCAATAGGTACGGAAGTGTCTGCAGAAGCCTATGAGGCTGGAAATACGGCAGTGACCTTTTATCTTTTTGATAAGGTACCTGTCAAAACTGTTTCCGCTAATATACTGCCTGATATGGAATTGATTCCTTGTGGACGCACTGTGGGGGTACAGATGGATACAGATGGTTTGCTGGTGTTGGGTACAGGTTTTGTGGAGGATGCAGAGGGAAATAAAACAGAACCCTGCAAAGGCATATTGCAGACAGGAGATCTGATTCAGTCTGTAGATGGAGAAGCAATGCCTAATAAGGAAGCTTTTCTGGAGGCTGTGGGCAGCCATGACGGCACACCGGTACAGGTGGTTTTTGTGCGGGATGGCGTGGAGCAGAAAGCAGAAGTAACGCCTGTGTATAGCCCAGCGGATGGTGCTTATAAATTGGGTATCTGGATTCGGGACAGCATTCAGGGCATTGGCACTGTGACTTTTTTTGACGAAACCACAGACCGTTTCGGTGCGCTGGGGCATGGCATTTATGATGTGGACACAGGCGGTTTGATGTCTTTAAAACAAGGGCATATCACATCTTCTCATTTGACAGAAATCGTGAAAGGGCAAAAAGGTGAGCCTGGGGAACTTAATGGCATTATTGAAGCGGATGATGTGCTGGGCGATATTGAAAAAAATACAGAAGTAGGTATTTACGGTACAGCGGATACCGCTGCCTTTACTGGTGAAAGTTATCCCATTGCCCTACAGGATGAAATTGAGGAGGGCAAGGCACAGATTCTTTCCAATATTGCGGGAGATGCGGTAGAAACCTATGATGTGGAAATTGAGCAGGTACACCGTTTTGGAAAGGAAAGCAGCAAAGGTATGGTCATCCATGTGACAGATCCTGATTTGCTGGAAAAAACAGGAGGTATTGTTCAAGGTATGAGCGGAAGTCCCATTTTGCAGGATGGGAAGCTTGTAGGTGCAGTGACACATGTGTTTGTCAATGACCCTACAAGAGGATATGGCATTTTTATTGAGAATATGCTGGAGGCGGCAGGGTAAAAAAAGGGCAGTCTGTTGACTGCCCTGAAAAAATTTTTTTTATAATTTGAATGGATTCGCTGACTGCAATCGTATTATAATTGAAATCACAAGAATGGAGGAATTATATATGAAAAAAATAGTTGTTGGAATGTTGTTGGCAGTTGGTGTGTTGTCCATGGGAACTGTAGGCGCCTTTGCGGCGGAACCACTCTTTTTGAACAGCCGGAATTTTGTAGATGCTGACGGCAATGGTATATGTGACAACTATGAAAAGGGCGGCATTGGTCAGTGGTTTGTGGATGTGAATGGAGACGGCGTATGTGATAACAGAACCAATGATGGTTTTTACAGAGGCTGTATGGGCAGAAGAATGGGACATAACTGGTAAAGGCAGGTATTTTTATGCGGAGCGAAGGGGAACTGAATCGAGCAATGGAATTATATTCAGATATGATAAAAAGGATTTGCTTGATCCATCTGAAAAATCACGCAGATACGGAGGACATATTTCAAGGAGTGTTTTTGAAGTATGTCCTTAGCTCCGTTGTATTTGAAAATGATGCCCATGAAAAAGCGTGGTTTATCCGCGTTACCATCAATGCCTGCAAAGATCTGCTGAAAAGCTTTTTTTATAATCGTACCGTTTCGCTTGTGGAATTTCATGAGCAAATCGCAGCTGCGGTTTCTGAAGAAGACATGGAGGTCATTGAAGCGGTTCTGCGATTGCCTGAAAAATATCGCAAGGTTATTTACTTACATTATTACGAAGGATATACGGCTCCGGAAATCGGCGAGATTTTAGGAAAGAACGTAAATACCATTTATACATATATGCAAAGAGCCAGACAAATGCTGAAAAAAGAGCTGGGTGGTGAAAATGATGCAGGATAAGATACAAAAAGCATTTGATCAGATTTGTGCAGAGGATTGTTTGAAAGATATGACAAAAAAAGCTGTATGGGAAAAAGCATATCAGCGACAGAATAAAAAAGGCAGAACAAAGCGGCTTTATGGATATGCTTTGGCCGTATCTTTTGCCTTGTGCTGCATCATTTTCATGGGGAAGCATCTTTACTTTACGCCGACTGCTGTCATCAGCATTGATGTCAATCCATCTCTTGAGTTAGATGTGAACCGATTCAACAAAGTAATCCATGTAGAGGGATATAATGAGGATGGAATGGAATTGGCGGAATCCTTAGATGTGCTATATAAAAATTACGAATATGCCATTTCTGAAGTGTTGGAAGCTCAATGGATGCAAGTGTATCTTCAGGCAGATGAAATGCTTTCCATTGCGGTGGTTCAAACAGAAGAAAGGCAGGGAACAGAGATTCTCAACTATGTAAAAGGATGTACCAAAGAGCAGAAAAATACCCATTGCTACTGTGTGAATGCAGAAGATGTTTCCGCGGCGCATGCTTTAGGATTATCTTATGGAAGATATAGATGGTATTCGGAGATTATACTGTATGATTCTCAGATCACACCGGAGGAACTGAATGAGATGTCCATGAAAGAAATCAGAGAGCTGCTGATGACTGTAAAAGATGGATCTGCACAAAATGGAAATGGTCTCCGTCAGGGAAATGGGAATCAGTATGGCAAAGGATACGGAAAAGGTATGTATGGCGGTGTGGATCATTGATAAAGTGAAGTATGACAGGTTATTTATGCAGTTTGCGTATGATGTGTTTCTTTTTACTGTCTGGTTATGAAAAAAATACAGAGCAGAAAAGTCCATACTGGTAAGTATGGGCTCTTTTTGAATTTTAGGAATGCAGAGAAAGCTGAATGGAGGCACTATATTTCTGGTTTATGCAGAAAGGAAAAAAATATCTGAAAAAATAAATGAACAATTCCATCAGGAAAAAAGAGGGAATTTTCATTACATGGGGAATATTAAAAGAAAGAGGATTGTCTGGGACAAGACCACTGTTTTTTTACTGACAATGGAGAATATAAAACGCAGAAGGGAAGATGGAAGATGAATAAAAAATTGTGGGAACAGTACGCAGATTGGAAAGAAAATTACAGATTTGTGGATCTGACACATGAACTTTCTCCAGAAACACCCCATTGGGCAGGTTTTCCGGCAATGGATGTACTGCGCCTTTTTGACTATCCTGTTGGGTTCCGTACCCATGAGTTCCGTCTGGTAAGCCAGTATGGTACCCATGTAGATGCGCCGGTGCATTTCATTCCCGGCGGCAGAGAACTTCAGGATATTGCTGTAGAAGAAATGATCCTGCCTCTGTGCGTCATTGATGTATCTGCAAAGGCAGCAGAGAATTGGGACTATGTAACCACTGTTGAAGATATTCAAGAATGGGAAAAAGCTTATGGTGAAATTCCTGCGGGTTCCTTTGTGGCAGTGCGTACGGACTGGTCTAAACGGGAAGATATGAACAACTATGACGATGAAGGCAACCGCCATTATCCCGGCTGGAGTATGGAAGCGCTGCAATATCTGGTGGAAACACGCAATGTAGCGGCAATTGGTCATGAACCTGCTGATACGGACTCTGCGACAAATGCCAGAGAAAAAGGTTTCCTGTGTGAAATTTATGTGCTGGAGAAGAACCGTTACCAGGTAGAATTAATGAACAATTTGTCAGAAGTGCCCCCTGTAGGCTCCCTGATTTTCTGCGGTTTCCCGAAAGCGAAAAATGCAGCTGGTTTTACTGCAAGATGTATTGCCATCTGCCCGAAAGACTGATTTTTTTATAAACTCAAAGACATGGTGCCTGTTTTGACAGGTATCATGTCTTTTTTGTTTTTCGGAGGCGCCAGTTTTAGGAAAAATCATAGAATGTGTCATGAAATGCAGAAATTTTTGCCTGAATAACACTTTTTGCGGCAGCCTTTGCCAAAAATGAACAGGAAACGGCAATTAGGAAGGTGTCTATGGATGGAAGTACATACCAGCATTATAATAGGCTTACGCAAGGGGAAGTTTCCGAAAAACAAAAGAAGTAAATGGGGGTTTTTATTTTGATGCAAGTAAGGAATAAAATTCGGGTGGTTATTGCAGATCGGGATCTGTTTTATCTGCAGAAGCTGAAGCTTTGTCTGGAGCGCCGCGGTGACATGGTAGTAGTAGGTATGGCAGATAATGGACCGGCGGTTTTTCGCATGGTGCAGGAAAGTACGCCAGATGTACTGCTGATGGATGTCATTTTGGGGGAAAAAGATGGCGTCTGGGTGCTGGAACAGATGAAGGAGCAGAAAAAGGAATGTGTATGCATTATGATTTCTGCCATTGACAGTGATACAGTGGTACGCCGTGCAGTTGCTATGGGTGCAGATTATTACATGGCAAAGCCCATACAGGGGGATCTGCTTCTGGAGCGGATCAGACAGCTGACAGAGCCCATACATCCTTATGGAAGCAAGGAGAAGATTTGGACAGCACAGAGAGAAGAAATCGTTCCGGAACGTCAGCGGGTATCTGCCCTTGAAGCGGAAATTTCTTCTTTATTGAGCCGCATGGGAGTACCTGCCAGCATTAAGGGATATCACTTTATACGGCAGGCGGTGATGATGGCCGTAGAGGATGCAGAAGTGATGATTGGTATCACCAAAGGATTGTATCCCGATATTGCGCGGATGTATCACACTTCTGCCAGCAAGGTGGAGCGTGCCATTCGTCATGCGGTGGAAAGTGCCTGGAAGAAAAACGGCAGACAGGTATATTTTGAAATATCCGGTTATCATATGATAGAAAAGCCGACAAATGGTCAGTTTATCGCCATTTTGGCGGAATATTTCCGCATGCGCTATGGTCAGTCTTATCAGGTGGTTCCTTATGAAAAGGAAATGGTAAAGACTGAAAATGATTTGCACAGAGAAGAAAAATTGCTTTTGTTTTCCTGATATAAAGAAATCGTAAAGAGTGTGTGAATCTGCATTGCTTAACGGAATTTTTATAGCTTTTTTGCATAATGATTTTTATAATCTCATTAAAAGAATCATTGTGGAAGGGGCGAGTAAAATGGAACGGCGTATGTTATGGGAAAAACAGATTGCAGATGAAAAAAATCGTGAGTTTACATTGCGGTATTTCTTGCTGGTGCATCCCGTTCCCAAGGGAGAAAATGTGTATGGTGTTGCCATTGATAAGATCAGTGGAGGACAGGTACTGGAACGGGAAGAAGTTTCCGGTCTTTCTGACAGACAGGAAGAAATGGAAAACTTTTTGCAGAAATTATGTCAAGGAGACGCATTTCCGATGGAATTGGCAGAATTAGGAGATGACTATATTTCCGCCAAAGAATTTATCTGCTGAGGAAAAAGCGTATTTCATACAAAAACAAAAAGCACGGATTTCTATTTTTGTAGAAATAACCGTGCTTTTTTCTTATGAAGATTTAGTATTTTTTCAGAAGCCATTTTTGACTGCCCCCATTATAGGTAACTTCGTAAATCCGTTCCTGCCCACAAATGCTGCTGGAACAGCGAAAAGAAATGGTGGGAGTGCCGCCGAACATATTTTTTTCTGTTTGTAAGATTCGTCCGATGCGAATGACAATGGTTTTTCCGTCTTCTTCCATGCGAAAGCGCACAGGTGTGACGATGCCTTCTTTGGAAGTCCAGGAAATCATATCAATTTGTTTATTTAAAAGCTTCATGGCAATCCCTCCAGTCTTGTTGCTTTTATTATATACGAACATACGTTCTTGTTCAAGAGGAAAATATGGGAAAATTATTTTTTTCAGAACCATGACAAATTTCTTAAGATGGAGAAAGAACTATTGTGCTTTCAAGCTGTTTTTTGTATGATAGACAAAAAAGAAAAGGGGGAGCAGACATGGAAAAAATGCAGTTTGTTTGTCCGAAATGCGGATGTCATGAATTTGTGCAGGATCAGTTCCAAGCCACTGGCGGCACCATGGCGAAGTTATTTGATATCCAAAACAAAAAATTTATTACCATCAGCTGTGAAAAATGCGGATATACAGAAATTTATCGGGCAGAAACATCTACAGGAGCAAATATTCTGGATTTCCTTATCGGAGGCTGAAAAACTGTGTAAGAACAATAAGAACAGTGTGGCTGTGAAACCGCATTGTTCTTATTTTTGTACAGAAAAGAAAAGCAGGCATTGGAAAAATCACGAAAAAATGGAAAGGGAATGGAAAAAAGGTGATGGTTTCGCTGTTTTTTACCAAGTAAAAGTAAAATCGTTGCAAAATGAAAAACACATTTGTATAATATAAATATCATGCTTATAAGGAAATACAACTGTATGGAAGGAGAAAGTAACGGCGTATGTACGAAAAAGTATCAATTCCAGAAATTTTTGGCATGAATGTATTCAATGATTCCATGATGCGGGATCACTTGCCAAAACATGTGTATGAAGAACTGAAAAAAACCATTGAACGAGGCGAAATGCTGAATTCTTCCATTGCGGATATCATTGCCAATGCTATGAAAGATTGGGCATTGGAACGTGGTGCGACACACTATACCCACTGGTTCCAGCCTATGACCGGCATTACCGCAGAAAAACATGATTCCTTCCTGGCACCGCCTGTCAATGGCAGAGCCATTATGGAATTTTCCGGCAAAGAGCTGATCAAAGGGGAATCTGACGCATCTTCTTTCCCTTCCGGCGGTCTGCGTGCCACATTTGAAGCCAGAGGATATACCGCTTGGGACTGCACATCTCCTGCGTTTTTGCGTGAGGATGCAGGCGGCGTTACATTATATATCCCTACAGCGTTTTGTTCCTACACAGGGGAAGCGCTGGACAAAAAGACACCTTTGCTGCGTTCCATGGAAGCAGTCAGCAGCCAGGCTATGCGTATTTTACGTCTGTTCGGCAATACAACAGCCAAAAAGATCAGCGTGTATGCCGGTGCAGAACAGGAGTATTTCCTCATTGACCGTGAATTGTATAATAAAAGAAAAGATCTGATCTTTACAGGCAGAACATTGTTTGGTGCGGCACCTCCCAAAGGACAGGAGCTGGATGACCACTATTTCGGCAGCATCAAAGAAAGAATTGCCTGCTTCATGCATGAATTGAATGTGGAACTGTGGAAGCTTGGCGTTTCTGCAAAAACACAGCATAACGAAGTAGCGCCTGCACAGCATGAATTGGCGCCTATTTTCAGCGACTGCAACACAGCTACAGACCATAACCAGCTGATTATGGAAGCTATGAAACGTATTGCCAGCCACCATGGTTTGGCTTGTCTGCTCCATGAAAAACCTTTTGCTGGTGTAAACGGCAGTGGTAAACACAACAACTGGTCTATGGGTACTGATGATGGGCAGAATCTGCTGGATCCCGGCAAAACACCTCACGAAAATGCACAGTTCCTGATCTTCCTGACAGCTATTATCAAAGGCGTAGATCAGTACGCGGATATTCTGCGCGTGGCTGCTGCCAGCCATGGCAATGACCATCGTTTGGGTGCGGCAGAAGCGCCTCCGGCAATCATTTCCATTTTCCTTGGGGATCAGCTTCAGGATATTTTCGACCAGATCGAGCATGGGGAAGCAACCAGCAGTTTGCAGGGCGGTAAAATGCGCGTAGGCGTAAACACACTGCCTTACCTGAATAGAGATGCAACAGACAGAAACAGAACATCTCCGCTGGCATTTACAGGGAATAAATTTGAATTCCGTATGCCGCCTTCTTCTGGTTCTATTTCTGGCCCCAACTTTGTATTTAATACCATTGTGGCAGATGCCCTGAAGGAATTTGCGGATCATCTGGAAAAAGCAGAGGACTTTAATGAAGCTGTACACGACTTGATCCGTGACACATATATTGCCCATAAACGAGTTATCTTTGACGGCAATGGCTATTCTGAAGAATGGAGACAGGAGGCGGCTCGCAGAGGTCTGCCCAATATTGACAATACAGTGGATGCCATTCCTGCGCTGATTACAGATAAAGCCATCAGCCTTTTTGAACGTCATCATGTATTGAGTCGTCTGGAACTGCATTCCCGTGCAGAAATCAATTATGAAGCATATATCAAACAGATCAATATTGAAGCAAAGACTATGATTGATATTGCTTCCAAACAGATTCGTCCTGCTGTGCTGAAATACGCAGGCAGTGTGGCACAGTCTTTGGCAGCTATCAAATCTGTAGGCGGAGATACTTCTGTTGCAGAAGAACTGCTGCAGGAAATCAATGAAAATATTGCTCAGTTCCATAAGGCATTGAAGCATTTGGAAGAAGTGGCAGAACAGGCACAGCTTCTCCAGGGCAGCAGCCGTTCTCAGGCTGTATTCTGCCGTGATTATGTATTCCAAGCCATGCAGGCACTACGTGTTCCTGCGGATGCTTTGGAAATGCTGGTGGACGAAGATGTATGGCCATTCCCTACTTATGGCGAACTGCTGTATAATATCTGATGTAATATTGTAAGACAAGTTTATATAGTGCGTTTGAAACCTCACCGCTTTTTCTGTGAAAACATGGAAAAAAGGTGAGGTTTTCTACGTTTAACGGGAGTGGAGCCAGAAAAGAAAAGAATAGAAAAGTTGTAAGACAAAGTGGCAAAAGATATAAATAAAATGTATCTTTTTTAGAAAAAATATAAATAGTTTACAAACAGAAAAGGAAAACAGATAGGAAATTGCCTTATATATGGGTAGCATTTTTCTAGGGATTTATGTTTTTTTTTCTGTGCTTGCCAAAAAAACTGTTAAATTTCTTGCAAAGTAGAAAGAAGTGTGTTATTATGTATACATAAAGCAGAAGAAAACGGGGAGTTTTGCATAAAGTTTGAAAAAAATTAAACATCAAATTATGCATTTAACCTATTTGAATTGATAGATTATAAAAAATAACTAAAAAATATAGTGTTTATTCTATGTGCATTATCGAAAAGTAGAGGTGGAAAAGATGGTTTCTAATGATAAAAGAATCCGTATCATCACAGGTCACTACGGTAGTGGGAAAACAGAATTTGCAGTCAATTATGTGACCGCTCTTCGGGAACAGACCGAAGGAAAAGTAGCCATTGCCGATTTGGATATCGTAAATGTTTATTTCCGCTCCCGTGAAAAGAAGGAAGAACTGGAAGCGAAGGGAATCAAGGTTATCGCATCCAACATCGAAGGAGCCGGCGCGGATGTGCCTGCTGTTTCCGGTGCGATGACAATGCCTGTTACAAACAAGGAATTCCAGTATGTGGTTGACTTGGGCGGCAACGATGTTGGCACCCTGGTTCTTGGCAGAATGAAACCCCTTCTGCATCCGGAGGAAACAGACTTTTTTATGGTAGTCAATACATATCGTCCCAATACCTCTACACCGGAAGGTGTGATCGAACAGATGGAAAATCTGGAGTATGCTTCGGGACTCAAAGTGACTGGCTTCATCAATAACACGAATCTGGTTCGCGAAACAACAGCGCAGTGTCTCGTAGAAGGAGATGCGGTATTGAGAGAAGTAACCAAACGTACAGGCGTCCCTGTAAAGTATGTGACATATGTTGAAGAACTTTTGACAGAAGGCATACCGGAAGGGCTTGCAGGGGAACCTTTCCCCATGAAGTTTAATATGCGGAAAACCTGGATGTAAATTCAAATATTTATGGAGGTGTATTTTGAATGGCAAAAGGTAGAGTAACAATTGATGAAGTGATCTGTAAAGGTTGCGGTCTTTGTGTTTCTGTTTGTCCTAAGAACGTACTGGCTCTTTCGACAACAAAAATCAATCCCGCAGGTTACAATCCCGCAGAAATGGTGAGCGAAGACTGTATCGCTTGCACAAGCTGCGCGAAAATGTGCCCTGACTGCGCAATCACAGTAGAAAAGCTCGACTAATAAGGGAGGAGGAACATCAATGGCAAAAGTTTTAATGAAAGGCAACGAAGCAGTTGGTAAAGCAGCGATTGAGGCGGGTTGCAGATATTTCTTCGGTTATCCCATCACTCCTCAGAGCGAAGTACCAGAATATTTATCCAGTGAACTGCCCAAAGTAGGCGGTACATTTGTTCAGGCAGAATCCGAAGTAGCAGCGATTAACATGGTTTATGGCGCAGCAGCAGCAGGCGCACGTGTTCTGACCAGCTCTTCTTCTCCCGGTATCGCGCTGAAACAGGAAGGTATCGGTTATATCTCTAACGCAGGTCTGCCCGCAGTTATCATCAACATGATGCGTGGGGGCCCGGGTCTGGGTACCATTCAGCCCGGTCAGGCTGACTATAACATGGCTGTTAAAGGCGGCGCAAACGGTGACTACCACAACGTAGTACTGGCACCCGCATCCGTTCAGGAAGCAGTTAACATGGTTATGGAAGCATTCGATATCGCTGATATGTACGGCATCCCTGTAATCGTTCTGGCTGACGGTCTGATTGGTCAGATGATGGAACCTGTAGAATTCAACTATGTTCGCAGAGAAGGTATCCCTGAAAAAACATGGGCTCTGACAGGTAAAGGCAAAGGCGAAAGACATAACATCAAAAACCTGGTTATTGATCCCGATGACTGTGAAGACTGGAACCATGAACACTATGAAGTTTATGAAAAAGTTGAAGCGAACGAACAGGCTTGGGAAGAATATCTGCTGGATGATGCAGAATATGCTTTCGTTTCCTATGGTACAGCATCCAGAGTTGTAAGAACAGCAATCGGCTACCTGAGAGCTGAAGGTTACAAAGTTGGTATGCTCAGACCTAAAACACTGTGGCCTTTCCCTCAGAAAGCATTTGATAAATGGAACGATCAGATCAAAAAATACCTGGATGTAGAAATGTCCATGGGTCAGATGGTTCCTGACGTTGCTTATGCATGTAACGATAAAAACAAAGTAGCATTCCACGGCAGAACAGGCGGTAACGTACCTACTGTTGACGAAGTGGTTGCATTCGGTAAAGAAGTTATGGGAGGTGACAAATAATGGCAGTTGTATTCGAAAAAACAAAAGCGTTAACTGATGTCAAATTGCATTATTGTCCTGGTTGTGCACACGGTATCGTACATAGACTGGTAGCAGAAGTACTGGAAGAACTGGGCGAAGTTGAAAACGCAATCGCTTGCGTACCCGTAGGTTGTGCTGTATTTGCAAACAACTACTTCAACTTTGATGCTATTCAGTGTGCACACGGTCGTGCTCCCGCAACAGCAACAGGTATCAAGAGAGTTCATCCCGATAACATCGTTATGACATATCAGGGCGATGGTGACTTGGCTTCCATCGGTACTTGTGAAATCGTTCATGCAGCAGCTAGAGGCGAAAAGATTACAACAATCTTTATCAACAACGGTATTTACGGTATGACAGGCGGTCAGATGGCTCCTACCACACTGCCCGGCATGAAAGCTACAACAGCAAAAGCTGGCCGTGATCCTAAAATCAATGGTAACCCTCTGCGCGTTTCCGAAATGCTGGCTACACTGACAGGTCCTGCTTACATCGAAAGAGTAAGTATTTCTACACCTGCACAGGTTACAGCAGCTAAGAGAGCAATCAAAAAAGCTTTTGAAATTCAGAGACAGGGTCTGGGCTTCACATTCATCGAAGTTGTTGCTAGCTGCCCTACAAACTGGGGCTTGACACCTGTAAAAGCTATGGAATTTGTAAGAGAAAAAATGATCCCTTACTATCCTCTTGGCGTATTCAAAGACATCACAGCAGAGGAGGGCAAATAATATGAGTACATTTTCTTCTATCATTGCAGGTTTCGGTGGTCAGGGCTCTTTGCTGATGGGTAAAATTATGGCTTACTCCGGTATGCTGGAAGGAAAAGAAGTATCTTGGTGTCCTTCCTACGGCCCCGAAATGCGTGGCGGTACTGCAAACGTAAACGTAATCATTTCTGACGAAGGTATCGGTTCTCCTGTTATCACAAAAGATGCTGACTGCATCGTGGCACTGAACCAGCCTTCCCTGGATAAATTTGCTCCCGTTGTAAAAGCTGGTGGTTCTCTGGTTATCAACGCTGACCTGTGCACAGCAGATCATCTGGAAGTAAAAGAAGGCGTAAAAGTATATGCAGTTCCTGCAAACAGAATTGCAACAGACGCTTTCGGTGGTTCCAAACTGGCTAACTTGGTAATGCTGGGTGCAGTTGTTTACGCAACAGGCGCAATCGCAGTTGAAGGCATGGATGACACATTCGCTCATGTATTCGAAGGTGGTAAAGCGAAATTTATCCCCGACAACAAAAAAGCATTCGAACTTGGTTTCAACTATGCAAAAGAAAACTGCTAATTTCAGTTGACTGAAAATGCATTTCAACCCCCGTATCGGATTTTCCCGGTACGGGGGTTTTTTATAAAAACTCTAAATATTTACACAGAAATACGCCTAGTCTAATAGAAAACGGGACTGCTGTTTTTATTCTGGTTATTAACAGTTTTACTAAGCGTGGATATGGTTCCAATGTGCACAGCAAAGAGCGGATTTTTGATATATGCTGTAATAAAGTGAATTGTTTGAACGAAAGCATCATGATCACAAGTGACTGTCATTGACCCAAAGGCTTTGGTGACAACGCCTGTTTGATATGCTATGATTGAATTTATAATGGTTTTCTTATTTTTTGTCTGCATAGATAGAAATATATTCTGATGATCAGGAGCGTGATATATGAATAAAAAGAAAATTTTTATCGTTGTGATAGCTGTGTTCTGTGCTGTGGTATTATGGCTTACTGTTGGTATGATTGACTATTACAGACTTCATAGGTTTGAAAAGCCTGTCTTTTGTGTTGGAATCAATTTATCTGACGATGGTGGGTCTGGCAAATATGTTGGCCTTGGATATTCCTACGACATTGAAGGAAATTTTATGCCGGAAGATGAATTTCCGGGAGTGACAAAATGGACATATTATTTGTTTGGATTAGAAATGGAAACGCAAATAAGAGATTGATTGCATTCCGTGCAATGAACTGCGTTTATCAAAAAGGTGTGTATGAAACTTGCGTTATTGACAAGTGATGTGCACCTTTTTGTATATATGACTGTATCGATACGGATGTGTGACTGAGAGTATAAAAAAAGATTTCTTCCCTATGTGATTTATGGTATAATGGATTGAATACAAATAGGCACATATCGGATAGGACACAAGTTTCATTTTGTTTTGCCGAAAAGAAAGAGGGGAGGCAAATGGCTGTGAATAATAAAGTAAAAATCAATATCGATGGGAAATCTTTTACCTTGATGGGGCCTGAAACAGAAGAACATATGATGCAGGTTGCCGGATATATCGATCAGAAAATGGCGGAGATTCGAAAAAATTCAAAAGCTGTGGCAATCGACAGTAGTCTGGCGTATATCTTGACTTCCATTAATGTGGCAAATGATTATTTTAAAGAAGTCAAGCAGCATTTGGAGCAGGAAGAGTGCATAGATGACCTGCGTTTGCAGATTATGTCGGAAAAGGCTAAGACAGCAGACCTGCAGGAGCAGATAGAACAGTTGGAACGAGACAAAAGAAGACTGGAACGTAAACTGCAGGAGTATCAGGCAGAAGAAGAAGCTGCGAATGCAGGGCTTCATACCTCAAGAGTACGTCCCAGAAAAAGATAAAATATGACAAAATAGCAGGGGATTTTTGACGGGTGCAAAAAGAAAAAAACTGCTATTTTTCCTTTTGCATCAAAATTCTTGAAGAAAAAACAGACAAATATTCGTTTCAAAAAGAAAGGGGAAACAATATGCCTTTTAGAAAAAAACCAGAACTGCTGGCGCCTGCAGGCTCTATGGAAAGTTTGAAGGCGGCTGTGCAGAATGGCTGTGACGCCGTTTATTTAGGCGGAAAATTATTCAGCGCCAGACAATACGCAGGGAATTTTTCTCTGGAAGAATTGGAACAGGCTTGTGACTACTGTCATCTGCGCGGTGTGAAGGTATATGTCACTGTAAATACAGTTTATAAAGACAAAGAACTGCCGGAATTTATTCAGTTTATCGGTAAATTGCATCGCATGGGTGTTGATGCGCTGATCATGCAGGATGCCGGAGCGGCAAAACTGGTGCGAGAACATTATCCTGATTTCCCTCTCCATGCCAGCACTCAGATGACATCCAATTCCTTGGCGGATGTGAATTATTGGTATGAACAGGGCTTTGACAAAGTGGTTTTGAGCAGAGAACTGACTTTGCCGGAAATCCGCCATATCACAGAGCAGACTGGTGCGGAAGTGGAAACCTTTGTCCATGGCGCACTTTGTGTTTGTTATTCTGGTCAATGCATCATGAGCAGTATGCTGGGGGGAAGAAGCGGTAACCGCGGACGCTGTGCCCAGACATGCCGACTGCCCTATACCCTTTATTGCGGATATGATAAAGTGACAGAAGGCCATCTGCTTTCTCCAAAAGATATTGCGACAGTATCCATTTTGCCAGAATTGATAGAAGCAGGCATTGCTTCCTTGAAAATTGAAGGTCGTATGAAAAATCCAGAATATGTGGCTGGGGTAACACGGATTTATCGGAAATATATCGACATGTATTTTGAAGATCCGGAACACTATGAAGTGTCTTTGGATGATATGAAAGAACTGACACAGTTGTTCAATCGCGGTGGTTTTACAGAAGGCTATTACACTTCTCGCGGTGGTCTGGATATGATGAGCGTGGAACGACCTAAAACGTGGGGCTTAAAAGTGGGGATTGTGGATAAATACCTGCCCCAACATAAAAAAGTAGTCATCCGTACCAGAGAGCCTTTGGTTCCCGGCGATGGCATTGAGGTATGGACTAGCCGCGGCCCTCATGTAGGCTGTCAGGTGACAAAACATTCCAAAGCAGGGGAAGTTATTACACTGACTTTGGAAGGGGATATTGAGAAAAACGATGTGGTTTATCGTACCTATGGGAAGGCGCTGAATGACGCTTTGCAGAAAACATGGGAAAAAGAAACCAGAAAACTGCCGATTTATGGTGTTTTAAAAGCGAAAAAAGGTGAACCACTGGCACTACAATTATGGGATAATATGGGCAGCAGTGTATATGTGACTGGTGAGGTGGTGCAGGAAGCCGCTAGTCAGCCTACTGCTGTGGAAAAACTGCGTCAGCAGATTGAGAAAATGGGTGCAACACCATTTGTTATGGCAGATCTGGATGTGCAGGCAGATGAAAACATTTATGTGGGTATCAGCAGTTTGAACCAGCTGCGCCGTGATGCGGCAGAAGCGCTGGAACAGGCAATGCTCAAAAAAACAAAACGGAAAAATACAGAACGGGGAGAAGCACCTCGTCAAGCAAAGGAACCTCGTCTGCTGAAAAAGAAACTCCATGTGTTGGTGAGCAATTTGGAACAGTTGGATGCTGCTGTGAAGCAAAAAGGCGTGGAGCGGATTTATGTGGAATCCACCATGGAACTGGAAGAACATCTGGAAGATGTCATTGCAAAATGTCACCGCTATGATGTGGCATGCTATGCAGCATTGCCCCGTGTAGATCGGGAACGCCCCGAAGACGAAAGCAGATTGCAGCGGTTCTTGGAAAGTGACTTGGATGGTTTCCTGGTGCGTTCCGCTGGTCAGTTTGGCGCAGTGAAACATTCTGGCAAAAAAATCACAGCTGACTATAATCTGAATGTGGTGAACCGGGAAGCGGTACTGTTCTGGCAGGAGCAGGGGGCAGATAATGTATGTCTTTCTGTGGAAAATAATTTGCAGGAAATCCGTACAATGGCAGACAGTTCCTGTGAAATGGTGGTTTATGGTTATTTGCCTTTGATGACAACACAGCAGTGCCCCATTGGGAATTTTGCAGGGGAAAAACATAGTGGTCAGTACTGCAAGAAACGCTGGAATCAGGATTTGTATTTCCTGCGTGACAGAAAAGGGGAAAAATTCCCGCTGATGACAGACTGTGAACGATGTGTATGTTCTATTTTGAATGGAAAACCCCTGTTTGCATTGAAGTTTTATGATGAAGTTCTGGACAACGCAGTGGGGAGTGTTCGCCTGAACTTTACCAAGGAAGGTCCGGCAAGGGTGGAACGTATTGTTCGGGCTTATGCCGAAATGACAAAGGACACTGCGCATTGCAGTGCGGAAACAAGAGCTCTTTTGCAGCAAATGAGCGAAAAAGGCAGTACAAAAGGGCATTTCTTCCGTGGAGTGGAGTGAGGATATGTTTGATTTGATTATTATGCTGAGCAGATACCTGTTCGTTATCTATATCGGACTGTATCTGTGGGAAGCCATTGTGTATATCGCGTATGAGCAGGGCGGCTATCTGGGCAGCCCTTACCGCGCGGTATCTGTACAGCGCAGATTGGTTGTGCTGATGCATCTGACGGCGTTCCTGATTTTGTCTTATAATCGGGATACTTATCTTTTTGATTGGCAGGCACTGCTTTTCGGAGCAATATCGCTTGTATTTCTGTTGGTAGCCATTCAACTGCTGGATCGATTTTATTATGAAGGATGTCCCCTGATCTGGACGGGGATGCTGTTTCTGATGGATGTCAGCCTGATTATGCTCCAAAGAGTAGATCCGGCGTTGGCACATAAACAGCTGGTATGGATGGCACTTGGTCTGGCAGGCATGCTGGCGCTGCCGTCTATTTTGCGGCTGATTCCTAGATTTGAGATTTTTGAATGGGCATATATCATTGTTTGTTATGGCTTGCTGCTGTTCACCCAGATTTTCGGTGTGGAACACGGTGGTTCCCAGAACTGGCTGGAAATCGGCAGCATTAGCTTCCAGCCTTCTGAACTTGCCAAGTTCCTGTTTATATTCTATTTGGCAAGTGTTTTCAGAAAACGTGTGGAACTGCGGGAATTGCTCATTACTGGCGGCTTGAGTGCTGGTGTGGTCATTCTGTTGGTACTTCAGAAGGACTTGGGCAGCGCCCTGATTTTCTTTATGACATTTATGACTATGCTGTACATCGCTACATCCAATGAAGTACTGTTTTTGATGGGTATGGGGGCAGCCAGCTTTGCGGCGACCATTGCCTATAAACTGTTTTCCCATGTGCAGGTGCGTGTGGCAGCGTGGCGTGACCCTTGGGCGGACATTGACCACGGTGGTTATCAGATTGTTACTTCCTTGTTTGCCATTACCACATATGGACTTTTTGGCAGCGGATTGACAAAGGGTATGCCTGTTAGTATTCCTGTTGTAGAAAGCGACTGTATTTTTGCGGCAATCTGCGAGGAATTTGGCGCGCTCTTTGGCGCTGGCATCATTTGTATTTTTATTATGTTGTTATATCGTGGTATTAGAATCACACTGGACTGCACAAGAAGATATTACAGCCTGTTGGCAGTAGGCTTTACAGCTATGATTGCTTTTCAGGCATTTGTCATCATCGGCGGTGTTATCAAACTGATTCCGTTGACTGGGGTTACATTGCCTCTGGTTAGCTACGGCGGCACTTCCGTACTGGTGAGCCTGATGATGTTCGGCATTTTGCAGTGGGTTTGCGTATATTGCGAACAGCATAGCCAAGCTGCGGCAGAACCTATGCAGCAGCAATATGTGGAAAGGAGATACGCCGATGAATAATATGAAAAAAAGCGTCAGACGGATCTTCTGGCTGTTGGCACTTTGCTTTTTTCTGCTGCTGGGGTATCTGGGTAAGTTGGTAATTGTAGATCGGGCTGAGATATCCGGCAACTCTTATAATATCCGCCTGCGTAACGATGAGGAAGGTATCCAGAGAGGTGATATTCTGGATCGAAACGGAGAGGTGTTGGCAACCAGCACCTTACAGGAGGATGGCAGCTATCTGCGGGAATATCCTAGAGGACGTATGGCAGCTCATGTAACGGGATATAGTAGTGTAGGGAAAACTGGTGTGGAAGCGGCTTACAACTTTGAATTGATGTCTGTACATCAGGAGTTGCTCCAGCGTTTGTCTGGTTTGCTGGAGGGGAAAGACCCCAAAGGCAATGATGTGGTACTGACACTGGATATGGATATCCAAAGTGCGGCTGGAGATCTGCTGGGCAGCACAAAAGGCGCTGTTGTGGTCATGGAACCATCAACGGGGCGGATTCTGGCAATGCAGGCATATCCTGACTTTGACCCGAACACTGTTTCCGGCGATTGGGATTATCTGACTACAGATGAGGACAGTCCTCTTGTGAATCGTGCAACCCAAGGCTTATATCCGCCCGGTTCCACATTCAAGATTATCACTGCACTTGCGGCAATGGAATATGTGCCGGATTGGCAAAGCTTTACTTATGACTGCACAGGCGAAGCAGAATTCGAAAATAAAGTGATTCATTGTTACAATAATAAAGCTCATGGCACTGTGGATATGGAGGAAGCCATGGCAGAATCCTGTAACTGTTATTTTGCAGCGCTTGCGGAAAAAATAGGTGCAGAAAATCTAAGTAAAGTCATGAAGGAATGCGGTATTCTTTCTGATTATGAATTTGCATTGGCACACAGCCAGAGTGTCATGTCATTGAATAAAGACTCTACAGAAAGTGAATTGGTGGAAACTTCCATTGGTCAGGGGAAAACAAGCGTTTCTCCGCTGTATATGGCAATGATGATTTCCGCTGTGGCAAATGACGGCATTATGATGCGTCCATATATTGTTGACCATATCCAATATGCAAATGGAGAAATCGGTGATACAACAGTGCCGGAAAAACTTATGGAAATCTGCTCTCCTACAGAAGTAAGTCAGCTTAATGATTTGCTGGTAGGTGTTGTAGATCATGGTACAGGTACGGCTGCGCAGATCAGCGGTGTAACCGTTGCCGGGAAAACAGGTACGGCAGAAAATGCTACAGGCAAAGACCATTCCTGGTTTGTAGGCTATGCACCTGCAGAAGATCCAAAAGTTTCTGTGGCGGTTGTCATTGAGAATTCTGATTATGGAAAAGCAACGCCCATTGCAGGAAAAGTTCTGGAAGTGGCATTGGAAAAATTGGCAGAATAAGGGGGAAGCCATGGAGATCAAGCTGGATTTGTCAAAAGAATATGCCATTGCGTTGGAAGGCGGCGGCGCAAAAGGTGCTTATGAAATCGGTGTATGGCAAGCGCTGGAGGAAGCTGGCGTGAAATACTGTGCTGTTTCTGGTTCTTCTGTGGGAGCATTGAATGGGGCGTTGATGGCAATGCGTGATCTGGACAAAGCGGTACATCTTTGGGAAAATTTGACTTTTTCTCAAATCATTGATGTAGATGATGTGCAGATGAAAGCCTTTTTTGATAAAGAAATGCGTTGGAATGAATGGCCTTCTTTTTTGCTGGATATGGCAAAGGTTATCAGAAATGGCGGTTTTGATGCGGAGCCCCTGCGGAATTTATTGGAAGAAGTGGTGGATGAAGAAAAAATCCGCCAGTCCGATGTGAATTTTTATCTAGTGACATATTCTCTTACAGATAAAAAGGAGCTGGATCTGGAAGCAGGAACACTGCCTGAAGGAACCATACACGATATGCTCCTTGCCAGTGCTTATTTTCCGGCTTTCAAACGAGAACCACTGAGTGGAAAATTCTATGCAGACGGCAGCATCAAAAATGTAGTGCCTTTGAACAGTCTGGTGGAAAGAGGATATAAAAATATCATTGTCATCCGTATTTTTGGTGTGGGGTATGAAAAGAAAGTGAAAATCCCGGAAGATGTACAGGTCACTGTAGTTGCACCAAAGGAAAAGCTTGGTGGGATTCTCCAGTTTGATGGAGAACAGACCAAAAAGGATATGACACTGGGATATTTTGATGGTATGAAGATGCTCTATGGTCTGGCTGGTGAAAAATATTATATAGACAGACAGTGGAGTGAAGAAAAGGCTTATGCTATGCTGCGAGCAATGCTCCAGTGGGAAAATGCCCATGGCAAACAGCTGCTGAATTTGAGGGAAATCAATGAGGAGATTCTGCCCAAGATGGCAAAGCGCCTGCATGTAAAAGGCGGTTATTATGAATTGTGCCTTTCCATGTTGGAGGAGAAAGCGGAGGCTTTGGGCATTACACCTTTTGTTATCCGAACGGAAGAAGAACTGCTGTGGGAAATTGCCCAAATGAAAAAGAAAAAATAAATGGAAAAAAGCGAAGGAATCCGTGGTTTATGGCATCTTTCGCTTTTTTATTTTGTGAAAGAATTGATGAAATTCACCTTTTGGTATGTGGCTATTTTTGCAGATATTTTAACAAATTCTAGTGATTTAGAAGGATTTGGAATACAAATAATTCGTATACGAAGCAATTTTGTGTGCATCGTGTATACATACTAACATTTTTCGTATTTGGCAAAATGTTGTGATTCCTCTGCTGTTTTGCTAAAAATTCAAGGATATTTTAAAAAAATCATACGAATTTTTACAAAAAGTGGCAGGAAAAAATAGGAAAGGGAACCAAATTGTATACAGAATCCAGCATTTTTGCAGGTGTGTCGTTTTTTTGTTTGATTTTTGAAAAAATATAATAAATTTTTAACAATATGGTTGCAATCAAAAAGTAAAGATGTTATAATCAAGACAAATGCAGGGAGTGAAATAAGTCATCTGCATTGCAAAACGACGAAAACTTATATGCAAATATGGGTTTTTTGTAATGTGATTGCTGGCACAATCACGAAATTGCCCATCAAACGGGGAAGGGCAGTTGTTCATAAAAAAATTACATTTCATTTTGTTTTTATCGCATGGTCAAATATATAGATCAAAGGAGGACAAAAAATGTACACAATGGGTGTTGACGTTGGTTCCGCTTCTTCCAAGGTTGTTATCCTGAAAGACGGGAAAGACGTTGTGGCCGCAGAAGTTGTTCAGGTCGGAACAGGTTCTTCAGGTCCCCAGAGAGCTTTGGAACAGGCTTACAAAGTAAGCGGCCTGACCAGAGAAGACATCTCTTATTTGGTTGTAACCGGCTATGGCAGATTCGCTTTTGAAGGCGCTGACAAGCAGATCAGCGAAATCAGCTGCCATGCAAAAGGTATTTATCACTTGATACCCACTGCACGCACCATCATTGATATCGGCGGTCAGGATGCGAAAGCAATCAGACTGGACAGCAAAGGTGGCATTCGGCAGTTTTTTATGAATGATAAATGTGCAGCAGGTACAGGTCGTTTCCTGGAAGTTATGTCCAGAGTTTTGGAAACGACACTGGATCAAATGGCAGACCTTGATGCACAAGCAACAGATACTGCTCCTATCAGCAGTACCTGTACCGTATTTGCGGAATCTGAAGTTATTTCTCAGCTGTCCAACGGCGTAAGCAGAAATAACATCATCAAGGGCGTTCATTTGTCCGTAGCCAGCAGAGCATGTGGCCTTGCTTACAGAGGCGGCTTGGAAAAAGACGTTGTCATGACTGGCGGCGTTGCCCAGAATGCCGGCGTTGTAAGAGCGGTTGCAAGCGTATTGAAAACAGACGTAATTGTGGCTCCAAACCCACAAACAACAGGCGCGCTCGGTGCAGCACTGTTTGCATACGAAGCGGCTCAAAAAAAATAAGAAAGAGGGATTAGAATGAGTTTAACACAAGGCATGAAAGCAAAACAATTGTTAGGCTACTATCAGAACAAAGCCGATCAGGACGCTAGAGACGCAAAAGAAAGAGGCGAACTGGTATGTTGGTCTGCTTCCGTAGCTCCTCCGGAATTCTGCGTAACTATGGGTATCGCTATGGTTTATCCCGAAACACATGCAGCTGGTATCGGTGCTAGAAAAGGCGCTATGGATATGCTGGATGTAGCAGAAAGAAAAGGCTACAACATCGACTGCTGTTCTTATGGTAGAGTAAACATGGGTTACATGGAATGCTTGAAAGAAGCTGCTATGACAGGTGTAGAACCTGAAGTTCTGGTAAACTCTCCCGCAGCAAGAGTTCCTCTGCCCGATCTGGTTATCACATGTAACAACATTTGTAACACACTGCTGAAATGGTATGAAAACCTTGCAGTAGAACTGGATATTCCCTGCATCGTAATCGACGTACCTTTCAACCACACAATGCCTATTCCTGAATATGCAAAAGCATATATCGCTGACGAATTCAGAAATGCTATTTCTCAGCTGGAAGTAATTTGTGGCAGACCTTTCGATTGGAAGAAATTCCAGGAAGTTAAAAACCAGACACAGCGTTCCGTATATCAGTGGAACAGAATCGCTGACTTCACAAAATATAAACCCTCTCCTCTGAATGGTTTCGACCTGTTCAACTACATGGCTCTGATCGTAGCATGCCGTTCTCTGGACTATGCTGAAATCACATTCAAAGCTTTCGCTGACGAACTGGAAGAAAACCTGAAAGCAGGTATCTACGCATTCAAAGGCGCAGAAAAAACACGTATCCAGTGGGAAGGTATCGCTGTATGGCCTCACCTGGGTCACACATTCAAGACTCTGAAAAACATGGGTACAATCATGACAGGTTCCGCTTATCCTGCAATCTGGGATCTGACATATGATGCAAACGATGAATCTCTGCACTCCATGGCAGAAGCTTACACAAGAACATACATCAACACATGCCTGAGCAACAAAGCAGACGTGCTGATGAAACTGATGGAACATGGTCAGGTTGACGGTGTTGTTTACCACCTGAACAGAAGCTGTAAGCTGATGAGCTTCCTGAACGTAGAAACAGCTGAAGTTATCAAAGAAAAGAACGGCCTGCCTTATGTAAGCTTTGACGGCGACCAGACAGACCCTCGTGTATACTCTCCTGCACAGTATGAAACTCGTGTTCAGGCTCTGGTTGAAATGATGGAAGCTAACGTAGCAGCAGAATAAGGAGGAGAAAACAATGAGTAAAGTTGAAGCTATCTTATCTCAATTGAAAGACATTGCAGCAAATCCCAAAAAAGCAATGGATGACTATAAAGCAGAAACCGGTAAAGGCGCTGTAGGTATCATGCCTATCTACGCTCCTGAAGAAATGGTTCATGCAACAGGCTACCTGCCTATGGGTATCTGGGGCGCACAGGGCAAAACAATTTCCAAAGCTCGTACATATCTGCCTCCTTTTGCTTGTTCCATTATGCAGCAGGTTATGGAACTGCAGTGCGAAGGTGCTTATGATGACCTGGCAGCTGTACTGTTCTCCGTACCTTGTGACACTCTGAAATGCCTGAGCCAGAAATGGAAAGGCACATCCCCTGTTATCGTATTCACACATCCTCAGAACAGAGGCCTGGAAGCAGCTAACACATTCCTGGTACATGAATACGAACTGGTTAAAGCTCAGCTGGAACACTACCTGGGCGTTAAAATCACAAACGCAGCTCTGGAAAGATCCATCGCTATCTACAACGAAAACAGACAGGTTATGCGTGAATTCGTAAAAGTAGCAGCTGAATACCCTCAGGTAATCGACGCTGTTAGCCGTCACGCTGTATTCAAAGCTAGACAGTTCATGCTGAAAGAAAAACACACAGAACTGGTTAAAGAACTGATCGCTGAAGTAAAAGCTATGCCCGTTCAGCCTTGGACAGGTAAAAAAGTTGTTGTTGCTGGTATCCTGCTGGAACCCAACGAACTGCTTGACATCTTCAACGAATTCGGTCTGGCTATCGTAGACGACGACCTGGCTCAGGAATCTAGACAGATCCGTGTAGACGTTCTGGATGGCGAAGAAGGCCCTCTGTACAGAATGGCTAAAGCATGGCAGCAGATGTATGGTTGCTCCGTTGCAACAGACACCAAAAAAGGCCGTGGCAAAATGCTGATGAACAAACTGGCTCAGACAGGCGCAGACGCAGTTATCATCGCTCAGATGAAATTCTGTGATCCCGAAGAATGGGATTACCCTGTAATGTACAGAGAATTCGAAGAAAGAGGCGTTAAGAACCTGATGATCGAAGTTGACCAGGAAGTTACATCCTTCGAACAGGTTAAGACAAGACTGCAGTCCTTCGTTGAAATGATGTAATTTACATCTGTTTCGAAAATAAATAAGTAATTTGAACGCTTTGACACTGGGGCAGTGGTCTGCCCCAGTGTCTTAGAATTATGCAAAAGAGATTTAGGAGGATTTTAACGATGAGAAAAGTTAAAATTATTACTGCTGATGAAGCAGCTAAACTTGTAAAAAATGGTGATACCATTACTACCAGCGGTTTCGTTGCAAGTGCTATTCCTGAAGCACTGAACAAAGCAGTTGAAAAAAGATTCCTGGAAACAGGCGAACCCAACAACCTGACATATGTATACTGCGGTTCTCAGGGTAACAAAGACGGCCGTGGCGCTGAACACTATGCTCACGAAGGCATGCTGAAAAGATATATCGCAGGTCATTGGGCAACAGTTCCCGCTCTGGTAAAAATGGCTCTGGAAAACAAAATGGAAGCTTACAACGTATCTCAGGGTGCTCTGTGCCACCTGTTCAGAGATATTGCAGCTCATAAACCCGGTACTTTCACAAAAGTTGGTCTGGGTACTTTCATCGACCCCAGAAATGGCGGCGGTAAAGTAAACGATATCACAAAAGAAGATATCATCGAACTGGTTAACATCAAAGGTCAGGATTACCTGTTCTACCCTGCATTCCCTATTCATGTAGCTATGATCAGAGGTACATATGCAGACGAAAGCGGTAACATCTCCTTCGAAAAAGAAGTATCTCCTCTGGAAGGTACATCCGTATGCCAGGCTGTTAAAAACAGCGGCGGTATCGTTATCGTTCAGGTAGAAAGAGTTGTGAAAGCTGGTACTCTGGATCCTAGACTGGTTAAAGTTCCTGGTATCTATGTTGACTATGTAGTAGTAGCTGACTCCGCAGATCATCAGCAGACACTGGATTGCGAATACGATCCTACTCTGTCCGGTGAAAAACGTATGCCTGACGTTGCTCCCGAACCCCTGCCTCTGAGCGCTAAAAAGATCATTGGTCGTCGTGGTGCAATGGAACTGGAAAAAGACGTTGCAGTTAACCTGGGCGTAGGTGCTCCTGAATATGTTGCATCTGTTGCTAACGAAGAAGGTATCGGCGACTTCATGACACTGACGGTAGAAGGCGGCGCTGTTGGCGGCGTTCCCGCTGGCGGCATCAGATTCGGTTCTGCTTACAACGCAGACGCTCTGCTGGATCAGGGTTATCAGTTCGACTTCTATGATGGCGGCGGTCTGGATCTGTGCTACCTGGGTCTGGCAGAATGTGACGGCCATGGTAACATCAACGTTTCCAGATTCGGTCCTAGAATCGCTGGTTGCGGCGGCTTCATCAACATCACTCAGAACACACACAAAGTATTCTTCTGCGGTACTTTCACAGCCGGCGGCCTGAAAGTAAAAGTTGAAGATGGCAAAGTTATCATCGCTCAGGAAGGTAAACAGAAAAAATTCCTGAAAGACGTTGAACAGATCACATTCAACGGCGATATCGCTCTGCAGAACAAACAGGAAGTTATGTACATCACAGAAAGATGCGTATTCCAGCTGAAAGAAGATGGTATGCACCTGACAGAAATCGCTCCTGGTATCGACCTGCAGACACAGATTCTGGATATGATGGATTTCGAACCCATCGTTGACAGAGATGCTAACGGCGAAATCAAACTGATGGATGCAAAACTGTTTGCAGAAGGTTTGATGGGTCTGAAAGAAATGAAAGAAGGCTGCTAATTCCTTTATTTCTGCATAATGGAACATAAGGAGTTCTCGTTTGAGGCTTCTTCATAAGAAAATAAAGAAAGCTGAAATCTTTGTAATACGAGGATTTCAGCTTTCTTCTTTTGTAAAGGATTTATTGGATCTATTTTCTTATGAAGATGGCTGTCGCAGTTTTCCTTAAGAAATCAAGGTAATAAAAAAATGATGTTTTCTAAAGAGAAGCCTGCTTTAAAGAGTTCCTTTTTTATGGTAAAAAGGAGTGTTCTGTGGTATGCTGAAAAGAAAAGTATGATATGTTTTTTATGGATAAAGGAGGACTTGAAATGCAGTTTTCATCCGCTAAAATTAGAAATTTAGAATTGAAAAATCGCTGGATTATGCTGGCAATGCATACAGGTTTCGCTGAAGGGGATGTATTGACAGAACGAGAATATGCCTTTTACGAAGAACGTGCAAAAGGCGGTGCAGCGGCAGTTACCATGGTTTTGGGCGTGAATGATGCAGGTGCACTGAAAGGTATGTATCATGCAGACACATTAGATGGAAATAGCTTGCAAACATTGGCTGAACGTCTGCATGCGTATGATTGTAAATTAATCGTGCAGTTATTCCATTGCGGCAGAAACGAAAGCAGAAAAAATCATGGAGATAAGCCGCTGTTGGCGCCATCCCCAGTGGCTTCACCTATTTTCCGTGAAGAACCTCAGGAAATGACAGAGGAAGATTTGATGCAGACAAAAGCAGACTTTGCCAAAGCAGCTGCTTTTTGTAAAGAAAATGGCGTAGATGCAGTGGAAATCAGTGCTTCTGCTGGATATTTGTTGTCTGAATTTCTGTCACCCATTACCAATTTGCGCACAGACAAATATGGTGTAAATGAAGAAAAAGGAATGACGTATCCTTTGGAAGTTTTGCAGGCAGTTAGAGAATCTGTAGGCGATTATCCTATCTTGATGAAAGTTTCTGGGGTACAGATGCTGGATGGCGGCTATGAACTGACAGATACCATTGTTTTTTGCAGAAAAGCGGAACAAGAAGGATTGATTGATGCCATTACTGTAACAGGTGGTTGGCATGAATCCCCGGTGGAACAGATTTCTTTTTACGTATCCAAAGGGGCCTATGCTCCATTGGCAGGTGCAGTGAAGAAATATACTTCCGTACCTGTAATCGCATGCAACCGTATTCAGGATGTAGAAACAGCAGAACGGATTTTATCAGAAGGCATGTGTGATTTTGTTGGTTCTGCAAGAGCTTTTCTGGCTGATGCACATTATGTGGAAAAATTGCAGAAACAGGAATTTTTCAATCCTTGCCAGGCTTGCAATCATTGCATTATGGATGTTTTGAAGGGAAAAGAACTGCACTGTGCCTTCTGTCCTGAAGCAGGCAATGAATATATGGAAAACCAGCGGCGTAAAATTGCAACCAGAAAAGAAGTTCTTGTTATCGGTGGCGGTCCTGCAGGGATGTATGCAGCGAAAAAGTCTGCCGAACGTGGTTTCTTAACAACTTTGGTATGCAAAGAAAATCAATTGGGTGGTCAGCTGAATCTGGCAAAACTGCCGCCTAGAAAAGAAGAACTTGGCACTTTTGTTGCCCATTTGGAATATAGATTAAAGGAATTGGGCGTTAATATCATTCTTGGCAAAGAAGCTGATGTGGATTATGTGATGGAAAAGAAACCATATTTCACTGTACTGGCAATGGGAAGTGAACCTGTGATTCCTCAGATCGAAGGATTGCACACCATAACTTATGAGTTGGCGCAGAATGTCTTACAGATGGATGACGAGGCGTTGCAGCCCTATGGAGAAGGGCAGATCATCATTGTAGGTGGCAGTTCAGTAGGTTTGGAAGTTGCAGAATTTCTGGTGGATAAACTGCCGGAAGCAAAAATCAAGATTTTAGAAGCCAACAGCCGAATGGGAGCAGAATTGGGAGCTATGGCAAGACCCTTGCTTAATGGTTTGAAACTGGCTGGCGTACAGACCATGTGTGATACAAAAGTGACATCTTTTGATGGCAAAAAGGTTATGATTTCCATTGGTGGACAGCCATTTTTTGTAACAGCAGATCATTTGATTCTGGCATGTGGCTCTGAATCTGTTTCCGCTGGTGAAATTGCTATGGCGTTGATGGATGAAAGGCTTTCTTATGCTGTTGTAGGGGATGCAGATCATGTAGCAGATGTGGACGAGGGACTGAAAAGTGTCTTTGAGCTGTTCTCACGTTTTTACCTTGCGTAAGTTAATTTTTTGTTAATTTTGCCTAAAAGTTGTCATACATCAACAAATAATTTAGTCCATTATTGCAAAAAAATTCATTGTATGTTATAATGTACATGCTGAAACAAAAACGTTTGTCTTTGTTTAACAGACAATTCAGAAAGGAAGCGTATGAAGATGGATTTTATTAGAAGAACTTGGGCAGAAATTGATTTGGATGCGCTGGATTATAATATTAAGAGCATCAAAGCAAAAATGAAAGATAGTCAGAAAGTTATGGGGATTGTCAAAGCGGACTGTTATGGTCATGGCGATGGTTTTATAGCCCGTAAACTGGACGCGGCAGGTTTTGACTGGTTTGGTGTTTCCAACATTGAAGAAGGCATGAGCCTGCGTACAGAAGGTATCACAAAGCCCATCCTGATTTTAGGATATACACCTGTAGACTGCGTGAATATTCTGGCAGAACAGAAGATCACACAGGCGCTGATCGGTATGGAATACTGCAAGGCGCTGCAGGCAGCAGCAGAAAAAGCAGGCGTTGTTGTTGACGGTCACATCAAGCTGGACACAGGTATGACACGCGTGGGCTTCCAGACAGATGATGCAAATTTTGAAGAATCTCTGAAAGAAATTATCGAAGTGAGCAAAATGCCCAATATCCATATTACAGGCATCTTTACCCACCATGCAGTTGCCGATGCATATCAGGGGGATAATCCGGAATTTACAGATATGCAGTTCCATCGTTTCATGAAAATGACAGATGCATTGAAAGAAGCAGGCGTAGATATCGGCCTGCGTCATTGCGCAAACAGTGCTACTATCATTTCTTATCCTGAAAAACATCTGGATATGTGCCGTTCTGGTATCATTACATATGGTATGCTTCCTTCCGGCGAATGCGAAGGCAGAATCGATCTGAAACCGTTGATGACACTGAAGACATCCATTGGTTTGGTAAAACATGTTCCTGCAGGTTCTCAGCTTTCTTATGGCAGAACTTATACAGCAGAAACAGACAGAGTCATTGCAACGGTGCCTATCGGTTATGCTGATGGTTATAACAGAAATCTGTCCAATGATGCAAGAATGCTGGTAAATGGTAAATTTGCTCCTGTTGTGGGCAGAATCTGCATGGATCAGTGTATGTTGGACGTAACAGACATTCCAGATGTCAAAATGGGTGATGAAGTTGTTGTATTCGGTAAACAGGGTGACGAAGTGCTGCCTATTGAAGAATTGGCAGACAAACTGCATACCATCAACTATGAATTAACCTGTGTTATCACAAAGAGAGTACCTCGTGTATATCTGGAAGGCGGTAAGATCGTTGGCATTGTAGACCATGTTCTGCATCGTTATAAATAATTGATTAAATAGCAGAAAAGCCTGAAATTCTTGTATAAGAATTTCAGGCTTTTTTTGTTAAGCTACTTCAGATTCATTGTTCTTTGGTTTAGGCTGAACCGATAGAAGAAATACTGTTATGATGATGCAGGCAATTCCAAGGTAGTCAATCAACTCTAGATGCGTGTGGAGCCAAAGTACGGAGGCGGCTGTAGAAGATAAAGGTTCAACAGAAGCCAATAGACTGGATTTTGTAGGCCCGATGTATTTCACTCCATAAAGAAATGTCAAATAAGGAAGCATGGCACCAAAGAATATGACGAATAGAATCCAACCTACAGAGACCAGATTAAATGTTCCTTCAAAATCCCAGAATGGTGCAACAAAATTGGTGCAAAAGCCGCCGATAAACATTCCCCAAGCGATAAGCAGTATGGTATCGTATCGTTTTAAAAGGTTTTTGGGGAAAACTGTGTAAAAAGCTAAGGCAATAGCAGAAAGCAATCCCCAGAACAATGCAAGAGGGGAGATGGAAAGGCTTTTGATATTTCCGTGTGTAGCCAGTAAGAAAGTGCCCAACAGTGCAAAGAGTACAGCACAAAATTCAAAAAGTGAGGGCATTTTACGGTATCTTATGGAAACATAAACAACGATCATGACAGGTGCCAGATACTGAAGTACTGTAGCAGTAGCTGCATTGGAATATCCGATGGCAAGAAAATAACCGTACTGCATGAATAACATTCCAATCAAGCTGAACAGGAGCATATCGCGTGCATCTTTTTTATTTTTCCAGATATCAAAAATTTCTTTTCCTCTACGCCAATATATAAAAATAAGAAGGAAAATTCCTGCTGCAAACATTCGATTGGACGCAAGCCACTTTGATGAGATTCCCATTTCTTGAAAAAGGAATTGTCCAACAGTACCAGTAAAGCCCCACAAACACGCACTAAAGATACAAAGCAGTGCTCCCCGGGTGCTTTTGTTATTTAACATAAGAAAAATAGCCCCCTTACTTTTGTAAAATATTTTACATAGCATAAAAAAGTCTCATTTCTCTTAGAATTTTAAGGAAATGGATAATCCATGCTGAAACAATGATCAGCACAGCAAAGTTAATTTTCGGAAAAGTTCAAATGATGATTTTACAGGACAGTTTAACAAAACTCTCCCATAAAAATATTAATTTGCTGCTTTATGCTAACATATAGTAGTAATAAAGTCAACTTTTCACAGGTATAAAGCCGGTCATTTAACATAGATTTAACATAAATGAGATATTCGATTTAACGTTGGCACAGTAATATGAATTTGCAACACAAGGAAAGAAGAAATAAAAGGAGAGAATTTATTATGAAGAAATTTTTAGCACTTGGTTTGGCAATGATGATGTCTGTTGCAGCACTGACAGGCTGCGGCGGCGGCAGCGAAGAAGCAGCTACAGACGGCGGCGAAACAGCTGCAGCAAGCGGCGCAATCTCTGTTGTTTCCAGAGAAGATGGTTCCGGTACAAGAGGTGCTTTTATTGAACTGTTCGGCATCGAAGAAAAAAATGATGCAGGCGAAAAAGTGGATATGACAACCGAAATGGCAGAAATCACAAACAGCACAGCTGTTATGATGACAACTGTAGCTGGTAACCCCAATGCAATCGGTTACATCTCCCTGGGCTCTCTGGATGACAGCGTAAAAGCTCTGAAAATTGACGGTGCTGAAGCAACAGCAGAAAACATCAAAAACGGTTCTTACAAAGTAGCTCGTCCTTTCAACATTGCAACAAAAGCAGATGTTTCTGAAGTAGCAAGTGATTTCATCACATTCATCATGAGTGACGAAGGTCAGGCAGTTGTTGAAGAAAACGGTTACATCAGCCAGGGCAGCGCAGGTGCTTACACAGCATCCGGCATGAGCGGCAAAATCGTAATTGCTGGTTCTTCTTCCATCACACCCGTTATGGAAAAATTGAAAGAAGCTTATGTCGCTCTGAACCCTGATGTAACAATCGAAGTTCAGCAGAATGACTCTACAACAGGTATGACATCCGTAGCAGAAGGCACATGTGATATCGGTATGGCTTCCAGAGAACTGAAAGACAGCGAACTGGCAAATGGTCTGCAGCCTACAGTTATCGCAATGGATGGTATCGCAGTGATCGTAAATCTGGAAAACACAGTTAGCGATATGACAAGCGATACAGTAAAAGCTATCTTCACAGGCGCAACAACAGATTGGTCTGAAGTTGCTTAATCAACAAAAGAAAAAGTGAAAAGAGAAGGAATGTGTTATGCCGAAAGAGAATCCTTTCGGCATAACTTTTGAAAAGAGAAAGGAGAGGAAAAATACCAATGAAAGAAGGCGTAATGAAAATTGTTTTCCTGTTGGCTGCGTGCATGTCCATTTTGGCAGTTGCACTGATTTGCATCTTCTTGTTTGCCAACGGTGTGCCTGCAATTCATAAAATCGGTATAACGGAGTTCCTGTTTGGTCAAACATGGAAACCCTCCAATAACATTTATGGAATTTTCCCCATGATCATCGGCAGTATTTATGTTACAGCTGGTGCGGTTATCATTGGTGTTCCTATGGGGATTCTGTGTGCTATTTTTCTTGCAAGATTCTGTCCTGAAAAGTTATATAAAATTGTAAAGCCGGCAGTTTCTCTGCTTGCAGGGATTCCCTCCATTGTATATGGTTTCTTTGGGCTGGTTGTGATCGTACCTATCATGCAGGACTTGACAGGTACAAACGGCAAAGGTATTCTGACTGCATCCATTTTGCTGGGCATTATGATCCTGCCGACCGTTATCGGTGTATCTGAATCTGCCATTCGTGCTGTGCCAAATTCTTATTATGAAGGTTCTCTGGCACTGGGTGCGACTCATGAAAGAAGTGTATTTTTCGCAGTGCTGCCTGCGGCGAAGCAGGGGATTCTGGCTGGTGTTATTCTGGGTGTTGGTCGTGCCATTGGGGAAACCATGGCGGTTATCATGGTTGCCGGCAACAACGCAGTAATGCCAAAGAGCATCTTCAGCGGCGTTCGTACATTGACAGCAAACATCGTTATGGAAATGGGTTACGCAACAGACTTGCATCGAGAGGCACTGTTGGGTACCGGCGTAGTCCTGTTCGTATTTATTTTGATTATTAACTTGTCCTTCTCCGCATTGAAAAGGAGGAATCATTGATGGAAGCCATTAATAAAGAATCTACATTGCAGCGGTTGAAAAGTTACCGCAAACATCCGCTTTCCGCAATCCTGTTTTTGCTGGTTGTTGTTTCAGCGGTGATCACATTAACTGTATTGATTGCTTTGATTGCCTATATCCTGATCAAAGGGATTCCCAATCTGAGTCCTGAACTGTTTGAATGGGAATATACAACAGAGAATGTTTCCATGATGCCAGCCATTATCAATACACTGATCATTACAGCATTATCTTTGCTTTTTGCACTGCCTATTGGTATTTGTTCTGCAATCTATCTGGTAGAATATGCAAAACGTGGGAATAAACTGGTTTCCATTGTGCGTATCACCACAGAAACACTTTCTGGTATCCCTTCCATTGTATATGGTCTGTTTGGTTATCTGTTCTTTAATATTTTCTTGGGATGGAGTTATACCATTCTGGGTGGTGCGCTGACACTGGCAATCATGATTTTGCCTTTGATCATGCGTACAACAGAAGAAGCCCTCATTGCGGTGCCAGACTTGTATCGTGAAGGCAGTTTTGGTTTGGGTGCAGGTAAGCTGCGTACCGTATTCCGTATTGTACTTCCTTCTGCGGTTCCCGGCATTCTGGCTGGTGTTATCCTGGCAGTAGGCAGAATTGTTGGTGAAACAGCTGCACTGCTGTATCCTGCAGGTACAGCCACAACGGTTGCGGATGGTCTGATGTCCTCCGGCCGTACGCTGGCAGTTCACATGTACGCACTGCTGAATGAAGGTTTGTACATGGATCAGGCTTATGCTACAGCGGTTGTACTGCTGGTTGTTGTTATCGGTATCAATGCTTTGTCAGGATTGATTGCGAAAAAGGTAGGAGTGAAAGATTGAGTATGAATAAATTTGAAATTTCCAATCTGGATTTGTTTTACGGCGATTTCAAAGCCTTGAAAAATATTAATTTGAATATCACAGAAGGGGATATTACAGCATTCATTGGACCTTCCGGCTGTGGGAAATCCACACTGCTGAAATCCCTGAACAGAATGAATGATTTGGTGGAAGGCTGCCGCATTACAGGCAATGTTCTGCTGGATGGGGAAGATATTTATGGCAGCATGGATTTGAACCATCTGCGCAAACGGGTAGGTATGGTGTTCCAGAAACCCAATCCTTTCCCTATGAGCATTTATGATAATGTTGCTTATGGCCCCAGAACACACGGTATCCGCTCCAAAGTAAAATTGGATGAAATTGTTGAAAAAGCACTGCGTGATGCAGCCATTTGGGATGAAGTAAAAGATCGTCTGAAGAAAAATGCTCTGGGCATGAGTGGTGGTCAGCAGCAGCGTCTTTGCATTGCAAGAGCTCTGGCTGTACAGCCGGAAGTGCTGCTCATGGACGAGCCTACATCTGCCCTTGACCCTATTTCCACTTCCCGTATTGAGGAACTTGCAGTGGAATTGAAAAAAGAGTACACTATTATTATGGTAACACATAATATGCAGCAGGCAGCCCGTATTTCTGATAAAACGGCGTTTTTCCTGCTGGGCGAAGTCGTAGAGTATGGTGATACAGAACAGATCTTCTCCATGCCTAAGGACAAACGTACGGAAGATTATATTACGGGGAGGTTTGGTTGATATGCGTACAAGATTTGATGAACAGTTGGAACAGCTTCATGTGGAATTGATTACCATGGGGGCTTTGTGTGAAGAAGCCATTACATTGGCTCTGAAATCTCTTTTCGATCGTGACACCACTCTGGTGCCTGTTGTACTGGAAAAGGACAGCGAAATTGACCGGAAAGAACGGGATATTGAAGCATTGTGCATGCGTCTGTTGCTGCAGCAGCAGCCCGTTGCAAGAGATTTGAGAACCATTTCTTCTGCTTTGAAAATGATTTCCGATATGGAAAGAATCGGGGATCAGGCGGCAGATATTGTGGAATTGACAGAACATATGCATGACCAGCATTTGGAGATGTCCAGCAGCCTGCATATTCGTTCCATGTCTGTTGAAGCGGTGAAAATGGTAACACAGAGTGTAGACTCTTTTGTAAAGTCTGATCTGGAACTGGCACGCAGTGTTATTGCTTACGATGATGTTGTAGATAATCTGTTTTCTAAAATTCGCGGCGAAATCATTGAACAGATTGCTGCAGATGGCACAAGCGGCGAAGTGTATATTGATCTGCTGATGATTGCGAAATATCTGGAAAGAATTGCAGACCATGCTACAAATATTGCAGAATGGGTTGAATATTCCATCACAGGCATCCATGGAGAAATGGATGGTGAATAAATATGATTACATTTGAGGATATCAAAAATAATGCGGATATCCGCACTTATATTCAGTGCGCAGATGAATCTCTGGCGGCACTGGGTTTTACGGAACATTCCTTTGCCCATGTGACACGAGTGGCTGAAACGGCAAAATATATTCTGGAAACACTGGGATATTCAGAACATGAAGTGGAACTGGCGCGGATTGCCGGATTCATGCATGATATTGGCAACGTGGTCAATCGTGTAGACCACTCCCAAAGCGGCGCTGTCATGGCTTTTCGTATCCTGGATAAACTGGGGATGCCTGCGGAGGATATCGCAACAGTGGTAACGGCTATCGGGAACCATGACGAAGGCCATGGTGTTCCTGTTAATGCCATTGCTGCGGCACTGATTCTGGCAGATAAATCAGACGTACGCAGAACTCGCGTGCGCAATCAGGAAAAATCAACTTTTGATATTCATGACAGAGTAAACTATTCCGTAGAAAAATCTGTCCTGAAAATCAATGAAGCCCATACGCTCATTAAACTGAAATTGACTGTTGATACCCATTACAGTTCTGTTATGGACTATTTTGAAATTTTTCTGGAACGTATGACACTGTGCAGAAAAGCGGCAAAGAAATTGGGACTCAGATTTCAATTGATGATCAATGAAAATTCTCTCATGTAAGGAGTGAGGCTGTAGATGATTTATCTGGTGGAAGATGATAACAGCATTCGGGAATTGGTGGCATATACATTCAATACAGCCGGACTGGAGGCAGAAGGCTTTGACAAACCTTCTTTATTTTGGGAAGCATTGGAAAAGCGTAAGCCTGATTTGGTACTGTTGGATATCATGCTGCCGGAAGAAGATGGCATACAGATTTTACAAAAATTAAGACAAAGAGAAGATACAAAAAAACTTCCTGTGATTATGCTGACAGCAAAAGGCAGTGAATATGATAAAGTCATGGGGCTGGAAAGCGGCGCAGACGATTATGTATCCAAACCTTTTGGCATGATGGAATTGTTGGCAAGGGTGAAAGCGCTGCTGCGAAGAACAGAAGACTTGCGTCCTGCACAGGAAAGCAGATATGTCATTGGTGATTTGACCGTAAACCGTAAGCGCCATGAGGTTTTTGTAAAAGGAGAAGCTGTTACACTGACAAAAAAAGAATTTGATATGCTTTGTTATCTGTTGGAAAACAGGGGCATGGTTTTAACAAGAGATCAACTTCTCAATCAAATCTGGGGATATGATTTCGATGGGGAAAACCGAACTGTGGATGTGCACATTCGGACACTGCGGCAGAAATTAGGAGATTGCGGTACATACATTGAAACCATACGAGGTATTGGGTATAAGATGGGAGGCAATCCATGACTAAAAGAATTTTTCGGGCGATATTCAATGTATCGCTGTTGATTTTGATCGCATCTACTTTCATTCTGGTTGCTTTTGTAGGGGATTATAACAGTGACCAGACAAAAAAAGCGATGCACGCAGATGCTGTCTATATTGCAAAGGCCATGGAAACGGAAGGCGTTTCGTATCTGGAACAGTTACCGAAACAAAGCCAGAGAATCACATGGATTGATGCAGATGGTACAGTTCTGTTTGATTCTCATGCGGATATTTCCCAGATGGAAAATCACGGGGAACGCGAAGAAGTCGTTGAGGCTTTGAAAACCGGCAGAGGCGAGAGCACACGTTACTCTACTACACTGGCGGAAAAAACAGAAAACTATGCAATGAAACTGAGTGACGGAACAATTTTGCGTTTGTCCGTAACAAGTTTGAGTGCATTGAGCCTTTTCCTTTCTATGACACAGCTGTTGGCTCTGGTGCTGGTGATCGCATTGATTCTTGCAGGATTTTTGGCAAGCAAAACATCCAAGAGTATTGTGAAACCTTTGGAAAATGTGGATCTGGAACATCCGGAACAGGCAGAAATCTACGATGAAATGGCACCATTCCTGCGCCGAATTGCTGTGCAGAATAAACTTATCAGCAAACAGATGCAGGATCGTCAGCGCAGACAACGTGAATTTGAAACCATTACAGAAAATATGCAGGAAGGGCTGTTGGTTCTGGATGCCAGAGGAGAAGTGCTTTCCTGCAATAAAGGTGCACAGCGTTTGCTGGGTGTGGATTATGTTCCTGAAAAACAGAACGTATTCGCATTGAACCGTACAGAAGGTTTCAGACGCTGCATCAAAGCAGCACTGGCAGGCAGCCATGAAGAAGTGACAATGGAAAATGAAGGCAGAAGCTATCAGCTGTTGGCAAATCCTGTCACAGAAGATGATCTGGTGGCAGGCGTAGTTCTGCTGCTGTTTGACAACACAGAAAAAGCAGATCGGGAAAAACTGCGCCGTGAGTTTACGGCAAATGTTTCCCACGAATTGAAAACACCTTTGACCAGTATTTCTGGTTTTGCGGAAATCATGAAAAATGGCATGGTGAAAGCAGAGGATGTACCTCGCTTTGCAAACAATATTTATGATGAAGCCCAGCGCTTGATTTCTATGGTGCAGGATATCATTCAGCTTTCCAGACTGGATGAAGCACAGGAAACCGTGGAAAAGACAGAAGTGAATGTGGCTTTGATTGCGGAAACGGTGGCAAAACGTCTGGAAGGGCAGGCTGCCCAGAGAAATATTGTTTTCCACATCGAAACAGAATCAGCAGTGCTGTCAGGGGTGCCCCATGTGCTGGAAGAAATGATCTACAATCTGTGTGACAACGCAATTCGTTATAATAAAGAAAACGGTTCTGTCACATTGAAAGTAGAAAAACATCCTGAGGATATTACTGTAACGGTTGCAGATACAGGGATTGGTATTCCTTACGGCGAACAGGAAAGAGTATTTGAACGGTTCTATCGTGTAAGCCGCAGCCGCAGCAAAGAAATCGACGGCACAGGCTTAGGTCTTTCCATCGTAAAACATGGTGCACTGCTCCATCAGGCAACTGTGAAAATGGAAAGTGAAGTCGATAAAGGCACTACCATTCAGTTGATTTTCCCAAATAAATAAAAAAGAGGATGTCTTAGGGACATCTGAACTGCACCCCATTTGTTAGACGGTATGTTAAATAACAAGTGGGGTGATTTTTTATGCCAAAAGGAGTGAATAGTAACTGTGCTGGAGGAGAAATTAAGCTACTGCGAAACAGCAAGATGGTTTGAAGTCAGTTGTGACACTCGAATAAAAAGTTGGGAGCGCATTACCCAACGGAAGATCTGGATGGTCTTGCAGTGAAAAGGTGAGGCAAGAGAGGTAAAGGCAAATCCAAGCAACTGCTGAAAAAAGTAGAAGAAGATCTGCTTGCCGAGATACAGAGACATCGTGCGGAGAACGAATACTTAAAAAACTTACAAGCCTTGGTTTTGGAGAGAACGCGACGCCAGCAGAGAAATCACTGACAGTTCAAAAACTAAGGAAAAAATATTCCTTTTCCCTTCTGCTGGAAATCGCTCAATTACCTCGTGCGACCTTTTACTGTCATTTGAAGCAGATGGGAAACTCAGATAAATATTAAGTGGTAAAGAAATCACAAAAATCTACCATGAAAACAAAGGTCCATATGGCTATTGTCGTATAACGGCGGAACTTGGCAATCGTGGGTTTTGTTTCAATCACAAGACGATTCAGAGGCTTATGAAACCATATCAAAGGGAACTGGGCTGATTCTCCATTCCGATTAGGCATGGCAGTATCAAAACAAGTATTACCACCAGATACTTAAGTAAAAAGGAATCCACCAGAGTAAGAGCCGAAAGGGCAACTGTCTAGACAATGCTGTTATGGAAAATTTCTTTGGGCTGCTCAAGAGCGAGCTTCTTTATCTACAAAAGTTTCAATCCATAGAACACTTCAAGCAGAAAGTGGTAGAGTATTTGGGTTATCGAATCAAAGCTAAAGGGCTTGCCGCCTGCGATTTACAGACAACAAGCCCTTCTGGCTTCTTGAACAATTTGAATTTGAAAATATTGTCTAACTTTTTGGGTTCAGTTCATGATGCCCCAATAGATCATTTATGTTTATAGCCGGTGTAAAATGCCATAAAACCACAGAACAGCATAGCCCATGCCCAGAAACGATGTTGTTTCATCCAAATCACCTCTTCTCCAACGCAAAAGTTAATAAAAGCTAATTAAAGTTTACTATGGCTGACTTTGTGGTGTCAAGGAGTAATATGATTGTAAGATAATTTGTTTTCATTTTTTACAGACATGTGATATGATGAAAAAAAGGGCATACTGAAAGGAGCAAATGGATATGTTATTTACAACAACAGAACAGGTTATGGGCAGAGAATACGAAATTTTGGGACTGGTAAAAGGTGCCACTATCCAGAGCAAAAACATCGGCAAAGACTTTGGTGCCGGTTTAAAATCCATTGTTGGCGGCGAGCTGAAGGGCTACACAGAGATGATGGAAGAAGCCAGAGATGTTGCCATGCAAAGAATGGAAGAAGAAGCAAGACGTTTGGGTGCAGATGCCATTGTTTGCATTCGTTTTTCCACCAGTGCCATCATGCAGGGTGCTGCTGAAGTAATGGCATACGGCACAGCAGTAAAATTTAAATAAGAAGTACGAGGAGGGGCGTGGAAGCAGTGTATTTGCAGATTGATGAAAAAGGGTACCAGTTTACAGAGGAACAGCCCCAGGAACGGGCATACATCGGTGTTTTTACTTATGATATGATGCAGGAGCAGGCGCGTCTGCGAAACATTTCCTATCATGTTCTGGAGGATGCCAGACGTTTTGGATTTGCCCGTTATGACAGTTTTGAAAATTATGACTGCATCAGTCTGGAAATGCCGGACTTCCACAATGTCCTCATCAGCCACGGAAGTGTGGTCATTTATCTGGAGAAAAATCAGGCGCTGTTTTTTACATCTAAGGCTCAGCACGTCAGACATATTCTGCGTGATTGTGCCGAAAGTTTGGGAGAACGGATTTCTTTCCAGAGACTTATTTATCTTTTTTTGGAAACACAGACGAAGGAAGAAGAAGTGGCTTTTGATAAGATCGAAAAGGAAATTTTGGAACTGGAACAGGCTCTTATCACATCCCAGAAGAAGAATTTTGTGTCAGAAATCATCCATCTGCGAAAACGTCTCATGCTCATGAAGCGATATTATGAGCAATTTTTGAATTTGTTGGATGTGGTAATTGAAAACGAGAATAATATTTTCGACGGAAAAACACTGCGGTCTTTTAAAATGCTTTCCAGAAGGATGGAGCGGAGTTATCAGAATGTGCTGAACCTAAGAGAAGCAGTTACCCAGATCAGGGAATCCTATGAAGCGGAAGTGGATATTAGTCTGAATACCACTATGAAAGTCTTTACAGTCGTAACGACCATTTTTCTGCCGCTGACCCTGATTGCAGGATGGTACGGCATGAATTTCCAGATGCCGGAGTATAGCTGGGAACACGGTTATCTTATGGTAATTGTGCTTTCTGTGGCTTTTATTGCCATTGGAATCGCGTTTTTTAAGAAAAACAAGTGGTTTTAAAGGGCAATGCATCTTTTTTGCATAGGAAATCTTCTGTGAAATTTTTGTAAAAAGTGTTGACAGTAAATTTTTGTGTGATATAATCTGATGTATAAACGTCGACGAGGACAGTAGTCCTTTACGAGCGGTCAGAGAGGGATATCTCGGCAGAGTTTCTGCCGTGGCTGTGAGTATCCTGCGCAAGTAAAGTGTATGAAAACCACCTCCGAGTGGCCCTAATCCGGCACGGCCGACACCGTTATCGTCAAAATGAGTGGTTTTGAAAACAATAAGGGTGGAACCGCGGGAGATGATAACTCTCGTCCCTTTTCCGAAAGGAAAGTGGACGGGATTTTTTTATTGCAAAAAAATCGCACTTTCCAAAGCAAAAAATCACATGCAAAAGGAGAGATTGAATATGAAGATTACACTGAAAGACAATGTAGTAAAAGAATTTGACAGCGCAATGTCCGTTCTGGATATTGCAAAATCCATCAGCGAAGGTCTGGCAAGAAACGCTTGTGCTGGTATCGTTGACGGTGAAGTAAAAGATCTGCGTTATGTAGTAGATAAAGATGCGGAAGTAAGCATCTGCACATTTGAAGATGAAGCTGGTAAACTGGCATTCCGTCATACAACATCTCACATTCTGGCACAGGCTGTAAAAAGACTGTACCCTGATGTAAAACTGGCAATTGGCCCTTCTATCGCAGACGGTTTCTACTATGACTTCGATAAAGAAAAAGCTTTCACACCTGAAGAACTGGAAGCTATCGAAGCAGAAATGAAAAAGATCGTAAAAGAAGATCTGCCTATCGAACGCTTTGAACTGCCTCGTGCAGAAGCAATCAAATATATGGAAGAAAGAGAAGAACCCTACAAAGTAGAATTGATTCAGGATCTGCCTGAAGATGCTATCATTTCCTTCTACAAACAGGGTGACTTCACAGATCTGTGCGCAGGCCCTCACCTGATGAGCACAAAAACTGTAAAAGCTATCAAACTGACATCCGTTGCAGGTGCTTACTGGAGAGGCAGTGAAAAGAACAAAATGCTGTCCCGTATCTACGGCACATCTTATCCGAAGGCATCCGAACTGGAAGCTTACCTGACAATGATGGAAGAAGCGAAAAAACGTGACCACAGAAAACTGGGCAAAGAACTGAAACTGTTCACAATGCTTGAAGAAGGTCCTGGTTTCCCCTTCTTCCTGCCTAATGGTATGGTACTGAAAAACACACTGCTGGATTACTGGAGACAGATCCACAAAGAAGCAGGCTATGTAGAAGTTTCCACTCCTATCATTCTGAACAGAGACCTGTGGTACAGAAGCGGTCACTGGGAACACTACAAAGACAACATGTACACAACAGTCATCGATGATGAAGACTATGCTGTAAAACCTATGAACTGCCCTGGCGGTATGCTGATCTACAAACAGGATATGCATTCCTACAGAGATCTGCCTATCCGTATGGGTGAAATCGGTCTGGTACACAGACATGAAAAATCCGGTGCGCTCCACGGTCTGATGCGTGTTCGCTGCTTCAACCAGGATGATGCGCACATCTTCATGACACCTGAACAGATCAAAGACGAAATCAGCGGCGTTATTCGCCTCATCGACGGCGTTTACAAACAGTTCGGCTTCAAATATCATATCGAACTGTCCACAAGACCTGAAGACAGCATGGGTTCCGATGAAGATTGGGAAATCGCAACAGACGGTCTGCGCAATGCGCTGGATGAAAACCATATCGAATACACTGTAAACGAAGGTGATGGTGCATTCTATGGCCCTAAGATTGACTTCCATCTGGAAGACTCCATCGGCAGAACATGGCAGTGTGGTACAATCCAGCTGGATATGCAGATGCCCGAAAGATTCGAACTGGAATACACAGCAGCAGACGGCAGCAAAAAACGTCCTGTTATGATTCACCGTGTATGCTTCGGTTCCATCGAACGTTTCATCGGTATCCTCATCGAACACTTCGCAGGTCAGTTCCCTACATGGCTGGCTCCCGTTCAGGTAAAAGTACTGCCTATCTCCGAAAAATTCGCAGATTACGCAAAAGAAGTTGCTGATAAACTGGATGCGGCTGGTATCCGTGTACAGACAGACAACAGAGCTGAAAAGATCGGCTATAAGATTCGTGAAGCAAGAAACGAAAGAGTACCTTATATCATCGTTGTAGGTGAAAAGGACAAAGAAGTGAACAAAGTTTCCCTGCGCTCCAGAAAGAACGGCGAAGAAGGTCAGATGGATCTGGCAGATGTTATCGCAAGAATTCAGGAAGAAATCAAAACAAAAGCTCTGGATTGATAAAAAGAATTTAGCAGAAGCCCCTGTGCATCAGGGGTTTCTGTTTTTTGAAAATATTTGAAAAAAAACATTGACGTAAAGACAAATGCGTGATATAATTTCTCAGGTAACAAAGAAGAAGTTCCGCTTCTCACCTTATGGCATGGGCTGATAAGGTTAATACAGTAGTACAAAACAGGGGTTCCTCTGTTTTTCTGTGTGCGCGGCGGATTTCTTCCGGCGCTATTTTTATGCAGCCGAAAAGGGAATATTTCAAAAAATTTTAGGAGGTGCTTGGCTATTACTGACTTAATGATTAACGAACAAATTCGGGACAAGGAAATTAGACTGATTGACGAAAATGGCGAACAGCTCGGCATCATGTCTTCCAGAGACGCCCAGAAAATCGCTGACGAAAGAAAGCTGGATCTGGTGAAGATCGCACCAACAGCAAAACCGCCCGTATGTCGAATTATGGACTACGGTAAGTACAAATTCGACCAGGCGAAAAAAGAAAAAGAAGCGAGAAAGAAACAGAAAACAGTGGACGTAAAGGAATTGCGTTTGTCCCCCAGTATCGATACCCATGATGTTCAGGTTAAGGTCAAGAAGGCCAACGAATTTTTGAAAAACGGGGATAAAGTTAAGGTAAGCATCCGTTTCAGAGGTCGTGAAATCGGTCATTCCAAAGCAGGCATGTTGATTTTGGAAAACTTTGCAAAAGAAACAGCAGAATTTGGTATGATTGATAAAGAGCCTAAAATGGAAGGCAAGAGCCTGGTAATGTTCCTGGCGCCCAAAGGCTGATAAGCCGGCAGAAAACAGTAAACAAAATGGTTTTTAGGAGGAATACGAAATGCCTAAGTTGAAAACAAAAAAAGCAGCAGCGAAAAGATTCAAAATCACTGCAACAGGTCAGCTGAAAAGACAGAAATCCAATACACAGCATATTCTTGGTAAAAAGTCCAGAAAGAGAAAAAGAAATCTGAGACACGCTACAACAGTAGACAAAACTGTTCTGAACAGCGTGAAAAAGAGACTGTTACCTTACGCATAATTTCGAGGATATTTTTTAGGAGGACTTTAACATGGCAAGAGTAAAAGGCGCGTTGAACGCTAGAAAAAGACATAAAAAAGTACTGAAACTGGCTAGAGGCTACCGTGGCGCTAGAAGCAAACAGTACAGAGTAGCAAAACAGTCTGTAATGAAAGCAATGGCATTTGCTTTCGCTGGCAGAAAACAGACAAAGAGAGATTACAGAAGCCTGTGGATCACAAGAATCAATGCAGCAGCTAGAATGAACGATATCTCTTACAGCAAACTGATGCACGGTCTGAAACTGGCTGATGTAAACATCAACAGAAAAATGCTGGCTGAACTGGCTGTATCTGATCCCGCTGCTTTCACAACACTGGTGAACACAGCAAAAGCAAAATTGAGCTAATCAATTTTCGGGTAGGAAATAATGGATAAAATCCTGTAAAAGCAGGATTTTATCCATTTTCTTTTTCTGTGAAATATTCCTTGGGGAGGGATTGTGCGATGGAAGCAATCATCGTAAAAGCTGTAGGCTTTCTGCTGATTATTGCATTGGGTTTTACGCTGAAAAGTATTGGATTGTTTCGCTCAGAAGATAGTCGGGTTTTGGCAAATCTGGTGTTGAAGATTACACTGCCTATGTCCATTATCCATAATTTTGCGACGCTGACACTGAGTAAAACACATTTGGTGCCCATTGGATTGGGTTTTTTGACAAATTTTGCCGTGATTGGACTGGTGCTTCTGCTGACAAGAAAAATGGATGGCGCAAGACGTGCCTTCTTTCTCATTAACTGCGCAGGGTATAATCTGGGACTTTGCGTACTGCCTTATTTGCAAAGTTTTTTCGATGCGGAAGCAGTTGCTATTATTTGCATGTTTGACGTCAGCAATGCCATGATGTGCTTTGGCGGTACATTTACCATTGCCATGACTGTGGCAAAGGGCAGAGGACAGATGGACAAAAAGGAAATCGTCAGGACGCTCTTTTCCTCTATGCCTTTTGTGACATATCTGCTGATGATTATTATGGCAGGGCTGCATCTGCGTTTCCCAGAACCGGTTTACACCGTGGCAGGGATGATTGGGGAGGCAAATGCCTTCTTGGCAATGTTCCTGATTGGTTTGCTTTTTGAACCAAAGATCAGACGCAGCGAAGCAAAGGATATGATTTCTGTCATATCCATTCGTTTGCTTGCAGGTACAGTATTTGCATTGATTATTTACTTCTGCTTGCCTCTGCCTTTGCTGTATCGCCAGATATTGGCGCTGCTGGTTTTTGGCCCTATTTTGAGTGTTGCCCCTGTCTATACGGAGCGTTGCGGATATAACCGCTCTGTTGCGGCGGTGCTCAATTCCTTTATGCTGCCATTCAGTCTTTTGATCATCACAGTTTTGATGATGGTGATGCATATATAATGAGAATTTCTCCGAACAATCATATAGTTCGGAGATTTTTTCTGTATTGTTTTCTGTAATGGAGAAAATATTGCGTATCGGGAAAAGTATGATAAAATAATAAGAATATGGGGAAGTTTAGGAGAGATAAAAAGGAGAAGGAGACAGATAATGGAAGTATTTATTACAGCGGTAAATAAGTTGATCATCATTTTTTTGCTGGTGCTCATTGGCTGTTTTGCTAAGAAAAAAGACATCATTGATGATTGCTTTATTGATAAGTTTTCTGGATTTTTGACAAAAATCGTTGTGCCTTGCTTTATCATTTCATCTATGCAGTTATCCTATACGACAGAGTTGCTGCAAAAAGGCATTGTGGTTTTCGTAACGTGTATGATCATGCATGTTTGGGGGATGCTGGTCGGTTTTGGCACAGGAAGGCTGCTGCGCGTGCCGCGGATGAATCTGGGGATTTGGGTATTTAGCTGCATGTTTGCAAACATTGGCTTTATGGGGGTACCTGTGATTTCCATGATTTTTGGCGGAAACAGCGTATTTTACTGTGCATTTGCTACAGCAGCTTTTAACCTTGCGTCTTATACATTGGGAATTTGGATCATTGGAAAATATGGTGATGGTACTCGTCCTGTGGAAATATCTCTGCGTCAGTTATTGAAACTGCCTGTAAATATTGCAATCATCATTGGCATGATACTGTTTATAGGCAATATCCAGTTGCCAGAAGCCATTGGTGGTACAGTAAAAATGGTGGGGGATATGATCGCGCCTCTTGCTATGATCTATATCGGCGCTGTTTTGGGGCGGATGCAGCTGAAAGAAATGATCTATGACCGCTGGGCCTATGTAATTTCTTTGATTCGGTTGGTTGTGGTGCCATTGACAGCTTATCTGATGCTGCGTCCTTTTATTACAGATCAGTTGGTATTGGGGGTTGTCATTGTAGGGCTTTCTACACCTATCGGTGCATACTGCGCTATTTTGGCAGCACAGTATGGAGCTGATGAAAAAACAGCTTCCCGTTATATCTTCATTTCAACAGCTTTGAGTATTTTGACAATGCCATTTTTCTTTTTCTTGTTTATCTAAGAAATCTGGTATGACAGAGAGGAAGTGTTCTGTTTGGAAAATAAGAAAATGTCGCAGCACACCAGACGTCGTTTGACGATCCGAGGTGTATTATCTGCGTTAATTATTTTTGTTTTGGTGCGTTCTATTATCGTAGGAAACTATGAAAATGCCTTTGTATGCATTTTGTCATTGGTTTTGTTCTGTGTTCCCATTTTTCTGGAAAAGCATCTTGCTATTGATATTCCGCCAGTTATGGAAGGGATTATTTATTGCTTTATATTTGCCGCAGAAATTTTGGGCGAGATCAATTCTTTTTATACTTTGATTCCCGGTTGGGATACTATGCTTCATACATTGAATGGATTTTTGGTGGCGGCAGTGGGATTCTGTCTGGTGGATTTGTTTAACCGCAGTGAACGGATGACATTCCGCTTGTCACCACTGTTTTTGTCCATTGTCGCTTTTTGTTTTTCTATGACTGTAGGCGTTTTGTGGGAGTTTTTTGAGTTTTCCATGGATCAGCTCTTACATACAGATATGCAGAAAGATTTTCTGGTGCAGAGTGTCAATTCGGTACTGCTCAATCCGTCAGGGCTGAATAATATTGTTCGTGAGCCTATCCATAGTCTGGTGGTCAACGGTAAGGACTGGATGGAATTCCCGGGAGGATATGTGGATATCGGTCTGATTGATACCATGAAAGACTTGATGGTGAATTTCATCGGAGCAGTTGTTTTCTCCATCATTGGATTTTTCTATGTAAAAACCAGAGGAAAGGGCAAAATTGCTGCTTCTCTGATTCCTGTTGTGTTAAATGAGAAAGAGAAGAAAAAGGAGTAATGGTATATGGCTGATTTTGAAAAAGTGAAGGAAAATCTGAAAAAACGGGGATATGCTGTTCAGGAGTTTGCAACAGCAAAAGAAGCGGCAGACTATCTCAATAGCGCCATTGATGGCGTAAGTGTTGGATTTGGCGGCTCTGCCACATTGGATGTAATGGGACTTTATGACATGCTTTCCAGCCATAATACTGTTTACTGGCACTGGAAACAGGAAAAAGATATGGCACGAAAAGCGGCTATGCAGACAGATGTGTACCTGACTTCTGCCAATGCGCTGGCGGAAACAGGGGAAATCATCAACATTGACGGTGTTGGTAATCGTGTGGCATCCACTTTGTTTGGACATAAGAAAGTTTATTATGTTATAGGGGAAAACAAATTGGAGCCCGATTTTGAGAAGGCAGTTGCTCGTGCCAGAAATATTGCGGCACCTCAGAGAGCGGCACAGTTTGGCAAAAAAACACCCTGTGTCGTAACAGGAAAAGGCTGTCAGGACTGCAGAAGCCCTGAGCGAGTTTGCCGGGCAATGGTAGTCCTCTGGGAACCTATGATGGGCATGGATGCGGAGGTCATTCTCATCCATGAAAATCTGGGCTTGTAAATAATACTGGAAAACAATGGAAAGGGAAAGGCTTTTCAACTTTTCCTTTCTATGATAATATGTTTGGAACAGAGAGTGATCATAAGGGAAGGGAGGCATACCCTTGGACAGCGAAACAAGGCGGCAAAAGATTATAGAATTGCTGAGAAAACAGGAAGAACCTATCAGTGGAAGTCAGTTGGCAGAGCAGTTTGGTGTGACCCGTCAAGTTATTGTAAAGGACATGGGTGTCATCAAAGCAGGAGGACAGCCTTTGCTTGCTACGGCAAAAGGGTATTTGCTCCAGAAAGAGGTCGATGGCTTATGCAGACGAGAAATACAGGTGTGTCACAGCAGAGAGCAGATTGGTGATGAAATGCGGCTGATCGTGGATTTGGGCGGATATATATTGAATACCCATGTGGATCATCCTATATATGGCAGTGTTGGGGAATCTTTGCGGATCAAGAGCCGTAAGGACATCCAGAATTTTCTGACAAAAACAGAAGAAACAGGCTGTATGCCATTACTGGCGCTGACAAACGGGGTACATAGCCATACCATTGCCGCAGAGGATGAGCAGACGTTGGATGAAATCTGTGCAGAGCTGAAAAATGCAGGCTATTTGTTGATATAAATAAAATGTAATAAAAAGGGTAGGCCTAAAGCAACTTCCCCTAAAGAAAACATTGATTTTTGCTTCCTTGATTTCTTAAGGGGAATTGCTACGGCTTTCTTCAGAATAAAATATATCAAATAAAATCTCAATATAATAAGAAAGCTGGAATCCTTTGTCATCATAAGGATTCCGGCTTTCTTTGTTTTCTTATGAAGATGCCCCTAAAAAGGTATATCCTTTTTTGTTTGCTGTATCAGGAGAATCGCTTGCTTTTTTTTAGGAAATATGATACCATACAACACATGTAAATATAGGTGTATATACATCTTGGGAGGGAAATATTCGTGGAAGCAAATACACTATGGCAGAAGATACTCAAGCGCTATTTTATCAATGGACTCAATGGCATGGCTTTGGGATTGTTCTGCACATTGATTGTCGGATTGATTATTAAGCAGATCGGGACTTTTATTGGCGGAGATGTAGGGGCATTTGTTGTAGCTTTGGGGAATTTTGCTACCATGTGTACAGGGGCAGCCATTGGCGTTGGTACGGCTTATGTGATGGAAGCACCAAGAATGGTTGTTTTTTCCTCCGCTGTCACAGGTCTCTTGGGAGCAAATGCCGCAGCTTTTGCCAGTGGTGCATTATTTCCAGAAACAGGCGGTATGCTCCTTAGCGGCGCAGGTGATCCTCTGGGGGCATTTATCGCCGCATTGGCTGGTCTGGAAATCGGGCGTCTGGTTTCTGGCAAGACAAAAGTGGATATCATTGTAACGCCTGTGGTAACCATTGGTGTGGGGGGATGTATCGGAACTCTTGTGGGACCGTCTTTATCTGCGGCTATGACACAGTTAGGAGATTGGATTCGGGTAGCTACTTATTTGCAGCCTTTCCTTATGGGTATCGTCATTTCTGTTGTGATGGGTGTTGCCTTGACACTGCCCATCAGTTCCGCGGCATTATCCATCATTCTGGGATTGTCTGGCTTACCTGCCGGTGCGGCGACCGTTGGATGTTCTGCTCAGATGATCGGCTTTGCTGTTGCCAGCTTCCGGGAAAATAAATGGGATGGTCTGTTGGCACAGGGCATCGGCACTTCCATGCTGCAGATTTCCAATATTGTAAAAAATCCATTGATCTGGATTCCGCCCACATTGACATCTGCCATTTTGGGACCTTTGGCGACAGTGGTTTTTCAGATGGAAAATAATCCTGCCGGCGGCGGTATGGGCACCAGTGGTCTGGTTGGGCAGATCATGACATGGCAGACCATGGCTGGCAGTAGGAGCGCAGGACTGCTTTTGTTCCAGATCCTTCTGCTGCATTTTATTTTGCCTGCTGTTTTGTCTTTTGTTTTTTCTGAAATCATGCGGAAAAAAGGTTGGATTCGTTTTGGTGATATGAAACTGGACATTTAATGTAAAAAGCATCGGAAAAGTTATCCGATGCTTTTGTTATATATAAATAAAAAAGGGGGATCTAAACAAGGAAAAGAATCTGAGAGAATCGGGTGTTTCGACTTCAAAAGTTGCATGATAGTTGCATTGCATTTCTAAAATGCTGTAAATATTTCTAAAATACCATAATTATTATAGACTGTAGAAATGTTGAAAAATCAATGGTTCTTACATAAACGTCGAAAATCCCACACAGGGAAGATGTGGGATTTTCTTTAAAGGGGAGGGTATGTATTACTATGTCTTCTTGCTTTGCCCTTGCTTTGGACACTTATAGGATACAAAATGACTGTGAATGGCGTGTGTAGAGAATGTAAACAATTTGTGAACAATTCCCCTTTTTCTGGGAAAAGATTGCCATTTCATGACAGAAAACGTATAATGAAGCCATTGAGAGAAAAAGGGGGTACGCGTATGTATCAGAAAGAAGATGTGAGAAATTTTTTAGACGAAAAAGGGATCTCCTATGAATGGTTCGACCATAAAGCAGTATTTACCATTGACGAAATGCTTGAGATTGGTCTGGAAAAAGAAGAAGATATTGCCAAGAACCTGTTTTTGCGGGATAACAAAGGCAAACGCCATTTTCTGGTAGTCATTCGCGAGAATAAACAGGCAGATCTGAAAAGTCTGGGTGAAAAAATTGGGGCTGGACGTCTTTCCTTTGCTTCAGAAGAACGCCTCATGAAATATCTGGGACTGACAAAGGGTTCTGTAACACCTTTTGGCATTCTCAATGATACAGACTGTGCAGTGGAAGTGATTTTTGACGAAGATTTCCGCAATCTGGATGCCATCGGCGTACATCCCAATGACAATACTGCTTCCGTTTTCCTTGCCTTTTCCGATCTGGTACAGATTATCGAGGAACACGGCAATTCTGTTACATTTCTTTCCTTATAATGTATGAGAAAAAACCGCTTTTTCTGGGAATTTGCCATTGAGGAACAAGTCGTATTGTGGTATACTAAATCCAAATGCGGACAATTTTGTTGTACGCAGAATAACCATATAGAAAGGAAATTCCATGGAAAGACAAAGAACAACCGCCCTGCCTGCGGAAGCGGAACTGGCGCGGCAAATGGAATATATCCGTGAGATTCGTCAGGAAAACGACAGATATTTTGCGGAAACCGGCAAACACAAAAAGTTCTATAGTTTGGCTATGGGCTGCCAGATGAACGCCCATGACTCGGAAAAACTGGAAGGTATGCTGGATGAAATGGGTTACGAACGTACCCAGGAAGAAACAGAAGCGGATTTCATCATCTACAATACTTGCTGTGTCCGTGAAAATGCGGAACTGAAGGTATACGGCAAGCTGGGATGGCTGAAACATTACAAAAAAGAAAATCCTGATGCGGTGGTAGCACTTTGCGGCTGCATGATGCAGCAGGATACGGTGCTGGAAACCATCCGTCAGAAATACCGCCACGTGGATTTGGTTTTCGGCACTTTCAATCTGTATAAGCTGCCGGAACTGATGAAAACCAGAGCAGAAAGCGGTTGCACCGTTTTCGATATCTGGCAGGAAAATCAGGAAGTGGTGGAAGACCTGCCCAGCATCAGACATTTCCCTTATAAGGCGAGTGTCAACATTATGTTCGGCTGCAACAATTTCTGTTCTTACTGTATTGTGCCTTACGTGCGCGGCAGAGAACGCAGCAGAACACCGGAAGACATTCTGGCAGAAGTACGCAAATTGGCGGCAGACGGCGTAAAAGAAGTGATGCTGTTGGGTCAGAATGTAAACTCTTATGGTAAAAATCTGGAAAATCCAGTTTCCTTCGCAGAACTGCTGCGCATGGTAAATGAGGTGGAAGGCATTGAACGTATTCGTTTCATGACTTCTCATCCCAAGGATATGTCCGATGAACTGATTCTGGCAATGAAGGAATGTGATAAGGTCTGCAAAAACCTGCATCTGCCTTTCCAGTCCGGCAGTACGGAAATCCTCAAGAAAATGAACCGTCATTACACCAAGGAAGGCTATCTGGAACTGGTGCGGAAAGTACGGGAAGCAATGCCGGAAATCACACTGAGCACTGATATTATCGTTGGTTTCCCCGGTGAAACGGAAGAAGATTTCCAGGAAACACTGGATGTGATCCGTCAGGCGCGCTACTGCACAGCCTTTACATTCATTTATTCCAAACGGACAGGCACTCCTGCGGCGAAGATGGAAAATCAGGTGCCGGAAGATGTGGTAAAAGACCGTTTTGACCGTATGTTACGGGTGCTAAACCCCATTGTCCACGAAGTAACAGAAGAGCAGGTTGGCAAAGTCCTGCCTGTATTGGTGGAAGAAGTCAGCAAGCATGACGAAAATATTCTGACAGGCAGAACCGAACAGAATACACTGGTGCATTTTTCAGGCAGCAAAGACCTCATTGGTCAGATGGTGCCTGTGAAGATCATAGAAAATAAGACATTTTATGTAATTGGAGAAAGGATTTAAGGTGAAACAACATGGCAAGCGTATTTGAATTGGCAAGAACATTGGGTGAAGAACTGCAGAAAACTCCTCAGGTAGAAGCACTTCTGGCTGCAAAAAAAGCTTATGAAGAAGACCCTGAAATTTCCAAAGCAGTAGCAGAATATACACAGATGCATGAAGAATTCCAGGCAAAAATGCAGGCTGGCGGCATCGCTCCCGAAGAACAGAAAAAATTCTCTGAAGAAATGAAAGTGCGCGGCGAATTCATTAAAAACAACAAATTGGCAGCAGACCTGTATACAGCAGAAATGAACTTCAACAACTTCATGAACTCTGTATTCAACATTATCACAGCAACATTGGCTGGTGAAGATCCTGCAGCACAGGGCGGCGGCTGCAGCCCCAGCTCCTGCGCATCCTGCGGCGGCGGCTGCCACTAATCGCAGTAAGTGAAAAATATCGTGTGACAATACCCGAACTCCTGCGAAACAGGGGTTCGGGTTTGCTTGTAAAATAGCATAGGAAAGGAGAAAGATGGATGGCGAAAATAACACCCATGATGGAGCAGTACTTTGCGATCAAAGAACAGTATAAGCATTGTCTGCTTTTTTTCCGCTTGGGCGATTTTTATGAGATGTTTTTTGAAGATGCCGTCATCGCCTCAAAAGAACTGGAAATTACATTGACGGGAAAAGACTGGGGACAGGAGGAGCGTGCGCCTATGTGCGGCGTGCCTTTCCACAGCGCCGATGGATATATTGCCCGTCTTGTGGAAAAAGGCTATCATGTAGCCATTTGTGAACAGGTGGAAGACCCCAAACAGGCAAAGGGCATTGTAAAACGGGATGTGATCCGTGTCATTACTCCTGGTACTGTATTAGACCATGCAGTGCTGGATGAAAGCAAAAACAATTACATTATGTCTGTTTTTGGCGGGAAAAACGGTTATGGTCTAAGTGTATGTGACGTTTCTACAGGGGAATTTCAGACAACAGAATTCCCCACCATTTTGGCGGCTTCTCGTATTTTGGATGAAGCAGCACGCTTTTCTCCGGCGGAAGTGGTGTGCAACGAAGCTTTTTTGGAGCATCCTGTGGCAAACGAACTGAAAGAACGTTTCCGTATTTCTTTCAGTGATGTGGATAACCGCATGTTTGCTTATGCAACAGCCAAAGATACCCTGGAACATCATTTCCATGTGTCTTCGCTGGACGGCTTTGGATTGGCGAAAAAAGAAATTGCTGTTTCTGCCGCAGGCGGTTTGCTCTGGTACCTGCTGGAAACCCAGAAAAATGATCTGGAACATATTTCTGCTTTGAAATATTATACAGTCAGCGATTTCATGCCCTTGGATGTTGCCAGCCGCCGGAATCTGGAATTGACGGAAACCATGCGGGAGAAAAACAAGAAAGGCTCTCTGCTGAGTGTGCTGGATGAAACCAAAACAGCTATGGGCGCTAGAACATTGAGAAAATGGGTGGAACAGCCCTTGCTTTCCGCGGCGGAAATCTGCAAACGTCTGGATGCTGTGGAGGAACTGAAAAACGATCTGTTCCTGCGAGAAGAAATCAAGGATATTCTCCATACCATGTTTGACTTTGAGCGTATCATGGGGCGTGTAGTATATCAGACAGCCAATGCCAGAGAATTGTCCATGCTGAAAAATTCCATTGAAAATCTGCCTTTGCTGAAACGAACACTGGGCAGATGCAAAAGCCCGTATTTGCAGGAAATCTATGAAAAACTGGACCCTCTGGAAAATATTCATGACCTCATCGCGCAGGCAATTGTGGAAGACCCTCCTTTTTCTGTGAGAGAAGGGGGCATGATTCAGCCGGGGTATTCCGATGAACTGGATACCTATACCAAAGCCAAAACAGAAGGCAAGGCTTGGATTGAACAGATGGAAGAAGAAGAACGGGAAAAAACAGGCATCAAAAACCTGAAAATCCGTTTTAATAAAGTTTTCGGCTATTATCTGGAAGTGACAAAATCCAATCTGGAAGATGTGCCGGAAAATTATATCCGCAAACAGACTCTGGCCAACTGTGAGCGTTTCATTACGCCGGAACTGAATGATCTGGCAGAACTGATTCTGGGTTCTGAAGAAAAAATCGTAGATCTGGAATATCAGCTCTTTACGGAAATCCGTAATGCTGTTGCGGCAGAAGTGGAGCGAATTCAGCTTTGCGCACATATCATTTCTGTCATTGACGCCTTGCAGTCCTTGGCAGAGGTTGCGGAAAAACAGAATTATACCAAACCTGTGGTGGATGAAGGCGACATCATCGACATCAAAGAAGGTCGTCATCCTGTGGTGGAAAAAGCCATGGCAGGACAGTTTATCTCCAATGATACATATCTAGACAGCGGAGATACCCGTTTGGCAATCATCACCGGGCCCAATATGGCAGGGAAATCCACCTATATGCGGCAGACAGCCCTCATTGTGCTCATGGCGCAGATTGGCAGTTTCGTGCCTGCGTCATCTGCCCATATTGGTGTTGTTGACCGTATTTTCACCCGTGTAGGGGCTTCTGACGACCTGAGTGCCGGACAGAGTACCTTTATGGTGGAAATGACAGAAGTGGCAAATATCCTGCACCATGCTACACCCAAAAGCCTGCTGATTCTGGACGAAATCGGCAGAGGTACCAGCACATTCGATGGTTTAAGTATTGCATGGGCAGTGTTGGAATATATCGCGGACACAAAGCATGTGGGAGCGAAAACGCTGTTTGCTACTCATTACCATGAACTGACAGAACTGGAAGGCAAGCTGGCAGGGGTGAAAAACTACTGCATTGCCGTACAGGAACAGGGCGAAGATATTATTTTCCTGCGTAAAATCAAACGAGGCGGCGCAGACCATAGCTATGGCGTGCAGGTTGCCCGTCTGGCAGGATTGCCGCCGAAAGTCATCAAACGCAGCAATCAGATTTTGAAACAGCTCAATGCGGCAGACATTACGAAAAAAGCCAAGAAAATCGCGGTGGAATCCCAAGAACAGCAGGAAGAAACCGTACAGCAGGTAAATATGTTCAACATGGGTGAAATGCAGCTGACAGAAGAACTGAAACAGCTGGATGTTATGGCAATGACGCCCATTGAAGCTCTGCAGAAACTCTTTGACCTTCAGAAAAAGGCAAAGGGCATGTGATAGAAAGGAGGACTGTATTTGCAAAAGATACAACTTCTTGACCAGAAAACAATCAATAAAATTGCGGCAGGGGAAGTGGTGGAATCCCCCAAGTCCGTTGTAAAAGAACTGACGGAAAACGCCATGGACGCTGGCGCAAGCACAGTGACCGTGGAAATCAAGGAAGGCGGCATTTCTTACATCCGTGTGACAGATAACGGCTGCGGCATTCCCAAGGAACAGGTAAAAGAAGCTTTCCTTCGTCATGCCACCAGCAAATTGGCTCAAATTGAAGATTTAGAGCATATTTACACCATGGGGTTCCGTGGCGAAGCGTTGGCGTCCATTGCGGCTGTTGCTCAAGTGGAAATGACTACCCGCACCAAGGACGAAGAAACCGGCACTCGCATTGAAATCAGTGGGGGAGAAGTAAAGTCCATACAGGATGTGGCATGCACCGAAGGGACAACAGTCATTGTCCGCAATCTCTTTTATAACGTGCCTGCAAGACGAAAATTTCTGAAAAAACCGGCAACAGAAAGCGGTTATGTTTCTGACCTCATGAATAAATTGGCGTTGGGGCATCCGGAACTTTCCTTCTGCTATATCAATAACGGCTCTACTATGCTTCATACAGCAGGAAACGGTGACGCAAAAGCCTCTGTATTTTATGTTTACGGCAAAGAAGCAGCAACTTCTATGATGGAAATTTCCTTTGAAAGAGGAGATTATCGTCTGTCTGGGCTCATCGGGAAACCGGAATTGTCCAGAGGTAACCGCAATTATGAAAATCTGTTCATCAACGGTCGTTTCATCAAAAACCGCATTGTTTCTTCTGCCGTGGAGGACGCTTATAAAACCAGAATTATGATTGGGAAATTCCCTGTTTATGTGCTGAATCTGGAAGTGGATGCGGCACAGGTGGATGTGAATGTCCATCCGGCAAAACTGGAAGTACGGTTCAAAAATGACGATGAAGTTTATGACTTTTTCTATGACGCCATTTCTTCCGCTTTTCAGGATCAGGTGTTGATTCCAAGAAGCAGCTGGGAAAAGAAACCGACGGCAGAACCGAAGCCCCAGGTGGAACAGCAGAGCCTTGTGGATATGATTCTCCAGCGGAAAGCAGAATTGCCTGAAATGCCTGCGGAAGAAGAACAGGTTAAGCCGGAAAAAACTGTTGTTACAGAAAAAACTGGAATTGTTGAAAAGCCGACAGCAGAAAAAACATATCATGCACCACTTTCGGAACCACCCAAGGCAGGGACTGGTCCCAGTGTAGACCAGCTTTTAAAACGGAAACAGCCAGAGCGGTCTGTGGTACGGGAAGAAGTGGCTTCTTATACAGCGAAAACACCAGTGGTTCCTGCGGATTTTGCGGTGGATGGCATTTCCGAAGAAAAACCTCTGGAAAAAGTGGAAACACCTCTGCAGAAACAGGCGTTTTTCCATAATTATAAAATCATTGGGCAGATTTTCCGCACATACTGGATGGTGGAACAGGGGGATTGTGTGTACCTCATCGACCAGCATGCAGCCCATGAGCGGATTCTCTATGAAAATCTCATGAACCAGTTCCGTCAGGAATCTGTTATTTCCCAGAGGTTAGTAAGCCCAGTGATGCTGCGGCTCACACCTATGGAAACACAGATTTTAAAAGATAATCGAGAACTGTTGGAACGCTTCGGCTTTGGTTTTGAAGTGTTTGGCAGTGATACCTTTGGGCTAAACGCCGTTCCTGTACTGCTGAAAGAACCCAGCGGTGTGGGATTTTTTACGGAAATACTGGATGCCATCAGTGATGGAACGGTTTCCAATGTATATGACACAAAAATTTTAGCGGTGGCAACCATGGCATGCAAGGCGGCGGTAAAAGGTCATGACCGTTTGAGCATCCAAGAGGCAGAATCTCTCATTTCTCAGCTGTTGAAGCTGGAAAATCCCTTTACCTGTCCCCACGGACGCCCGACCATCATTGAGCTGACCCGCTATGAACTGGAAAAGAAATTCAAACGCATACAGAATTGAGGGATGTCCATGAAAAAACCGCTTATTATCATTGGCGGGCCTACGGCCTGCGGCAAAACAGCCATGTCCATTCTGCTGGCAAAGAAAATCGGCGGCGAAATCATTTCTGCCGATTCCATGCAGGTATATCGTTATATGGATATTGGCACAGCAAAAGTGACGAAGGAAGAAGCCGACGGCGTACCTCATTACCTCATTGATGAATTTGATCCCGATGAGGAATATAATGTCATGATCTTCCAGCAGAAAGCCAAGGCTTATATGGAGGAAATCTGGGCAAAAGGAAAAATTCCCATTGTGGTGGGAGGCACCGGCTTTTATATCAACGCATTGCTTTATGACAATGCCTTTACAGAAACAGACGGTGATGATAGTTTCCGTCAGGCGTGCTACAAACAGGCGGAAGCAGAAGGACCGGAAGTCCTTTTTCAGAAACTTTTGGAAATCGACCCGGAATACGCCGCAACGACCCACGCGAACAATGTGAAGCGTGTGACTCGTGCGCTGGAATATCACCACATGACAGGACAGAAATTTTCTGACCATAATGCGGAACAGAAGCAAAAGGAATCACCCTATGCGGCGGCAGTCATCATTTTGACCATGGAACGCCAGAAGCTCTATGAACGTATCGAACAGCGTGTAGATCTGATGATGGAAGCAGGTCTGCTGGAAGAAGTGAAAGGGCTTTTGGACAGAGGATATGATGGTAGCCTGGTTTCTATGCAGGGATTGGGTTATAAAGAATTTTTGCCGTACTTTGCCGGAGAGATTTCTCTGGAGGACGCGGTGACAGAATTGAAAACAGGCACAAGACGCTTTGCCAAACGTCAGCTTACCTGGTTCCGCAGACAGATCGACGGCCTGTGGATTGATCTTTCTCTGACAGATAAAGATACGGCTCTTGTGGATATGCAGGATTATGTGAAACAATGCGGCATTTCTCTGCCGGAAGAAAGCGAGGAGGCGTAAGGTATGTGGACATCGGAGCTTTTTGGTTTTACCTTTTTTCAGCTCTTTTACTATTTTATGCTTTACAGCTTTCTTGGATGGGCAATGGAATCGGCTTTTGTTTCCATTACTACCAAAGAATGGGTGAACCGTGGCTTTATCAATGGGCCCCTTTGCCCTATCTATGGCACTGGGGCGTTGCTCATTCTGGTTTTGCTCTCACCTGTGCAGGAAAATCTGCCGCTTCTGTTTTGCGGCGGTTTTCTGGTGGCAACGGTGGTGGAATACGCCATTGCCGTGCTGCTGGAAAAACTCTTTCATGCTTCTTGGTGGGATTACAGTCAGAAAAAGTTTAATATCAAAGGCCGTGTCTGCTTAGAACGCTCTGTGGAGTGGGGGCTTTTGACCGTATTTGTCATGCGGCTCATTCAGCCGGCGGTTGCGGACTTTGTGGCAAAGATTCCTCTTGTGCTGGGGGAATGTGTGGGCACAATGCTGATGATCTATCTTTTCGCAGATGCAGGCATTACCGTACAGCAGATTCTGCATTTGAACGAAAAACTGGCTCATTTGAGCGAAGCCAGAGAAGAACTTCGTGCCAAACTGGAAAGCACAAAATTGTATACTGCCCGTCAGGAATTGGCAGAATATTTTGAAAACCGTCCAGCGGCAGAATTCTTACGGGAATGGAAAGCCCGTATGGATGAAACTTTTGGTGACATCGAACAGATGCAGCTAGAAGAAAGACTGCGTGGAGAATATATTTTCAATGAAATTCGGGAACGCTTGGAATACAAAGCTCGTGCGCTGGAACAGGAAACAATGGTACAGCGCCGTCTGATGAAGGCTTTCCCGGGACTGCGTTCCAAGCGATTTGACAAGGAACTGCAGGAAATGCGTGCCCAGATGGAAGCGCGCAAAAGAAAAAGAAAACAACAGAAAGGAGAAGGAAAATGAAAAAGCGGTGGCATAAAGTCCTTGCTTTGACGCTGGCAGCAGCCCTTTGTTTGGGTGCGGTCGGATGTGGAAAAGACGAAGGTACGACTGAAGAACAACAGATAACCACTGAAACAGAAGGTACTGAAGGACAGGAAAATACAGAAAATCAGGAAAATAAAGAAGATGCGGCTGCCGATCAGACAGAAGGCGAAGAAAATCAGGCAGAAGGAGCAAAGGAGCCTGAAGAGGGAGCAACAACTGAAACAGAAGGCGCTGCGGCTGCAAGCCCCGTGGCACTGCAGGAAGTTTGGCTTCAGGCAGATGGTGCGCCTACCATTACAGCGGAGTCCGCGCTGCTCATCGATCAGGAAAGCGGCACCATCCTTTATGAAAAAAATGCCAAGGAAAAAATCTATCCTGCCAGTGTGACAAAAATCATCACAGCACTGGTTGTTATGGACTATTTGCAGCCTGATGAAGTCATCACAGTGGGTACAGAAATTAATGAAGTTACATTGGACTCCAGCAAGGCTGGCCATGTACTGGGTGAAAAACTGACTGTAGAAAATGCTTTGAGAGGTCTGCTCATTCCTTCCGGCAATGACTCCGCCAATGTATTGGCAGCAGCTACAGCCAGAAAAGCGGAAAACGATGAAGATATGTCCTTCGCCAAATGCGAAGCGGTATTTACCGACCTGATGAACAAAAAAGCAGAAGAATTGGGAGCTGTCAACAGCCATTTCACAAATGCTCATGGCTATCATGATGAAAATCATTATTCCTGCGCTTATGACATGGCACTGTTTGCTATGGCCTTTATGCAGAACGAAACTTTGGCAGAAATTGTTTCTGAAAAGAGTTATTCTGGTAATGGGGCAGACGGACAGTTTGCCGATGATCCCGAAGTGATCACACAGGATTATAACTGGGTGAGCCATAACGATCTCATTACTGATAATGAATATCAGTATGCTTATGCGACAGGTTTGAAAACAGGTTTTACAGACGAAGCTGGAGAATGCCTGACAGCTTCTGCGGAAAAAGGCGATGTGAAACTGATTTCTCTGCTGTTTAAAGGCAGTGATCCTGCTCGTTGGACAGAGAGTGCCAGCCTGCTGGAATATGGCTTCAATAATTACGCTCGTGTAGAATTGACAGCGGCAGGTGCAGCCATTGAGGAATTGCCTTTGACCAAGCATAATAAGCTGCAGGGCGACACTGTACCTCTGGTTTACCAGAATGCGCTGGTAACATATCTGCCTACAGATGCCGTTGACAGTGTGGAAACAACTGTCACCATTCTGGATGATTATAAAGTGGAAGAAAAAGATGGTACTGTGAAAGTGAAAGCGCCTTTGACAAAAGGTGAAGAAATCGCTACAGTAACATACACCATCGACGGCAAAGAGGTGGTACAGATGCCTGCTTATGCCGGTGCGGATGTTGAAAAGGGCACGATCTTCAACAATATTTGGTATGGTATGAAAACATTCTTCTCTAACTTGTTCTCTTTGAAAGGTCTGATCACAGTCGTTGTGATCGTTGTGATTCTGGTAATCATTTATTTGATTCTGAAACGGATGCGCTATGGTGGACATCGCAGAAGAGGCGGCTATACTTTGAAAAGCCCTTCTCGCCGCAGAGGCAGAAGACGCTGGTAGGCATTGAGTTTTATATGAAAATAAAAAATACCGACAGAGAATATCAATTCTGCTTTCTTTGATTTTTGAAAGAAACCAGAATTGATAAAATTGACGTGTTATCGTGACAAAATAAGAAAGCTGAAATCCTTTGTATTTGGAAGGATTTCAGCTTTTTGTGTTTTTGTTAGTTTTTTATAGAAAAAGGATGTTTATTTAGGGGCATCTTCATAAGAAAACAAAGAAATCTAAAATCCTTTGTACTGATAAGGATTTTAGATTTCTTATTTTATTAAAATTTTATTTGTTCTGTTTTCTTCTGAAGACAGCAGTCGCACTTCCCCTTAAGAAATCAAGGAAAAGAAAAATCAATGTTTTCTTAAGGGGAAGTTGCTTTCTCTGTTTCCAGTTTGTAGAAGGCTTCCAAAGCAGTCAGGATTTCATGACGTTCGCCTTCCATAGACAGATTTTCTCCGTCTACATAAGAACCGATGCTTTCGGAGGTATCCTGTTCGTAGGCAACAACGTTGTTCAAAATGGAAGCGGTTTTTACACCACGGAGATGGCCAATAGTAAACAGTGCGGCTGTTTCCATGTCACAGCCTAATACCCCCTGTTTAGACCAGTAAGCGTCAATGGCTTCTTCGTCATCGGTATAAAAACTGTCATGGCTGCGGGCAATGCCTACATGGTATTGGAAATTTTGCTCTTTTGCCGCTTCCATGCAGTACAGCATCAGCTGTGCGTCGGGAACAGCTGGGAACATGGCATCGATATATGTTTTGGATGCGCCATCGTCACGGACAGCACCGTTGACGATGATAATGTCGCCTACTTTTACCTGTGGCTGTAAGCTGCCGCAGCTGCCGATACGGATCATGGCTTCTACGCCGATATTATGCAGTTCTTCCACAGCGATGCCTGCGGACGCGCCGCCAATGCCTGTGGAAATAGCAAGGATGGGAACGCCTTTGTATGTGCCGGAAAGACTGCGGTATTCCCGGTTAAATTTCAGTTCGGTTACGTTTTCCAGAAAAGGTGCGATACGATCCAGACGAGCAGGGTCTCCGGGCATCAGTGCGTATTTGATTTGTAAATCTTTACCCAATTGAATATGGGGCTGTAAAAATTCCATTGTGATTCCTCCTTTGTTTTTATTCTAATTTACATGATTTTTCGCAAAAATGCAATGGACTGTATAAGGTGTTTGAAGTCTGAGGGGGATTATGTTACAATAAGGTGTAATGAAATACTTGGAAAGGGAGAAAAGAGATGATTTATTTCCTGTTTTTGATTTTATCGGGGCTGCTGCAGGGCATGATGATTTCCCTCAATGGACAGTTGGGGAATTATTACAGTATGTTCGGCATCAGTTTTTTTGTCCATGGAATTGCGGCAGTTCTTTTGATTTTGTATCTGAAATGCAAAGAAAAGAAAAAAATTCGTTTCCGTGGGGTACCTGCCTATGTGTATCTGGTAGGCTTCATGGGCATTGGCATGGTTACCAGCAGCAGTTGGTGTACCCTTGCCATCGGTGCAACAGCTATGACAGGACTTTCTGTCATTGGGCAGATGATTTCTTCCGCAGTGGTGGATCATCATGGCTGGTTTGGCATTGAAAAACAGAAGTTCAACTGGAAAGAGCTGCCAGCTTATCTGCTGGTATTGGCAGGTGTTTGGCTGGTAACAACAGGCTGAGGAGGAAAAGGGAAATGATATTTTATATAACTGCCGTAGCCAATGGTTTTTTGAATACGGTCAATAAAATGGTAAATGTAAAAGCAGGGGAATGCTTGGGGACTGCCAACGGCGCCCTCATCAATTATGTGGAAGCGACAATCCTTTCCCTGTGCCTGATCTTTGTAACAGGAAATGGTGCGGAAATGAATTTTTCTCATATAGCGGAAGTGCCGCCGCTGTTTTATCTGGGCAGTGTCTGTGGTTTGATTGCCATGATCTTTTTGATTTTAGGCACCAGTCATACAGGGGCAATGGCTTCTACTATTTTGGCACTGTTGGGACAGCTTGGCATGTCTGTGGCGCTGGATTATGTGTTTTTCCAGACATTCAGCTGGAAACGGATTTTAGGCATTTTTTTGATTACTGCCGGCATTGCTTGGCGAGAATATATCAAAATACAGGATAGAAGAAAACAGATAAAGGGGGATGCAGCTTGAAGATTTGCAATTTTGGCTCCATGAATTTGGATCATGTATATCAGGTGGATACGTTTTTACAGCCGGGAGAAACAAAGTCCTCCCGTTCTTTGTTCACAAACTGCGGCGGCAAAGGCTTGAATCAGTCCATTGCGGCGGCAAAAGCTGGTAATCAGGTGGTACATGCCGGTGTCATCGGTTCCGGCGGCGAAATGCTGGAAGAAGTAATGGCGAAAAATGGTGTGGACGTAAGCCTTCTTTCTCATGTGGATGCACCCAGCGGTCATGCCATCATTCAGGTGGATGATGCTGGGCAGAACTGTATCCTGCTTTTTGGCGGCACCAACCAGATGCTGACAGAAGCTTATATCACAGAAGTGTTGGATAAAATGGATGCGGATACCTTGGTTCTGCTTCAGAATGAAACCAATCTGGTGGGCTTTATCATGGAAGAAGCTCATAAAAGAGGTATGAAAACTGCACTGAATGCGGCACCTATGGATGAAAAAGTACTGACTTATCCTTTGGAATTGCTGGATTGGCTCATTGTCAATGAAGTAGAAGGCAAACAGATCGCCAACTGCCAGGCAGATGACGAAATTCTGCCGATACTGCGGAAAAAATACCCCAACTGCGGCATTTTGCTCACATTGGGCAGCAGAGGTGCAATCTGTGATTATGCAGGGGAAACTTATCAGATTGGATGTTTTAAAGTGCCTGTCATAGATACCACTGCGGCAGGGGATACCTTTACAGGATATTTCCTAAATGGTATGGGCAATGGCATGGGCGTTGCAGATAGCTTGCTGCTGGCAACCACAGCAAGTGCCATGGCTATCGGCAAGAAAGGTGCTGCCGATTCGGTGCCTCTTTATGAAGAAGTGGCAGAAAACATGAAAAATCAGGTGTTTGGTACATTGAAAGCACAGAAAAAATAAAATCGTATTGAAGGAGGAAGCGAAATGAAAAAGGTATTGTTTGTAAACTGCTGTATCCGCAGAGAAGGCTCCAGAACACAGAAGCTGGCAGATCATTTTCTGGAAGGTCTGCGGAAAAAAGAAGGCTATGAAATAGAAGAACTTTGCCTGATGGATGAGTCTTTGTCTTATTTTACAGATGGATTTTTTGAACAGCGGGAACGCCTGTTGGCAGATCGGCAGTTTGACCATCCACGGTTCCGCTATGCACACCAGTTTGCAAAAGCGGACAAAATTGTCATTGCTGCGCCTTTTTGGGATTTGAGTTTTCCTGCTTTATTGAAAGTATATATCGAAAACCTTTGTGTGGAAGGCATTACATTTGGCTGTAACGAAACAGGCTGTTTTGGTACTTGTAAGGCAGACCAGCTTATTTACCTGACCACTAGAGGCGGATTCTATAACGACAATCCCATGGAAATGGGTTCCCGTTATATTTGGGCAATGTGCGATTTCTTCGGTATTCCTCGTTATGACTGTGTGGCAGGGGATGGACTGGATACAGGGGTACGCCCTGTGGAAGAAATTCTGGAAGATGCCAAGAAGGAAATCGACCGTTTGCTCACTGAGTTTTAAAGAGAAAAGAGGTAAAATACCATGGAAAAAACAATGAAAGCAGTTGTATACAAAGGAAAAGGTCAGGTAGTTCTGGAAGACAGACCCATTCCTGTCATTCAAGACCCCAGAGATGCCATTGTAAGAGTGACACGTTCCACAATCTGTTCCAGTGACTTACATATCAAACACGGCACCGTACCCCGTGCGAAAGAAAATACGGTTTTGGGTCATGAATTTGTTGGTGAAGTTGTGGAAGTAGGCAGTGCTGTGAAAAAATTCAAAGCAGGTGACCGTGTTTCTGTGAATGTGGAAACTTTCTGCGGCGAATGTTTCTTCTGCAAAAGAGGCTATGTGAATAACTGTGTAGAAGGCGGCTGGGAACTGGGATGCCGCATTGACGGCTGTCAGGCGGAATATGTTCGTGTACCCATTGCCGATAATGGCATGACACCCATTCCCGATGATGTTTCTGATGAAGCGGCACTGTTCAACGGCGATATTCTGGCAACAGGCTACTGGGCTGCCAGCATCGGAGAAATCAAACCTGCGGATACTGTTGTGGTGCTTGGCGCAGGTCCTACAGGTCTTTGCACCCTTATGAGCATCCGTCTTTACAGCCCTGCAAAAGTTATTGTTGTAGACGTGAGCGAAGAAAGAATGGCACTGGCAAAAGAACAGGGCTTGGCTGATATTTGTCTGAATCCCACAAAAGTGGATGTGGAAGCAGAAATCCTTCGTTTGACAGATGGCAGAGGTGCTGACCGCGTCTTTGAAGTGGCTGGCGGCGAAAATACTTTCCAGCTGGCATGGAAAGTGGCAAGACCCAACGCCATTGTGGTTCTGGTTGCCCTTTACGCAAAAGAACAGGCATTGCCTTTGCATTTGATGTACGGCAAAAACCTGACATTCAAAACAGGCGGTGTGGATGCCAACTGCTGTGAAGATATTATGAAAATGATTCAGTGCGGTAAAATCGACACATCCTGCCTGATTACCCATCGTGCACCTTTGAATGATGTTATGGAAGGCTATCGGATATTTGAAAATAAACTGGATGGCTGCATCAAATGGGTCATCACACCTTATGAAAGAGATTGATCAATAAAAACGGTATGTCTTTCGGGGCATTTCCAGAAACAGAAAGCCCACGGAAGTGGGCTTTTCTTTTTAGAAGGAATTTCCAGAGAAAGGAGAAATGACAAATGAAATTATTTCATTTAAGTGACCTGCATTTGGGCAAACGGGTCTATGCCTTTTCCATGCTGCCGGATCAGCGATATGTATTGGAGCAGGTCTGCACTTTAGCAGAAAAACATAAACCGGACGGTATTTTGCTCAGCGGCGATTTATATGATAAACCTATCCCACCTGTGGAAGCGGTACAGCTTTTGGATGAATTTTTGACAAGAATGCAGCAGATGGGCATTGCAGTTTATGCCATTTCTGGTAACCACGATTCCGCTGGACGTGTAGATTTCGGCAGCCGCATTTTGCAGCAGCAGAATCTGCATATTTGCGGTGCTTTTGATGGCAAGCTGTATCATGTCTGCAAGGAGGATGCTTTTGGAGAAATCCATTTTTATCTGCTCCCTTTTTTGAAACCTGCCACTGTTTCTGCTTTTCGGGAAGGCGGCGAAAGTTTATCTTATGCAGATGCGGTCAAATGGGCTTTGGAAACAGCCGATATGGATACCACAAAACGCAATGTACTTTTGGCACACCAGTTTGTTACATGGAGAGGAACAGCAGAAGAAAGTGATTCTGAAACAAAAACGCTGGGCGGCGTAGATGAAATGGATGCCAGCCTGTTCTTTGATTTTGATTATGTGGCTTTGGGGCATCTGCACAGTCCTCAGCGCATTGGACGGGATACCATTCGCTATGGCGGTTCTCCTCTGAAGTACTCCTTTTCAGAACTGCGCCAGAAAAAAGGCGTGACCCTTGTGGAAATACAGGAAAAAGGAAATGTTACAACAGAATTTTTACCATTGGAACCCTTACATCCTTTGCGTGAAATCAAAGGAATGTTAGCAGACCTATTGGATGCGGCAGAAGAAGCAGGCGGTTCTGAAGATTATGTAAGGGCTATTTTGACCGATGAAGGGGCAGTTTATGACCCTGTGGGACGACTGCGTGTGTACTATCCGAACCTGATGACATTGGAAATGGCACCACGAGGGGAACGTCAGCAGGACTTTTCTCTCCAGCTGGAACAGGAACCGCTGTCAGGACCTGCACTCTTTGCTGGTTTCTTTGAAAAACAAAATAACCGAGAAATGACCGAGGCACAAAAAGCTATTGTGGAAAAAATCTGGCAGGATTTGGGAGGTGTTGAGGAATGAAACCATTGGAAATTACCGTTTCCGCTTTTGGCCCTTATGCAGGATGCGTAAACATTCCCCTTTCAAAATTGGGAGAACAGGGGATTTTCCTGATTACCGGGGACACAGGTGCCGGAAAAACAACATTATTTGACGCCATTTGTTTTGCTTTATTTAATGAAGTCAGCGGCTCCAACCGAGAGGTGGACAGCCTCCGCAGTGACTTTGCTTCGCCGTCCACAAAAACTTATGTGGATTTGACATTCTCACATCATGGAGAAACATATCGTATCCTGCGGAATCCCACTTATCAGCGTCCCAAAAAAACAGGGGAAGGTACTACCAAAGAAACGGGAGACGCTACCCTTTGGTATCCCGATGGCAGTGTGGTATCTGGTGCGGAAAAAGTAAGAAAAGCTGCGGAAGCATTGCTGGGCATTGATGCGAAACAATTTAAACAGATTGCTATGATTGCGCAGGGGGAATTTTTGAAACTCCTTTATGCCGACAGTACAGAACGCGGAGCTATTTTCCGTCGGGTGTTCCATACGGATTTTTATTTGGCTTTCCAGAAAAAACTGAAGGAATTGGAAAAAGAAAATCGCTCTGCATTTGACGACAGCAAAGAGCGTCTTTTGACATATCTTTCCCAGTGCGGCATTGACGAAACAGATGAAAAAGTTCTGCTGCAAAGAGCAGAGCAGTTGCTGACAGAAGCAGAAGCATCTTATGGAGAGGCAGAAAACCTGTGGCGTCAGCAGGAAGACGAAATTGCGGCAAAAGAAGAAAAACGTGTAAAAATTGCCGCACAAATGGCAGATGGAGAAAACACAAACCGTCTTTTGGATGCTTTGGAAAAAGCGAAAAAAGACTATCAATTCCTTTTAGAAGAAGAATCTGCTCAGCAGGAAAAGAAAGTGAAATTGCAGAAACAGCGTCGTGCTGTTGACTATGTACAGCCCAAAGCTCAGGATTGGAAACTGAAAAAAGAAACAGCGAAGGATTTGGAATCCCAGTTGGAAGATCTGAAAAAAAGGGAACAAAAAGAAAAAGAAGAACTGCAAGACAGAATTGAACAGGAAAAGGCTCTGGAACCTTTGGGTATCGAACTGGAAAATGATAAGGCAGATGCGGTGAAAAAACAAGAACGTCTGAAAGACTTTGAGGTAAAAGACGAAATCAATCAAGAAATTGAGAAATGGAAGGCAGAAATCAGTAAAATAAAAGAACGCAAGGAAAAACTGGAAGAAGAACAGACTGCTTTGAAAGACTGTCTGGAAGTTTTGCGCCAGCAGGAAAGCCAGCTTCCTGCCATTCGGGAACGGCTGTTGACATTGGCGCAGGAGAAAAAAAGCTTGCAGGAGCGAAAAGATTTGCTGAAAGAGACCAATGATGATTTGCAGAAAGGTCTGGAGGTAAAAAAAGAGCTGGATAAAACCCAGAAAGATTATGAGGCGGCAAAAGCAAAATGGGAACAGGCAAAAGCAGCTGCAAATCAGGCAGAAATAGATTATCTGGATGCCCAAGCTGGTATTTTAGCTGAGAAACTGACAGAGGGGAAGCCTTGTCCTGTCTGCGGCTCTGTGCATCATCCGGCGAAGGCGGTGCGTCCTGCCAAAGCACCTACTCAGGCAGAGTGGAATCGCCTGCGAAAAGTGGAAGAAACACTTGGGGAAGAAACAAAATCTCTTTCTGCAAAAAGTGGCGAATTGAATGTTTCTCTGGATCATTTACGGGAAAATGTGAGGAATGGTCTGAAAAAATTAGGATTGGAGAATATTTCTCAAATGCAGGAATTGGCAATTTCTCTGCAAACAAAAGAAAATAAGCTGGATGCAGAACAGAAAGAAAAGGAAAGTCAGGAAAAAGAACTGATGAAAGTTCCGAATAAATTGAAAAATGAGGAAGCTGAACAGCAAAAATTGCAGGAATCCTGGGAAAAAACAGACAAATTGCTGCGTGAGCAGGAAAGTGCTTTGCATAAGAAACAAGGGGAATATACCCAGCTGGAACAGCGCATTGGTGAAGGAACTTTGGCAGAAGCCAAGGCGGAATGGAAAAAACTTTGTGATGATATCAAAGAAAAAGAAGATAAGCTGAAGGAAGCGGCAGACAAAAAACTGCAGGCAGAAAAGACATTAGGCAATACCCAGACTTTGTTGCAGCAGACGGAACAGAATCATCAGAAAAGCTGTGAAGCCGAAAAACAGGCCAAAGATGTTTTCTTGAAAACATTGAAAGAGCAGCATTTTCAAGATCAAGAGGACTTTGCAAATGCGCTTGTTTCCAGAGAGATTTTGGAGCAAGCAGAGGAAGAAAACCGCAGTTATTTTACAAATTTACAGACAAGCAAACAAAATCTGGAAAGTAAAAAATCAGAAGCAGCAGGAAAAACCTATCAGGATTTGGAAGATATGAAAAATAAAATGGAAACGCTGCGTATAGAAAAAACAGACATTCAGAAAGAAGTGGATACCCAGAAGGCAATTTGGCAGGCGCGCAAAAAGGCGACAGAAAGGGCATGGACAGAATTGCGAGCATGGAAGAAAGCAGAAAAGGACTATCTTCCCATTGAGGAACTTTCTAAGACAGCCAATGGTGACTTGGAAAAGACCGCTAAGATTGCTTTTGAACAGTTTGTGCAGGGATTTTATTTCGATCGGATATTGGCGGCGGCAAACTTGCGTTTTGCGGAAATGACCAATGGTCGATATCACATGAGAAGAAGGGAAACGGCATCTAATCTGAGAAGTCAGTCAGGGCTGGAACTGGAAGTGATGGACTATTTCACAGGCAAGGCAAGAGGGGTTAAATCCCTTTCTGGCGGGGAAGCTTTCAAGGCTTCTTTGAGTCTGGCACTGGGACTTTCTGACTTAATCCAGCAGACAGCAGGCGGCGTGGAAATCAAAGCCATGTTCATTGACGAGGGCTTTGGTGCACTGGATGAAGAATCCAGAGAGCAGGCGGTGCGTATCTTGCAGCAGCTTTCTTATGGCGATCGTATGGTGGGCATTATTTCCCATGTAACGGAACTGAAGGAAAGCATTGAAAAGAAATTGATCGTGAAAAAGAGCAGCAGAGGCAGCACTGTTTCTTTGGAAGTATAAAAAAGAGGCTGGAATCATTTAGATTCCAGCCTTTTAATGCTTTAGTAATTGGGGTTGGATTTCATTGCCTGCAAAGTGCGGTTCAGCAGATCATCCAGTTCCCAGCCCAGCTGTTCCGCACCACGACGGATAATGTCACGGTCACAGCCAGCAGCAAAGGATTTGTCTTTGAATTTCTTTTTCAGGGATTTCAGTTCCATATCCTGTACGCTCTTAGAAGGACGCATCAATGCGGCTGCACCGATAAGTCCAGTCAGTTCGTCTGTAGCAAAGAGCACTTTTTCCATTTCATGAACGGGTTCTACATCGGAACAGATGCCATAGCCATGGCTGGCAACGGCATGGATAAGTTTTTCGTCCAGATCCAGATCTTTCATGATTTCCTGACATTTGATGCAGTGCTGTTCGGGATAAAGCTCAAAGTCCAAATCGTGGAGCAGACCTACCATACCCCAGAATTCTACATCATCGCCATAGCCCAGTTCCTGTGCAAAATAGCGCATAACACATTCTACGGTTTCGCCGTGCTGAATGTGGAAGGGTTCTTTGTTATATTCTTTCAATAATGCATACGCTTCGTCTCTTGTCAATTCTTTTGCCATAATCTTTCCCTCTTTCCTTGGTGGTGTTTCTATTTTTATACATTATAACGGTTTGTGGGACAAAAAGCAATGGTTTTTCCCAAGGGGTGTGCTATTGCTTTTTCTGTCAAAAAAAGATACAATAGGGAAACAGAACAGAGAACAGAAAGCGAGGATCATTATGGACGTTACAAGTTTTGGCATTGACCATAATCGTTTGTTGAGAGGAATTTATGTATCCAGAAAAGATACAGTAGGGGATGGCGTTCTCACTACATTCGACGTGAGAATGAAAGAACCTAACCGTGAAATGGTCATGGATACTTCTGTGATGCATACCATTGAACATTTGATGGCAACATTTTTCCGTGGACATGACCAGTGGGCAGATCAGACCATCTATGTTGGTCCCATGGGTTGCCGTACAGGGATGTATGTGATTTTCAAAGGGGATCTGGAATCCAAAGACGTTGCGCCAATCATGGCAGACGCATACCGTTATATGGCTGAATTTACAGGAGAAATTCCTGCGGCAAAAGCGGAAATGTGCGGCAATTATCTGGATCATAATCTGGAAATCACAAAAATTGAATGCAGAAAGTTTCTGGAAGAAGTGCTGGAACAGATCAAAGAAGAAAACATGGTTTATCCCAGACAGCAGGGATAATAAGAAAAAAGCCGTCAAACCAAGAGGTTTGGCGGCTTTTTGTTATGATATCAATGAGGGGGAGGTTTTATTGTGTGGATGTGAGTTATCTTCTGCAGCAGTTGTTGTTGCCGCAGGAATTGGAGCTGCGGTTGTTGCCGCAGGAATTAGAGCCGCAGCTGCTGCCGCAGGAATTACCGCAGCCACTGCGTGTGTTGGAGCCACAACCGGAATCACAGCTGTCATTGCATCCACATTCTTCGTGACAGCTTGCGGAACCGTATGTGTCACCGAAACCGCAGCAGGAGTGGGGCTGTGCGGAAGGAGAGAACAGATCCAGAGGGAAAGGTACCCGGTCAAAGTTGCGGCAAGGATCTACATCTCCGTTTGTGGAAATGCTGCAAGGTTCAGGCACGCAGTTGCCAAAGCTGTGTACCAGCATGTTTACGGTACGGAACAGTTTGATGATGGTGAACAGACCTAATGTGACATTAACGGCAATGGGTGCGCCCATGGAAGCGTCGCCATTGTCACAGCCGCAGTTGTTGCAGCCGCAGTTATTGCAACCACAGTTACCACAGCCGCAGTTGCTGCATCCGCAGTTATTGCAGCAGTTGCAGCTGCATCCACAGCCGGGGTATTTCAATTCTGCTGCCAGACCAACGGCTTTCCCCTCTGCTGTTACGAAAGGCCCGCCATGAGAATTGCCGCAGCAGTCAAACAGATCAGATACAGTGGTCACATCGGATTCTGTGGAACCAAACAGTGTCACTTTCAGTGTGTAGGAGCTGGTGGCATCTGTGCAGCCGATGGGGCAGCCGTCTGCTCTGCGGAATTCCAATGTGTAGTCAAACACATACCGCAGTTCCAGATCCCAGCAGCCTTCCCGGAAAGTATTGGGGCATTTGCGCAGAATGTCGATTCTGCTCAGTTCCGGATTGTGCATGGTAACAGTTGCTGCATTGACAGGGGGGATGATGATGTCGCCGTCGCACATCATGTCGTTGCAGCCGTTCATGCCGCCGCAAACGCTTCTGGCAGGACCGAGAATGTCAGGACTCAAACATTTCTGGATTCTGCACTGGTCAAAGATTTTCTGTGCGATGATGCAGGCTTCGTTCTGGTTGTTGCTGCTGTTGCATCCACAGCATCTTGCGGTGATTTCCGCATTGTTTTCAAATTCAAAAGCTCCCATAAGACAGCCTCCTTTGGATATTGTGATTGGATTCTTTTATATACTATGTGGCTGTGTGAAATGGGTGCATTTGACAGGAATAAAAAATATGTCGTAGAAAAACATTTGTATTTGCACTGTGGATTTGGTGAGTTTTTTTGCAAAAAAGATGTTATAATAACTGTAAGCTCATAGAAAAGGGAGCTTTACATCTGAAAAATGACAAAAAACAGCAGATTCCAAGGAGGAGATGACGATGTTAGACTTTAGCGAGATTAGAAAAATTGACGGGGCGGTGGCAGATGCCATTGTTGCGGAATTGGAAAGACAACAGCATAATATTGAACTCATTGCTTCTGAAAACATTGTTTCCAAAGCAGTCATGTATACAATGGGAACCCCTTTGACAAATAAATACGCAGAGGGTTATCCTGCAAAACGCTATTATGGCGGATGTGAAAAAGTGGATATTGTGGAAAATCTGGCAAAAGAGCGTGCAAAAGAACTCTTTGGCTGTGACCATGTAAACGTACAGCCTCATAGCGGCTCTCAGGCAAATCAGGCGGTATACTTTGCTATGCTGGAACCAGGCGATACGGTTATGGGTATGAATCTGGATCATGGCGGTCATCTGACTCACGGCAGTCCAGTCAATATGTCCGGGAAATACTTCAACTTTGTATCTTACGGCGTGAACCATGAAGGGTATATTGATTATGAAGCTTTCAGAAAGAAAGCGCTGGAAGTGAAACCGAAAATGATCGTCGCAGGTGCCAGTGCTTATGCCAGAACCATTGACTTCAAATATATGAGCGATGTGGCAAAAGAAGTTGGGGCATATTTTATGGTAGATATTGCTCACATTGCAGGCTTGGTTGCAGCTGGATATCATCCTTCTCCTGTACCTTATGCAGATTTTGTGACAACCACGACCCATAAGACACTGCGTGGCCCCAGAGGTGGTATGATTATGTGCAAAGCAGAATATGCTCAGAAAATTGACAAGGCTATTTTCCCCGGTATTCAGGGCGGCCCACTCATGCATACCATCGCCTCCAAAGCCGTTTGCTTCCAAGAAGCATTGCAGCCTGCCTATAAAGAATATATTGGACAGGTAGTAAAGAATGCCAAAGCAATGGCTGCGGCACTGCAGAAAAACGGTGTGGATGTGGTTTCCGGCGGAACAGATAACCATTTGATGCTGCTGGATCTGCGTTCTTTGAATATTACAGGCAAAGAAGCAGAAAAAATATTGGACGAAGTGGCAATCACCGTCAATAAGAATACCATTCCCGATGACCCGCAGTCTCCTTTTGTAACAAGCGGTATCCGTGTGGGAACTCCTGCCGTCACATCTCGCGGCATGAAAGAAGCGGAAATGGAAGAAATCGCAGAAATCATGGCAATGGTGCTGAAGGATTATGAAGGCAGCAAAGAAGAAGCGGCAAAGAGAGTGCGTGCACTGACAGACCGTTTTCCTATCTATGAAGATTAAGCAGTGAGAAGTATTTATAGAATATTTTGAACATAAAAAAGGTGAAACTTCTTTATTGGGAGGTTTCACCTTTCTTTGTTTATTCTTCAGATTGTTCTTTTGTTCTGGATTCGTGTTCGGAACGATATCTGGACATAAGACCGTGGAACAGTTCCATTGCAGTGGGCGGTGTAAAGCTGATGGCGTTTGCCCCTGCTTCAATGGTACGTTTAATACTTTCTCTTGTAGGGCCGCCTGTAGCAATAATAGGGATTTCAGGATATTTCGCCCGAATCTTTGCAACCACTTCCGGTGTTTTTCCAGCAGCAGATACATTCAGGATGCCTGCGCCGGCTGCGATTCTGGCGTCGATATCTGTATTTTCGTCCAAAACGGTGATGACAACAGGAATATCAACGATTTTGCTGATTTCATGAATGACTTCATTGGTGGTTGGCGCATTTACAACAACTGCCATAGCACCAAGAGCTTCCGCGTCTTTTGCCAGCATAACCACACGAGGACCAGTGGTGGTACCGCCGCCTACGCCTGCAAAGACAGGAATGCTGGAAGCGGTGATGATTGAATTGGTAATGACCTGCTGGGGTGTAAAGGGATATACTGCCAAAACAGCATCAGCGTTACAGTTACGGATGATGGCAATGTCTGTGGAAAAGACAAGGGATTTGATACGTCTGCCCCAAATAACAATGCCGCTGGCTGCCCAGATTTCTTCCGGCATGGTAACGATATGCTTCCGCAGTCTGGTATCAATGCGAGGTGGTTTTTTTTCTGCCAATTCACTCACTCCTTTATATCTGTTCAGTTTAAAAGTGTTTACATAAGAATTACAGTAACAGAATATAACGATTTTTTTTGTTTGTCAAGCGTGGGCAAAAGCACAAAATCATCCATTGTGAGAGAAGATGAAAGAGACTGTGGGAGAGGAAAAAACTTGACAGGGAAAGGGTTTGGGGATAAACTTTGAAGTGTAAATATGTAGATTTTGATATTTGGAGGGAGATTATTTTTGGAAACCATAATTGGTCTAGGCGTTTCCGTTGTATTGAATATCGTGTTGATCGCAAAGATCATGCTTTTGCAGAAAAAGCAGGCACAGAACACGGTAACAGAAGAAGGCATTCGCCAGATGGTAGATGAAGGCGGCAGCAATGGCTCTATTGATGAATCAGAAAAAGAGATGATCAACAATATCTTTGAGCTGAGCAATACATCTGTGGAAGAAATTGCTACACATCGTACAGATATTGTTGCGGTGCCGCTGGAAGCCACACTGGCAGAAATCAAGGAAGTGCTGATGGAGGAGAAGTATTCCCGTATTGTGGTCTATGAGGACAATATTGACAATATTGTGGGCGTATTCCATGTGAAGGATCTGGTTAAGTATATCCTGACGGATTCCACCAGAATGGAGGAAGGCAATTTCCATCTGGAGGATATTTTGATGCAGCCTTATTTTGTGCCCTTTTCCAAGAAAACGGACGAGCTCATTGAGGAAATGCAGCGGGAAAAAGTACACATGGCTATTGTTATCGACGAATACGGTGGCACATCCGGTATCGTTACCATGGAAGACGTCATGGAAGAAATTGTCGGGAATATCTTTGACGAATACGATCTGGAAGAAGAGGAAGACATCTGTCCTATTGATGAAAATAGCTATTCCATCAGCGGGAAAGCGGATTTGCAGGATGTTGCAGAACAGCTCGGCATCGTCTTTGAAGATGACGAGGATTATGACACATTAGGCGGTTATCTGATCGGTCGTCTGGGCAGAATTCCGGAGGATGATGAAATGCCGGAAATTGCTGTGGGCGGCTGGCTGTTCCAAATCAAACAGTTTGAAGAAAAACGCATCGAAAAAGTTTATGCTTTGCGACAGCCGGAAGCCTTGGATGAGGCAGAGGATGTCACAGAGGATGAAGGATAAGAATATCAAGGAGGAAAAGGATTATGTTAAATGAAAAAGTAGCGCAGCTCATCAATGAACAGGTAAACAAGGAATTCTATTCCGCATATCTGTATCTGGATTTTGCGAATTATTATGAATCTAAAGGTCTGGCAGGTTTTGCAAACTGGTATAAAATCCAGGCGCAGGAAGAACGCGACCATGCACTGCTGTTCTATCAGTACCTGCATAACAATAGCGCAACTGTTACACTGGAAGCTATCGGCAAACCCGATGTACCTCTGAACAGCCTGATGGATCCTCTGAAAGCTGGCCTGGAACATGAAGTTTATGTAACCAGCCTGATTCACAACATCTATGCAGCTGCACAGGAAGTAAACGATTTCCGCACCATGCAGTTTTTGGATTGGTTTGTAAAAGAACAGGGTGAAGAAGAAACAAACGCTAACGACCTGATTACAAAAATGGAACTGTTCGGCACAGACCCCAAAGCACTGTACCTTCTGGATTCCGAAATGGGTGCAAGAGTTTACGCTGCACCTACTCTGACACTGTAATTCTTAGCGAAAAAGATAACGCTTCTTTTGGGGCGGCTACATAAGAAAACAAAGCTGGCTGAAATCTTTCCAATATATAGGATTTCAGCCAGCTTATTTTTATGGATTGTTGTCTTTTGAAGAAAGCTATTTTGGTCTTGTCTTTTTTTCTGTACATATTTCCGCTTTCTCTCTTGTTCCCCTTTTTGATTTGCGGTATACTGAGGTCAATAGGGAAAAAGGGGGAAGGACTATGAATGTATTGGCTATTGTGCTGCCGGTGTTCTGTATGCTGGGGCTTGGTATGGCTGCCAATCGCTTTGGATGGATTAGTCGTGCCGGCATGGATGGTATTAAATTGGTAGCAACCAATATTATGCTGCCTGTTGTTTTGGTAGATGCATTGGGGATGGCAGAATATAACAAAGTGACGTTGCTGCTGTTAGTTGTGATGTTGATACAGCTTTTCATTGCCACAGGCGCTGGCTATTTGCTGCGTCCTTTGGTTGGCGGCAGTCAAGGCAGATATCTGCCTTTTCTGACAGCAACTTTTGAGGGCGGTATGATGGCATATCCATTGTATATGGCATTGTGTGGCTCAGAAATGCTTTCCAATATCGCTGCTTTGGATATGGCAAACTGTATTTTTACATTTACAGTATATCTTGCACTGATCACAGCTACAGGCAAAGGAAGAAGCGGCAGTGGGCAGCTGCTGTCTACTGTATTGCGTGCACCTGCCATGTACGGGGTTGTACTGGGTATTTTGTTGGGTGTTACAGGCATATTGCCGAAGATTGCAGGAAGCTGGGTAGGCGATGTATATTCTTCTTTGATTTCTATGATTACGACACCTGTTTCCGCATTGATTCTGCTGTGTGTTGGTTATGATTTGAAAATGGATCATCGGGTGCTTTCTTCTGCTGGAAAATCTGCTGCCATTCGTCTTGTGCTGCAAGGTGTGCTTTTGATTGGCGTATGGTTTGTACTGCGGAATTTTGTAGCAGAACAGGAAATGAAAATTGCGGTGTTCCTGTATGCTTTTATGCCGCCTTGTTTCATGAGCCCTCTGTATGCTGTCAGAGAAAAAGACAAGGTATATACATCCACAACCATTTCACTTTATACCATTTTATCCATCATCGCTTTTACCATTTTGTCTGTGATTTTTGGATAATGGAAAAGGTCGTCTTTCTAGGAAGACGGCCTTTTTGTTTCAAATTTGTCTGAAAGTGCTTTAGAAAAACATGTATAGAAAAACTTTACGAAATTCGCTATTGTATCTTTTTGTATTTCTATTTATAATGTACCATAGCGAACACGCATAGAAAATGCAATGAGCAACAGAAAGGCGGAACAAACATGAAGAAAAATGTGCTGGTAGCCCAATCAGGCGGCCCTTCGGCGGCCATCAATGCCACTCTTTGCGGCGTGGTGGAAATGGGATTGGAGCATCCGGAGATTGAAAAGATATATGGCGTAAAAAATGGGATTATGGGGATGTTGTCTGAACGGTTTGTGGACCTGACAGAATTGTTGGCGGATGAAAGTGCTCGTCAGCTCCTTTGCCAGACACCGTCTTCCGCATTGGGCTCCTGCCATATGAAATTATCTCCTTGGGAAGAAAATGCCTTTGAATATGAAAAGGCCATCAGCATTTTTAGAAAATATAACATTGGCTATTTTATGTACATTGGCGGCAGTGATTCCATGGACACCGTTCATAAGTTCTCTGAATACTGCCGGAACCATCATATCAATGACATTAAGATCATTGGTGTGCCTAAAGCCATTGAAAACGATCTGCCGGAAACAGACCATTCTCCGGGTTTTGGCTCCGCTGCGAAATACATTGGTACTACTTTGACAGAAATTGCATGTGACTGCAATGTATATGCGCTGCCATCCATTACAGTGGTAGAAATCATGGGGCAGGATACAGGCTGGCTTACAGCATCCTCTGCATTGGCAAGGCTCAATGGTGATGTGGCACCAGATTTGATCTATCTGAGTGAACGCCCTTTTTCTGTAGAGCAGTTCCTCTTTGATGTACGGGAAAAAATGATGGAAAAACGCTCTGTCATTGTGGCAGTCAGCGAAGGTCTGCGCAATGAAGAAGGGGCTTATCTGACAGACAGCCTTCAGAATCGGGTGGAAGATGAATTTGGTCATCGAATTCTGGCAGGGGTTTCCCGTTTTCTGGAGGAAATCCTGCGGCAGGAAATTGGCTGCAAAGTCCGCAGTGTGGAACTGAATCTCATGCAGCGCTGCGCATCTCATGTGGCAAGTGCAACTGATATTCAGGAAGCACGTTCCTTGGGACGGGAAGCAGTGCGTTATGCGTTGGAAGGCGGCAGCGGCGAAATGGCATGCCTGCGTAGAATTTCGGACGCACCTTACGCATCGGAAGTGTTCTTCATCCCTGTAGATCAGGTGCTAAATCGTGTAAAACCTGTGCCTGATGAATGGATCAATGAAGAAGGCAATGACATCACACAAGAAATGTTGGATTATCTGATTCCTTTGATTCAGGGTGAAATTCCCTGTGCTTATGAGAATGGTGTGCCTGTGCATTTCCATCTTTCCTGATTGATTTCAAAAAAATGTATAAATCAGCCAAAAGTCGTCCATACTTTTCATCGAGGTGGTAGGTATGAAAAGAGGGATTGCGCTTTTGGCTGTTCTTGTTTTTCTCTCCTGTACAGCAGCAGGATATTTGTATACGCAGAGGATACAGGAATCTGTGATACAGGAGGAAAAAAGGGAACAGACAGAACCCGTTGCAACAGAGGAAGCTGTTATTGGGGAAAATGCGGAAATCGTATACCAGTATTACTATACAAAAGATCAAATGACTGCGGAGCAGACGGAGCCAGTGCAAAGCTATCAGGAAGGTTTGAATCTGGCGCAGATACGCAGTATTTATGACGGATGGCAGGTGGTATTCTTTTCGCCGGATAAAGTGATTCTGCGCAGTACTGTGGAAGGACGCAGTGACGAAAGCTTTCTGCTGGGAGAACAGAATGGTATGCTGGCTGTTTTTCGGGAAGACGCCAACGGAAAAATAACATTATATGAATGTACGGATGTTCCGTTGTCCATACTGCCGGAATTGGAGCGTCAGCAGATACAGGAAGGTGTGCGGATATTGGGAGAAGATAACCTTGCCAGAGTTTTGGCGGATTATATGAGTTGATTTCCATAAATAAAGAGAAAAGTCATAAAATAGGCGAGGAATACTGGCTTTTGTGGAATTACAGCGGACTTCCTGTATAAAAGCGATTTGACAAGAGTGATAAAATTTTGATGTAAAATAGGAATCATTTATCAAAAATGACGGAGGAATGTTTGACAAGAGAAGGATTTTTGAAAAAATGATAAAAAGAAATTCGCATTTTTGATTATCCATAAGAAAAAATTTTTGGAAAAATTTTAAAAATGGGCTAGACATTTAATGTCCCACATGCTATAATAACAACTGTGAAAACTCCCCAATATTTTCACATTGCGGTAAGACGCAATCCCAATAAGAAATACCTTCTCTTTGTGAAAATGAGCAGCCATCGGCAGGTTGCTCATTTTCATTTTGTCCAAAAAAGAGTCAGTGTTTGACATGAATTTTCTGGCATATTATAATTGGTGCAGGGACGGTGAAAATATGGATTATTATTTGGACTTGGTGCAAAGCGTAAAAAAGAAATACAGACTTTGCAAGGAAGCGTTTTTGCCACAGGCTGTGTTCAGTGACGAATCGGAAAACTTCCGGAAACCGACAGAACCGTCAGCCAAAGACTTTGTGGAAATTTCCATACTGACTGGACGCAATAATGCGTCAGCGGTATGTTTATGCGTAAATGACAAAAGATTATTGATGGAACGAGTGGAAAACGGCAGCGTGTTTGATCGCTACCGCGTTGTTCTGCCACCGACGGAAGAAACGGCAAACTACTTTTTCCAGATTATATATAATGAAACAACTTATTATTATACAAGAAACGGCGTATCTCAGGAATTTCCCATGGATGGATATTTTCGGCTGCTGCGGAATCTCCAGACGCCTTCATGGGCAAGAGGGGCAGTGATGTACCAGATTTTTGTAGACCGTTTTTGCAATGGAGATCCTTCCAATGATGTGAAAACGGGGGAATACAATTATCTGGAAAATCAGGTGCAAGCTGTAAAGGATTGGTATGCTCAGCCGGAGGATGGAGATTTCTGCCATTTTTACGGCGGTGATTTGCAGGGGATTTTGCAGAAAATGGACTATTTGCAGAATTTGGGTGTGGATGTATTATATCTGAATCCCATCTTTGTTTCCCCCAGCAGTCATAAATACGACATTCAGGATTATGACCACGTTGACCCACACTTTGGTGTCATTGTAGAGGATTATGACAAAGTGGTGGAACCCGGAGAGAAAAACAGTCAGGCAAAAGCCTATATTACCAGAACCACCAGTGAACGGAATCTCATGGAAAGTGATGCCCTTTTCATTCGCTTGGTGGAAGAAGCTCATAAAAGAGGCATGCGTGTCATTTTGGACGGTGTATTTAACCATTGCGGCGGCTTCCATAAATGGCTGGATCGGGAAGAAATTTATAAATATCAGAAAAAAGGCGCTTATTACTGCAAACAGAGCCCTTACCACGATTATTTTTATTGGAAAGAAGACGGTTCTTACGAAGGTTGGTGGGATTATCCCAACCATCCCAAGCTGAATATGGAAAACTGTTCTGCTCTGTATTGGGAAATCATGCGTATTGGGCAAAAATGGGTTTCCCCTCCATATAACGCAGACGGCTGGCGTTTGGATGTGGCGGCAGATGTTGGCAAATCAGAGGAATTTAATCACAAATTCTGGCATGATTTCCGCAGTGCTGTGAAAAAAGTCAATCCAGAAGCCCTGATTCTGGCGGAGCATTACGGAGATGCGGAAGCATGGCTCAGAGGTGACCAGTGGGATGGCGTCATGAACTATGATGCTTTTATGGAACCAGTGTCATGGTATTTCACGGGCATTTCCAAACACAGCACAGAATCTCGACCAGATTTGAAAAACAATAATGCTGCCTTTTGGAACACTATTCGGTATCAGATGGGCAGAATGCCCGCACAAGCGGCAGGTGTTGCCATGAATGAACTTTCCAATCACGACCATTCTCGTTTTCTAACCAGAACAAATGGAAAAACTGGACGTCTCCATACAGATGGCGCACAGGCAGCCAATCGTGGTGTCAATAAAGCAGTATTTCGAGAAGCGGTATTGCTGCAAATGACATGGCCTGGTGCACCTACAGTGTATTATGGGGATGAAGCTGGTGTGACCGGCTGGACAGACCCGGATAACCGCAGACCTTTCCCTTGGAATCGGGAAGATGATGAACTGGTGCAGTATCATAAAATACTGATTCATTTGCGAAAAGAACATATTTCTTTGGGGAAAGGCTCTTTGAAACCTTTGGATACAGAAAATGGTATTCTGGCTTACGGGCGTTTTTGCAAAGAAGAACGATGTCTCATCGTTTGTAATAACCGAGAGGAAGCTGTGCAGGTTTCTTTGCCTGTATGGGAAATCGGTGTACAGCCCTGCGGCGAAATGGAAATTTTGCTCAAAACAAAAGAAATGGATTATTCAGCGGAAAAAGAACTGTTGTCAGTGGAAAACGGCATGGTACAGCTGGAAATGCCGCCCCATAGCGGTATTTTGATGAAAGAAGTGTAAGTTATGGATTTGCAGATATTATTTGAAAATACAGATATGGTAGCAGTGGAAAAACCACAGGGCATGCCTGCCCAGCCAGACAGAACAGGGGATGCAGATTTGCTTTCTCTGCTGTCAGTACAGATGAAGCAGGAATTGGGTCTGGTACATCGTTTGGATCGCCCTGTTGGGGGCATTATGGTGTTTGCCAAGACAAAACAGGCTGAAGCAGCCCTTTCCAAAATGATGCAGGCTGGCGGCTGGCGGAAATCTTATCTGACTGTCCTTTGGGGCACTTTGGAAGAAAAAAGCGGTACATGGACAGATTATCTTTTCAAAAATGCCAGAACCAATCTGTCAGAAGTGGTGCTTCCTTCCAGAAAAGGCGCAAAGAAAGCCATTCTGCATTATAAAGTACTGACAGAAACAACATGGAATGAGCAGCCCCTTTCTCTGGTGGAAATCACATTGGAAACAGGGCGGCATCATCAGATTCGTGTCCAGACTTCACACCATGGCGCACCCATTTGGGGCGACAGAAAATATAATACATTACAGCCCATGAGAGGCGTTGGCAACATGGCTTTGTGGTCATGGAAACTGGAGGGGAAATGGGAAAAACAGAAGGATGGTTTTTCCATTCGTTCCTTGCCAAGCGATATGCCATTTTCGCTTTTTTCGGAAAAATTGGGAGAATTGTAAAAAAGTTGTTTTGCTTTTTTTTGCAATGTGTATTATAATGTTCTTGAAAATAGAGAAACAGATAAAAGAACAGCAATGTTCTTTTATTTTCATCATAAAATTAGCAATCACAAAGGTGGTTGGCTAACAAAATAAAGGACGGTGAATGACAATGCAAGGAAAATTTACAAATAAAGCCCAGGAAGTGCTGAAAAGAGCCCAGGAGGCTGCTTTGAAGCTGGGAAATAAATATGTAGGAACAGAACATATTTTGTTGGGACTGACATTGGTCAGCGACAGTGTAGCCGCAAAAGCACTGGAAAGTCAGGGTGTTACCTATCATCAGGTTATGGACAAAATCCAGTCTATGACAGGGGGCACTTCTGCTTACTATATTCCTGCGGACTTTACACCTCGTGCAAAACGCGTGGTGGAAAGCAGTGTGCAGGAAGCATTCCGTATGGGTACTGGTTATGTAGGTACAGAACATATCCTCATTGCCTTGATTCGGGAAAATGATAATATCGCTGTACGGATTATGGTATCTTTGGATTTGAATCTCCAGCGTTTGTATGATGACATCATGAATATGCTGGGAGAAGGGGAAGACCAGAACGGCAATGCCCGTGGCATGAACAGCCAGGGAGAAAAACAGGAAAAAAGTGCCACAGAAACACTGGATAAATTCAGCCGTGACATGACAGCACTGGCAAAGAAAAATAAATTTGACCCCATTGTTGGCAGAGATAAGGAAATTGAACGGATTGTGCAGATTTTGAGCCGCCGTACCAAAAACAATCCTTGTCTGGTAGGTGATCCCGGTGTGGGCAAAACTGCCATTGTAGAAGGTCTTGCTCAGAAAATCGCAGAAGGCAATGTGCCTGATACTTTGAAAAATAAAAGAATTGTGGGTCTGGATCTTTCTGCCATGGTAGCTGGCTCCAAATACCGTGGGGAATTTGAAGAACGTATGAAAAAAGCCATGGACGAAGTAAAAGCCGATGGCAATATCATTCTGTTTGTGGACGAAATTCATACCATTATTGGTGCAGGGGCTGCGGAAGGCGCCATTGACGCATCCAATATTCTGAAACCTGCTCTTTCCCGTGGGGAAATCCAGCTCATTGGTGCCACTACATTAGAAGAATATCGCAAACATATTGAAAAAGACGCTGCTTTTGAACGTCGTTTCCAGCCTGTGAAAGTGGAAGAACCCGATGAACAGGCGGCAGTGGCAATGCTGAAGGCTTTGCGTGATAAATACGAAATGCATCATAAAGTGACCATTTCCGATGATGCCATTGAGGCGGCTGTGAAACTGTCTTCCAGATATGTATCTGACCGTTTCCTGCCGGATAAAGCCATTGACCTCATTGATGAGGCTGCTTCCCGTCTGCGTCTGAAAACATTCAGTGCGCCGGATAATGTGGCAGAAATGGAAGCAAAACTGGCAGAAATGGAAAAAGAAAAAGAAGCGGCCATCAAGACAGAGGAATTTGAAAAGGCTGCGGAAATCAAACGGGCACAGGATGCCCTTCGTGCCCAGTGGAAAGAAGCCAAAAAAGAATGGGAAAACAACCATGAAAATCAGGCGCAGGTAGTCACTAGAGAAGAAGTGGCAGAAGTGGTATCTGTTTGGACAGGTGTGCCTTTGCAGAGCTTGCAGGAAGAAGAAAGCCAGCGGCTTTTGCATCTGGAAGATACCTTGCATCAGCGTGTCATTGGGCAGTCAGAAGCGGTAAAAGCGCTGGCAAAAGCCATCCGCCGCGGCAGAGTTGGTTTGAAAGACCCCAATCGCCCCATCGGTTCCTTCCTGTTCTTGGGGCCTACAGGTGTTGGTAAAACAGAATTGTCCAAAGCTTTGGCAGAAGCCCTCTTTGGGGATGAAGATGCCATGATTCGTATCGATATGTCCGAATACATGGAGAAACACAGCGTATCCCGTATGGTAGGTTCTCCTCCGGGTTATGTGGGCTACGAAGAAGGCGGTCAGCTTAGCGAAAAGGTTCGCCGAAATCCTTATTCTGTTGTACTGTTTGATGAAATCGAAAAGGCATCTCCTGATGTATTCAATGTATTGTTACAGGTGCTGGACGATGGTCATATCACCGATGGTCAGGGCAGAAAAGTGGATTTCAAAAACACAGTCATCATCATGACTTCCAATGCCGGCGCAAGAAGCATTGTAGAGCCCAAACGTGTAGGCTTTACCAGCATGGAAACAGAAGAACAGAGTTATCAGAACATGAAGAAAAACGTCATGGAAGAAGTGCGCCATATTTTCAAACCGGAGTTCCTGAACCGAATTGATGATATGATCGTGTTCCATTCCCTGACACAGGAAGATATTCTGGAAATCGTGAAACTCATGACCAGAACCGTTTCCAAACGCATCAAAGAAAATATGGACATTACCGTAACCTTTACGGATAAAGCACTGGAAAAAATCGCGGAAGAAGGCTATGATAAAGCCTTTGGCGCAAGACCTCTCCGTCGTGCCATCCAGTCCCACATTGAGGATGCTTTTGCGGAAGAATATCTCATGGGCAACTTCAAAGCAGGGGATAAAGTTTCTGTTGGGCTGAAAACAAACGGCTTCCTTTTCCGTGTGGTAAAATGAACCAACAAACATGCAGAAAAAAGCAGAATTTTGGTATATACCTGCGGCAGGTTTTGTGATATAATCAATCTGATATAATATCAGAAATATTACCGTGCATATTCTTGTTCGGAATAGACAATAAAGAAAGGACGCTTGGGAGGTAAGCAACATGGCAGTAATTGAGGAATTGATTAGAAAAGAAGATGACGGCAGCATCAGCTTCGGCAACTACCTGATGGATGAAAAGAAAAAAGTGCTGGACTTTGAAGTGCAGGGCGATTTGTATAAAGTAAAAACATTTAAAGAAATCACAAAACTGGAAAAGAACGGTAAAATGCTGCTGGAAGCAGTACCCGGCGCAACTGTTCTGAACTTCGCACAGGATGAAAGAGGTGTTTCCTTCCAGGTGGAAGCAGAAGAAGATGTTCAGCTGACACTGGAACTGGAAGCAGATACAGAATATAAAATTCTGGTTGACGACGTAAACGTTGGCAAAATGAAAACAAATATGACAGGCAAAGTGACATTCTCTGTAGAAATCCAGAGAAATGCAACTGCTGTAAAAATTGAAAAAATCGGCTAAAATCTGATTTTTCGGTACATGATGAAAAGAAAATCGATAGAGTCTTGCAGAAGGCTTTATCGATTTTTGTTTATCTGTCTGTTTTTGTGATGACAACAGAAAAGGTTATCATCGAGGTGGAAGAATGAGAGTAAAAACATCTTATATTTGCGGTGAATGTGGATACAAAAGCTCAAAATGGATGGGAAAATGCCCGGAATGTGGAGAGTGGAACACATTTTCTGAACAGGAAGAAACGAAAAAGGAAAAAAGCGGCCCAAAACCTGTGCAGCTGACCCTTTCCCGTCTGAAAGAAGTGGAAAGCAGTAAAAGTCAGCGGCTTTTGACAGGTATCGGGGAGTTTGACAGAGTCATGGGTGGCGGTATTGTACGGGATTCCGTAACGATTTTGACATCTCCTCCCGGCGGCGGCAAATCCACATTGTCTTTGAAGGTGGCATACCAACTGGCAAATGCTGGCTATCGTGTGTTATATGCAACAGGGGAGGAAAGTGACAGCCAGATCAAGAATCGAGCGGATAGGATACTGGGAGATATTGCGGATAATATCTGGATTTTGGCAGACACCTCCATGGATGCTGTATTGTCTGCCGTTGGAGAAGTAGACCCGGATTTGATTATTCTGGACAGTATCCAGACATTCTCACTGGCGGAATTTTATCCGGCTAGGGCAGGCAATCCCACCCAGACTATGGAATGTGCGTCTGCCTTGGTGCAGTGTGCAAAGGATAAGCGCAGACAGCGGGCAGTGCTCATGATTGGGCAGATGAATAAGAATGATGAGATTGCCGGACTCCGTGCATTGGAACATCTGGTGGATACGGTTTTGGTGCTGGAAGGGGAAGGTGCTGACGAGCTTCGTGGGCTTTTGGCAACAAAGAACCGTTTCGGCAGCACTGGAGAAATGGGCTTTTTTGCCATGACGGAAAAGGGGCTGCGTTCCATTGACAATCCATCTGAATATTTCATCACCAAACGCAATCGAAATGAACTGGTTTCCGGCAGTGCTGTTACGGTTTTGCGAGAAGGCTCCCGTCCCATTGTGACAGAAGTGGAAAGTCTGGTTTCCCAGTCCTTTACACCATATCCTTCCCGTATCAGCGAAACCATGAAAAAAGATACCCTTCACACCCTCCTTTCCATTTTGGAACAGCGGGGCAATGTGAAGCTGTATGATAAAAATGTGGTGGTTAAGACCACAGGGGGCTTGTTTTTAAAAGAACAGGCGGCAAATCTGGCAGTGCTCATGAGCATTGTTTCCTCTGTGAAAAACAGACCCATTCCGCCGGATTGGGCTTTTATTGCCGACGTGGGGCTGACAGGAGAATTGAAACGGGTACCTGCCATGGAAAGCCGTTTGAAGGAGCTTGATCGGCTGGGATATGCAAAAATCATTGTGGCAAAAGGCGCTGCAGGGCAGGTAGTTTTGCAGCATGCAGAAGTGGTTGAATGTCGTCTTTTGCAGGATGTTATGGCAATTTTGACAGGATTTTACAGCAAAATGCGTGATTGATTCTCTGTATCTTCTGGCGTTCATTGTATTTTTATAGTTTACGAATGGAAAAACCTATATTATAATAAAGCAATAGGCATTGAAGGAATCAAGATTTTGACTGATGATTCAGTGAATATACAAAGGAGGTATGATAAGCATGCAGGAAGTAAAAATTAAAAAGTTCAAAAAGGTACTGGTTGCTAACCGTGGCGAAATTGCCATCCGTGTGTACCGTGCCCTGAATGAACTGGGTATTCAGACAGTTGGTATTTTCTCCAAAGAAGACAAATACTCTCTGTTCCGTACCAAAACAGACGAAGCATATATGCTCAATCCTGAAAAGGGTCCCATCGACGCATATTTGGATATTCGTAATATCATCAACATTGCGAAGGCAAAAGGTGTTGACGCTATCCATCCCGGTTATGGTTTCCTTTCCGAAAACCCTGCTTTTGTAGAAGCATGTAACCAGGCTGGCATTGCCTTTATCGGCCCTGATGTGGATGTTATGTATGCCATGGGGGATAAAATTTCCTCTAAACAGATGGCAATTGAATGCAATGTACCCATCATCCCCGGTGTTGACCATGCCATCAGAAGTCTGGACGAAGTAATGGAAGTAGCGGAAAGAGTTGGCTACCCCGTTATGCTGAAAGCCAGCAATGGCGGCGGCGGACGTGGTATGCGTATCGTCAACAGTGCGGAAGAAATGCCTAAGGAATTTGACGAAGCAAGAAATGAAGCGAAAAAAGCTTTCGGTGACGATAAAATTTTCGTTGAAAAATATCTCCGTGACCCGAAACACATTGAAGTTCAGGTTTTGGGTGATAAATACGGCAATGTGGTTCACCTCTTTGACCGTGACTGTTCTGTACAGCGCCGTCATCAGAAAGTTGTGGAATTTGCTCCCGCTTTCACTGTCAGCGATGCAGTTAGAGAAAAAATCTTTGCAGATGCCGTTCGTCTGTCCAAACATGTAGGATACAAAAATGCTGGTACACTGGAATTTTTGGTGGACGCAGACGAAAATTACTATTTCATTGAAATGAACCCCCGTATTCAGGTAGAACATACCGTAACAGAGGAAGTAACGGGTATTGATATTGTGCAGGCACAGATTCTGATTGAAGAAGGTTATCCTCTGGATTCCCCTGAAATCGGCATTAAATCTCAGGATGACATTCATGCAAACGGCTACTCCATCCAGCTGCGTGTCACCACAGAAGACCCTGCCAACAACTTCCTGCCTGACACAGGCAAGATCAGTGTATACCGTTCTCCTGCCGGCAATGGTATCCGTCTGGATGGCGGTACTGCCCACACAGGTGCGGAAATCACACCTTTCTATGACAGCTTGCTGGTAAAAATCATTGCTCACGACAGAACATTTGAAGGCGTGACAAGAAAAGCTGTTCGTGCCATCAAAGAAACAAGAATCCGTGGCGTAAAAACAAACATTCCTTTCCTGATCAACGTATTGCAGAGTGATGTTTGGAATGCTGGTAAATGCACCACAACATTCATTGAAAAAACACCTGAACTGTTCCATATCGTATTGGGCAAAGACAGAGCGACAAAGATTGCTGAATTTATCGGCAACAAGATTGTAAACGAATCCAAAGGTCACAAGCCTGAATTTGATCCCATTGTGCCTCCTTCCTTTGGACAGGATAAAAATGGCAAAACCATCTTTGTGGAAGGTGCAAAAGACAAATTCCTGCGTATGGGCGCAAAAGACTATACACAGAGCCTGCTGAAGGAAAAACGCCTGCTGGTAACAGATACCACCATGCGTGACGCACACCAGTCTCTGATGGCAACACGTCTGCGTACCAATGACCTGATCGTTGCAGCACCTGCAACCAATATGGCGATGGCAAATGGTTTCTCCGTAGAAGCATGGGGCGGCGCAACATTCGACGTTGCTTACCGTTTCCTGACAGAATCTCCTTGGAGAAGACTGCAGCAGCTTTCCGAAGCAATGCCCAACACACTGATCCAGATGCTGCTGCGTGCATCCAACGCTGTTGGTTACGCAAACTATCCTGACAATGTAGTTAGAGAATTCATCAAAGTTTCCGCAGAACGTGGCGTAGACGTATTCCGTATCTTCGACAGCTTGAACTGGCTGGAAAACATGAAGATGCCCGTTGAAGAAGCTCTGAAAACAGGTAAGATTGTAGAAGGTGCTATCTGCTACACCGGCGATATTCTGGACCCTAAGGAAACAAAATATACACTGGATTACTATATCCGCAAAGCAAAAGAACTAGAAGACATGGGCTGCCACATTTTCGCAATCAAAGATATGGCAGGTCTGCTGAAACCTTACGCTGCAAAAGAACTGTTTACAGCTCTGAAGCAGGAACTGCATATTCCTCTGCACCTGCATACCCATGACACAACAGGCAACGGTGTCAGCACTGTACTGATGGCTGCGGAAGCAGGCGTAGACATTGCCGACTTGGCAATCCAGTCCATGAGCTCCCTGACCAGCCAGCCTTCTATGAACGCAGTTGTAGAAGCACTGCGCGGCACAGAACGCGATACCGGTCTGGATCCCGATCAGCTGGTTGAACTGAGCCATTACTATCAGGGTGTACGTCAGATCTTCACTGGCTTCGAAAGTGAAATGAAGACACCCAATACTGAAATCTATAAATACGAAATCCCCGGCGGTCAGTACTCCAACTTGCTGGCACAGGTAAAATCCATGGGCTCTGCAGATAACTTTGAAGAAATCAAACATCTGTATAAAGAAGCCAACGATTTGCTGGGCAATATCGTAAAAGTAACACCTTCCTCCAAGGTTGTTGGTGATATGGCCATCTTCATGTCCAAAAACGGTCTGAACAAAGACAACATCCTTACAGAAGGGAAAGATATTTCCTATCCTGAATCCGTTGTGGATTACTTCATTGGGAACATTGGTCAGCCTGAAGGCGGTTTCCCGAAAGAATTGCAGGAAATCGTGCTGAAAGGCAGAAAACCCATTGATGGCAGAGCAGGTGCGCTGCTGCCTCCCGCAGATTTCGATGCCATTGCAAAGCATTTGAAAGAAGCACACGTTATGAAAAACGTGAACCCCAGAAACATCATCAGCTATGCTCTGTATCCAAAGGTATATGATGATTACTGCGACCACTGGGAATACTACACAGACGTTTCCAAACTGACCAGTGATGTATACTTCTTCGGTCTGGCAAAAGGTGAAGAAACTTCTATTGAAATTGGTGAAGGTAAAGACATCATCATCAAATTCATTGATATGTCCGAACCTGATGCAGAAGGTTTCCGTGCGCTGACATTTGAAATCAACGGCGTAATGCGTGAAGTAAAAGTTCTGGATAAACATCTGGAAGTTAAGAGCGACGGTAAACTGAAAGCGGATAAGAACAATCCTTACCATCTGGGTTCTTCTATCCCCGGTACCATCAGCAAGATTCTGGTAAAAGAAGGCGAAGAAGTGAAGAAGAACCAGCCTCTGCTGACCATCGAAGCTATGAAGATGGAAACATCTATCGTTGCAAGAGAAGATGGCGTTATCGACAAGATCTATGCTGTAGAAGGCGAAAAAGTCAGCCAGGGTGACCTGCTGGTATCCTTCGCAAAAGAAGAAGAATAATTTTCTTCATTCGCATATTTTTTAACACAATAAAACCCCAAAATATATTTGGGGCATCTTCATAAGAAAACAAAGAAAACCGAAATCCTTATCATGACAAAGGATTTCGGTTTTCTTATTATGTTGAGATTTTATTTGATATGTTTTCTTCTGAAGAAAGCTGTCGTACTTCCCTTTAAGAAATCAAGGAAAAGAAAATCAATGTTTTCTTAAGGGGAAGTTGCTTTTTGTGTTTCGGGTTTTTAAAAATAATCTAATGCAGAATTCTCATTAGGGAAACAATATTCGTAAGATTAAAGCAAAAAAGATAGCCAGAAGACCTTTTATGCTAAGGAATTCGGCTATTTTGTTTTCTTATGAAGAGTAGAGCCTCTTTTTTATTTTACTCTGTTTTCGGCTTTACAAAAAGCATCAGAAAAGCAACTGCCAGAAGGATACAGCAGATTACCAAAGAAGGACTGCCCCAGAGTTTTGTACCGACAGCACCGATGGCTGCGCCTAAAATGAAGAAAAATATGATGCTGTAGTAATGAAAGCTTTTTTCTCTGCGGGAAGGGTCTTTTGTCTGGAAATATTTTACCAGATGGTCTGTTCCGCTGCGCAGATTGCCGGTACACATGGTGGTGGCATAAGGCATGCCATGGAATTTGCGGAAACTTTGTACCTGCATGGCGCAGATAAAGGAAACCAGTGCGTTGGCAAAGGCATCGGCTTTTCCAAGAGGAAGAAAGATGACGACAATGAGAGCTAAAATTTCAATCAAAAGCACAGTCTGCCGCCAGTGCAGTGCCATTTTTCCGTCCAGAGAATGTTTGATCCATTCGTCTACGAAAACCCCGGCCACAAATGCCAAAATGGGTACTAGATAGAATAGCGCTTTTTTCAAATCACCTTCAGACAGGTGCACACCAAGCAGAACAATGTTGCCTGTTTGCGCATTGGCAAAAACCTGTCCGCGTGCAAGATAAGTATATGCGTCCAGAAACCCACCTACGGCTGCCAGTATGGCGCCGATACGGAAGGAGTCGGACATTTGGTCAGTATGTAGTGCCATAGTCAATCTCCTGTTATATCATGTATTTTCTGTCCAAAGAACGGTATTGCAGAACTTCTGCCAGATGGCGGACAGTGATTTCTTCATTGCCATCCAAGTCTGCTGCCGTTCTGGCAACTTTCAGTATTTTATGGTAAGCCCTTGCACTCAAGTCCATAGATGAGAAGGCTGCCTTCAGTAGTTTTTGCTCTGCCTCACCAAGAACACAGTATTTTTCGACTTGTGCGGCGTTAAGCTGAGCATTGAAGAAAATTCCTTCCTTTGTATATCGTTTCAGCTGGATTTCGTGGGCTCTTACCACACGCTTTTTGATTTCTGCGGAGGATTCTCCAGAAGCACTGTTTTGCAGGTCTTCGTATCCTACCGCAGGCATTTCCACCATCAGGTCGATACGGTCTAATAGAGGTCCACTGATTTTGCTTTGGTATTTGGCAATCTCATTGACAGTACAGTGACATTTGTCACCACTGCCCAGATAACCGCAGGGGCAAGGGTTCATGGCGGCTACCAGCATGAAATCAGAGGGAAATGTCAAAGTGCCGCTGACACGGGCGATGGTAACTTTGCCATCTTCCATGGGCTGACGCATGACTTCCAGAGCGGAACGCTGAAATTCCGGCAATTCATCCAGAAACAACACACCATTATGCGCCAATGAAATCTCACCGGGCTTCGGGATTCTGCCGCCGCCAGTAAGAGCAGAAGCGGAAATGGTATGGTGTGGAGAACGGAACGGTCTATGATGAATCAAAGCATTTTTGTTCTGCAAAAGACCTGCCACGCTGTAGATTTTCGTGATTTCAATGCTTTCCGCAAAAGTCAGGTCAGGCAGTATGGTTGGGAATCGTTTTGCCAGCATGGTTTTGCCGGAACCGGGAGGTCCAATGAGCAGGATATTATGTCCACCGGCAGCAGCCAGTTCCATGGCGCGCTTGGCGTTTTCTTGTCCTTTTACATGAGAAAAATCCAGACTTTCCCATTCTTTATCGTTGGCAAAGAGATTGTCCAGATCCACATGATAGGGCGGTAATGTTTCCTGATTTTGCAAAACAGCAACTAACTGACGCAGACTATGAAGGGGATAGACCTCCATGCCTTCCACAAGAGCCGCTTCATCAGCATTTTCATAAGGTACAAAGCATTTTGTGATGCCATCCTGCAATGCGCCATAAACCATAGGCAGGATGCCGTTGACAGGACGCAGAGAACCATCCAGCGAAAGCTCTCCTGCCAGTAAATATCCGTCCAGAGCATCCACAGGCAGGGTTCCCATAGCAGTCAAAATACCGGCGGCAATGGGCAAGTCAAAAGACGCCCCTTCTTTTTTGGTATCTGCTGGTGCTAAGTTGACCGTAATACGTTTGGTGGGGAAGGAAAGTCCTGTGTTTTTGATGGCAGTGCGTACTCTTTCTCTGGATTCTTTCACTGCGGAATCCGGCAGCCCAACAATGTCAAAAGCAGGCAGACCGCTGCTCAAGTCAACTTCTACATTGACAGCATAAGCGTCAATGCCAAGCAGTGCAGCGCTATGGATAATGGAAAGCATGACCTCGCCTCGTTTCTCATAAAAAATTCTGTTCTTATGATAACAATTCTTACGAAAAAGTGCAATGAAAATTGGAGATTTCTACTAGTGCATGCATAGGGATTCACATTATTTTCAAATTTTTAGAAAAAAATCATTGAATTTTGAAAAGAAAGCATATATAGTAGATTGCGTAACTGGCAAGGGGATAAGGAGGCATCGTTGTGGAAGAAACGTATCTGATGTGGCTGGCAAGAGTGACATTGCATAACACAAAGAAAGCCTTTCAGCTTTTGGGAAGATTTGGTACAGCGGAAAATATTTTCTATGCAGAACCAGAAGAAATCCGCAGTGTACTTGGCAATGCCACAAAACTTGCAGATACCATTTTATCCCAACGTGACCCAGAAATGCTAGATGAATGGATGATTGAATTGGAAGAAAAAGAAATTTCCTTTTATTCCTATTTCCATCCGTCTTATCCTTATTTGCTGAAACAGATTTATAACCCTCCTTTGGGGATTTATGTGAAAGGCGTTCTGCCTGATGACCATATTGATAAAATTGGCGTCATTGGTGCCAGAAGATGTTCTCAGTATGGCGCATCTGTGGCTTATCGCATTACAAAAGACTTGGGTCAGACCAATGTGATTGTTGTCAGCGGTATGGCAAAAGGCATTGATGCCGTTGCCCATAAAGGCATTATGGATGGCGGCGGAAAAACCATTGCTGTACTGGGCTGTGGTGTAGATGTTTGTTATCCTGCGGAAAATCGGGAGTTAATGGAGCGGATCATAGAAAACGGCTGTGTGCTGTCAGAGTATCCGCCGGGAACCAAAGCGGTTCCCTACCACTTTCCTTATCGTAACCGCATCATCAGCGGTCTTTCCAAACTCATCGTTGTTATTGAAGCAGGAAAACGCAGCGGCACATTGATCACAGCGGATATGGCACTGGAAAACGGCAGAGATGTTTTTGTTCTGCCGGGCAATGTGACCAGCAAGCTGAGTGAAGGCACCAATAACCTGATTAAACAGGGATGCCCAATCATTACAGAATCGGGAGATATTTTAGAGGAACTTGGCATATCCTATCAAGAAAAGGAAAAGACCCGTTTCTATGAAAAAGTAGAAGAAAAACTGACACCCGAAGAACGGGAAATTTATGAGAAAATAACTGAGGCTGTGCCAGTAACGGCTGAGGAATTGAGCCGCATGCTGGAAAAGCCAATTCAGGATATACAATATGTACTTTCTCTGTTGGAAATCACTGGATATATTCGAAAATTACAGCAGGCAGGCTATGTCCGCAATTAACAGAGAGGGCTGAGAGGTGAAGATATGAGCAAAGAAGCGACTGCAGCAAAACCAAAGAAAACAACAAAAAAAGCTGCGTCAAAGAAATATCTTGTCATTGTAGAATCTCCTGCAAAGGCAAGTACCATTGGAAAATTTCTGGGAAGCAATTATAAAATCGAAGCTTCCATGGGGCATATCCGAGATTTGCCCAAAAGCCAGATGGGTATTGACATTGAGCACGATTTTGAACCCAAGTATATTACCATCCGCGGCAAAGGTGATTTGCTGAGCAAACTGAAAAAAGAGGCGAAGGCTGCCGATAAAGTCTATCTGGCAACTGACCCGGACCGTGAAGGGGAAGCCATCAGCTGGCATCTTCTTCACGCCCTCAATTTAGGTGATGACAAGGACATCAGTCGTATTACCTTCAATGAAATCACAAAGGCAGCGGTAAAACGCTCTATTTCTGAAGCAAGAGAAATCGACATGGATTTGGTAGACGCTCAGCAGGCACGCCGTGTGCTGGACAGAATGGTGGGCTATACGGTCAGCGATTTATTATGGAAGAAAGTCAAAAAAGGTCTCAGCGGCGGTCGTGTGCAGTCTGTTGCCCTGCGTCTGATTTGCGATAGAGAGGACGAAATCCGCGGCTTTATTCCTGATGAATACTGGACGATTGGCGCGAAACTGACCGATGCGGAAAAGAAAACATTTGAAGCCAGATTTTACGGCAAAGGCAGTGAAAAAATGGAACTGCCCAACGCACAGGTGGTTCAGGAAGTGGAAAATGGTCTGAAAGGACAGGGTTTCATCGTCAAAGAAGTGAAAAAAGGCACTCGACAGAAGAAACCCGTTGCGCCTTTTACCACCAGCACCATGCAGCAGGAAGCCAGCAAGCATCTGAACATGGCAACGCAGAAAACCATGCTTATTGCCCAGCAGCTTTATGAAGGCGTTCATGTAAAAGGGGAAGGCAATGTGGGTTTGGTTTCCTATATCCGTACGGACTCCTTCCGTATTTCCGATGAAGCCTACGAAGCGGCAGTTTCCTATATCGGTGAAAACTTCGGGGAAGAATATGTGAATCCTGAACGTGTGGTATATAAATCCAAAGGGAAAACACAGGATGCTCACGAAGCCATCCGTCCCACAAACGTACAGCGGACACCTGACAGCATCAAAGAATCTTTGACAAAAGATCAATATAAATTGTATAAACTCATTTGGGAACGCTTTGTTGCCAGCCAGATGAGTCCTGCACTTTATGATACTATGCAGGTGAAAATGGCAGCGGGGGAATATAGTTTCCGTGCGTCTGGTTCCCGTTTGACTTTCCGAGGCTTCTTGGAAGTTTATAATAAAGGGGAGGAAGAAGCGGATGTGCAGATGCCTGTATTGCAGGAAGGTGATGTGCTGAAAGCACTGGAAATTCTGCCGGAACAGCATTTCACACAGCCCCCTGCACGTTTTACAGACGCATCCCTCATCAAAACACTGGAAGAAATCGGTGTAGGCCGTCCCAGTACCTATGCGCCTACTTTGACTACCATTCAAGCGAGAAACTATGTGACAAAAGAAGCCAAAAACCTCTATCCCACAGAATTGGGAGAAGTGGTAAACGATATTATGAAATCTTATTTCCCGGATATTGTGGACGTTGACTTCACAGCCAATATGGAAGAACGTCTGGATGATGTGGAAATGGGCAGAGAAGAATGGAAACAGATCATCCGTGATTTCTATCCCGGTTTCCATGCTGCAGTGGAAAATGCCGTGGAAAAACTGGCGAAAGTGGAAATCAAAGATGAAGTGACTGATGTGATCTGTGAAAAATGCGGCAGAAACATGGTCATCAAATATGGCAGATACGGAAAATTCCTGGCTTGCCCCGGTTTCCCGGAATGTCAGAACGCGAAACCATTCTTTGAAGAAGCTGGCGTGAACTGTCCCGAATGCGGCGGCAAGGTTCTTATCAAGAAAACAAAGAAGGGCAGAACTTATTTTGGTTGTGAAAACAATCCTGAATGCGGCTTCATGTCCTGGAACAAACCTACCGGGGAAAAATGTCCTGTCTGCGGCAGTTTCCTGGAAGAAAAGGGTAAGAAAAATCCCAAAATCGTATGTTCAAACGAAAAATGCGGCTACATGCGGGAGCCTGAACCGGAAAAAGAAGAAAACACAGAAGAATAAATCCCTGTTTTTTCAGAAAAATTTGAAAAAAACCATAATTTATGGTTGTAATTTGTATGGGATTGTGCTATAATCCCATAGGTAACTTAAAAACACACGCATTTGCTGCCCTGTGTCCGGTGCCGAAGTGTTCGGTGACATGGGGGATGATGCGGAGGACAAACCACAGGAGGTGCGCTATGAGCGTAATTTCAATGAAACAGTTGTTGGAAGCTGGTGTACATTTTGGTCACCAGACAAGAAGATGGAACCCTAAAATGGCTGAATACATCTTCGCAGAAAGAAACGGTATCTACATCATCGACCTGCAGAAAACCGTTAAAAAAGTAGACGAAGCTTATGCTGAAATCTGCAACATCGTAGCTGACGGCGGCGAAGTTCTGTTCGTTGGTACAAAGAAACAGGCACAGGAATGCATCAAAGAAGAAGCTGAAAGATGCGGTATGTACTACGTTAACCAGAGATGGCTGGGTGGTATGCTGACAAACTTCAACACAATCAAAACAAGAATCGCAAGACTGAAAGAACTGGAAAAAATGCAGGAAGACGGCACTTTTGAAGTTCTGCCCAAAAAAGAAGTTGCAGCCCTGATGCACGAAATGGAAAAACTGGAAAAGAACCTGGGCGGTATCAAAGAAATGAAGAAGATCCCCGATCTGATGTTCGTTGTTGATACAAGAAAAGAAAAAATCGCTGTTCAGGAAGCACACACACTGGGTATTCCCATCGTTGCTATCGTAGATACAAACTGCGATCCCGATGAAATCGACTATGTAATCCCCGGTAACGATGACGCGATCCGCGCCGTAAAACTGATCGCTTCCAAAGTAGCTGATGCAGTTCTGGAATCCAAACAGGGTGAACAGGAAAACGCAGAAGCAGCTGAAGAAACAGTAGCTGAATAATTTCATAGGCAATTTGCCCGAGCTTCAGCCGATTCACGGGCTGAAGCTCTTTCTTATCATAAAACCAATATACGGAGGGAAAAGAACATGGCTATTACAGCAGCAATGGTAAAAGAACTGAGAGAAATGACAGGCGTTGGCATGATGGACTGCAAAAAAGCCCTGACTGAAACAGACGGCGATATGGAAAAAGCAGTTGAACTGCTGAGAGAAAAAGGTCTGGCAGCTTCTGCGAAAAAAGCAGGCCGTATTGCTTCCGAAGGTATCGTTGATGTTTACCTGAGCGATGACAACAAAGTTGGTACAATCGTAGAAGTAAACTCCGAAACAGACTTCGTTGCAAAGAACCAGGTATTCAGAGATTATGTTGCAGCAGTTGCAAAACAGGCTTCCACAACAACAGCAGCAGATATGGATGCTTTCTTCGCTGAAAAATGGGATCTGGATCCTCAGTTCACAGTAAAAGAAGCTCTGAGCCAGCAGGTAGCAGTTATCGGTGAAAACCTGAACATCAGACGTTTCGAAAAATTCGAAAAATCTGGTTCCGGCAGACTGGTTTCCTACATCCACGGCGGCGGCAGAATCGGCGTTCTGATCGAACTGGCTTGCGATAACGACAGCGATGCTCTGGAAGAACTGGGCAAAAACGTTGCAATGCAGATTGCAGCTCTGAACCCTAAATTCATTGCTGAAAAAGACGTTCCTGCTGACTTCATCGAAAAAGAAACAGAAATCCTGACAGTACAGGCTAAAAACGATCCTAAAAACGCAAACAAACCCGAAAACATCATTGCAAAAATGATCGAAGGCAGACTGAAAAAAGAAATGAAAGAATTCTGCCTGATCGAACAGCCTTATGTAAAAGATGGCGATCTGACAGTGAAAAAATACATTGACTCCGTAGCAAAAGAAGTAGGCGCTCCTATCGAAATCACACGTTTCGTACGTTTCGAAACAGGCGAAGGTCTGGAAAAGAAAGACGAAAACTTTGCTGACGAAGTAGCAAAAGCTATGCAGTAATCTGCAAAGATATTTTGCACATCTTATGAATTCCAAAACGGATAGAACCTTGCAAAAGGTTTTATCCGTTTTTTCTTTGCAAAAAACTTTTATGGAAATATGGTTGCACCTGTTCACAAAAAATGGTTAAATGAAGGAGAGAATGTGCACTAGGAGGGAATAAAATGAAGCAACTGGTTTATCATTACTGTAGTTTATCAACCCTTTTGAATATATTGGAACATAAAACCATTCGTTTATCTGATATCAATAAACAAAATGATACCAATGAAAGCAAGGCGCTTTTGCATATCACTCGAAATCGCGCCATTCAGATCATGCTTTCTCGTCCTGGCGTGGACAGTGAACAGACTTTTGGTGGCATGACCTATCGGGAATTCATTGTATATCTCATTGATAAAATGATTGAACATGTAAAAGAATATAAAGATTTGATGGCGTATATCGCCTGTTTTTCTGAGTCTGATGACTATTTGGCCCAGTGGAGAGGATATGCGGATAACGGCAGAGGTGTTGCCATTGGTTTTGATGTGGAGACCATTGAACGGCTCATCGAGCAGATTCCTGATGCACAGTTGGAATTCCGTAAAGTCCATTATATCGACACCAATAAGAATGTTATGGACTGCGATACTACCCAGTGTAATCTGAGCCTGAACCGCCATGCGGCAAAATTAGTGGAAACGCTGTTTTCCTATATGGAGAAAAACGAAACAAAGCAGATTTTGAATGGCTCTTATCTAAATTCTCAAGCAGGGCATTGGTTTATTCCTCTATTGCAGGATTCCTTTTTTTACAAAGATGATTCTTTTGCCGAGGAGGATGAATGGCGCCTGATTTTGAAAGATGAAATCATCAAAAGCGAAAGTGATTGGGAGCAGATTTATAATTGGAAAAGAACGGGAAATGCGGCAAATACAGCAATGAAGCGTCTTTTTCCAAAGGCTTTGGAATTTAGGGTAGAGGACAACGACATTGTTTCCTTTATGGATATGGATTTTTCTGATGGGGATTATATGCATAATGATATGATTCGGGAGATTGTCATTGGGCCAAACTGTCGGCTGGAGGAAGAAGATGTTTTCCAGCTTCTTGGTCACTTTGGTTTTGATACGGAAGATGTCAAAATTCGTAAATCAGATTCCTCATATCGCATTTGAATAGAGAATGAAAAAGGCTGTTTGTGGGCAATCTTCCACAGACAGCTTTTTTTAACATAAAACAGTCAAAAACAATCAAACTTCGTCAATTTCAATAAAAAACAGCAATAATTTTTGTGACCTAATATGATTGAATTTGACTGAATTTGATTATATAATAAATCTAAGTTAAAAATAATTTAAAAACAGTCATAGGGGGTGAAACTGTGATCTACACAGTTACCTTTAATCCATCATTGGATTATATTGTGGAAGTGCCCTCCTTTCAGATGGGCATGACCAATCGTACGACTTCAGAAAGCATTTTCCCAGGGGGAAAGGGTATCAATGTTTCTATGGTGCTGCAGAATCTTGGTGTAGAAAGTACAGCATTGGGATTCATTGCCGGATTTGTAGGCGATGAAATCTGCCGCCTGTTACAGGAAAAAGGATGCCATACAGCATTTAAGACTTTGCCGGAAGGATGCAGCCGTATCAATGTGAAACTGAAATCTGCAGATGGTACAGAAATCAACGCCAGAGGCCCAGTCATCACAGAAGAAGCATTGCAGCAGCTTCTGAAAAAGCTGGATATGCTGGAAAAAGGGGACGTACTGATTCTGGCAGGCAGCATTCCGACTGGATTGCCTGCAACCATTTATCAGGACATTCTTCAGCGTCTGTCAGGCAAAGAAATTCTGACCGTTGTGGATGCAACTGGAAGATTGCTTTGCAATGTATTGGAGCATCATCCGTTTTTGATCAAACCTAATCATCATGAACTGGGTGAGATCTTTGACGTAATCATTGATGATATGGAAAAGGTAAAGATGTATGCCGGAAAATTGCAGGAACAGGGCGCAAGAAACGTACTGGTTTCCATGGGTGGAAAAGGTGCGGCGCTGCTGACAGAAAAAGGCGATTTTTATCATTTGCCTGCTCCTGAGGGAACACTGGTCAACAGCGTTGGTGCAGGAGATTCCATGGTGGCTGGATTTTTGGCAGGCTGGCTGGAAAGCGGAGATTATGCTCATGCCTTCAAGATGGGCATTTCCGCAGGCAGTGCCAGTGCCTTCAGCGAAAATCTGGCAACAAAAGAAGAAGTGTTGGCTTTGTATAAAAAGTTAAAATAAAGGGAGGGGACCCACATGCGTATTACAGATTTGCTGGATCGCCGCAGTATTGCCCTTGATGCAAAACCGGCGTCCAAGAAAGAAGCTTTGGACACAGTTATTCAGTTGATGGTAGACAGTGGTAAGATTAAAGATGCAGAGGCTTACCGCAAAGAGGTTTATCGCAGGGAAGAAGAAGGAACAACAGGTATCGGCGAAGGGCTGGCCATTCCTCATGGGAAAGGCGAATTCGTTGAAAAACCTGGTCTGGCTGCACTGGTTGTGCCAGAAGGCGTTGATTTCGAATCTCTGGACGGCGAACCTGCAACATTGATCTTCCTCATTGCTGCCCCTAATACAGCAGATAATGTGCATCTGGATGTATTGAGCAAACTTTCCGTTATGATGATGGATGAAAATTTTGCAGATAGCTTGAGAAACGCAAAAACAGTGGATGAATTCCTGAAAGTCATCGACGATGCGGAAGAAGCAGAAAATGAAGAAAAAACAGAAGTTGCTCCCGTAGAAACAGCTGCACAGGCTGAACCTGTTTGCAAAGTTCTGGCAGTTACTTCCTGCCCTACAGGTATCGCTCACACATATATGGCTGCTGAAGGTCTGGAAAAAGCAGCGAAAGCAAGAAACTGTACAATTAAAGTAGAAACACGCGGCAGCGGCGGTGCGAAAAATGTGTTGACTGCAGAAGAAATCGCAGCAGCTGACTGCATCATCGTTGCAGCAGATACACAGGTGCCTATGGATCGTTTCCATGGCAAACCGGTTATTTCCTGCCATGTAGCAGATGGTATCAGCAAAGCAGATGAACTGCTGGATGAAGCCATTTCCGGCAAAGTACCTCTGTATCAGGCAGAATCCAAACCTCAGGAAACAGTGAAAGCAAGCGGCTCCGTTGGTCACAAGATCTATATGCAGCTCATGAACGGTGTATCTCACATGCTTCCTTTCGTTGTTGGCGGCGGTATCCTCATTGCCATTGCCTTCCTGATTGATGGTCTAAGTGTAGATATGACAACATTGCCGGCAGATATGCGTGCAAACTTCGGTACCATCACACCTGCAGCAGCACTGTTCAAACAGATCGGCGGTGTAGCATTTGCGTTCATGCTTCCTATACTGGCTGGCTTCATCGCAATGAGTATTGGTGACAGACCTGGTCTGGCACTGGGCTTTGTAGGCGGTTCCATTGCGGCTTCCGGCAGCTCAGGTTTCTTGGGGGCTCTGGTAGCAGGTTTCCTGGCAGGTTATACAATCGTTTTCCTGCGTAAAATTTTCGACAAACTTCCTGAAGCATTGGAAAAAATCGCGCCTGTATTGCTGTATCCTCTGTTTGGTATCCTGATTGTAGGTCTGATCATGTACTATGTGGTAGAACCTCCTGTTGGCGCCCTGAATACAGCAATGAATACAGCACTGACAAACATGAGCGGCACCAGCAAAGTGCTGCTGGGTATTCTGGTAGCAGGTATGATGTCCATCGACATGGGCGGCCCCTTCAACAAAGCTGCTTATGTATTCGGTACTGCTTCCATTGCGGCAGGCAACTATGACATCATGGCGGCAGTTATGGTAGGCGGTATGGTACCTCCTTGTGCCATCGCTCTGTCCACCATCCTGTTCAAGAAGAAATATACAAAACAGGAACGCGAATCCGGCCCTACAAACTTCATCATGGGTCTGGCATTCATCACAGAAGGTGCAATTCCTTTTGCAGCATCTGACCCTCTGCGTGTACTGCCTTCCTGTATCGTAGGTTCCGCACTTGCAGGTGCGCTGTCCATGGCATTTGACTGCACATTGATGGCACCTCACGGCGGTATCTTCGTATTCCCTGTTGTAGGCAATGCACTGATGTATCTGGTTTCTCTGGTAGCAGGTACAGTAGTTGCAGCAGTACTGCTGGGTATTTTGAAAAAGAACGTAACAGAATAAGCTTGCATAGATTTGCGGCAAAGCATATTGCTTTGCCGCTTTTCCTTTTTCTGGTTTGTGTTTTTGGTTGATTTTGATTGTTTTTGCGTGATATAATAATACAAAGGGAGGCTTTTGTATGTTGACAGAACAACGATATGAAAAAATTCTTGATTTGGTAAATGAGAAAAAAAGTGTGACCGTCAAAGAAATGACGGATTTGCTGGAAAGTTCTGAATCTACCATTCGCAGAGATTTAACGGTGCTGCATAAAAAAGGGCGTCTTGTGAAGGTGTTCGGCGGTGCAGTTGCCATAGATATGGAATACCATACCAAAGATGAAGAAGTCAATCGCAGAGAAGATGAAAATAAGGAAGCAAAAGAGCAGATTGCCCGTTTTGCAGCATCTATGATCCGTGCGGATGATTTTGTGTTTTTGGATGCAGGCACCACAACAGCTTGGATTCCTGACTTTTTGACAGAAAAATCTGCTGTGTTTGTGACAAATGGCATTGCTCATGCGAAAAAACTGGCAAGACTTGGTGTGGAAGTCCATCTGTTGGGAGGAGAGTACAAATCCTCCACAGAAGCCATTGTAGGGGATGAAGCGGTGGAACAGCTGCGGCGGTATCATTTTACAAAAGGCTTTTTTGGCACAAACGGCATCGGAAAGACGGCAGGATATACCACACCAGATATTCGTGAGGCGTCTTTGAAACGCTGTGCAGCCCAGCAAAGCCGTGAAACTTATATACTGGGTGACAGCAAAAAATTCAATCGTATGAGCGCTGTGAGCTTCTGTGATTTTTATGATGCGACGGTGATTACAGAGGAAATCCTGCCTGAATTTGCTTTGTGTAAAAATATCATGAAAGCAGAATGATTTTTTCAAAAGGATTGCAGTGAAGTGTTGAACCTGTCATCGTTGTATGGTATAATCATCGACGGCAATAAAATTTCAGGTTTTGTGTCAAAACAAAAGAGGAACAGTAAGGGGAAATGGTTGGACATTTCCCTTTTTACAGGTTTCCGCATGTTTACTGCATGTCGGAAAATATATGTGGAAATTTTATGCGGTTTATGATACATTATAAATTAAGGAGGCTGTTTGCATGTATAAGAGAATCGTGCTGAAACTGAGCGGAGAAGCACTGGCAGGAGATCGGGAAGGCGTTTCTTTTGATGACGCAGTTGTTTCCGGTCTGGTAAAACAGATTCGTCAGGTAATGGAAATGGGAACACAGGTATGTCTGGTGGTAGGCGGCGGCAATTTCTGGAGAGGCAGAAGCGCTGACAGTGCCATGGACAGAACAAAAGCAGACCAGATCGGTATGCTGGCAACTGTGATGAATGCCATTTATCTGGCTGATGCATTCCGTCAGCAGGGGACAAAAGCGGTGATTCAGACACCTGTTGTATTTGGCACAATGACAGAACTGTTCTCTAAAGACAGTGCTCTGGCACATCTGGAAAACGGTGAAGTGTTGATTTTTGCGGCAGGATTGGGACATCCTTTCTTCTCTACAGATACCATCACTGCTCTGCGCGGTGCGGAACTGGACGTAGATGGTCTGTTCTTTGCAAAGAATATCGATGGTGTATATGACGATGATCCGGCAAAAAATCCCAACGCGAAAAAATTTGATGTGATCACATCCGAAGATATCGTGAAAAAGAATCTGAAGGTTATTGACACATCTGCAGCAGCGCTTTGTTTTGAAAGAAAAATTCCGGTAGTTATTTTCGGCCTCAATGAAGAAAACAGCATCATGCGTGCAGTCAAAGGCGAAAAAATCGGTACATTGGTAACAGTATCTTAAGATTGACAATTTAGGAGGAATCGATATGGCATCTGAAGCAACAAAAATTTACGACGAAAAAATGAAAAAAACTCTCGCCGCATTGGACAGTGATTATGCTACGATTCGTGCGGGCCGTGCAAACCCTCATGTATTGGATAAAATCATGGTAGATTACTACGGTGCGCCTACTCCCATCAATCAGGTAGGTAACATTTCTGTTCCCGAACCTCGTATGATCCAGATTCAGCCTTGGGACAGCACAATGCTCAAAGCCATTGAAAAGGCTATCAACACATCTGAACTGGGTATTAACCCTGGCAATGACGGTAAAGTGATTCGTCTGATCTTCCCTGAACTTTCTGAAGAACGCAGAAAAGAACTGAATAAGGACGTTAAGAAAAAAGCTGAAGCTTCCAAAGTAGCAATCCGCAACATCCGTCGTGATGCATTGGACGCTTTCAAAAAACAGGAAAAGAAAAAAGAAATCACAGAAGATATTCTGAAAGATCTGGAAGAAGAAATGCAGAAACTGACAGATAAATATATCGCAGATATCGACAAAAAATGCGAAGATAAATGCAAGGACATTCTGTCTGTTTGATTTTTTGAATTTGCTGCCCCTCTCATTGCAGAGGGGCTTTGCTACATGGAGGGGAAAAAATGTTTTTTCAGCAAACAGAAACAAATAACTATGAAATTGATATGGAAAGAGTGCCTCAGCATATTGCCATTATCATGGATGGCAACGGCAGATGGGCGAAGAAACGGTTTTTGCCTAGAAAAGCTGGACATAAAGCAGGTGCGGAAGCACTGGAACGAATCATTGAAGATTGCCGTGATTTGGGCGTAAAACATCTGACTGTATACGCTTTTTCCACAGAAAACTGGAAACGCTCTCAGGAAGAAGTGGATGCCATTATGGATCTGCTGCGTCAATACCTGAAGAATTATTTCAAAAGATTCCTGAAGGATGATATCCGTCTGAATGTTATTGGGGATATCCATCGTCTGGATCAGGATATTCAGGACAGTATTCTGGAAATTGAAAACCTTTCTAAGGATAAAACAGGTCTTTTTGTTCATATTGCGCTGAATTACGGCGGCCGTGATGAACTCCGCAGAGCCATCACCAAAATTGCGGCAGAAGTGGAACAGGGAAATCTGAAAGCGGCAGACATTACAGAAGAAATGATCAGCGATCATTTGGATACTGCCCACGTTCCTGATCCGGAGCTGGTAATCCGTACCAGTGGGGAAGAACGGATCAGCAACTTCCTGCTGTGGCAGATCGCATACTCCGAATTTTTCTTTACAGATACTCTTTGGCCTGATTTCAACAGAGCTTCTCTGGAAGAAGCCATTTATTATTATCAGAACAGAGAACGCCGTTTTGGCGGTAGATAAAAAGAGGTGAAACAGATGAAAACAAGAATCATTTCTGCTGTGATCCTCGTGCCTTTGCTGCTGTTTTTTGTAATCAGCGGGGGGATTTGGCTAAAAATCGCTGTGGGATTTCTTGGGCTGGTTGGCATGCATGAATTTTATCAGGCATTTTCCAAAGAAAACAAAAGCCTGCATGTGATCTGTTATGCCTTTGCTTTGTTCTATATGATATTCATAGAGGACATCATCAACGGGAATAATTATTTCAATATTTTTGTTTCCGTATTTATGGTGGTGCTGCTGATCTATACGGTATTGTATCATAACCATACCAATGCCCTGGAAGGCATGACAGGATTCTTTGGCTTTTTCTATGCCTGCTTCTTGTTGTCCCATATCTATCTGGTAAGAGAATATACTTATGGGAAACTGCTCATTTGGCTGGCGTTTATTGCTGCTTTCGGTTGTGATACAGGGGCATATTTTGCAGGCATCACATTCGGCAAGCATAAGCTCATTCCCACACTGAGCCCTAAGAAAACCATCGAAGGCTCTATTGGGGGCATTGTGACAGCAACCGTTCTGGCATTACTCTATGGATTGTGGTTACAGCGTTCTTTCAGTATGGAAGGTGTAAACATCCTGCTGTTGTGCGGTTTGACAGGGTTCTTTGGTTCTTTCCTGGCACAGATCGGCGACTTGGCTGCTTCTGCCATGAAGCGTCTGACAGGCATCAAAGACTTCGGGAAATTGATTCCTGGTCATGGTGGTGTGCTGGATCGTTTTGACAGCGTCATTTTGACAGCCCCTGCCGTATACTATATAATGTTGTTTTTGATTGATGTACAAATATGATATAGAGGTGGAAAACATGAGAACAATCTCTATTTTAGGCTCTACCGGTTCCATCGGCACACAGACACTGGAAGTTGTGGAAGTGCTGGGAGATATTCAGGTGGGGGCCATCAGCGGCAATTACAATATCAAGCTGCTGGAAGAACAGGCGAGAAAATTCCGTCCTAGATTGGTTTCTGTCATGGACGAGGATAACGCCAAAGAATTGAAAAGCCGTCTGGCTGATACCAACTGCAAAGTGGTAGCTGGCATGGATGGTCTGGTGGAAGCGGCAACACTTGCAGAAGCGGATACCGTTGTCACATCTGTTGTGGGCAATGTGGGTCTGCGTCCTACTTTTGAAGCTATTTCCGCAGGAAAAAATATCGCGTTGGCAAATAAGGAAACGCTGGTTTCCGCAGGTCAGCTGGTCATGGATCTGGCAAAGAAAAAAGGCATTTCCATTTATCCTGTGGACAGTGAACATTCTGCCATTTTCCAGTCTTTGCAGGGAAATAAAGGCAATAAAATTCGTCGTATCCTGCTGACAGCTTCCGGCGGTCCTTTCCGTGGAAAAACATTAGATGAACTGAAAAATGTGACAGCGGCAGATGCCCTTTGCCATCCCAACTGGAGTATGGGCAAAAAAATCACCATTGACTCTGCTACATTGATGAATAAAGGTCTGGAAGTCATGGAAGCGAAATGGCTCTTTGGTGTGGATACAGATCAGATTGAAGTGCTGGTACATCCCCAGAGTATCATCCATTCCGCAGTGGAATATGAAGATGGCGCTATTATGGCGCAGCTTGGGGAACCTGATATGCGTGTACCCATTCAGTATGCGCTGACATATCCCAAACGTGTGGCAAATCCTTTCCCGAAAATTGATTTTGCCAAACGTGCCCAGCTGACTTTTGACCATCCAGATATGGATACATTCCGTTGTCTGGCACTGGCTTATAAAGCACTGAAAATCGGCGGTACCATGCCTACGGTGCTCAATGGTGCCAATGAAATCGCTGTGGCAAAATTTCTGTCTGGCGAAATTGGATTTTTGGATATTCCTGCATTGATAGAAAAAACAATGGAGGCATATACTGTAAAAGAAAACTACACATTGGAGGATCTGCTGGAAGCGGACGCATGGGCAAGAGCTTATGCGGCGGAGGCAGTTCTTTGATGTAAAAATTTTTGGAGGTGATTGGAATACTTTCCTCTATCATTATTTCTTTGATTGTTATCGGGGTTCTTGTCATCGTCCATGAATTTGGACATTTTATTGTGGCAAAGAAATGCGGCGTATGGGTAGAAGAATTTGCCGTTGGTATGGGCAAAAAAATTTGCTCCAAACAAATCGGGGAAACGGAATACAGCCTTCGTCTGTTCCCGCTGGGCGGTTTTTGCCGTCTCCATGGGGAAACAGAGGAGGGCGAAATCACAGAACGATCTTTTCTGGCAAAGTCTGTGTGGGCACGTATGGCAATTATGGCTGCCGGCCCAATCATGAACTTTCTTTTGGCCATTATTCTGATTTTTGGTCTGTCTGCCGGTGGCTATATCATTCAGCCAAAAGTAGCGGCAGTGCTGGATGGTTCTCCTGCACAGGCAATTGGCTTGCAGGAAGGCGATGAGATTTATCGCATCAATGGTGACCGCATTCATATTTACGATGAAATGCAGGCCATCATGCTGCAAAACGGTGGGGAACCCATTGATTTGGAAATCAAACGGGATGGCATGATTTATGAATATGAATTGACACCACAATATTCCGAAGAAACCCAGTCTTATCTGGTTGGATTCACGCCCACCATCAAAAATGGTATTTTTGCAGAAAAAGTCGAGGGCTATGATACAGCAAGTGTTATGGAAACTGTACATTACAGCTATTATGCCATGCTGAACTATGTGAAACTGACAGCGGAAGGGTTGGCAAGGGTATTTACTATGCAGGCATCTCCTGATGAATACGGCGGCCCTATTTCCATTGTAAAAGTAGTAGGGGACAGCTATGAAGCGGGACTTAGCTACAGTTTCATGGCAGCGGTACAAAATGTGGTTTATATTGCTGCTGTGCTCAGTGCTAACCTTGGTGTGCTGAATCTGTTCCCCATTCCCGGACTGGATGGCGGACGTATCTTGCTTCTGCTCATTGAGATTTTGCGCAGAAAACCTATGAATCCGGAAACAGAAAGTAAGATTCTTTTTGGCGGGTTTGTGTTCCTCATGGGCTTTATGGTCTTTGTTATGTACACAGATATCATGAAAATATTCTGATGAAAGATTATTAGGAACATTTTTATAAGAAAACAAAGCAAGCTGAAATCCTTATGATATAGAGGATTTCAGCTTGTTTATTTTTGCCGAGATTTTGTTGGACATGTTTTCTTAAGAGGAAGCTGTTTTCTGATTTACCTTTTTTTGTTTTTCTGCTAAGTTCATTGCATTTTCAGAAGAAATTCGTTAGAATACAGTAAGAAGTACCGAAAGGAGAATGCAACATGGAACAACATGTGTTTCAAATCGGGCCTATCCGTCCGCCCAGTGAGGCAAACAGCCTGCTGCTGCGAGTAACGGAAAACTGCCCTTGGAATAAATGTAAATTTTGTATGCTTTATAAAAAGAACGATTTCCACACTCGTCCTGTAGCGGCCGTGAAAAAGGATATTGATACCATGGCGGATTACCGTGATATGATCCTTGCCCATAAAGATGGTGAAAACTGGAATATGCTGGCAGTGCAGAAGGAATACGCGGAACTTCCTTCCGATGAAGCCAGAATGTGTTATCAGATGGTATTCACTTGGCTCACAGAAGGGGATCGTCAGGCAATCTTTTTACAGGATGCCAATACCATGGTACTGCGGACAGAATGGCTGCTGGAAATCGTTAGCTATGTACGGGAACGTCTGCCGGAGATTAAACGCATTACCTCTTATGGCAGAGCCAATACTCTGGCGAAAATTTCTGAAGAAGATTATCGGGCTTTGCGTCAGGCTGGTTTAGATCGCATCCATTCTGGCTATGAATCCGGCTCTGATAAAGTTTTGCAGCTCATCTGTAAGGGCACAACCCAGGAAGAACAGATCATTGGCGGTCGCAAAGTGCGTGATGCTGGGATCGAGCTTTCTATTTACTTCATGCCGGGGGTAGGCGGCAGAGAACTTTCTGATGATAACGCTTTGGAAACCGCAAAGGTTATCAATGCCGTAGATCCGGATTTTGTGCGCCTGCGCACTTTTGTATTGCGTACTGGCTCTTTGATGGAAGAAGTACGGGCAGCAGGAAATTATACAGAAGAAACGGATATGGAAAAGCTGCTGGAAATCAGAAAACTCATTGCCAACATCGACCCGACAAAGGCTAGAGGTCGTATCACCAGTGACCATATTATCAACCTTTTGCAGGAAGTCAGCGGCGATATGGATAGAGATATTCCTTGGATGCTCTCTTATATTGACCAATATCTGGCATTGCCTGAATTGGAACAGAAAAAATATCAGCTTGCAAGAAGAATGGGTTTTCCGCTGGACTGGAAGCAGCTGTATCGCTTGAAAGAAAGTGATCTTGCATATATTGAAGATTTGGCAAAAAATACGGTGGACGAAAAGCAGTGGGAAAACCTGCTCCATCGCTACATGGATCGTTATATTTAAGGAGGGAGAATCGTGGATAAAATGGATCTGATTACAAAGGTCATTCCGGGACTTTTGGTAGTTGGTATCGTGTGGTTTAATATGCGGAAACTCCAGCGCAATCTCAATGCCATGAAACAACAGCATTGCAGCGGCTCTTGCCATAACTGTGCCCATAGTGCTGGATGTACTTCAGTGCAGAAGGAAAATACAGATAAAGAAGCGTAAGATGCTTTGAATTACAGGGGGAATGAAAGATGAAAAAAAGAATTTTGGCTATGACATGCGCGGCAGCTGTAGCTGTGACCGCAGTTCCTGTTTATGGGGCAGAAGAAACAGCAGCAGAGCCTGTACAGTCTGCGGAAGAAACCATAGCCACCAATCTTGGTGTAATGGTCAATGAGGAGGCCGTAGTATTTGATGGACAGCAGCCTGTCATCATTGATAATGTGACACTGGTACCTGTCAGAGGTGTTCTGGAAACATTGGGGGTTACCGTTGCATGGGATGCAAAGACGCATACCATTACATTAACAGAAGGAGAAAAAACAGGGACTCTGACCATGGGCAGCAATGTATTCCAGACAGGAGATACCACTGTGCAGATGTCCGCACCTGCACAAAATATCAATGGTTCTGCTATGATTCCTTTACGTGCTGTTGCAGAATATTTTGGCGCGGAGGTTGGCTGGGATGCAGCAAGCAGAATGGTTCTTGTGACAAAAGCGCCGGAAGTACAGTATCTGGCAGAAGCTACTTACGAAAAAGTATTGAAAGATGAAAATGGAAATTTGCTGGCAGAAGTGAAAGCAATCTATCCTGTTTTGACAGCAGAAGTGCCAGAAGCAGCCAGAGACACTGTCAATAAAAATATTGAAGAATTGACCAAGAAAGCAGCAGATACCTACCTGACAGAAGTCAAAGAGGAAGTAACACAGGAAGCGGCAGCTCTTGGAGAAAACTTCCATCCTTTCCAGCTGGTGATTTCTTATGAAGACGCATTTTATGGAAAAGGGGTACTGTCCTATCTGACAACTGTTTGGGAATATCGCGGCGGCGCAAATGGCACCACAAAAGGTGTGGGGAAGATTTATGACCTGCAAACAGGAGAAACCAAAAGCTTGGGAAACTATATCAATCTCCAGTCCGGTCTGACAGAACGGGATTACATGGTGCAGGTATTCCGCAGAGATATGGCTTCCAACAGTGAAAAATATTTGGAAGGTGCGGCACAGAGCCTTCTGGATACGAACACAAATCTGGGTTATTATCTGAAAGATGAAAAAACAATGGTGATTTTTGCAGATCAGACAACTTTGCAGCCTCACAGCGCAGGCATTGTGAAATTGGAGATTCCAGTCAATAAATAAAATCATAAAAGTCAGAAATCTATAGTTCTTATGGATTTCTGACTTTTTTTGTAGGAATTCATTATCTCTTGCGCAGAAAAAAGAAATTTGTTACAATGAATGCGAAAAGAAATTGGCGAAAAATACAAAGTTTTGGTTAAAATTTTGTGAAATTATTGTAAAATTGTGTAGCTTTTAGGAAATGTCTTATCAAAATTCATATAATATGCTACAATATGGAGAGTCCAATGAAAAAGGAGGAGTATTATGAAATTTGGCAAATTATGGTCTGCAGTCCTTTCGGCAGCAATGGTGATGGGTACCACTGTACCTGTACTGGCAGCAGATATGGATGGGAAATTGGTTGTGATTCACACCAATGACATCCATGGCTATTATGCAACCACTGAAGAATCAGTCGGCATTGCGGGCGTCGCTGCTTTGAAGGATTATTATGAAGCACAGGGGGCAGATGTAGTTCTGTTGGATGCAGGGGATTTTTCACAGGGAACTACTTTGGTAAATCACAGCAATGGTCTGAAAGCGGCAGAATATCTTGCAGCAGCAGGCTATGATGCAGTATCTTTGGGAAATCATGAATTTGACTTTGGTTTTGAAGCGCTGAAAGATACAGCGGCAGTACTGAAAGCTGGTAATGTTCCCATTATTGACGCCAATGTCCTGAAAAAAGGAACAGATACCCCTTATTTTGAATCAAATACCATTGTGGAAACTGATGGTATGAAGGTTGGTATTTTTGGTCTGGATACAGCGGAAACACGGACGAAATCCAGTCCCAGCAGTGTGAAAGATCTGACATTCCTGGATGGACAGGAAATGTTTGATTGTGCACAGGCGCAGGTAGACGCTCTGGAAGCAGAAGGCTGTGATTATATCATTGCTTTGACTCATCTGGGTGTGGACGAAGAAAGTACAGGCAGACGTTCCACTGATTTGGCAGCGGCTGTTGAAGGCATTGATCTGATTGTAGACGGTCATAGCCATACAGTGATGGACGGCGGCCAGATGGTAGGAGATACCATGATCGTCAGCACAGGTTCTTACCTTGCCAATGTAGGCACTGTTGTAGTTGATAAAGCAACAGGCGAAGAAACAGCAAAGCTCATCAGTGCAGCTGATTATGCAGCAAATTACAAAACTTATGATGAAAATCTTGCGAAAATGGTAGCAGCGGATCAGGCTGAAGTAGACGCATATTATAGTCAGGTATTTGCTACAACAAAGGTAGATTTGAATGGTGAAAAAGATCCTGGCGTGCGTACAGAAGAAACAAATCTGGGTGACTTTACTGCCGATGCTTATCTTTATGCAGCAAGAGAATATGTGAAAGAACAGGGACTTGATATCAGTGTTGACGTTGCGCTGTCTAATGGCGGCGGCATCCGTGCAAGTGTGCCAGCAGGTGAAATCACCATGAATGATTTGTATACCGTTTTCCCTTACGGAAATACCGTTGCACTGGTGACAATCACCGGTGAACAGCTGCTGGAAGTGCTGGAAGCGTCCACATTCTGCACACCTACAGCCATTGGTGGTTTCCCTCAGATTGCAGGAGCAGAATATACCGTAAATACTGCAGTGCCTTATGAAAATGGCGCACAATATCCCGATTCTACATACTACGCACCTGCAAATCCTGGCAGCCGTGTGACTATTACAAGCATTGGCGGCAAGCCTTTTGATCCCAAAGCAAATTACACTGTAGCAGTGAACAGCTTCCAGGCAGAAGGCGGCGATACATACTATGTATTGACACAGGGTTCTTATATGCAGGATACTGGTATCGTGGACGCGGAAGCGCTGATTTCCTATGTGGATTCTCTGGGCGGCGTCATTGATGAAACATACGCAGAACCTCAGGGCAGAATCAAGATTGTTTCCACACCTGTTGAAAATCCCGAAACAACTGTACCAGAAGAAACAACAGAACCTGAAAAACCTGTGGAACCTGAAGTAGAGGCGCCTAAAACAGAAGCAGAAGTGCCAGCTACAAAACTGTATACTGTTGTTGCAGGGGACAGCCTGTGGAAAATTGCACAGAAAGAATTGGGCAACGGTTCCAAATGGAAACAGATTTATGAAACAAATAAAAAACAGATTTCCAATCCAAACCGCATTTATGTGGGACAGAAATTGGTGATCAATCAGTAACAAATACAGTAAAACCGCATCTTTTTAGATGCGGTTTTTTTTATAAAAAAGCTTCATGTAAATGAATATTGGGCTGTTAGAGCTATTTTTTGTTTTTTATACACGGGAGAAAGCAGGAAAAAAGAAGCACTCTTTGTTTGATGTATATAAAAATGTACATTTTAACTTAGTCAATTTAGACAAAAGATGGTGGGACAAAAAATGTCCAATATCAATAAATAGATGGGACATAAATCGTCCCAAATCTGTGTATACTTCCGAAAAAGAAAAACTTTCCCGAAAACCGATGACATTTTAATCTTGTGTGCTACAATAAGGTTGTCAATCGGAATTTTACGAAACGAAAAGGAGAGAATAGCATGGCAATCAAAGTTGGCATTAACGGTTTCGGTCGAATTGGTAGAGTAGTATTTCGTGTTTTGATGCAAAGAAAAGATGAGTTTGAACTTTGCGGCATCAACCTGCGTAATGCAGAACTGGATTATATGGCATATCAGCTGAGATACGACAGTATTTTCGGTCGCTTTGAAGGTGATATCGAAATTGGCGAAAACGAATTGATCGTGAACGGTCAGCATATCCATGTGTTCAGTGAAAGTGATGCTTCTCTTATTCGCTGGGCTGATTGCGGTGCTGAATATATCATTGAATCCACTGGCGCTTTCAACACAATGGAAAAAGCGGCTCTGCACAAAGTAGGCGGCGCAAAGAAAGTAATCCTGACAGCTCCTTCCAAAGATGATATCATGCCTACATTCGTTGTTGGCGTAAATGAAGATACATATACACCTGATATGGATATCGTTTCCAACGCATCCTGTACTACAAACTGCTTGGCGCCTCTGGCAAAAATTATTCACCAGAGCTTTGGCATCGAACAGGCTTTGATGTCTACAATCCACTCTGCAACTGCAAAACAGAAAGCGGTTGACGCCAGAGCAGGACGTGACTGGAGAACAGGCCGCTCTGTATTCAACAACATTATTCCTTCCACAACAGGTGCGGCAAAAGCTGTTGGCCGTGTTATTCCTGAACTGAAAGGCAAAATGACAGGTATGTCTTTCCGCGTTCCTACCAATGATGTTTCCGTAGTCGATTTGACAGCCAGACTGAAAACAAATACAACATACGAAGAAATCTGCAAGAAAGTAAAAGAAGCGTCTGAAACATATATGAAAGGCATCGTAAGCTACATTGCAGATGATGTTGTTTCTTCCGATATGCTGGGTGATTCCCATACATGTATCTTTGATGAAAAAGCAGGTATCATGCTGGATGATAATTTTGTAAAACTCATCGCATGGTACGACAATGAATGGGGCTACAGCAATAAAGTTGTTGACCTGATCGCGCACATGTACAGCGTAGATCAGAAAGCATAATCAAGTATGGTTTTCCTAAATATATAAAAAAGCACCCACTTACCAGATAGAGTTTGGAAAAGTGGGTGTTTTTTTGCATGAAAAATCCCAAAGAAATTTTTCTTTGGGATTCGTTTTTTATTCTTCAGCCATGCGATATCCAACGCCAACTTCTGTAAAGATGTATTGGGGCTGCGCAGGATTTTTTTCTAATTTCCGGCGGATGTTTGCCATATTTACACGAAGGATCTGATTATCTTTGATGGCATAAGGCCCCCACAGTTCTGTGATGATATAATCGTATGTCAGAACGCGGCCAGCGCTTTTGGCCAGCAGGGATACAATCTTAAATTCAATCTGGGTCAGGTGAACATCTTTGCCGTCTACGATGATCTGACGTTTATCAAAATTAATTGTCAGACCGCGCAGAGTAAAGACATCCCCAACGGCATTTCCATTGCCGCCTTTTGCCACATGGCGCAGGGCAGTTCGGATTCTGGCCAGAAGCTCGGAGGTGCCAAAGGGCTTGGCGATGTAATCGTCAGCACCCATATCCAAGGCCTTTACTTTATCTGCTTCTTCTGTTCTGGCGGAAACCACGATGACAGGAATATTTGACCATTCCCGAATCTGCTGCAAAATATCAATGCCGTCAATATCCGGCAAGCCAAGATCCAGCAGGATCACATCAGGGCAGTGGGAAGGAATCATGGAAAGTGCTTCTTTCCCTGTACGCGCCATGATAACATTGTAGTCATTTGCTTTTAAAGTTGTGGCAATGAAGTTGCTGATGGCTTCTTCATCTTCTACAACCAGTATTTTCAGTTTATTGGACATTCTCAACTTCTCCTTTCATGGGCAGCACAAAGGTAAAATTCGCACCGCCGTTTTCGTTGTTCTTTGCATAGATTTCACCGCCATGAGCAGAAATGATGGTCTTGCAGATAGGCAGCCCGATACCAAGACCCCGGGAAGAATCTGAAGATTTGCTGCTGGTGGTACCGTCAAAAATATGAGGCAGACGTTCTTCTTCAATACCGATCCCCTGATCTAGTACAGAAAAATAAACGTGGTGCCATAAATGTTTTACTGTCAGATAAATAGGTTTTGCTGTGCCGGAATGGCGGATGGCGTTTTCCATCAAATTGATGAGCACTTGTTCAATGAGCATGGCATCCATGGGAACAAGGAGCAGCTCGTCTGGTACCCGCACACGGATTTGAGAAGCAGGAAAGCGTTTTTGGATTTTTGCAACAGATTCTGCAACGATTTCTTCCACCACTTCTTCTTGTTTTTTCAGTTTTGTGCCTTCGCCGCTGATCTTTGTGACAGAAAGCAGGTTTTCTACCATTTGAATAAGCCACTCGGCATCGTGATGAATGTCACTGAGAAGACGGTCGCAAACATCCTCCTGAAGCAGGGAACGGTTTTCCATCAAAGTGGCTGTGGAACCCAGAATACAGGTCAATGGTGTGCGCAGATCATGAGAAATGGCGCGCAGCAGATTACTCCGCATATTTTCTTTTTCTTTTTCCAGTAAAATTTTCTGGGATTCATCAACAATTTCCTGACGATCAATAGCCAATATGGTTTGGGATGTCATGAAGTTCGCGAACTGCAAAGCATCATTTTCGATATAACCGTTTTTGGAGAACAACAGCCCCAACACACCATAAATTCTATCTTTATTGGAAAAGGGAATGTAGGTGCCAAGGCAGTTCTGACATGTTTTTTCTGTACCAAGACCAGCCATTTCACCTTTTTGAAATGCCTGTTCTGCTACTTGTTGTTCCAGCATGCTTTCCAGAATTAATTCGTCTTTTTCGTTTACATATTTTGTGACCTTTTTTTCAGGCGCAATAGGAGAGCCGATGTAGAGCACTGCGCTGCACTGGTTAGCGGCGTATACACTGTCAATGGTGATCTGCATGATCTCATCAATGTTGTTTGCGCTGAGCAGAGCTTTACTCATGGAGTTCAAGCTTTCAGCCCGTTTTTCACGAATAGAGGACAGAATGGCCGCCTGTTTGACTTTAGCTGTCAGTGCGCTGGTCAGTATGGACATCAAAAGCAAGATGCCAAATGTAACAGGATACCCAGCAAGGGTGAAGTTCAGTGCAAAATAGGGGAAGGTGAAGAAGAAGTTTACCCCTACAACGCCGCAGAAGGATGCCACAATTCCCCAAAAATAACCGCTTGTGATGGAGGAGGTGATGGCAACTGCCAGCATATAAACCCCAAAGATATTGTCATTCATAACATCTGCTTCCTGGAGACATAATGCGAATGTGGTAGCGATCAGAAAAACCAGTATGGTTTTAAACAGATCGTATAATATCATGGTAAAATGAAATTCAAAGCTTTTGGAACGGCGTTTCATAAGATACCTCTCTAATAAAAATGTACTTTCTCTTAATCTTATATTATACACAGAGTTTGATTAAAAGGAAAGAGTATCAGACAAAAGAAATGTTTTTTATCTGGGTGCAAAGAAGGAGAAAAAAGGCAATCCTCGTTGAAATTACGAATATTATTTGATATAATTGTATCAAATTTTGCAGAAATGGAGATAGACAAATGAAAAAACCTTTTGTTTCACTGGAACAGATACAGGAAATCAAGAAAACATATCCAACACCTTTTCATATTTATGATGAAAAAGGCATTCGGGAAAATGCTCGTGCGGTAAACCGCGCCTTTTCCTGGAATAAAGGATTTCGAGAATATTTTGCCGTAAAAGCGACACCTACTCCCGGAATTTTGCAGATTCTGAAAGAAGAAGGCTGTGGCGCAGACTGTTCTTCTTATACAGAATTGCAGATTGCAGAAGCAGTTGGCATCACAGGACACCAGATCATGTTTTCTTCCAATGTGACACCTGCGGAAGATTTTGCACTGGCAGCAAAACTGGGTGCCATCATCAACTTTGATGATATCACTCATATTCCTTTCTTTGAAAAAATTGCACCCATCCCTGAAACCGTATGCTGCCGTTACAATCCCGGCGGTGTATTCCAGGTAAGCAATGAAATCATGGACAACCCTGGAGATGCAAAATATGGCATGACAAAGGAACAGATGAAAGAAGCTTTCCGCATGCTGAAAGAAAAGGGCGCGAAACATTTCGGTATCCATTCTTTCCTTGCCAGCAGCACAAGCTCCAACGTGTATTATCCTATGCTGTCCAAGATTCTCTTTGAATTGGCAGCGGAACTGAAAAATGAACTGGATATCCATATTGCTTTCATCAACCTTTCCGGTGGTGTAGGTATCCCTTATCATCCCGATGAAGAAGGCTGTGACATCATGGCAATTGGCGAAGGCGTACGCAAGGTATATGAAGAAGTGCTGGTTCCTGCTGGTATGGACGATGTGGCTATTTTCACAGAAATGGGCAGATATATGCTGGCACCTTATGGTGCGCTGGTTGCAGAAGCCATTCATGAAAAACATATCTACAAAGAATACATTGGTCTGGATGCTTGTGCAGCAAACCTCATGCGTCCTGCTATGTATGGTGCTTACCATCATATCACTGTACTGGGCAAGGAAGATGCACCTTGTGACCATAAGTATGATGTAACAGGCGGTCTTTGCGAAAACAATGATAAGTTTGCCATTGACCGTATGCTGCCGAAGATTGACATGGGAGATTTGATTTACATCCACGATACAGGTGCCCATGGACATTCCATGGGGTATAACTATAACGGCAAGCTTCGCTCTGCGGAACTGCTTCTTTGCGAAAACGGCGATGTAAAACTGCTGCGTCGTGCGGAAACACCTGCGGATTACTTTGCAACATTTGATTTCACAGGTTTGTTTGACAATAAAAAATAATGAAAAATAAAAAAGCCAGAGATTTATGGATTTTTTCCATAGACCTCTGGCTTTTTCTTTTTGTGATATTATCTGAAATCAGATTTTATTTCAGATGTGTATGCATGTATTCTTCACGGATTTCCGCAGGAACCAGACTGCCGCCTGTTGCCCAAGGAATGTGTACAGCATTTGCCATTTTGTCTTTCAGACCCATTTTTTCGATATATGCCTGCATTTCAGGAGATTTCTGCTGAATAGGACCCCAGAAGGACGCACATGCGGAGGGTTCCAGGAAGATGTCTTCTGTATTAACAATGTCACGCATCAAGTCGTAGATATGGTAGTCTTCCAGAGAAAGGATACCGGACAACAGATTTTTCATCACGCCTCCTACAAAGCCGGAAGCACGACCAACTGCCAGACCATCGGCATGTGTCTGACCGCTCAGACCAAAGTCCTGTACGGAAACTTCGTTTTGCAGACCGGAAGCCATACCAACCAGCATACAAGGTGCCTGTGTGGGTTCGATGAAGAAAACATGAACATTGTCGCCGAAAAGCTGTTTGAAGCCGAAAGCAACACCGCCGGGAGCACCGCCTACGCCGCAGGGAATGTAAACAAACAGAGGGTGATCTGCGTCTACAGTAATACCTTTTTCTGCAAACTGTTTCTGGATACGTTTTGCAGCAACAGCATAGCCAAGGAACAGAGTTACAGAGTTTTCGTCGTCTACGAAATAACTGGAAGGATCAGCGTCAGAATTTTTTCTGCCTACTTCTACAGCTTTGCTGTAGTCATCATCATATTCGATGACTTCCGCGCCGCGCTGACGAAGGAGGTCTTTTTTCCACTGCTTTGCGTCAGCAGACATATGTACGATAACATGGAAGCCCAGAGCTGCACTCATAATACCGATGCTCATGCCCAGATTGCCAGTGGAGCCAACCTGAATTTTAAACTGGCTGAAAAATTCCTTAAATTCAGGAGATGCGAATACGGAATAGTCATCAGTCAGTTTGATTTTGCCGTGTTCCAATGCCAAATCTTCCGCGTGTTTTAATACTTCGTAAATGCCGCCTCTTGCCTTAACAGAACCAGAGATTGCCAGATGGCTGTCCTGTTTTAAGAATAAATGTCCGGGAATGGCGGTGGCATATTCTTCTTCCAATTGTTTCTGCATATGAGGGATTTCAGTCAAGGGAGATTCGATCAAGCCGTTCTGAGGTTCTGTTTCAGGAAAGACTTTTTTGATAAATGGCGCAAAACGAGCCAATCTCGCTTCTGCATCGTCAATATCAGCCATAGTGATGTTGATTTTTGCCAATGCATCGGCTGTTTTTTCCAGATTTTCATTGATCCAGATGACTTCTTTTCCTTGGCTCACCTGTTCCAGAAGTTCTTTGTTATTGACACGATTCCAAAATGTTTTTTCCATAAGATTCCCTCCTATATAAGTTAAAATAAGACAAATGTCTTTCTTGATATCATAACACAAAAAAGGGATTATGTCCTCGGTTTTGTACAATTATTATGATACAAGCAGAGGCTTTGCAGTGAAATGTATGATTCATCGAATATCTTGCAGAATAAAACCAAAGGATGGGTTAGACATGAGTGTGTTGTCCGAGTGTGGCGTGAAGATGGCAATTGCGCAAATCTGCTGAAAGAGTATACAAAAGCAGAATTGTAAAACGCCTATGACAATTATGCATTTGATTTGAAATATTTGGATTTGGTCATTGGTCATACGGCTCCATGATGGAAGCGGCAAATGGTTATGACTAAACAGGAGCAGACAAAAATAGTTACGAATCTTAGGGATGCTCATTAAGTTCATAGAAAGCTGACAGCGGCAGGCAACTGCCGCTGTTTTTGTATCCATTGGGAAAATAGAATGGAGGAAGTCTATTGCCAGCATCCATAGGGTACGGTATAATGCCCATAGATGAAATTTGGAGGTGTTCGGGTGTTTTTATGTGATTACCATACCCATACAGGATTTTCATGCGACAGTGAAGAATCTTTGAAACGTATGTGTGAAAAAGCCATGGAATTGGGATTGCAGGAATTGGCAATTACAGACCATGCAGATTTTTTGACCCATGGTGTGTTTGAGGACGAAATAGATTTGGAAAAACGGAAGATAGCCATGGAGGCTGCACAGCAGAAATATGGCGGCCGGCTGATAATACGCAACGGCATTGAATTGGGACAACCACAGGCAAATCCGGCAGAATATCAAAGGTTGATGAAAAACTATGCTTTTGACTTTATCATTGGTTCTATACATAATCTGGAAAAAGATCTGGAATTGGATCGGCTGGATTATGCTGCTGTGGATTTAGAACAGCTTTATGGTCGTTTTTTAGATGCAGAAATTGTATTGGCCAAAGATTACGACTTTGACGTACTGGGACATATCACATTGCCGCAGCGCTATCTGTATCGTCAGTTGGGAAAACAAGTGGATTTAAGACCTTTTGAAAAACAGTATAAGGATTTGTTTTCTATATTGACAGAACGAGAAAGGGGCATTGAAGTCAATACCTCAGGATTGTATAAAGGCACAGGGGAAACATTGCCTACACCACAGGTTTTGAAGTGGTATCACCAATGCGGTGGGAGGATATTGACTGTTGGGTCAGATGCCCATAATGCTTCTGACTTGGCTTTCGGTATCAAAAAGGCTTATGAGATGCTGCGTGAACTTGGGTTTTCTCATATATCCACTTACGAAAATAGAAAGAGAAAGATGCAGCTGCTGTAATCAAGTGTTTCATAAACAGAAAACGGCAATGACTGTCTATAGAAGAAAATAATTCTATAAAAATAAGATGGCTGGAACCCTTTGCATAGTAAGGATTCCAGCCATCTTTGTTTTATGAAGCAATCTTTAGAAAATATTTTTCATTGCTGTTATTTTTTCTGTTTGTTATTTCCGCGCACATCTACAGGAATCTGTTCTGTTACCATGTCGTTTCTAACACCTACCAGCCAGCTTGTCAGGTTGGCAGAAGAACAGGAGTGGTTGGGAATGATTTGAATTTTGTCACCAATCTTCAGAGAAGTGGTACCGTTGACTTTGATTTTCCCGACTTCTTCTGAAAGTCCGTAAACTGTCAGCTCTGGATGATTTTTTACAATGCCAAATCCAGAAACGGCAGCACTGCCATGGGCGCCCTGATCCAGTCCCAGACATTTTGCCCCAGCATCGCAAAGGAAAACATCTTCGGAAGGATGGGAAATGATGGTGGCAAGTACTGTCAAAGAGCAGTCGGCTTCTGTGGCGCTGCCCAGTGCAATCTGAATGGCATCATGATAGATGTAATTGCCGGGATGATAAATCTGGATTTCCGGCTGATCCACTGTCAATGCGAATGTGGGTGTAGAACCGCTTGTAACAAAAAAGTCTGTAAACCCGGCAGCTTTCAGATCAGCTGCTACACTTCCCATTGTCTTTGTTTCCAATTTTGCCACTGACTGACGATCTTCCTGGGTTGTGCAGCCGTAAACCTGTCCGGGATGTGTAGAAATGCCGAAAAATTTCAGGTGAGAGAATTGTTTCATTTCTTGGGCAAAAGCAACCACTTTGGAAGGGGAAATGCCGAAACGGTGGAAATCCATATCCACAATAATAGAATAGAAGAATGTAATGCCTTCTTTTTCTGCGGCATTTTCCAGCATGCGAGCTACATCTAAATGGTCTACACGAATGATTACATCTGCTTTATGGGCAAGAACTGCAAGACGGCTGATGTTTTTGGGATTGGCAGGGGGATAAGCGTACATGACCTTTCCTGCACCAGCTGCAACAGCCATTTCGCATTCATCAATGGTACCGCATAAAAAGCCTTCTGCTCCCAATTCGATTTGTTTTTTTAACAGAAAGCTGCTTTTGTGGGTCTTGACCATAGGCCAAAGAGATTTTTTATACTTGCTGCATGCTTTCTGGTATGTCTGAAGATTTTTCTCAGCAATATCCAGATCAAGCAAAACAGCAGGGGTTTCCAATTCTGTGATATACATAAGCAACACTCCTTTTCGTTGTATTTATTCAAGCACAATGGTGTCCAATTGTCAAGCAATCAGTGAACCCAGAAGACTGGTATTTTGAAAAAAGCAGTGCTAAAATATGAATAAAGAATGGGAAAGGAAGGTGTTTACCATGACAGAAGAAGAAAAAATTTTTGCAGGAAAGATGTTTGATCCAAGAAAACAGGAGTTAAAGGATATTAAGCATAAAGCCCATATTGCCTGTCAGAAATACAATGCTATGGATGAATATGATCCTGAAAGAAGTCCGATCATTCAGGAATTCATTGGAAAAATTGGGAAAGTATATTATTTTCAGGGACCTATTCAGTTCAATTATGGTTCCCACACATTTATTGGGGAGAACTTTTTTGCCAATTTTAATTTGACAGTTATGGATGATGCTCGGATATATATTGGTGATAATGTATGTTTTGGTCCGAATGTTTCTTTGATGGCAACGTCTCATCCGCTGATTTCACAGGAAAGAATGGGGCTGGATGATGAAGGAAAAACCACCATGGCAGAATATGCTGATGAAATCCATATTGGAGATAATGTATGGATTGCCTGCAATACTGTTGTTATTGGTGGTGTGCATATCGGGAATAATGTTGTCATTGGGGCAGGCAGTGTGGTTACAAAGGATATTCCTGATAATTATCTGGCTTATGGCAATCCATGCAGACCCATTCGCCCGATTACAGAGGCAGACAGCAAAAAGTCATTGATTTTGCCAGAGGATATGGAACACTTTTCTTATAATCTGAAAAAATTTGAGAAATAAAATATCGCAAAATAGCACGGAAGAAATGTCTTTTTTTCCAGATACTTGTCCGATCGTATCATAGAAAAGATGTTTTTCGCATAGGATAAAAGAAAAACGGAGGGAAGAACATGCAATTTTTCCGTGCGATTTATTTGAAAAAGAAATATGTGGTTTTAGGTGTAGCAGTATTGGCTGCCATTGGCTTGGGGGTACATTTCTTGCCGCCAGCAGCAGAATACGCTTCTGCAGTGCTGACAGCTCAGACAAAACGTGAATTACCCATTTACTGTGTGCAGACAGATGAGAAAAAAGTGGCAGTTAGTTTTGATGCAGCCTGGGGAGCAGATGATACAGATGAACTGCTGCGGATTTTGGATGACAACGATGTAACGGCAACCTTTTTTCTTTGTGGATACTGGGTGGATAAATATCCAGAAGAAGTAGAGAAAATTGCTGACGCAGGACATGATTTGGGCAATCATTCCGCAACACATCCCCACATGAGCACTTTATCGTCAGAGCAGATCACAGAGGAATTGCGGAGATGCCATCAGACAGTAAAAGAATTGACAGGAATTGATATGAATCTATTCCGTCCACCCTTTGGGGAATATAATGATACTGTTATCCGAACGGCAAAGGAAAACGGGTATTATTCTATCCAGTGGGATGTGGATACATAGGAAACAAAAAGAAAAGAGGAAAAGCGATTGCTTTTCCTCCTTTTATTTGAACCGAACATCCACGCCATCCTCACTCAAAACCACCCGGTCGATCATACTTTTTGCAATATCTTGCCGGTCTTCAAAAGACATGTTTTCCCAATCTTCCGCAGTAAAAGGAATGATTTCAACGGCATTGAATTCCGTCAGTGCTTCTGAATACTGATGAATCAGGAGCTGCTTTTCCCGGTGAAGGGTTTCGATTCTGCGGTTGATATATTCCGCAGAAATCTGGCTGACGTTTTCCAGTATGGAAATCAGATTTTCGATTTTGCTGTCAATGTCTGCGATTTTCTGTTGATGTTGTTTGATGACATTGTTTTCCCGTTTTTCTCTTGCCAGATGGTAGGCTTCCGCTTCTTGGATGAGCCGTGCCTGCACTTGCGCTTCGATCTCCCGTACTCGATGGGTCTGTTTTGCATCGCAGCATTTATGTAAATACTTCCCAGAGCAGACGAAGTAGGGGATACGCTCGTCTTTGGTACTGGCAAACCGGACGGAAAAAGCATAACCACAATGACCACATTTCACAAGCCCTGTGAGCCAGGAATGTTTCCCTTTTCCGGTGTTTTTGATCTGCCGATTTTTGGACAGCTTTTCCTGACAATAGAGAAATGTGCTACTGTCAACGATGCCGTTATGATGCCCAATGGCAAGGAGGTGATTGGATACGTCTTTATATTTCCGTTCGCTGGCATCCCGTTTGCCTACAAGAATGCAGCCGTGGGTGCCGTCAAAATCCTCTGGTTCGTTTGCCATAATGGCGCCTTTGGATTTGTAGTAATTGTAAATGGCAATATCCGCTTGGACGTAAGCAGGATTTTTCAAAATGCCGGAAAGTTTCACGCTGTCAAAGTTGACGCCGCCGGCAGAAAGGGCACCGCTGCGGATTAGGACTTTTTGAACATCTGCCAGACTGGTATAAGGCTGAGCATATGTATCAAAAATCTGGGACACGATTTCCAGATCAGAATTGGGTTCATAAATGGTGGCTTTCTTACCATCTAATGTGGTACGCACCAGATTGTAGCCATAAGCGGCAGGACCGCCGCCCCAGGTGCCTTTTTTGACACGGGCATAATAGTTATCCCGGACACGTTCAGCGATGGTTTCACGCTCCAACTGGGCGAAAACAACGATGATATACAGCATAGCACGTCCCATGGGGGTGGAGGTATCAAACTTTTCCGTGGCAGAAACAAAGGAGATGCCGTTGTTTTCCAGCACATCAATGAAATCTGCGAAGTCCACGATGGAACGGCTGATTCTATCCAGACGATAGACCACCACTTTTTCAATCTGCCCCGTTTGGATGTCATGCATCATTTCCGTAAAGGCAGGGCGGTTGGTATTTTTGCCGGAATAACCGCTGTCCTCATAGATTTTGCACTCTTCCGAAAAGATTTCCCGTTTGGCAAAGGCAATCTGGCTTTCGATGCTGATGCTGTCTTTTTTGTCGATGGATTGTCTTGCGTAAATAGCTACCATACAAAAGACCTCCTTTTCCTATATTTAGGGTATAGCAAAAAGAGCGGTCTTATGATACAATACAGTTGCGAAGTGTGGTTGTATTTTACGACCGCTTTATGAAATTCCCTTTCCTGTTGGCGCAGGAGAGGGGATTTTTAATTATCAAAGAATTTTTTCAGAAATCAGTTTTCCGAGTTTTACGATATCACTTTCTCCTGTGAATTCAAATTTCACTTTACCTAATCCAGAGAAATAGAGTTCCAATTCACTGTCTAAATCCAATACTCCAGCAGTTTCAATGGAAAAAGCCTGAATTTTGGAATAGGGTAATGTGGAGAAATCTTTCTTTTTCCCGGTAATACCTTGAACATTTACGGAGATGATGCGCTTATTTGTGAAAATAACAAAGTCCCTGAGTGCCTGATATTCCCCGATCAGTTCTTCACCGTCAATAAATAAAGGCTGCACGGTGTCTTGGTTTGAAAATTTTTTTGTTTTGCTCAGTTTAAAAACAGCGCCGTTTTTGAAATCAATCATAGTTTTTCCTCCTTAAGTTGTAAAATATTGCAAAATGTGATATAGTGACCGAAAGGGAAAGTTGTGAGGAAACGGCTTTCTTTTCCCCTTGTGGCATTGGTGGTACCGCAGGGGGTTTTTAATATTTACATTTCTTTCATTTTCAAACTTTGACGATACTGTTCAGCATCTGCGAATTTTTTAAATTCAACGCTCTTATCAAAATTCTTTTTCACTGCTTCTTCGATTTCATCTAATGTAACACGGAAAAATTCTCTACGTTGATTTACCATGTTGATTTTTCTGTCTGAGAATTCATTATGTAACGCAGCTTCCAGTTTTGGAGCATCATCAGAGAAGATCATAGCGTGAACATCGAAGTTGAAAGGAACAGAAGCATCACCCAATTCGTCTACACGATCCTGCGGATCCAGACGACGTGTCATACCAATTTTATAAACATTTTCCCCAAAGGAGCCGATGTTTGAAATGATATATACATAACCGGCACGTTTGTTGGCTTCTCTATAATCGATGTCCTTCAGATTCTTTTCGATTTCAACCAGATGTGCTTTCAGTTCATCCAGCTTTTCTTTCCAAATTTCTTTATCAATATCATCTTTTGCGGCAGCGTATGCACGTTCAGCTCTATCCAAAGCATTGGAGTAGTGGCGTTTTTCTTTTTCGATTGATTTTCTGGCTTCTTCTATTTCACGCTGCAGTTTTGCTTCCTCACGCATCTGCTCACGAAGCATTTTCTGTTCTTCTTTTTCTTCTTGTTTTTTCTGTGCATATTCAAAAGCAAGGGCAAGCTCCTGTACTTTTAATTCATAATATTTCATAGAAATGGAAAGAGATATTATCGTGCCAAGTTTGGAAATGGCATCTTTGGAAGCAGTGATTTTCTTTAAGGAAGCGTCAAAGTTATTATATTTGACCTTAGAAATCACTTCATCACAGTCAGAGTTGAAAGCACGCAGGAAAAGTTTTTGCATATCTTTGACCATTTTTTTGCCTTGTGATGCACTATTGTTTACAGTCCAGTTGGTATTTGCTGTTACAGCGGTACCAGCTTTGATCATTTCTTTTTGCTGCTCTCTGATAGAATTTAGTTTTATTTTATATTGTGTGGAGTTGGCAAAGTCGTATCTGGGTTTGTATAAACCGAACTCCTGGAACAAAATTTCATCATCCAAGGTGATAATCAAATTCTTTTTATCTTTGATTTCTTTATCCAGTGTGGCAACAGCATGGTTCATGCGTGCAATTGTTTCGCCCAGAGTTTCTTTTTCTTCCTTCATAGAGTTAATCATTTGCCGAAGAGAATCAGCCTCCTGCATTTCAGGAGTAAACATAGACTTCATTTCTTCGATTTCTTTGTTGGATTTTTCCAATTCAGCTTTGTATTGCTTGCCTTTGAACATGTCTGTAAAACCCATATTTCATTCCCCCGATTTTGTTTTTATTAAAATTCCATATCACGTAGCATTACTGTTTAAGAAAAAGCTTCATTCATACTGTTGGCAAAAGAGACCAGTCCGCCTGTGATGGCATCGGCTAAATCATCATCTGGTACGATGAGCCAGTTATTTTCGCCTTTGACCAGAGAGATATCCACTTCTTTGGTATAAGTCGTGTCTTTGTTATTGGCAATGGCAGAAATCATAGCTTCAGTGGATTTCTGTTCCAATTCTTCTTCAGACAATCCTGCGAAAGCCAGTGGAATCATTTCAGAGATTGCCTTACTCATGGCATTTGCCATATCCACGTTTGTGATGGATACTTTGACTGTTGCAGTGTCATCTTCTTCTGTGGAAGAAAGGATTTCAAAAGTCAGGTTTTCCACGAAAGCTTTGCCAGTTTCGTCATTTTCCAAATCGGAAATGGCATCATCTGCGGTATCTGTTGTTTCACTGGTATCATTCGTATACTTATCAATGGTTTCCAGATCAAGGCTCTGGAACGCTGTCAGATAGTTGGTGACAGCCGTTTCCGGAGATTCCCCGCCAGAGCAGCCAACAAAGGCAAATACCATCACCAAAGTTGTCAAAAAAGCAAGGATTTTTTTCAGCATATACATTCCTCCCTGAATGGTTGCCACGTGATATGAAATTACATACAGTGTTGTTTGCAAAAGAAAAATTCAGTTTTCACGGAAATATTCTGCCAGATCTTCCAGCACCGGCAGGAAGCGGGTAGAAATATCTCTAGCGATTTTTGCCGCGATCCGGTCATCGTATATATGAGAGGTGCGGTTTCTGGATTCCAGCATGTCCAGCCAGACGCTTTCGTCGTTGATCATTTGATTCCCGTAAGCGGTTTTCAGCACCTGCTTAGGAAAATTCAACTCATTTGCAACGCCCTGATCCAGCAGGTATTCCTTTGCGGCTTTCCAGGAAAGCTCAAAGGTAAATTCAAAACGCTGGATCATACCATCCCGAATGACATCATTATTGGGATGTTTCAAATGTTCTTCCACTGCTTCCCGCAGCCGTTGTACTGCCTGCAGGAAATTAGCAACTTTTTTCATATAAAATGACACCATCCTTTTCAATGTTTTGGATCAGTTCTGGATTTGTATCTGGTGAGATATGAACCAGATCAAATTCCAGAAGGGTAGGTAGGTCGTCTATATCAGACCAGAAAGACGATTGATCTTTTTCTGAAATCCCGTATATGGCAAGATCGATATCACTGCGTTCTTTGTGATCGCCTCTGGCACGGGAGCCAAAAAGAACGATTTTATCCGCATGGTATTTTTCGCCAAGAAGGGCGATGAGATGAAATATCTGTTCCATACAATACCTCCGAGATTATTCAAAACATTGCATTAAGTCGGATTCTTTTAAAATTACGATGGGATGACCATTTTCCTGCATTTCAAGGGCTTTTGAAACTTTTGCTCCATAGTTTCCAAATTTCCAGTTATCACTACCAGCTCCACCAACAATCAAATAATCTGTTTTTTTCGTCACACCACTTTTGCAGATTCCGCCTTTCTCTGTAATTTTTGCTTCGACTTCTTTTTTAGAACCAGAAGTAAAATCACCAGAAAGTACAAAAATTTTTTCGGAAAAAATGATATTGCAGTTACAACATCCAGTTTCCATTGGATTTACAAATTGCTTCAAGAGGAAAAGCATTTGCTCTCTTTCATCATCAGATATTATATTATCTTCAAAAATGCTGTCACACAATTCGGAAATTTTATCAAAAGGATAGTAACCTGCAAGATCAGGATGATTAGATATCCAGTCAGATAGATCTGTAATTTCTTGTATATCTACTTCTCCATCGGAAATGATAGACGCAGCGTAGGATTTTAGTTCTTGCATGGCAATCGTGTTATCGCTATACTTTGTCTGGAATTTAGTATAAAAAGTCCTGTTTACATTTAACTTTGAAAACGGATGTACGTATTGTTGATAGTGTTTACACAGATCTTGGAAGTGTACTGTATCATGATTTTTTAGAATTTGTATGAGAATGTTGGCAACTGTAGTTGAATCGTCTAACGCATTGTGATGTGTTCCAATATCAACTGAAAAATAGGCAGCGGATGATTCTAAGTTGTAGGAACTTAATGAACTATCAGATTCACGTCTGATGATATTGATGCTATCTATATAATCAAAATCAGGCAGAGGAATAGAATAGCGATCCAGACAGCAACGAAGAACAGACATGTCAAATTGTGCATTATGAGCGACAATAAAACAAGAATGTTCAAAATAATCTTTGATATTGTTCCATATATCTGCGAAGGAGTATTCGTTTTTCACCATATCATAAGTAATGCCATGAATATTTGTGTTTTTGATATCAAATTCAGGCGTTGGTGGATTGATCAAAAAATATTCCCTTTTGATAATTTCGCAATCCTTTACAGCGGTAATGCCAATAGAGCAGGCGCTATCCATATTTTTATTCGCAATCTCGAAGTCAACGGTAATAAAATCGTACATAAAGACACCCCATCTCATAAAAAGATTAAAATCTGTTTTTATATCAATTTGAGCTAAAGCACATAGTCTATTTTACTGCACTCAAAAAAGCAATAGCTTTTCCAATGATACGTACTTTGTTCATATCGTTTTCAAAGAATATCATGTCCTGGTAGTTAGGGTTTTCAGCGCAAAGGCGGATCTTATCATCAGAAACATAAACCCGTTTCAAAGTCGCTTGACTTTCTGAGCAGTCATCCATAAGAACGGCTGCGATCTCTCCGTTATCCACCATGTCCTGTTTACGAATAAAGACGATGTCCCCATCCATAATGCGTGCATTGATCATGCTGTCGCCTTGGCAGCGAAGGGCAAAGTCTGCATGGACATCTGAATCCATATCTACATAAGATTCAATATTTTCCGTTGCCAGGATTGGTTCCCCACAGGCGATCGTGCCAAGTAGGGGGACTTTTTTTGTTTTTGGCAGAGGAAAGATATTTGGAAATAAAGAAGTGTCAATAAAATTGGTTGAGGGAATTTCCATATCATCAGATTTTCCGATAAGCCAAGCCGGATTTACATTTAATACTCTGGCAAAGGATTCTACAACAGGTAATTTAATATTCTGTATTTTTGCGGTTTCATATCTTTGTACAGTGGAACGAGCAACGCCGGAGGCTTCAGCCACATCTTGAAGGCTCATCCCTCTCAGTTCGTCACGTGCATATTTTAATCGTTCGCCTATTATTTTTCTATCCATAGGAATGCCTCCTTTTAATTAGAATTGTATCACTGAAAATTGCATAGTGCAAGATAAAAAATAAAATATTTTAATATTTGTTGCATAATGCTATTGACAATAATGTTGCACAGTGCTACAATCGAGAAAATGAAAGGGGTGACAACTTTGATTAACAGCAACAAAATAAAGGGCAGGATGGTTGAATTAGGGATTACGCAAAAAGAAATGGCAGAAAAAATGGGATTGGCTGCACCGACGATATCTCAAAAAATCAATAACGTAAGACCTATGGATTTGATAGAGGCTGAAAAAATAGCGGAAATTTTGAGAATAACAGAAAATGAGTTCGGAGAATATTTTTTTTGCAGAGATGTTGCGCAATGCAACCACAGAAGGGTGAATGAATAAAAAAAGAGTTTCATGTACCAAAAGCAATTTGTCAATGTGTAAAAATCATCAAAGCCCCCAAAGCATAGGACAAACCGTCAACCACATACACTGCAACAGGAGGTGTTACATATGTCGAAACCAAAAAAGGAATACCGTGTGACCGTATCTTATTGTGAGAAAACCCCGGAGGAAGCAGAACGCCTCCGGCGGCACATCACCAATGTACTGTATGACAAAAAAATGCTGAGCCTCCAACGGCAGAAAGAAAAAGAAGCCGTAGCGGCGCAGAAGGTATGACGGGACTTCGGTCCTGCCAGTGGACAAGCATAGAAAGGAACCAAAAATGTTAAAACCGGGATATCGGTATGTGGTTTGCGGCGACTGCGGTGAAATCTGAAACATTGCCAAAGAGCAGGACACCAGACGTGGCTATCTTTGCCCGCAATGTACATACAAGCGTCGCATGGAGAGGAGGAAAAAAGATGGACAAGCTCATCATTACGCTGCTGGTGGTAATCGGGGTGTTAGTTCTTTTTCTGGGAATTGCTCTGGAGGAGATCAAAGCCCTGCAACAGGACAAGCGTGACTGGAAAAACCGCTATTACGCAGCGGCGCAAATCAAAGCCAAAGACAGAATTTGACAAGATAAATAGTAGGAAGTGAATCTATGAAATTTTCAGACATTACGAAAGTAGCGAAACGATTCCGCTATGCCGTCATTGTGACAGATGCCGGAAACAATCAGTGGTGCCTTACAGGAGCGGCTGCCTACAAATTGGAAGGATTGCCATACCTGACAGCAGACGATTTTCTGAACATTATTGGCATAGCGGAAGCAAAGAAATGTAAGTGGTATTTGGGCGATCGGCAGGATGAAGCGGGACTTTTCAAAATAGATCGTCTGGGAGAGCAGGAATTGACCGGAGATATGGCTGGCGTTTCCATTTTGTATAACGGACATAAGCTGATGCCTTTTTATCTGGCAGAAGGTGTTGTTTGGCTGGATGTGGACTTGCTGGCGCCGGTATTGAACGGAAAAACAGAATACCTTCGTTTTTTCCTGCGGAATCAGAACGGCAGGCGTACCATTGCCGTCAAAGACGGTCTGGTATTGATTGCGGTGATTGGGGAGTTCCCCTTAGACCAAGGCTTATACGAACATGTGAAATTGATGTGGCAGCAATGCCAGATACAGGGAGTGGAGGTGGAATCTCATGAAGACAGTGACGATGATGCTGATTGAAGAAACAGGAGCAAAGATTATCAAACAAAATCCTGCCATGGAAGAAATGGCAGCTAGAATCGGAGCGGTGGGCAGAATGGACATCATTCCCATGCGCCCAAACTTTGACCAAATCTATCTGGCATTTGATATGGCAAAAAATCCAGATGGTCCCATGTACGACGGCTGGGAAGGAGAACGGAAGCTTATTGTGGGCAAAGGGATTTTGTTTCGCATGGCAGGCATGCGGATTTGGGATTTGCCCATGGAAGATGGAGAAAAAGCGGCGGAGCTGGTGGAAGTCAGAGGAGAACAGCTGGCATGGGACAAGCTGTGATGGACATAAAAAAATCCCTGTGGCGGGAACCACAGGGAAAGGGCATCGGGAAATGCCCAAGATACATCTGGAAAAGCATAGCATAAATATGGAAATTTTTCAAGCGTTCTGACGGTTTCGGCTGTGAGAACGCTTTTGTAAAGAGAGGTGTGGGAGCCTCTTGGAACCTTGATAAAGAGATTATATTTACGACCACGGAGGGGAGTATATGCCAAGATACATCAAAAAGATATGGAGTGGGGACGTTTACGAAGCAGAGGAATACTATTCCAGACGGAAAATCAACAAAAGCTGTCTGCGGGGACCAAATGAAAATGGAAGCAGTGCGGAGCAGCAGGAACGGAATCTGAAATATGCCAGAAAAAAACTGGCAAGAAAAATCAATGCCAATTTTGGAAAGGGAGATTTGTTTTTGACACTGACCCATAAACAGTATGTGGGATATGGGGAAGCCAAACGACAGCTGCAAAATTTTCTGAAGCGTCTGAAACGGAAACGGAAAAAAATGGGACTGCCGGAACTGAAATATGTGGCAGTGACAGAAGCGGAGGAAAAGCGTGCTCATCACCATCTGGTGGTAAGTGGTACCGATCTGACCGTTGACCAGTGGACGGAACTGTGGGGACAAGGGCGGATTATGATTTCCCGTTTGGAACCGGATGGAGATTATACGGGGCTGACCAGATATATCACCAAAGAATGTCCGCTGGATCATTCCAAACGATGGAGCTGCTCCAGAAATCTGGTGGAACCAAAAGTGGAAGTGGTTCCTATGAAAGACGAAAAACCAAAACAACGACTTCGTGTGCCAAAGGGATATCGGGAAGTGGAACGCTATGAATACACATCTGAAGAAAACGGAATGTTTCGTTACATAAAAGCCATCCGTAATGGTGGGGCTGACTATGGGGAAGGAAAGGAGCAGGAGTCATGAAACGGAGAGAAGGAAGTCACTCATGGAGCATTTTGACGGGAAAGGAAAAAAGATGCTTTGTGACAGGCAGGACAAGCTGTTTGCAGAAACACCATATTTTCCATGGAAATGGAAGGCGAAAGATTTCCGACAGGCATGGCTTTTGGTGTTATTTGGTGCCAGAGGTACACCTTGCGGGGCTGCGTGGTTTGCATGCGTACCCGGAGAGTGGTCTGGATCGGGCTTTGAAGTGTATCTGCCAGCGGGAATTTGAGAAAGCACATACCAGAGAAGACTTTATTGCCCTGATTGGGAAAAATTACATATTGCTGGATTTGGAAGAAGCGCTGCAGCGGAAAGCGGAAATGGAAAGTATGGTGGAGCGGAAAGGCATGGAGAATTACAAAGCCTACGCCATAGAGAAGTACGGGAAGATGCCGGTAAATGACTGCTGGATGTGCGAGTATGAAAGCCAGTTTGTGGAAGAAATGGATTTGTGCATTCATGGGGAGGTGGCTGGGTTTTGGCTGATGTGAAAGGAGTGATCTACAGAGGATCGTCTGGGTGGTTTGTTGGTGGAAAAGAGATTGCGTTTTGAGGTGAATGAAAATGGAAGCATATGAAAAAAAGACGAAAGAAAATGTTTTAGAACGTATGGAACGAATCGGCGCAGATCGAAAAATAGCAGATTTCAATGTAAAAATGAGTATGGATTATGAATTTAAAGTAAAATACGCAGAAATTAGAGCATGGGAATTTCACAACGAATGTATGAGCAGAGGTTTTAACTGCCATGTATCTGTAGGTGGACTAGACAGTATTACATTATTTTTGTTTTTGAAAAGTATAGGAATCCATATCCCGGGAATTAGTGTTTCATATTTGGAAGATAAGAGTATTCAAGATGTTCATAAGGCTTTAGGTATAGAGCGGCTTTTGAGTGCCAAGAAAAAAGATGGAACACACTGGAACAAAGCTGAAATTATTAAAGAGTTTGGATTCCCGGTCATTTCAAAGGAAGTTGCTTCCAAGATTGAATTGCTTCAAAATCCATCTGAGAAAAACAAAACAGTAAGGCATGCCATTATTACAGGAGAAACCGGAGAATATGGTGGATTTCAGAAAAACAGCAGGATGAAACTAAGTCAAAAATGGCTTGATAAGTTTGGAGGTTATGAAAATGATGTGGAGGGTGTTTCTTACGGCACACCTGATTTTAAGGTATCCTCCAAATGCTGCTATTATCTCAAAGAAAAGCCATGCGAAGACTGGGCGAAAGAGCATAACAGCGTTCCTTATTTAGGGTTGATGGCATCAGAAGGTGGAAGAAGGGCAAAGAGTTTAAAAATCAACGGTTGCAACTATTTTGGGAAAAGCACAATTCGTTCAGCTCCATTTGCCATATTCAAGAGACAAGATTTGTTACAGCTTGCAATGGACTTGAATGTTCCTGTTCCTGAAATTTATGGAAAAATCGAGAGAAACCCGGATGGTACATTATACACAACAAAGGCACAAAGAACAGGATGCAGTATGTGTGGATTTGGAATACATATGGAAAAAAGACCACATAGATTTGACCTTCTTAGAGAACGGAATGAAAAAGAGTGGGCTTTTTGGATGTATGAAATGGGATGGGGACATGTGCTGGATTATATTGGAGTGGACTGGGAGAACAAATATATTTCAACTGGAGAACAATTAAGATTGGAGATGAATTAATAGATGGAAAAAACAATTAGAATTTTACGGTATTTTGCAAAGGTTCAAAAATGCAGATTATGTGGAAATTGTAATGATTGTTTATTTATTGATTTGTGTGCAGATGTGAATATGGAGTCAATGAAAGAGGATGTTTTTTCAAAAGCAGCGGACTACTTGGAACAATACAAAAGAATCATGGATGAAGAATCTTCAAAAGAAAGTAGTTTTGAAGAAGCGGAAAAGAAGGCTGAGAAGGTAAGGCGGCGTGATGGTTGTGAAAAATGTACGGTTACGGATTCATATGAGGTATAGACCATTTTCGTGAGATCAAGAAAAAGGCAAGAGGTACATGAAAGGAGATAAATATGCAGAAGCCATTATATGTGGATGCCATTGCTTATTTTGAAAAGCTGGAAAAGAAACATGCTTACCAAGCGAATAAGGCAAAGTGGCAGGGGCGCAGTGAACAGGAGATTGAAAACATCCAGCGGAAAAAGGAATATGCAAGGCTGGCAGTGGAGGCACTGCGGCAAATGGAGGAGTGAAGTATCAATGAACAAAGTGGAATTGCTGGGCAGACTGACAAAGAATCCTGAGATACGGTATGCCGAAGGAGAAAATCCGGTTGCCGTTGGGCGGTACACACTGGCGGTCAACCGAAGATGGAAGAAGGAAGGCGAAGCGGAAGCGGATTTTATCCCATGTATTACATTCGGGAAGTATGCCACTTTTGCGGAAAAGTATTTTTCCAAAGGACAGTTGGTTTGTATTGTTGGACGCCTGCAGGTGCGAAACTGGACGGATAAAGACGGCAATAAAAGAAGAAATATGGAAGTGGTTGTGGAGGAACAGCACTTTGCAGGCAGTAAAAACGAGAATCAGGAGCCGAGGAGAGAACCGACACAGGATGGATTTTATCCCATAGATGATATAGAGGATGATGATTTGCCGTTTTGAGGAGTGAAAAGGAAAGGGGCTTGCAAGGTGTCAAAGGATGAAGTGAGAATGTGCCGCATTTTTAATTGCGACAGAAGGAGAGGAAATGTTTGCTGTGCTGATTGTGGTTATCGGAAAAAGTGCAGAAATAGTTGCCAGAACAGACCGGAAGTCTGTGGGTGTGTAAAGGAAAACGGGTGATGTCATGCGGAAAGACAATATCAGAGATTATGCCACAGAAGCCTTCCGTTTTTATGCTGCCTGCGGAAGGCTGACGGCAGCGGAACTGGAAGAAAAGGTGCGGCAGGAGATTTATACCAAGTCAAAACGAGAGTTTTTACATAATGGAGGACCACATCTGCCAAGCGATGCCACAGCTTATGCAGTGATGCAGGCAGAGGATGCTGTGGCGGAAATGCAGGCGGAATTTTTAGATATTCTGGCAGTGGAGCGGACATTGGTGCAGCTGGATGAAGCACAGCGGAAAGCCGTTGAAATTGTGTATTTTACAAAGCCGGATCAGGAATTGGAAAAAGGAGAAATTTCCAGAAGGGTGCATCAGGCTGAAATGGAGATTCCGGCAGGGGAAAAAACGGTATATCGGTGGCTGGCAAAGGCAAGAAAGGTGTTTGCCAGAGAAAGAGGGTTGAGGATGAAGTAAATTGATTGATTATAGTGAATATTTGAATTATAATTATTTTATATGTTTAAAAAAATGAAATGGAAGTGATAATTATGGATTTAGAAATATTAATTGGAATTCCTATTATAATTTTTCTTATAATAATTATAGTGATTCAATTTGTATATCTTCAAGTTATTACCGAAAAGGATAAAGAAACAAAAACCAGAAAGCTGCTGAAAGAAAGAATTGATTTTTTTAGATTATTTTGGCCTAAATTTTTATTATATGTTATAGCAACAAGTATTATACTATTATTTACAGCAAGTTTTATTCTAGATAAAAATGTACAACTAGGAAATATGAATGAGTGGGTAAGCTTGATTTTAGGAATGATAGCCATGATTATTGGTGTTATTTCACTATATTTAAGTTTTTATAATGTTGACCAAGCGAATGAATCTCTAGAAGAAACAAGAAAGCTATTAAATGAAATAAACAATAGTATATCGGAAGCTTTAAAGAATATGGAAGATAGACTGGGAAAAAAGATGGATGAGAAATATAAAAACCAAAATCAGTATGGATCACAGGAAGATAGACAGAATTACGGAAAACCAATAGATATTAAAAATGACAAAAATAAAGGATGATAATTATGAATTTCGATAAAGTAAAAACTAATATTCTTTTATGCAAGCCAACAGATGATACAAATATATTAAAGGTGTTCAATAGCATACAAATAAGGAATGGTGATTATCATAATGAAGTAATTTCTTTCGATATTGTTACGATAGTTAACTTTTGGGATATTAAAATTCAGGATATTAAAATACTATATAGTATTGTACATGATAATCAAATTGTGATGTTAGGAAGCCAAAGTTTTTATGAGAAGAATACTAACGAAAATCATGAAAATGGTTTTTATGATACAATAAACTTGCTGGAACGTTTTCCGGTAAGAGGTTTTCCACTAAAGGGACCTGGGATTTATCAGGTTGTTGGGCATCTAGTAACGAATTTAGATAAAGAAACTATTGAAGATATACGTAGAAAAATTGAGTCGGGAAATATTGAAGATACAGAAGAGTATATGTCAAATGTATTTAATTTTGAGGTGTTTTGAATTGATTTGACAGTACAACGCCCTAATTCCATGTTATTATGATACCATGGAACCCAAAGGGAACCACAAAGGACCAGCAATGGTCCTTTTTCTTTTGCAGAACGGAGGGGCATTATGGACTATAACAAACAAAAATGGAAGAAAAAACGAGCCAAAATCCTTCGTTTAGACGGATACAAAGACGTGATCTCTGGTTGGTATGGGAAGACCGAAGAAGCGAAAATGGTGCATCATATTTACCCGGCAACGGAATATCCGCAATATCAATGGGAGGATTGGAATTTGATTTCTGTCAGTTTTTCCACCCATAAAAAATTGGAAAATCCAAAGACCGGTGGACTGACAGCCATGGGAAAACATCTGATGCAGATCACAGTACCAGGCGTGGACTGGCGGAAGAAAAAGAGATCCCCCCTCCCATAAGGCATCAAAAGTTCTGTGCTGCCAGTGTGTGGGGTGAGGTCTTTCCAACTCTACGAAAAAAACAGAAAGGGGGGAAGCTATGGAAACGGAATATCAAAAACAGGTGAAAAAAATATTCTCCAAAACAAAAAGCAGTATGAAAAAAGCGGGGACGTACATCCCAGAATTTGATGTGAGCATCCGGCGGTATGCGGATCTGCGTCTGCAATATGACCTGCTGCAGGAGCAGTGGTATCAGGGCGGGTGTGAAATCACAGAAGAATATACAAACAAAAGTGGCGCCACCAACCGCAGAAAGACGGCGCTGTATCTGGCTATGGAAACATTGCGCAAAGAGCTGCTGGAAATGGAAACTACGTTCGGGCTGACCCCCAAAGGTTTGAAGCAGATCCGGGCAAAAGGGCTGGAAGGCAGAAAGGACAGCGTGCTGGGGGAAGCGCTGCGGTCTTTGGATGAGTAAGTACAAAAATTGGGATACGGTCATGAACTATGCCAAAGATGTCGTATCAGGAAAAATTCCAGCCAACCAGTACCGGATCAAGGGCTGTGAACGCTTCCTGTCGGATCTCAAAAATCCTGCTTACGATTTCCAGCCACGGGACGCAGAATTTTGCATTGGCATCATAGAAAAGACCCTTTGCCACCAGCAAGGAGAGCGACAGGACGGAATGCCTTTAAGAGGGACACCGTTTTATCTTTTGCCATTTCATAAATTCATTATTTACAACCTGCTGGGGTTCAAGATGGCAGGGACAAAGATAAACCGCTTCCATGAAGCCCTGATCTTTATCCCAAGAAAGAATATCAAGACCAGCTTTGCGGCGTCGTTGGCTTATGCATTGGGGCTGTTATACCGCATGTCAGGCTCGAAAATATATGTGGTAGCGGCGGCATTGAAACAAACCTTGGAAACCTTTGATTTCTTAAAGTACAACATAGAAAATATGGGGGAAGATCAAGCCAGCGGCGGACCCTTTCGTATCATTGATAACAACAATGAGCATTCCATTTCAGCGGAACTGGGCGGCGGTTTATTTGACCTGACGGCGCTTGCGGCAAACCCAGACGCCCAGGATTCCTTTAACTGCAACGTAGCCATTGCGGATGAAATCCATGCGTTCAAAAAACCAAAGCAGTACAACCTATTCAAAGAAGCCATGAAGGCTTATACCAATAAGCTGATGATCGGCATTTCCACTGCAGGGGATGATCCCAACAGCTTTTTGGCGCAGCGGGTGCGGTACTGCAAACGGGTGCTGGATGGAGAGATTTCTGACGAGCAGTATTTTATATTCATCTGTGAAGCAGACCCCATGCCGGGAGAAAACGGAAAAAAATTTATTGATTACACAAACCCCAAAACACACGAAATGGCAAACCCTGCCTATGGCGCATCCATCCGACCGGAAGAAATGCAGAATGATGCGTTCCAAGCGCAAAACGATCCACAGCAGAGGAAAGATTTTTTCGCAAAGTCCCTCAACGTGTTTACCTCTGCCATGGAAACCTATTTTGATATGGCAGAAGTGGAAGCCTCTGACAGCAAGTATCACTGGACGCTGGAGGAACTGGCAAAGCTACCCATCACTTGGTATGGCGGCGCCGATCTGTCCAAACTTTATGACCTGACGGGGACTTCCCTCCATGGGCGGTATCAGGATGTGGATATTTGTATCACCCATGGATTTATTCCTGTGGTACAAGCCCATCTGAAGGCGGAGGAGGACAACATCCCTTTCTTTTGGTGGGAAGAAATGGGATGGCTGACGCTATGCAACCATGAGGTCATTGAGTATGAGGACGTTGTGAAATGGTTTTTATCCATGAAGCAAATGGGATTCAAAATCAAATGGGTGGGCTATGACAAGCGATATGCCAGAGAGTTTGTGTTGAAAATGAAAAAAGCGGGATTCAAGATGCGTGACCAGTCCCAACGATATGTGGAAAAAACAGAAGCGTTTCGTGAGATCGAAAAACAGATCAAGCGAGGACGCTTTTCTTATTTGGGGAATATGGCATACGCCTATTGCATCGGCAATGTAAAAGCCATTGAAGACAGTGACGATTTTGTGCGCTTTGAAAAGATACAGCCCAATCAGCGCATTGACCTTTTTGACGCAGACGTCATTGCCACAAAACAAATGCTCATTGATATGGAAAAAAGCCAGAAAGCAAGTGACTGGCTGCAATAAGGGAGGTGGTTTCCTATGAGCAGGAAGAAGAAAAACGGTAAGACGAAAACAAGAGCGGAACCAACATCCTTTTTGTGTTCTCCGGCAGCCTATGACATCCTGTGTGGAACGGGCTATACAAAATTGTCCCATAACCCCGAAATTATGGCTGCTGTCAACAAAATCGCAGATCTGATTTCCAGCATGACCATCCACCTGATGGCAAATACGGAAAACGGGGATACCCGCATCCAGAATGGGTTATCCAGAAAGGTGGATATCACGCCAAACAGATATACCACACGAAAAACATTCATGGCGGCAGTGGTGCGGACGCTGCTGCTGGAAGGTGATGGAAACAGTGTGGTGCTGCCTTTGACGGAACAGGGGCTTTTGTCCGATTTGGTGCCGGTACCGGCATCAGCGGTATCTTTTGCTCAGGATGGTTTTGGTTATCGGATCATGATTCAGGGCATTCCTTATGAGCCCCAGGACGTATTACATTTTGTCATCAATCCGGACAGCGGTTTTTACTGGAAAGGAAGCGGCTATCGGGCTTGCTTGAAAGAAGTGGCAGACAATCTGAAACAGGCAGCCATCACAAAGAAAGGCTTTATGGAAAGCAAATGGAAGCCCTCCATGATCGTCAAAGTGGATGGTCTGACGGAGGAGTTTTCCAACAAAGAAGGCAGAAGCCGTTTACTGGAACAGTATGTGGAAAGTTCCCGTGCCGGTGAGCCGTGGATGCTGCCGGCGGAACAGTTCGAGGTCATCGAAGTACGCCCTTTGTCCCTCAATGACATTGCCATTTCTGACAGCATCAAAATGGACAAAAAGACCGTTGCTGCCATTTTGGATGTCCCATCTTTTGTGGTGGGGGAAGGGGAGTACAAGGAAAGCGAGTGGAACCATTTTGTCAATACCAGACTGCGTCCCATCTGTCAGGCAATCGAGCAGGAGCTGACGAAAAAACTGTTGATTTCGCCGGATTGGTATTTTCGTTTCAACCTTCGTTCCCTCTATGCCTATGACATCAAGACCCTTTCGGAGGTGGGGGCAAATCTTTACACCAGAGGCATTATGACGGGTAACGAGGTGCGGGACTGGACAGGACAAAGCCCCAAAGAAGGCTTGGACGAGCTGGTCATTTTGGAAAACTATATCCCGCAGGGGATGATCGGAGATCAGAAGAAATTGAATGGAGGTGATGGCTCAAATGCGTGAAGATCGACAGATGCGCAGTGTAGCAACGGAATTTCAAACAAGAACAGAAGCCGATGATCTTTATATCAGCGGCTATTTTTCTGTATTCGGTTCCAACTATGAACTTTGGGACGGCGCAACGGAAAGCATTGCGGAAACTGCTTTTGACGGTGCCTTATCCGATGATATCCGCTGTCTGATCGACCATGAAACCAGATTGGTATTGGGCAGGACGAAGGCAGGCACGCTGACTTTGAAAACAGACAGCCGTGGTCTTTGGGGTGAGGTGAAAATCAATCCCAAAGATATGGACGCCATGAATCTGTATGAACGGGTGAAGCGGGGAGATGTGGATCAGTGCAGTTTTGGCTTTGATATTTTGGAGGAGGAATTTTCCGAAAGCGGCGGCGCTGTCCATTGGACAATCAAAAAAGTCAAATTGTATGAGGTTTCTGTGGTCACATTTCCTGCCTATACCGAAACGGCGGTGACGGCAAGAAAAGCCCAGCTGACAGATCACAGAAAGCGGCATCTGGAACTTTGGAAAGCCAGAACGCTGGCAAAACTGAAAGGAGAGGAAATGTAAATGGCATTGAAAACATTGGTACTGCGTTCCAAGTTGGACGCCAGAAAAAAAGAGCTGGAACAGCTCCGGCAGAAAGATGCGGAATTTTCCACACGGGAAAAGGAACTGGAAACTGCCATTGAGGAAATGACGGAAGAAACATCGGAAGAAGACCGTAAGGCGGTAGAGGATGCGGCGGAAGCGTTCCAGCAGGAAAAGGATGAACACGAAACCCAGAAAGGGGAGCTGGAGGCAGAAGTGGAGCGGCTGGAACAGGAAATTGCCGCAGAAGAACAGCGTGCCGCTGCTGCCACAAAGAAGGAAAATCCAAACGAACAGAGAGGAGCAGAAACGAAGATGGAACAGAGAAAATTTTTTCATTTGAACATGGAGGAAAGAACTGTTTTCTTCGCCCGTGAAGATGTGCAGTCTTTCCTGACCAGGGTCCGTAATTTTGCGGGACAGCAGAGAAGTGTTTCAGGGGCGGAACTGACCATTCCCGATGTGATGCTGGGGCTGATCCGGGAAAATCTGGTGCAGTTTTCCAAGCTGTACGGAAAAGTCTATGTAAGACCTGTCAGCGGCACTGCACGTCAGAATATCATGGGCACCATTCCCGAAGCCGTTTGGACGGAAATGTGCGGCAAAGTAAATGAACTGACATTCCTGTTCAATCAGGTGGAAACAGATGGATATAAAGTCAGCGGGTATGTTCCTGTCTGCAATGCCACTTTGGAAGATAGTGACATCGCCCTTGCCACAGAACTGCTTTCCGGTATTGGTAAAGCCATTGGTCTTGCGCTGGATAAGGCGATCCTTTACGGGAAAGGCGTAAAAATGCCTTTGGGTATTTATACCAGACTGGCACAGACAGAAAAGCCGGAAAATTATTCCGATAAGGCAAGAGAATGGGAAGATCTGCATACCAGCAACATGGTGACCATTGCCACAGCAAACAGCACCGGCACCAAACTGTTCCAGGAGATCATCAAAGCCGGTGGTAAAGCGAAAGGAGAATACAGCAGCGGTGATAAATTCTGGGCAATGAACGAAACCACACACACCTCTTTGCTGGCGGAATCCCTTTCCTTTAATGCGGCAGGCGCCATTACCGCAGGGATGAACAATACCATGCCTGTCATTGGCGGCGAGATCGTGGATCTGAATTTTATGCCGGATAATGTTATCATTGGCGGCTATGGGGATTTGTATCTGCTGGCGGAGCGGGCAGGGGTGAAGCTGGAACAGTCTGAACATGTACTGTTTCTGGAAGATCAGACCGTGTTCAAAGGGACTGCCAGATACGATGGCATGCCGGTGATCGCAGAGGGATTTGTGGCAATCGGCATCAACAATACAGCGCCTTCCGATAATGGCGTTACATTTGCCGCAGATACCGCAAACCCTTAACAGCGAGCCTTTCTGCGCTCAAGATTGGCTCATTGGCTTTGATGCCGTCTTTCCAGCCGGATGTGCTGGAATATACGGCAGAAACGAGCGACGCGACGAATACCATCACAGCCACACCTTTGCGTAAAGGGGCTGCGGTGGAGATCAGCCACGGCGAGAAAACAGTGGCAAATGGTACAGACGCAACCTGGGAAGAAGGGGAAAACACCCTGACCATTACGGTGCGTTACGGCAATAGCACAAGGGTTTATACGGTAGTCGTGACATATACCGCTGCCTGAAAGGGGGAATGGCAATGACCACAGAGGAACGGCTGCTGCTGTTAAAAAAAGATTTGCAGTTGCTTACCACTGCCAATGATGATTATTTGCGTTGGCTGCTGGAAGCGGCGGCATCCGCCATCCAGCGGGAAGGCATCAAGCTGGTGGAGGGGAATCTGGAATGTGATATGGTGCAGATCCATTACGCCGCCTATTTGTTTCGCAAACGTGGCGGAACAGATACGGCGATGCCACGCTTTTTGCGGTATGAGCTGAACAACCTGCTTTTTTCCCAGAAAGGCGGTGCTTTATGACATTTGATGATGGCATTTTGGAAGTTTATCGCATGGAAAATACGGCGCTGCCGGGTGCCATGCCAAAGGAAACGCCGGTCTTACAGGATCGGCATTATTTTGGATATGACACCTTGGGATTCCAGCGGTATTATACGGCATTACAGGCGAAACAACAGGCGGAAGCTGTGGTCAATGTCCCTTTGTGGCAGGATATCCGTGTGACAGATCTGGTGAAGCTGGACGATGGCAGAGGGTTCCGTGTGCTCCTTGCCCAGAAAACAAAAGACGAAAATGGACTGCAAATCACAAAATTGACGTTGGAAAGATGGGAGGAAGGCGATGTACCCGGAAGATAAAATCAAAGAAGCATTGCTGCGGGTGGATGTGGAGGTATTTCGCTATTACGCCCTCCATCCGTCAGATAGATATGTGGTATGGGCAGAAGACGGCGAAGGGGCAGAACTTGCGGCAGACAATCGGAAGATCGGACAAGTCCTTACCGGCACCATTGATTTTTTCACAAAAACAGAGCAGGATCCTGCAAGGGAAGAAATCCAAAGGGCTTTAGGAGATGCGGAAATCTCCTATTCCCTTAACTCCGTACAGTACGAGGAAGAAACGGGATATATCCATTATGAATGGCGGTGGGAGGTGGCAGGCTGATGGCAAAGATTGCCTTTACGGGACTGGAAAGTTATCTGAAACAACTGGAAAAGCTGGAACAAAATACCACGGACATCGCAAAGCAAGCGGTGTATGAAGGCGCCAAAGTGACTGCCGATGCCATCCGTTCCGGCATTGAAGGTCTGCGAACGGATGGACCATCCGCTTATGAAACGAAAAGACGGGAAACCCAGAAAAAAGGGCTGCAGGAAAGCTTCGGGCTTTCGCCCATGGAAAACGATCAGGGCTTTTTGCATGTGCGGGCAGGTTTTGATGGATACAACAGCATTCAGACAAAGAAATATCCCCAGGGACAGCCAAATGCCATGATTGCACGTGTGTTTAACAGCGGGACTTCATTCAGCAGCAAACAACCTTTTTTCGACCGTTCCGTTCGCAGCAGCAAAGGTGCGGCAGAGAAAAAGATGAAAGAAGTATTTGAAACAGAAATCAAAAAAATTGTGAAGGAGTGATATAGATGGCAAAGATTGGTTTGAGCAAACCTTATTGTGCAAAGTACAGCAACACAGGAAGCACAGTCACCTATTCAGAAGGGGCATTGATCGGCAAAGCCGTGGAATTGTCCATCGAACTGGAAGAAGGCGATGACAATATCCTGTATGCCGATAACGGTCCGGCGGAAAGCGCCAATACCTTCAGCGGAGGCAGTCTGACATTGACAACGGACGATCTGCTGCCTGATGTGATGATGGAGGTGCTGGGCGTTACGGAAGAAACCATTACCAACGAGGATATCCAGACAGAAACACCCAAATGGTATAACTGGGATGATGACCAGAATACGCCTTATCTGGGCTTTGGTGCCATTGTGAAAGTGCAGAACAACAATGTGATTGGGTATCAGGCGGTAATTTTGCCTAAAATCAAGCTGAACAATCCCAGCGATACCTTTACCACACAGGGAGAAACCATTGAATTTGGTACACCGGAAATTTCCGGCACCATTTTGCGCAGTGATGGGGAGAAACACACATGGAAAAAGGTATCCAGTGTCATGAACAGCGAGGCGGACGCAGAAGCGGCAATCAAACAGTTCCTGTCCATTGTGGGGGAGCCGTAAGCCCGGCAGCGGATACGGGCGAAAATGAAGCCGCAGGGTTGGAAGATTGGGCAGAATAAAGGAGGAATACCATGAAAACAGGTATGATGGAGGTTGCGGGAACGAAGTACCCTTTAAGTTTCAGCGCAAGGGTGATCGTGGAGTGTAATAAAAGATATGGTTCTATCGACAATATTGGCAGTGCGCTGGAAAGCGAAGCTGGAGATATTGGAAAGGTTTTGACAGAGTGCTTCTGGCTGCTGTCGGAAATGAGCAGAGCTGGCAGCGCTTACCAGAAACTGATGGGAAATGACGCACCGGAACCGCTGACAGAAGATTTTCTTCTGGATGCCGTTGGGGTGGATGATATCGCAGAACTGAAATTCAATATTTTTGCGACCATTACCGGAAACATGAAACGGGAAGTGGAAACGGAAGAAGATAAAGAAGCAGAAAAAGACCCAAAGCCCAGGAGCAGAAAAACGAAAGTATCCGATGGTACATCTGGTACGGTTTAAGGATCGGCATTCCATATAGATTGGTTTGGCAGATGCCCTTTGGGGAACTGTGCGACCTGATCGCCATTGAGCAGATCAAGAAAGAAGGGGCAAAGCTGAAGCACATCAAAACGGAGGAAGAAGAACGGGAAGAATTTTTTGAAATATTGAAGTTGGAGTAAGCGTCTGTATTTACAGGCGCTTTTTTCTTTCCGGAAGGGGGTGAGATGAAATGGCAACAGACATTGGTGCAAGAATCGGCATCGATGGTGAGAAATCCTTTCGGGACAGTTTGAGCGCTGTCAATGCCCAGTTGAAAAATCTGGGTTCCGAAATGAAAGCGGTGGTTTCCTCTTTCACAGGCATGGAGGACAGTGAGGAATCTTTGACCGCCCAAGGAAAAGTGCTGGAACGGTCTATCCAAGCTAGTGCGGATAAAATTTCCCTTTTGACTGGACAATCCGAACGTGCAAAAGCAAAACTGGACCAACTGGCAAGGGAACTGGATGACGCCACCAGAAGTTTCGGCACCAATTCCACAGAAGCCATCCGGGCACAAAATGCTTATAACAAACAGGTGCGTGTGGTAAATAATCTGGAATCCCAGATCAACAGCGCCACAGCCGATATGAACAAAATGAAGCGGCAGATGGATAGTCTGGGGAAATCAGCGGATGATTTATCCGACGATCTGAAGGATGCGGGGAGAGAAGCGGAGGCTGTCGGAAGTTCCTTCAAAGACGCTTTTGCCGGCGGTGTCATTGCTGGAGCCGTCCAGTCGTTGGTAAGCGGTATTGCATCTTTGGTGGAAAGCACCAAGGAATACAATAAGATCATGGGGACGCTGGACGTTTCCAGCCAGAAGGCGGGATATTCCGCAGAGCAGACTCAACAGACCTATACACAGCTTTATGGCGTATTGGGGGATAACCAATCGGCAGCAACGGCAGCGGCAAATCTGCAGGCGTTGAAATTATCTCAGGAACAGCTGATACAAATGACAGATGGTGCAATCGGCGCATGGGCAACCTACGGGGACTCTATTCCCATTGACGGCTTGGCGGAATCCATCAATGAAACGGTCAAAGCAGGAACGGTAACAGGTTCTTTTGCGGATGTGTTGAACTGGGCAGGTACCAATGAGGATGATTTCAATAAAAAACTGGAAGCCACAAAGACAGAAAGTGAACGGGCAAATTTGGTGCTGAAGGAATTGTCCGATCAGGGACTGATGCAGGCGGCAGAAGCTTGGCGGGTAAACAATGCAGAACTGGAAGCGGCAAACCGTGCCAGTGCAGATTTGGAAAGCATCATGGGACAGTTTGGCACAATGCTGATGCCGGCGGTTACATCTGTAAAAACCATGGCAAATACATTGCTCGAAGATTTGCTTTCTGTAACAGATGCCTTCAAAACAGGCGGCATGGAAGGTGGTTTTTCTCAAATTTCTACCATTGGTACACAAATTTCTGCGCAGTTGCAAGAAGCGGTTCCACAGGTGCTGACATCACTTGGCGGACTGTTTACGCAGATGAAAAGTTATCTGGCAGAACATCTGCCCATGATGATACAAAGCGGTTTGCAGTCCTTGGTGGGATTTACGGAAGGGCTGCGCAGTGGAGTTGGAACGCTGGTGGATGCGGGGCTGTCTTTACTGCAGACATTGGCAGACGGCATCATTCAAAACCTGCCGACGCTGATTGAAACCATCCCCCAGATCGTCATCAATATTGCGGGCATCATCAATGATAATGCACCAAAACTCGTTGTGGCAGCACTGACGCTGATCAAAAATCTTGCCATTGGATTGGTAAAAGCCATTCCCACATTGGTGGCAAATATCCCACAGATTATACAGGCAATCGTCAGCGCCTTTTTGGCGTTCAACTGGTTGTCATTGGGTAAAAGTCTAATCACTGCACTGGGAAATGGTATCAAGTCTATGGGACCAGCAGTAAAAACAACGGTCAGCAATATTTTTAATTCCATCAAAACGACCCTTTCCAATATTCCGGCTGCGCTGAAAACCGTTGGTTCCAATGGCATTTCTTCTCTTGGTACAGGGATGCGGTCTATGGTGGAAACGGCTGTGGGAGTTGTTCGTTCTGTTGGGACAAGCATTCTCAACATCCTCAAAACACTGCCGGCGAAAATGCTTGAGATTGGAAAAAATATCCTTGAGGGTCTGAAAAATGGTATCAAATCCAAGATTGGAGAAATTGGAGCGGCGGCATCCGAGGTAGTTGATACTGTCAAAAACATTTTCACTGGGAAAAGCGGTTTTGATACACATTCCCCTTCCAAATGGTCAGAGGATGTGGGAGAGAATGTTGACATCGGTCTGGCAAATGGTCTGAAGGGGAAGGCGGATGTCCCCATCTCTGCAATGGAAGATTTGACAGACGGTGTGCTATATGCGGCAAGTGAAATGGATGGAGCAGTTACAGTAGCAAAGAAAACCGCCCGCAAAGTAGGAGATGTGCTACAAGCCGAAATCAATAAGATCAATCAGAAGATCGAAGCGGAACAGAAGAAAGCATCAGAGGAAGCGGCTGCGGAGGAATTGAAGCAGTATCAGGATAACCTGAGTAAGAAATATCAGGAACTGAGTAAAGCCGAAGGGGAGAACGTCCAGAAAATCCGAGAGGAAATTTCCGAACTGGAAGCGGAGTGGAACAAAAAGCAGGTGGAAGCAGCCAGAATCACCGCTCAGGAAGCTAATGAAGCCCGTTTGCAGGAATTGCAGACATTCCAGCAGGAATACGAGTTCGCTCTGGATGCCATCGAAAGCAAACAGGAAAGTTTGCAGGATCAGCTGTCTGATTATGGAGAATTGTTCCAGCGCATTGACATCAAAGACGAAGAAGGCAATGTAATTGGTGAAAAATTTCAGCTGGGAGATTTGCAGAAGGAAATCGACCAGATCCAGAAATATGGGGATGCTCTGGACAAGCTACAGGAAAGAGGACTTTCAGATGGGCTGTTATCGGAAATCACCAATATGGGCATGGAAGATGCCATGGATTACATGAACAAGCTGATTTCCATGTCTGATGGTGCCTTTGATGATTATGTGCAGTTGTTTGCAGAAAAGCAGAAAGCAGCTCAGGAAGTAGCAGCAAAAGTATATCAGTCTGAGTTTTCTTCTTTGGAGCAGAACTATTTTCAGAAATTGCCCCAGAGTATTGCAGATATGCAGGGACAGCTTTTTGCGGCAGGTACGCAGGCTGCTGGACAATTTGTGGCTGGTATGGAATCCCAGGGGACACAGATGGGAACTACGTTGGAACAGGCTGTGGGCAATGCTGTTTCTGGAAGTCAGGAAACAACAGCCGTTCAGACATTCCAAAGTGTAACTGCCGGAATGACGGAACAGGAACCCATCCTGACGGAATATCTGACGGCATTAAAAGATCGTTTGATCTCGTTGATACAGGGATTCCAGCAGGAATTCCAGAATGTAGGTTTGATGCTCATGGAAGGTGTCGCAAAAGGCGTCAGAGATGGGCAGAGCGGCGTAGTCAATGCCATTGCGGAAGTGCTGGCAGCAGCGGTACGAGCAGCCAGGGCGGCTATGGATATCAACAGCCCTTCCGGCGTATATGAAGAAATTGGCGGATATATGGCGGAGGGTGTCGGCGTCGGCTGGATCAAGAAACTCAAAAAACTTTCCAGTATCATTACCGGCGGTATGCAGCAGGTTGTACCAAGCCCGGCAGGTGTTTCCAGTGGTGTGACACAGAATAATAACAGCCGCAGTTATGCTTACGGAGATATCAATATCTATGTGGACCGTATCGATAATGGAAACAGTAGAACGGTAGAAACATTTGCCAGAGAACTGGAATTTTTCCGTAGACAGCAAAGCACCCGGAAAGGAGGAAAAGCATGAGGTTTGAAACGCTGTATAAACCATATTTTATCTTCCGGGGAAAGAATAGTCTGGACATGGGGGTCATCGTTACCTCCATGCCTGATGTATGTAAACCCAAAAGACGGGTGAGCACACAAGAAATCCCTGGAAGGGATGGGGTTCTTCATGTGGATGAGGGAACCTATGAAAATTACAACAAAGTGGTGGAATGTGCCGTTGTGGAGCGTGCCAATCTGGATGGCATCTGTGCATGGCTGGATGGAAGCGGCGAAGCCATTTTTTCCACAGAACCAGATAAGGTTTATCGTGTTCGAGTGGATAACCAGATCAGCATCGGGAAGATGCTCCAGTATTTCCAGAAATTTCAGGTGACCTTTGATACCTATCCCTTCAAGTACAGCGTCAACGCAGCGGATGATTTTGTTGTGCTGACAAAGCCGTCTTTGCTGCGCAATCGTGGAACAGTGGCAGCGGAACCAAAAATCAAGATCTATGGAACAGGCAGCGTTGTGCTTGCTATCAATGGCAAGGAATATAGACTGGACGGGCTACAGGAATCTGTGGTGCTGGAATCGGAAATGATGGAAGTGTTGGACGGGGCAGGGGTAACTTATACTCCGCCTGATCTGGATGATGATTTGTTTCCTAAATTGGAAGTTGGGAACAATGAAATCTCATGGACCGGAGATGTGGAAAAAATAGAAATTGAGCCAAGATGGAGGTGGTTGTAAATGGCAAAGCATTATACAAAGTTGATTATTGAAATCAACGAGGATATTACAAGCAAAGTGACTGCTGTAAAAGGGGATGTAAATTCCCGTTTCCTTGACGTGCAGTTATTTAATGACAGCGTGACTTTGGATTTGACAAGCCACACAGTAACTATGAGCGCAAAGTCGCACCCTGATAGTAACTTCAAAGTCCCTATCAATAAATTCATTGACGGGCAAATTACAGAGGCAATAAACGGACGTTGTCAGTTCAAACTTGAAACGGATATTCTGGGGCAGGCAGGCGTTATCATTTTACAGATTTCCGTTTTCTCTGGTGAACAGGAAGTCCTTTCTACAAATCCGTTTAATCTGTATGTAATTGATAGTCCGCGAAACGATGAGCAAATTGAAGCAAGCAACGAATTTGGCGCACTGGTCGTTTTGTTTTCTGAAATCCAGAACGCTTTGGATGATATGAACGCAATCAGAGAGAATTTCGGTACACCGTCACAGGAATCCATTGAGGAAGGCATATTGACATTTTGGGGAATCATTGAGCAAATGCGCAAGGATGTTGCTTCTGCTGTTGCGTATGACTTGCCGGAAAAAGTTGGGAATCCAGAGGATACATCGGACATGCCAACCGTGTTTGGCAAAATCAAGCAAAATAGTGAACTGTTACAAGCAAATTTAGGTGGAGAAAAAATATTTGATATATCTGGTCCCTTTGAATTCACTGTACCAGAAAACGTAATTAACCTTAGAATAATCGCTGTTGGTGGCGGTGGTGGTGGCGGTTACTACACTGGCGGTAGTGGTGCTGGTGGCGGCGGTGGTGGTGCAGACTGCGTGACTCTAACCATTAAAGTTGACCCTAAACAAAAAATAACAGGAACTATCGGGACTGGCGGAAACGGTTATAGTTCTGACGGTTATACGCCGTCTTCAGATGGAACATCTACTGTTATTGATGATATAGTTACAGTAGAAGGTGGGAAAAGAGCAATAGGTTCTAGTTATGGTGAAGCAACCGGAACAGGTGGTAGAGGTGGAATCGGTGGCAGTTACAGAAACGACAGAATGAGCGAAGACGGACAGAACGGTCTTTATGGGTATGGGGGACTAGCTTCGAAAGTTCAAGACAAAGACGACAGCGGCGGTGGTGGCGGTAGTTACGGAAATGGTGGAGATGGCGGTTTGATTGACGGTGATAAAAACGGGAAAAACGGAACGCATGGCGGCGGTGGCGGCGGTGGAACATCAGGTGGAGTAGGCGGGAATGGTGGCGATGGAATTGTTATTTTTAGATGGGGTATTTTTGAAGGAAACGAGGTGCCTTTGAAATGAAATATGCAATGATTTTGAAAAGCAGGGTTATTGATATTAAAGAATCAAACGAAAAGCCGCAGTATCCACCTGATAAATACGGAAATAAAGTGATGGCAGTAGAATTTTCTGACGATATTTCCGTTGGTATGATTTACAATGCGGAAACAGAAAGTTTTTCTGAATACATGCCGCCTGAACCAGAACCACCACAACCAACACAGCTAGATAGAATCGAGAGCTTACTTGTTCAAAGCGTCACTGATATTGAAAACAACGCAATTGACAGATACAACTTAGAATTGGTTAAGGAGGGGGTTTTGTGAGCACAAAAATCGAAAGTTTGAAACGCCTGTATGCATCCGGCGCAATCACTACGGATGAGGTAAACGGTCTGAAAACCGTCACAGAGGAAGAAAAAGCAAAAATTCTTTCCGGCGTTGCCAGTCGTGAACAAGAATATTTGGGTTACTTAAAGGATTTGGGGGTTGATACAAGTGAAGCTTAAGGAAGCAGTGGAAAAACGAGTAAATGAAATTGCGGGATTTGAGGAAAAATCTTCTGATTTCCAGACATTGATCAACAACCTCCCGCCCGGTCAAGTAAAGAACCTTCTGAAAGACGCTGTATGCGGTGAAATTCTGGCAAAATACGGTGTAGAAGAATAATCAGGTGGTGATTGCATGATTATGTTCGAGCAGGACGAACAAAAATTTGATACTTTTGGTTTGGGAACGTTAATTCCTAGTTCTGGGGAGGTTTACGAAGAAGTTAATGGTGATTTTACACTGACCTTTCAGCACCCTTACGATACTAGCGGTAAGTGGAAACGAATCGAAATAGATCGTATTGTTTTGGCAGAAACACCCAGAGGAAAACAACCATTTCGCATCTATTATCATAAGCCTACTATGGATGGAATTGAGGTCCAAGCAAGACATCTCTTCTACGATCTGTTGGATAATATTTGTGAAAGTGTAGAATACTCTGGAGATGCTCAAGGGGCTATGGACGCAATCAAAGCAGGGATGTCCATTCCTATGCCGTTTACATTCTATACAGACATTACATGGGACAAAGGCGGCATTCGTTGTACGATGGACAATCCTGTTTCCTTACTTTTGCGTGAAGAATGGGACAACAACGAGGGTGAAACGAAGTCCTTTTTTTATTTTTATGGTGGAGAACTGAAAAGGGACTTTTTCAATGTTTCTATGTTGGAATCATTGGGCAGTGATCGTGGCGTTCTTATTGCTTACCGTAAAAACCTTGTGGGACTGGAAGTTACAGAAGATATTTCTGATGTAGGGACAAGAATCTACCCTATCGGGAAAGATGGTCTAACACTTTCCGGTCAGTACATAGACAGTCCATATATTGGAAATCATCCATATCCCAAAATCAAGGTGATCGAGGACACCAATGCAGAAAGCCAAAGCGATCTGCAAAAAATCGTTGAAGATTATTTTGCAAATGGTGGAGACATCCCTAAAGTAAATATCAAAGTGGATTTTACCGATCTTTCCCAGACAGAGGAATACAAACAATATTCCAATTTGGAAAAGGTTTTTCTTGGGGATACCGTTACTGTTTTCAATCAAAAGATGGGTTTCTCAAAAAAGGCAAAAGTAATCTCATACAAATTTGATCCCATTTTGAGAAGATACAAGGAAATAGAGCTGGGGGACTTTTCCCCGACAGTCACAAGTCCCATTACAAAAGGGGCGAATGCAGGAGAGGTTGCCAATACAGCTTACGGGAAATCCAATAATGCCGAGGTACTCTTACAAAAACACTTGAATGATTACAATAATCCCCATAAGGTGACAGCCGATCAGATTGGTGGAGAAACAGGCGGCGGCACTGCCATCTTACATGGCACAGAAGCCCCGTCAGATACATTAGGCAACGATGGGAACTACTATATCAAGGACGAAACAAGCACAACGGCAGGGGAAATCTATATAAAAGAATCTGGAACATGGCAAAAGATTTTGACTGGTGCAAAATGAGGTGGTATATATGACTTGGGATATTGTGGCAGGAATTGTGATTCTTGCTGGATTCATCATCACTGTAGTAAAAACCGTCATCCCACTGACTAATGCGGTGACGCGGCTGACAGATCAGATTGTGTTCGTCACAGGCAAGGTGGATGAGATGGACAAGCAGAAAAAGGAGGAACATAAGGAAATCCACGAGCACAACAAAGCACAGGATGCAATGCTGCAGAACCATGAGCAGCGGCTCCATGATTTGGACGGGAAGTGGTACACCCAATGAAACGAAAACGAAATACATATACCAAGAAGCTGGTAAAATGGATTCTTGCAATCTCAGTTTTTGATTTGCAGTTATCCTATTTGCTGGCTTTTTTAGGTAGAACGGAAATTGCAGAAAACCTGTCTATGACGGTGGTGACTGCCATCATCGGTACTGTCATCACCTATTGCATCAAATCTTTCAAAGAAACGAAAGAGGCGGAGAAGCTGCGATTTGACCGGGAAACAAACAACGTAAAACAGGAAGAAGTTTGGTCGAATAAGGAGGTCTGAAGTATGAAAGATTTTTTGAATTTTTTCATTGAAAATTGGTATTTCATTGTGACTGCCATTGTGATGGTGGTTATGGCTGGCGTCATTTGCTGGAATTTTTTCAAACTGCCTGCAAAAGAACAGATGGCAAAGGTAAAAGAATGGCTGCTGTATGCTGTGACCGAAGCGGAAAAAGAACTGGGCGGCGGTACCGGACAGCTGAAACTGCGTCAGGTTTATGATTTGTTTGTGCAGCGGTTTCCGGCAGTTGCAGCAGTGATTTCTTTTGATACGTTTTCCGGTTGGGTGGATGAAGCACTGGAACAAATGCGGGAAATGCTGGAACAGAATCAGAATGTCCAGAAATATGTTGGGACGCATTGAGAGTTGTTTTCTGAAAGAATGAGGCAGGGGCAAAATCCCCTGCTTTTTCATATATTGGGACAAAGGAGGAAAGTTTATGACAGGAGAAGAATTGGTGGCGTTTGCCAAAAGTAAATTGGGCGTGCCGTATGTGTATGGCATGAAGGGGGAAGTGATGACACTTGCCAAGTATAACCAGCTGAAATCCATGTATGGTGCATTGGTTTGGGACAGTGACAAAAATAAGGTCGGAAAGGTCTGTTGCGACTGTTCCGGTCTGATCAGTTGGGCAACGGGTATCATCCGCAATTCTCAGGGCTACCATGACACGGCTCTGGAGGTGCAGCCCATTTCCACTATTAGTAAGGCGCCCATCGGAGCGGCTGTGTGGCAGAAGGGACATATCGGAATTTATATCGGCAATGGGGAATATATTGCCGAGGATGGCAGTGCTTATGGCTGCCGGAAGAATAAGTTGAGCAAAGCAAGCTTTACCCATTGGCTGCGGCTGAAGGATATTGACTATACAGTGAAACAGGAGGTTGATGAAGTGGTGGAACAGGCGAAGTTGATTGTGAACGGTAAGGAGTATACCGTGGAACGAATTTTGAAGGACGGTACAAACTATATCAAGATCAGGGATATTGCCGATGTGCTGGGGTATGAGATCAGCAATCAGGGAAGTACAGCAGTGCTAACGAAGAGGTAAGAGGGCGGGGCGAAAGCCCCGCTTTTTCGATGTAATTATAAATGAGAGAGTAAAACGATATTACGAAAATGTGAGTGTGGTGACAAGTGTTTAATAGGATTATTAAAAATGAAAAAATCTTTTTTAATGAGTTATTGAGAATAGTATAATTCTGTAAAAGTCATGAAAATGTTAAAAACAATTTAAATTTGTAATAATAGTATTGTTTTTATCATAATAAGTGGATATAATACATATAGATAAAGCGAGGAGGTGTTGTTATGAATTTTGGATTAGAAGATATGAAAAATAATACTATACTTGGTACACCAACTCAAGAATTATCCAAACTAAAAGAAGGTTTGAAAAAAGATTTGGATAAATGCAAAAGAAATAAAATTGCAAATAGCAAGTGATTTAAAAATAGGGCTCATATATGAGCCCTATTTTAGTTTTGTTGGTTGAATAACTGTGAGGGTATGAAGAAAAGTCTGTAAATAAGATTCTTCTATGATAAGACTGGGTGGA